>Ga0210380_10001210_pt1 | contig 10692 bp, 5 predicted proteins | sample PLM4_5_coexredo_FD_155476 | JGI IMG/M metagenome (GOLD analysis project Ga0210380, IMG submission 155476) | Groundwater sediment microbial communities from an aquifer in East River, Colorado, USA - PLM4_5_coex redo | ecosystem: Environmental > Terrestrial > Soil > Riparian zone | place: USA...
TCATCACCGCTGTAGTCTCGGTGCCCGCGAACGCCAGCTTGTCGCCGGGCTTGACGATCGTTCGCGGAATCGACTTGTAGAAGTCCGCATACGCCGCCTGAAACTTGATGATGTTCGGACGGTCCCCTTCGATCGACGGTCCGTGATCGTAGAGATGCTTGACCGGCACCTGCCTGGCGATATCGATCAGGCTTCCATAATGATCGCCATGGTAGTGAGTCAGCCAGAAGTGGTCGATCTGCTTCACGCCCGCGAGCTTGAGCACCTCGAGAATCCGATTCAAGTCGCGCTCACCGGCGTTACCGGCGTCCACGAGCAGCGTCTCACCGGCGGGAGATACAAACAGCGTGGCCTGGCCGCCTTCTGTATCGATGTAATAGATATCGAGGGCCTTGCCAGCCTGTGCCAGCACGGCCCGCGCCATCGGCATCGCGCACACGGCTAACGCAATCAACAAAGACAATGCTCTGCGCATCGAAAGCTCCTTCAGGTCCGGCTAAAGCCGGACGCTACCGTTTCGGGACTGCGATTCTAGGCCATAAACTGCACTGACGCGACGGGATAATCGAAGGTAGGCGAACCACGCCGCGTTGTGCGCGACGACGAAGATCGCGAGTGGCAGGCGCGTGCCTGGAGGTGCGCTGCCCAGGTCGACACGCGTCGACAGTCGTGTTACTGCTTCGATGGCAAACAGCGCGAGCGCCAGCTTGGTGAGCCAGATGCCCCCGGGCCGCCGAAGCGAGAGCGCGATGCCGGCGGCCAGCCCGATGCTCGTGATGAGGAACCGTGCGACGAGAAACACGATCGAGACAGTCGATCGTGTTCCCATGCTGGATAACGTCGATGCTGCCTGCAGCGCGAGGTTCGCGGGATTCCAGATCGTCAGGAGAAAAATCAGCAACAGAATCCCGATTGGCATCCTGCTGAATGAAGCAGACGGACGAAGCGTCAGACGCGGGTCCGCTAGGCGACCGCCGGTTCCATCTCGTCCGGTGATTTCGCCTTCCGCTTGACGAAACGCAGACGCGCCCCTTCGATGTAGACGTAATACACGGGCGTGATGTACAGCGTCAGGAACTGCGACACCAGCAGGCCTCCGACAACGGCCAGCCCGAGCGGCCGGCGCGATTCGGCTCCCGCACCGAGGCCGAGCGCAATCGGCAACGTTCCAACCAGCGCGCACATCGTCGTCATCATGATCGGCCGGAAGCGCACCAGACACGCCTCGTGGATGGCTTCGAGCGGCGTTTTGCCTTGCTCGCGCTCGGCGGCCGACGCGAAGTCCACCATCATGATGCCGTTCTTCTTTACGAGCCCGACGAGCATGATGATGCCCACGAACGCGTACAAGCTCAGTTCCGTCTTGAACAGGAGCAGCGTGAGCAGCGCGCCGAAGCCCGCTGCCGGAAGGCCCGACAGAATGACCAGCGGCTGCGTGAAGCTCTCATAGAGAATGCCGAGGACGATGTAAATCACGACGATCGCCATCACGAGCACGAGCCCGAGGCCCTTCGCCGACTCCTGAAACGCCTGCGCCGTCCCCTGGAATTTCGTGGTGACCGTCCCTGGCAGCGTGGTCCTGGCGGCTTCCTCGATGGCGTCCACCGCATCGCCGAGCGCGTGGCCCGGTTTGAGGTTGAACGTCAGGTTCACCGATGGAAGCTGGCCGGTATGACTGACCGACAGCGGCCCGACGCCGGTCGTCACCGTCGCAACGGTGTTGAGCGGGATGAGCTTGCCGTTGGTCGATCGCACGTACAGCATCGAGAGCGCTGCGGGGTCCTGCTGAAACTCCGGCGCGACCTGCAGAATGACCTGGTACTGGTTACTCGCCGCGTAGATTTGCGAAACCTGCCGAGTGCCATAGGCGTTGAACAACGCGGTTTCCACCTGATTCACGGTCAATCCCAGCGCAGCGATTCGGTCGCGGTTCAGGCTGATTTGCACTTGCGGGTTATTCAACCGGAGATCGCTGTTGACGTCTTCGATGCTTTCGATATTTCGCATCACCTCTTCGAACGCCGGGGCCGCGCGATAGAGCTCCTCGGTATCAGGATCCTGCAGCGTGAACTGGTATGAGGACCGCGCGCCACCCATGCCGCCAAGGTTGATGGGAGGCTGGTTGATCATGAACACGCGGACGCCAGGCACCTGCGACAGTTTCGGCCGCAGACTTGCCATGATCTCGTCGACCGATCGCGTCCGTTCGCTGCGCGGCTTCAGGTCGACGCTGATGCGGCCCTGATTCGACGAACTCGCGCCGCCACGTCCGCCGCCCTCGCCCGTGCTGCTGCTGGAACCCGAGATGTCGGGATCCTGCGCGAGAATCGCCGCCACTTCCTGCTGATGGCGCACCATTTCTTCGAAGCCGATCCCCTGGATCGCTTCAACGCTGACGTTGAAACGGCCTTGATCCTCAGTCGGCAGGAACCCCTTCGGCACGACCGTGAACAGATACGCCGCTCCGGCAATGAACAGAAACGACATCGCCATCGTCGCGGCGCGATGCCGAAGCGCGAACTGCAGCGTCACATCGTAGGCCCATAGCGAGGCGTCGAACATGCGCTCGGTGAAGTTGTAGAGCCGGCCGTGCGCTTTGCCATGCGCCGTCTTCAGGAATCGGCTGCACAGCATCGGCGTGAGGCTGATCGACACGAAGCACGAGACGAGAATCGCCACACCGATGGTGACGGCGAACTCCTGCAGAAGGCGTCCGACGATGCCGCCCATGAACAGCACGGGGATGAACACGGCCACCAGCGACACGGTCATCGCAATAATCGTGAACTCGACTTCCTTGGCCCCATCGAAGGCCGCGCGCATGGCCGGCTTGCCCATCTCCATATGCCGGCCGATGTTCTCCAGCATGACGATGGTGTCGTCGACGACGAACCCGATGCAGAGCGTCAGGGCCATCAACGAGAGGTTGTCGAGGCTGTAGTTCAGCAGGTACATCACCGCGAAGGTGGCGATGAGCGATACCGGGAGCGTCAGGCTCGGAATAATCGTCGCCGTGAAGCTGCGCAGGAACACGAAGATAACGGCAATAACGAGGACGAGCGCAAGTATGAGCGTCAGCTTCACGTCGTGAACGGATTCGCGGATCATGTCCGACCGATCCATTCTGATGTCGAGCGGTACCGACGGCGGCAGCTGTGCGCGAACAGAGGGGAGCAGCGCCTTGATATCGTCGACCACCTGCACGACATTCGATCCCGGCTGCTTCTGGATCATCAGGCTGATGTTCCGCTGGCCCTGATACCAGCTGGCGGTCTTGTCCTGCTCGACGCCGTCGTACACGCGTGCCACGTCCCCGAGCCGCACGGGATTGTTATTTCTGTACGCGATCACCATCGGGGCGTACGACGCGGCATTCAAGAGCTGTCCGTCGGCAAGCACCGTGAAGATGCGATCGCGGCCGGCCATCGTGCCGGTCGGCAAGTTGACGTTCGATGATTGCACCGCGGTAACGACCTCATCGATGCCGATGCCGTGCGCCGACAGCTTCCGCGGATCGACGTCGATGCGGACCGCGTACTTCTGAGGTCCGTACACGTTCACCTGCGCAACGCCGTTCACCATGGAGATGCGCTGCGACACGTTGGAATCGGCGTACTCATTCACCGTTGAGAGAGGAAGCGACGGCGACCGCATCACGAGCAGCATGACCGGATAGTCGCCGGGATTCACCTTCATGTACGACGGCGGAGACGGCATCTGCGGCGGAAGCTGACGCGTCGCCCGCGCAATCATCGTCTGCACGTCCTGCGCAGCGGCATCGATGTTGCGGCTCAGATCGAATTGCAGGATGACGCTCGTGGAGCCCTGCAGGTTGGTGGAGTTCATCGACGTGAGACCGGAAATCGTCGAGAACTGTTTTTCGAGCGGCAGCGCCACGGCCGACGCCATCGTTTCCGGACTGGCGCCCGGCAAACTGGCATTGACGGAAATCGTCGGAAAATCGATCGCCGGCAGGTCGGCTACCGGCAGCACGCGATACGACATCACGCCGAACACGACGATGCCCAGCGTAATGAGCGTGGTCGTGATGGGACGCTTGATGAACAGGGCTGCGAGGTTCATGAATCCGCCTTCTGTGGGGCTGCACCCTTGATGGTGATGCGGCTGCCCGGCACAAGCCGGAGATGGCCATCGGTGACGACCGTCTCGCCGGGTTTGACGCCTTCCTTGATAACGGTTTCGGGTCCCGCCGTGCGCGCCACGACGACCGCGCGCATTTCGACGGTCTGATCGCCCTTCACAATGTAGATGAATTGTCCTTCGGGACCCGCCTGCACGGCCACCGACGGCACCACAATCGCATGCGGATCTGAGGTGAGCTTCACCCGCACGTTGACGAACTGACCCGGCCAGAGCCGCCGGTTCGAATTCGGGAACGTGGCTTTGATGCGGATCGTGCCGGTCGTCTGGTCGACCTGGTTGTCGACGAAAGAGATGCTTCCGTTTGCCGGGTCGAGCTCTTCGTTCGGGGGCAGCGCTTCCACGCTCAGCTCCCGCTGCGCCATGAAGCGGCGCAGGTCGGGCAGCAACGCTTCGGGAATACCGAACGAGACGAAGATCGGGCTCACCTGGTTGATGACGACGAGCGGCGTCTGATCGTTGGCCCGCACGAGATTGCCGGCATGTACCATGAGCGCGCCGGTGCGTCCTGCGATGGGCGCGCGTATGGTCGCGTACTGCAACTGCACTTTCGCGTTTTCGACAGCGGCGGTATCGGCGCCGACACTGGCTTCGAGCGCTGCCGCCGTCGTGCGTGCCGTGTCACGCTGCTCGCGCGTGCCGACGCCGCGCTCGACGAGGTCGTCCATGCGCTGCGCAATGACCTTTGCGTTGGCCAACTGCGCGGTATTGCGCGCCAGATTCGCTTCCGCCTGGTGCAACGCGGCTTCGAGCGGCCGATGATCGAGCCTGAACAGCACCTGCTCCGCCTGAACATCGTCGCCCTGGTTGAAGTTGACCTCTCTCAACTCGCCGGTCACCTGCGCTCGTACGGCGACGGTCGAGAACGCCTCGGCCGTGCCGACGACGTTCGCGTCGAGAGGCATGACTTTCTCGACCACTCGATCGACGGTGACGGGCACCGCGGGTTGCGACGCACCAGGTTTTGGACTTTGCGCGTCGCTTGCCGAACATGCCGGAAGCACGACACTGATCCCGAGTAAGAGAACGATAAACAGGCGATGGGTAGCAGGCATGGGGGAAAGCTGCATTTTAGCGAGTACGGGGCCCGATTGAATAGCCTAAATTCAGCCGACACCATAGTATAGAGGTCGGTACTCCAATGATTCCGCTTCGAATCGGGTTCGACATGGACGGCACGTTGGCCGATTTGTCGACGGCATATGCGCAGATTGAGGAACGTCTATTCGGTTCTGACCTGGCGGAGCACGATCGCCCTGCGCCGGAAGCGCGCGAAGCTGAGCAACACCGCGACGAAAGCGTCGCTGTCGCTGCGACAACTCGCGACAATCGACGCTCCGACCGCCGCCGCGATGGCCCGGGTCATCGAGATCGCGTCTGGCGCGCGATCGAGGACACCCCTGATTTCTGGACTACCTTGAAGCCGCTCGAAAAGGGGGCGGTTGCCCGTCTTTACGAGCTCACCGTCGAGCTGAATTGGGAAGTGTTTTTCATCACGCAACGTCCGGCGACTTCGGGCGCGACCGTGCAGCTGCAGACGCAGAGGTGGCTTGTCGAGCACGGCTTTCCGACCCCCAGCGTGATCCCGTTGTCGGGCGCTCGCGGCAAGTGCGCGGCGGCGCTGCATCTCGACTACCTCATCGACGACATGCCGCAGAATTGCGTCGACGTGCTCTCAGAGTCGTCAACGCGGTCGATCCTTCTGGTCGACGCGGACGATCCCATCGCCGACACCAGCGCGCGCCGTCTCGGTATCGGCACCGCGCGCAGCGTCCACGAGGTGCTCGATCTTCTCGTGCAGGCGACTGAAGCCCGCGCCAATCCCTCGTTGTTCGAAAAACTCCGAAAAATGGTGGGCTGGAAGTAGGAGGGCGCCGTTCCGCCGTCGCGGGAATCCGCCTGCGACGTACCGCGAAGATCCACTAAAATTGAGAGATGACCACCGGAACGTCAGTCGAGGCTCGCGAGCGCACGCGTGACGAGATACCTGAGGCGTATACCTGGAAACTTTCCGACATCTATTCCAGCTGGGACGAATGGGAGGCGGGGCTCGCTGAGTTCGAGCGGATGCTCCCGGGATATGCCGAGCTCCGCGGCACGCTCGCGGAGGGACCCGATCGCCTGTTGAAAGCCTTTCGTCTTGGCGACGACCTCGGGCAGCTGTCGTACAGAATCTGGTATTACGCCGGGTTGACCTACGACCAGGATCAGCGCGACAACAGCGCGAACGCCCGTCGGCAGAAGGTCCAGATTCTCTTCGCGAAGGCCGCGGAAGCCCGGTCCTGGTTCACCCCAGAGCTGCTGCGTATTCCGCTCGGTACCGTTCGGGCGTGGATGCTGGAGAACGCCGAGCTGGCGGTCTACCGCTTTGCGATCGAAAGCGCCTATCACCAGCAGGAACACGTGCTCGACGAAAAGGGCGAGCACCTGCTGTCGCTCTCGAGCCGCCTCGGCGACGTCCCGCACGACGTGCACTCGATGCTCACCAACGCCGACATCAAGCATCCGGTGATCACCCTGCACGACGGCAAGCAGGTGACGCTCACCTACGGCCAGTACAACGCGCTACTGCAGACCAATCGGCATCAGCCCGACCGTGCCGCCGCGTTTCATGCGTTTCACGAGACCTTCGCGGCCAATGCCAATACGTTCGCCGCCGTGTACAACGGCGTGCTGCAGCGCGACTGGTTTGTCGCACAAGCGCGCCAGTTCACGAGCACGCTCGAGGCGGCGCTTCATGGCAACGACATACCGCCGCAGGTCGTCGAGAATCTGGTGGCCACAGCCAGGGCGGGCGCCGAGCCGCTGCGGCGTTATCACCGGTTGCGCAAGCGCGTGCTCGGCCTCGAGACCTACCACGCCTACGATCAGCTCGTGCCGCTCATCGACTTCGATCGGAAGTACCAGTACGCCGAAGTCCTCGACGAGGTTGTCGAATCGATGAAGCCGCTGGGAGCCGACTACCAGGGCAGCGTCAGACAGGCGTTCGAGGGACGGTGGATCGACGTCTACGAGAATCCCGGCAAGCGCAGCGGCGCGTATTCGGCGCCCGTCTACGGCGTCCACCCCTACATGCTGCTGAACTACAACGACACGCTCGACTCGGTGTTCACGCTGGCTCACGAGTTGGGGCATTCGATGCACACGATGCTGTCGGAAGCCCATCAGCCCTTTGTCTACTCTGATTACACGATCTTCGTTGCCGAGGTGCCGTCGACGCTGAGCGAGATGCTGTTCTTCGACCATATGCTCGCGCGCACGACGGATCAGCGCGAGCGCATCGTCCTTCTGCAGCACGCCATCGACGATATCGTCGGCACGTTCTACCGCCAGTGCCTCTTCGCCGACTACGAGTTGCAGGCGCATCGATTGGCCGAACAGGGAGAACCGATCACCGCCGAAGCGCTCAGCCGGGTGTACCTGGACCTGTTCAAGGCCTATCACGGCGACTCGATGACTTACGATGACTCAGCCCAGATTACGTGGGCGCGGGTGCCGCATTTCTTCGGGAGTCCTTATTACGTGTATCAGTACGCCACCTGCTATGCGTCGTCCGCGCAGCTGATACAGACGATTACCTCCGGCACCATCGACGAGCGGCGCAAGGGAGTCGAGCGTTTTCTCGAACTGCTGCGCGCCGGCGGCAGCGACTATCCGATGAACCTGCTGAAGCGTGCCGGCGTGGATCTCGGCACACCCGCACCAGCCGAAGCGGTTGTCGCTCAGCTCGACCGCCGCGTCACGCAACTCGAGAAGGAAATTGCGCGCCTATAATTAAAGTCTTCCCGTCATGCCCCTGAACGCTCTTCACCCGATCGTCCGCGATTGGTTCGCGCAGCATTTCGGCTCGGCGACCGAGCCGCAGGCACGCGCGTGGCCCGCGATACGTTCCGGTGAGAATGTGTTGATTTCGGCGCCCACCGGGTCGGGCAAGACGCTCGCGGCATTTCTCATATGCCTCGATGACTTGGTACGCGCGGGACTCGACGGCAGCCTGCCCGACACGACGCAGGTGCTGTATGTCTCGCCGCTCAAGGCGCTGAGCAACGACATCCACAAGAATCTCGATGTTCCGTTGTCGGGCATCGCGACCGTCGCAGCAGAGCGTGGACTGTTGTTGCCGTCAATCCGCACTGCCGTGCGCACCGGCGACACACCGACGGCCGAACGCCAGCGGATGGTCAAGCACCCGCCGCACATTCTCGTCACCACCCCGGAGTCGCTCTTCATCCTGCTGACTGCGGATCGCAGCCGCCAGGCGCTGCGAAGCGTGAGAACGGTCATCGTCGATGAGATTCATGCAATGGCCGACGACAAGAGGGGTGCGCATCTCGCGCTCACGCTGGCGAGGCTCGACGATCTCGTCGAAAAAGCCGGCGGTGGTCGCCCTCAGCGGATCGGCTTGTCTGCGACCGTGAGGCCGATCGAGACGGTCGCGCGGTTCCTCGCGCCCGACGGCGACGCCAACGTCGCGATCATCAATCACGGGCACCGGCGTGCGATGGATCTGGCGGTCGAAGTGCCGCAGGACGAGCTTGGGCCCGTCGCATCGAACGAGATGTGGCAGGAGATCTACGATCGCATCACCGCCCTGATCACCGAGCACAGGACGACCCTGGTGTTCGTCAACACCAGAAGGCTGGCCGAGCGCGTCGCCCACAATCTGGCCGAGCGGCTGGGCGACGACGCGGTGCTCGCGCATCACGGCAGCCTGTCGCGCAAGCTGCGGCTAACCGCGGAAGAGAAGCTGAAGACAGGCAAGCTCAAGGCCGTGGTGGCAACGGCATCGCTCGAGCTTGGCATCGACATCGGCACGGTCGATCTGGTCTGCCAGATCGGCTCTCCTCGATCGATCGCGGTGGCGCTGCAGCGCATCGGCCGCTCCGGCCATCAGGTTGAGCACACAACCAAGCCCAAAGGGCGCGTCTTCGCGACCACACGCGATGAGCTGATCGAATGCGCGGCGCTGGTCCGATCGATTTCGCAAGGCGAGCTCGATCAGCTACTGGTCCCCCAATCGCCGCTCGACGTGATGGCGCAGCAGATCGTCGCGATGGCAGCTGCCGGGGACTGGCAGGAGGACGACCTCTTTGCGCTGGTTCGACGCGCCTATTGCTACGCCGATGTGTCGCGCAGCGACTTCGACGCGGTCATCGACATGCTGTCCGAAGGCATCAGCACCAAGCGCGGCCGGAGCGGAGCGTTTCTCCACCGCGACCGCGTGCATGGCGTCGTGCGCGGCAGACGGGGCGCGCGCCTCGCCGCGATTACGTCTGGCGGCGCCATCCCAGACAACGCGCAGTTCCTCGTGCTCGCCGAGCCCGACGAGACGGTCGTCGGCACGCTCGACGAAGATTTCGCCGTCGAGAGCATGGCGGGCGATGTGTTCATGCTCGGCTCGACGTCGTGGCGCATCCGCCGCGTCGAGGCCGGGCGCGTGCGGGTCGAGGACGCGAAAGGTGCGGCGCCGACGATTCCATTCTGGCGCGGCGAAGCGCCCGGGCGCACGTGGGAACTGTCTACAGCCGTGTCGGACCTGCGATCGAAGGTCCTCGACCTCAGCGAAAAGGGGCACGGCCCCCGTTCGGCGGTGGAGTTCCTTACGAGCGAGTGCCACCTCGACAAGCGCGGCGCAGAACAGGCGGTTCTCTACGTACGCGCCGGTGCTGCGGCGCTCGGAGCGCTGCCGAGCGTCAACACGGTCGTTGCGGAACGATTCTTCGACGAGGGAGGCGGCATGCAGCTGGTGCTGCACTCGCCGTTCGGCGCGCGCATCAACAGGGCGTGGGGCCTGGCGCTCCGAAAGCGCTTCTGCCGCTCGTTCAATTTCGAGCTTCAGGCCGCGGCGACCGACAACGGCATCGTCATCTCGCTCAGCGATCAGCACAGCTTTCCGCTCGAGCTCGTGTTCAAGTTTCTGAGCAAGGAAACGGTCGAAGAAGTGCTGACGCAGGCGATGTTGCCCGCGCCGATGTTCGAAGTGCGCTGGCGATGGGACACGTCGCGCGCCCTGGCCGTCCTGCGATTTGCCGGGGGGCGGAAGGTGCCGCCGCAGATCCAGCGCATGCGCGCCGACGATCTGCTCGCCGCGGTGTTTCCGGATCAAGCGGCCTGTCAGGAAAACATCGTTGGCGACATCCGCATTCCCGATCACCCGCTCGTCAACGAGACGATCAAGGACTGCCTGCACGAGGCGATGGATCTCGACGGCCTGAAGCGGCTCGTCGAAAACATCGCGCGGGGCGATCTGAAGACAGTGGCGATCGACACACCGGAACCGTCGCCGTTCTCGCACGAGATTCTCAACGCGAACCCCTACGCATATCTGGACGATGCGCCGCTCGAAGAGCGGAGGGCCCGCGCGGTACAGATGCGGCGGACGATTGGGCCGGACGCAGCGGGCGTAGGCGCGCTCGATCCGGCCGCGATTGCCGAGGTGGCGGCCGAGTCGTTCCCGACGGCCCGCGATGCCGAAGAGTTGCACGATGCGCTCCTCACGCTGATCGTCATGCCGCCGGTGCATGAGTGGAA
>Ga0210380_10001213_pt1 | contig 10683 bp, 13 predicted proteins | sample PLM4_5_coexredo_FD_155476 | JGI IMG/M metagenome (GOLD analysis project Ga0210380, IMG submission 155476) | Groundwater sediment microbial communities from an aquifer in East River, Colorado, USA - PLM4_5_coex redo | ecosystem: Environmental > Terrestrial > Soil > Riparian zone | place: USA...
GTTAGGCGCGAATATACGGGCGTCGAGGAGGCAAAGTGACGAACGCAAAGACCATTGCGGATCATTGGGGCAAAGGTGACGTCTATGGCTTGATTGTGTCGGCATTGAACAAGATGTCGAAGCCACTGGTGGGCTTGACGGTGGAAGATTTGGCGCCTGTAGACCATTTTCACGCGCGGGGCTTTCCTGCAACCGTCGAGCTCGCGGATCGACTTCCCGTGAAGGCCGGCCAGCACATCGTCGATATCGGTTGCGGCCTGGGCGGTCCCGCGCGTTACCTAGCGAAACGGTTTCAATGCAATGTGAGCGGCGTCGACATTACTGAGCCGTTTGTCGAAGCGGCCAACAAGCTCACGGCGCTCCTCCGAATGGAGCAACAGGTGAAGATTGAGCACGGTGACGGTCAGCGCCTACCGTATCCGGATACCTCTTTTGATGGCGCTTACACGCAACACGTCACCATGAACGTAGCCGACCGCCCGGCATTCTTCGCGGAAGCTTACCGAGTGCTGAAGCCCGGCGCCTTCTTTGCGCTAACCGAGCATGGATTGGGCCCAAAGGGTAATCCGCACTACCCCGTCCCCTGGTCGATGGACGGTAGCGGCGCCTACCTGGTCACGCCATTTGAGACACGAGGATTTCTGGAAAAGACCGGCTTTGAGGCCATCGTCATTGAGGATACCGGAGTCAAGTATGTCGCTGGATACAGGACAGCGATTGAAAGGGCTGAAAAGGGCGCTGTGCCGCCGCTCGGGATCCACATACTTATGGGCGAGACCGCGTTGCAAAAGACGCGCAATGCAGCGCGCAACGTAGACGAGGGTCGCACGCACCCAATACAGGTGATCTGCCGCAAACCACAATGACCACACCTCAAGCATTTGCGGCTAACCTGTTGCTGCAGCGGACGCGCTGAGGCGCGCCGCTGAGCGAAACGTTAGACGCCAAGGAGCCATCATTACGGTCAAGCGTATGGACAACGTCGGCATCGTGGTGGAGGACCTTGATGCCGCCATTGAGTTCTTCACCGAACTTGGTCTCGAGCTCGAGGGGCGCGCCCCAGTCGAAGGAGATTGGGCAGATGGCGTCACTGGATTGCGCGACATGCGCGTCGAGATTGCCCTGATGCGTACGCCGGACGGTCACAGCCGGCTCGAGATGTCCCGTTTCCTCGCGCCGCCTGTGGTCGCCGATCACCGCAGCGCCCCAGTGAACGCGCTCGGCTACCTGCGCGTCATGTTCACCGTGGAGGACATCGACGATACGCTCACCCGACTCAGCAAACGCGGCGCGAAGCTCGTCGGCGAAGTGGTTCAGTATGAAGACATGTATCGGCTCTGCTACATCCGGGGTCCCGAAGGGATTCTCATCGGGCTCGCCCAACAGCTCGGGCAGCAAACTTCCCGAGCGGATCCCATGAGACGTGAACGTTGAGAACTCAAGCATTGGCGTCTAACCCGTTGCCGGAGCGGACGGTCAAGAGCTGGCTTCTCCAGCTTTCGCCCGCCGCTCAGCGCCAACGTCGGATGCCAATTGACGTTATACGTCATTGCCGTATAATGCGCCATGTTCAGCTTTGTCGAGTCAAAGCTGTTTACGCGACTTGTCGGCGACTATCTCACTGATGACGAGTACTCGAGGCTCCAGGCGGCACTGGCCGAAGCCCCGGAACGTGGTGCGGTCGTTCCGGGGTCGGGCGGAGTTCGCAAACTGCGATGGGCGCAGCCCGGGCGCGGAAAGCGGGGCGGGATCAGGGTGATCTACTACGCGAAGAACGAAGAGCAAAATATCCCGGCTCACGTTCTGCGCAAGATCAAGGAGGAACTCGATGGCTAAGGCCAAACGCAATATCGGTCTTGAGATTCTCGAAGGTATTCGCGACATCAAGCGCGGCGATCACGGGCGAGTCGTCAACCTCCCTTCGGTGACATCTGTGCGCGAGCGAACCGGCCTTTCGCAGTCCCGATTCGCCCAACTCCTCGGCGTCTCAGTGCGCACGCTCCAGGAATGGGAACAAGGCCGCCGCGCCCCGTCAGGCGCGGCCCGTACGCTTCTCCTGATTGCGCAGAAAAATCCGCGTGCACTTCTGGAAGTGGCTTGATCGGAATCTAACCCTCGCTTGCACCGGACGGCCACGGCCGCCGGTGGAGCGAACCGTTAGGCCTGGGAAAACAAGGCCCGATGATCACCGCGTCCCATAGTCTGCTGATGGCGCAATACAACGAGTGGATGAACTCTCGAATGTATGCACTGTGCGCCTCACTGCCCGACACAGAACTTCGCAAAGACCGCGGCGCGTTCTTTAAGTCAATCTACGCCACCCTCAATCACATTGCGTATGGCGACCTCGCCTTTTTATCCCGTTTCACGGGCAATCCGAGCGCGGTCCCCGAACCCGGGGCCGATCTCTTTGTCACGTTTAGTCTCTTGAGGACGGAGCGCGCGGTACTGGATCAACGCATCCTGGTCTGGTCAGAGTCGCTTACCCCAGCTTGGCTCGCTGAGTCGCTGACCTACACGAGCCAAATTGATGGCAAGACCCGAACGGTTCCAAAGTGGGCGCTTGTCACGCACATGTTCAATCACCAAACGCACCACCGAGGTCAGGTCACCACACTCCTTTCGCAAATGGGTTTAGACATTGGTATTACCGACATTCCATTTATGTCGCAGTTTCATGCCCAGGCCTAACCCTTCGCTCAAGCCGACGTGCTACGGCCTGCGGCCTTCGCACGCGGCTGAGCTCAAACGTTAGGCGCATCCAGGAGAATCGACGCATGGCACTCTATAGCAACGCGGCCATGGTTCTGTACTACGACATCGCCGGCGACAACGCCGACCATGACGACTGGCACACCTACGAGCACATGCACGAAAGGCTCTCGATTCCCGGCTTCTTGCGTGGCACACGGTGGGTGGCGAAAACGGGAACCCCGAAGTACATGGTCATCTACGAGGTGGCCGGCACCGAGGTCGCAACTTCCTCTGCTTACCTCGAGCGTTTGAACAATCCGACTTCTTGGACCGCATCGATGATGAGCCGCTTTCGCAGCATGATCCGCGGATTCTGTACTGTCGCCGCGAGTTCGGGATTCGGCCTCGGCAATGCGGCGTCTTCAGTGCGATTCACACCGCTCAAGGGCAGTGAGGCCAATCTGTCCGATAGGCTCGCTCGGGAGGTCTTGCCGGCGATGTCGTTACGGCGAGGGATGACAGGGGTGCACCTGTTGCAGCCCGCCCCGCCGCCGCCAATGACGAAAGAGCAATCGATGCGCGGCCCGGATACGCCCATGACCTGGCTCTTGCTGGCGACCGCCTACGATTCCGAGGCATTGAGCAGGGCGACTGCCGAGCACCTCGAACCGGAAGCGCTTGGACGGTATGGCGCGTTACCGCAGATGGACATAGGTACCTATGCGCTACATTACACAGTGACTGCGCAAGAAGTCGCGCGTACTGCGCCTAACCCGCCACTGCACCCGGACAGGCGCCAAGCGACCGGCGCGCGCCGGTGAGTTCCACGTTAAACGGCAGCGAATAACATTGCACGACGAGGTGCTGCCTCGCCCCTAGAGCTGTGACTCGATCGGCAGCAGCCCGAGGAACCACACCGAGAACCTGCGCCAGGCGCTCACCTCGGGTTCTTCCAGGCGCCGCCGGACGCCCTCCTCGCCCGTCTCCACCCAGGCCAGGCGCGCGTCGCCTGAGGCATCGACGGTACGCTCGAGGCGCCAGGCGATCCGCTCGAGATTCCGTTCCAGAGACCCGGCCAGTTCCTCGGCCAGGGGCGCGCTCTCGCACACCACGCCGATTTCGGTGTTGAGCCGGATCGAGCGGGGATCGAGGTTGAGCGAGCCGATGAACACGGCGCGTCGATCGAACACGAAGGTCTTGGCGTGCAGGGACGCCCGTGAACCGCTCACGCCGCTTTTCCCGCCCTTGGCGCGCTGGTACTCAATCGCCCCTGGCTTGAGCTCGTAGAGCTCTATACCCGCTTCGAGCAGGGCCCGCCGATAGTGCTGGTAGCCCGCATGCACCGCGCCGACGTCGGTCGCGGCGAGAGAGTTGGTCAGGACGGTGACGCGCACGCCGCGGTTCACCAGCCCGCGCAGCCACGCCACCCCTGCTTCGCCGGGAATGAAGTAGGGAGAAACGATCAGCAGCTCGTTCTGCACCTGCGAGCCGAGGTTCGCGAACTGGGGCAACAGGTGCCCCTCGGTGACATCAGGGGACTGGCTGACCTTGGCCGGGTCGTCATACAGCAGATGGGCCTTGCCCCAGTAGAAACCTTCTCCGCCCGCCGCAATCGTCTCCGCCAGCCGGGCTGTCGCCTGTGTGATGTAGGGGCTGTCGCGTTGCGTCTCGACGAAGGCGGCGAGCGCCGCGCGCAGTGAGTCCAGGCCTGCGCTGTCGCCGCGCCGACCGAGCAGCGCCGAGACCGGGATCGACACGGGCGCGTTCCAGAAGCGATCGAACGACTCGGAGGCGTCGCCGACGGCAGGGCCAACCGTTGCCACGTCAAGATCGCCGAACACCACCTCGCCGTGGGCCCCGAAGTACTCGTCGCCGATGTTGCGTCCGCCCAGGATCGCAACCTGGTTGTCGGCGACGTAAAGCTTGTTGTGCATGCGCCGGTTCAGACGCGAAAAATCGGCCAGCATGCCCAGGCCGCGGAAGCTGCGCGACGCCACCGGATTGAAAAGGCGGATCTCGATATGGGCATGGGCGTCGAGATGCAGGAGGTTTTCGTCGTTCGCCCGCACACCAACGTCGTCGAGCAGGATGCGCACCCGCACGCCACGGTCTGCCGCGCGCAGCAGCGCGTTGGCGAAGTGGCGCCCGGTCAGATCGTCATGCCAGATGTAATACTGCACGTCCAGCGAGCGCACGGCCGCATCTGCCAGTGCGATGCGCGCGAGCAGCGCATCCACGCCGCTGCGCAGCGGGCGAAAACCGTTCTCGCCCGGATGCGCCTTCAGCCTGGCCTGGCCTGCCTGCCCAAGCCGGGTGGTCTGGGTGTCGCGCAGCGCGCGCGACTCGCTGCGCTCGATGTCGGTGGGAAGGCTGGCGCAGCCGCTCACGAGCAGCAGCGCGGCGACGAGAACCCGCGCGGCAAGTTCAGCCATCCGCGCATACGAAGCGGATGTCGGCGTACTGCCCCACCGCCTTGGCGCCGGTGTTGTCGGTGTCGGTCATCACCGCGACGCCGAGCACGCGGCCCGGCTCGGCGCCGTACGCGCGCCGGTAGTCCTGCGCGAGGTTGCGCCGTACCGACTGCCACTGTCCCAGGCCGCTCGCTCCGGATGCAACCACCAGCATCTTCAACTGGCTGGTGTGGGCGGAAGGAATCAGGCTTTCTACCGCGACCTGGTCGCTCCAGATGTACATCAGCATCGCGTAGGGAAGATCGCGTCCTGAGAGATTCTTGGCCCTCTTGAAGCGCTTCTGCTCGACCTCCGGCAGGGTGGCAGGGTCGCCGTCAAAGGCCACGATCACGCGCAAGGGTGCGTCTTCGCGCGCCTTGTCGCGGTTGTCGGCGCCCGGAACCAGCGCGTCGGTCTTCCAGCGCCAACTCAGCACCGCGGGCAGATCCGCCGCCGGTTTGAGGAGCGCAACGTAGGCCGAGGCCGAACGGTCGGCTGCACCGCGCAGCACGGCGCGACCCTCCTCCTGCGCCAGCGTGTAGACAGTGTCGCGTTTGAGCTTCGACAAGGGCTGATGCGCCCAGCCGGCCTCCTGCTGCCCGAAATCCAGGCTGCGTGCGGCGCAGGCTGCCGCACCGGCTGCGGTGCTGCAGGTCAACAGACACGCCAACGCGACGCTGTGCAAGCATTTCATTGAGACCTCTCAGCTCCTGAGAACTAGAAATCCGCCCCGAGCGACAAAATCGCCACGCGGTCGGCGCTGTCATCGGGATTGAAGACATACAGCCCGAGGGTCACCTTGCCGGAGATGAACTGGGCGAAACCGCCGCGCTGGATATCGCGATCGCTTTGATAGGCGCGCGTGCGCTGGCCGACGATGCCGAAGCGCAGCCATTTTGCAGGGCTGAAGCCAAGCTCGCTCCAGGCGTAGGTGAAGCTGTCATCCTGACTCTTGGAGTCGCGCAGGTATTCGGCTTCCACGTAGAAATCGACGATGCCATACGCCGCGCTCGCCTTGAACCCGGGCGCGATGCCCTGCGTCTGGCCGAACACCGCGCCGAGGATCGGCGTGAACTCGTAGGTCAGCGCTTCGCCGCCCGAGAACTTCCAGCCGACGAACACCGAGCCGGTGTCGCGCGCCTCGTAGTTGTAGCGCGCCTCGAGCAGCAGCGGCCCGCGCTCGGCCGTGGCGATGGTGAGCAGGTAGTCGTCCTGGTTGCGCAGCGAATAGTAGTTGCCCGTCGCGGAGTAGGACCAGGCGGGCGCTTGCGCGGCACAATTCAGTGCCGACACGAGCAGTGCAGCCGCCAGCGCCGCGCTCGACAGGTGCAAGCTCATCCGCCCAGCGCCATGGTGGCGCCCACCAGGACCACTCCGGTCGCGACCATCGCGAACCCGGTCCGCCAGGCGACGCCCCCGGCATAGCGCCCGAGCGCATAGCCGGCCGCGAACAGCGTCGCCAGCGCGACCGCATTGGAGACGCGCATCGCCAGCGCGGTTTCGGGGAACAGCATGAACGGGACCACGACCGGAAAGGTCGCGAGGACCACGATCACGAAAACGCCGATGGCGCCGAAGAAGTCGTCCCGGCCAAGGCTCGCCCGGGCCGGCAGCTCGGGCAGTGCGGCGAGGCGCCGGCGCATGCCCTCCAGGCCTTCGGCTCCGATCACCTCGCCCAGGCGCCCGGGCAAGGCGCCGGCGATGATCGCGTGCGCCTCCTGCGGGGCCGTGGCGCTGCGCACGCGGCGCAACAGCGTGAGGTTGCGTGCCCGCTCGGTCAGTGTGCCGACGAGGTACATGACCGCATCGACCAGTCCCCAGGCGAGGTTGCAGCCCAGCGCGGCAAACATCATGGTGCGGATTTCCTCCCGCCCGGCGCTCGCCGCGCTGAGCGAGCCGGTGAAGGTCAGCGCCATGATCAGGCCGAAGATGACCTCCGACACGCGGTCGATCGGATCGAGCACCGGCGCGCGCTTTTCGTTCTCCACGTTCGCCATGCAATTCCCCTTTGAGACCTAACCGGCGCGCGCGATGTCCGGCAGAAAATAGAACATGAGCGCGATGATCAAGTAAACGGTGATGAGTTGCACGCCCTTGTACCAGTTGGAACGCCCGTCGCCGCACACCACGGCGCCGATCAGTACCGCCATCATGAGCGCCCCGACCTCGGCGCGCCCGAAGGAGAGCTCGAGTGGTTGCGGCGCGATGAAATAGCTTGCCAGCACCAGCACTGGCGCGATGAACAAGGCGATCTGGATCGAGCTGCCGAGCGCTATGCCGATCGTCATGTCCACCCGGTTCTTGCGCGCCATCACGATCGCCGACCCGCTCTCGGCAGCGCCGCCGACAATCGCGACGAACACAATGCCGATGAACACCTGCGTCATGCCGAGCGCCTGGCCGGTGCCCTCGGCGGCGCCCACCAGGATCTCGCTCATCCACGCCGCCAGCAGCGAGGCGCCCACGAGGCTTCCGACGGCACGCGGCACGCTCCAGTGTGTGCCCTCGGCTTCCCCGTCACCGTGGCCGCCCTTGGCGGCGAACGCGCCCGGGTGGGTCTTCAGCATGAACACGAGATAGAGTGCGTAGGCGATGAGCAACACGATGGCCAGGCCCACGTTCAGCAGCGCCTCCGAGCGGATCGTTTCCTCGGGCGCAAAAAAGCGGCTGAATGCGCTCGGCACCGCGAGGCTCACGACGGCGATCAGCATCATCGAGCTGTAGACCCGCGCGGCCGCCGGGTTGTAGTCCTGGTCGCGGTAGCGCAGACCGCCGAGCAGGAACGCGATGCCGAGCGCAAGCAGGATGTTCGCCAGGATCGCGCCGATGAGCGAGGCGCGCACCATGTCGAGCAAACCCGCCTTGAGCGCCACGAAGGCGATGATGAGCTCGGGTGCATTGCCGAAGGTGGCGTTGAGCAGTCCACCGACGGCGTCGCCGGTGCGCGTGGCGATCTGCTCGGTGGCCCGCACGATGAGGCTCGCGATCGGGACGATGGCAAGCGCAGCCGAGAAAAATACCCAGGGCGCCGGCACCCCGGTATGCTCGAGCGCGAGCGTGACCGGGATGAAGACGAACAGCCAGTCGAGGGACGGCTTGATGCGCATCGAGTTAGCCTGCATCAGGGTCAGTACTCGTAGAAATACTCCTGCAGCTTCTTCGCATCGCTGGTCTTGGTCAGCCCCAGCATCAGCAGCACCCGCGCCTTCTGCGGGTTCAGCTCCATCGAGGCGATGCTGCCCATCTCGTCGTCGTTCAGCTCGACGTTGCGGTCGGTGATGCCGCTGTTGGTGCGCGACGAGCGTACCACCGCCACGCCCTTCTTGATCGCGGCCTGCAACCCGGCCACTGCGTCCTTGGTGGCATTGCCGTCGCCCACGCCGGCGAGGACGATGCCCTTGCAGCCCAGCGCGACGCAGTGATCGATGAACTCGCGCCCGACATTGGCGTAGGCATAGAAGATCTCCACCCGCGGCAGCTGCTTCAGCCCGTCCAGCGAAAAGCTGCTCGCAGCGGTGTGCTTGCTGGCCAGCGGATCGTACCAGTACACCCGCCCCGCATTGGTCATCCCCGCCTTGCCGCGGTTGGGCGACTTGAACGTATCGAGCTGCGTGGTATTGGTCTTTGTCGCCTCGCGCGCGTAGTGGATCTCGTCGTTGAGCAGCACCATCACACCCCGGCCGCGCGCCTTCGGATGCACCGCGGCCGACACCGCGTTGAAGATGTTGGCCGAACCGTCCGCACTGGTTCCCGTGGCAGGCCGCATTGAGCCCACCATCACCACCGGCTTGGCGCTACGGATGACGAGGCTCAGGAAGTAGCCGGTCTCCTCCATCGTGTCGGTGCCGTGGGTGATCACCACGGCGTCCACGTCCTGCTTCGCCAGCACTTCGTTCAGACGCTTGGCGAGCTTGAGCCAGACCTCGTTGTTCATGTCCTGGCTGCCGATGTTGACCACCTGCTCGCCGGTGATGTCCGCCAGATCGCCCAGGTTGGGAACGGCCTTGATGAGATCCCCCACCTGGAAGCTGCCGGACTTGTAGCCCGCGTCCTGGCCTTTCGCCTGCGCCCCGGCGATGGTGCCGCCGGTGGCCAGGATCACCACGCGCGGCTTTGCGGCCCAGGTCGCGCCGGCCCCCAACATCAGCGCTGCGATCGACGCAGCGCTCAACAGGTTTCCGATTTTCATCTGCATCTCCTTCATGTGGAATCAGTTGAGCAAACTAGAAGTTGTACTTGGCCGAGAACTGCACGCGCGTGTCGGTCCCGGAGTTGCCGTTCTTGTTCTCGCGCTCGCCCCGCAGCAACTCGACGCCGGTCATGACGTTCTTCACCGGGTAGTACAGCAGGTTGACGGAAGCGTAGGTCCCGATGTGCTGCGCGCTGCCTGCTTGCCCGCCGGTGTTGTCCTGGACGTTCTGGCTGTAGCCGATCGAGCTCGTAAACTTTTCGTTCCACGAGTGGTCGTAGTAGACCAGCCAGTTGATCAGCGGCACCGCCTCGGGATTGCCCGCCGCGTCGCTGGCGAGATCCACGCAGCAGTCGTTGCTGTAGTTGGCGATGCCCTTGCCGTAGGCGAGCTGCCCGTGGACCATGTCCTTGCCGAGCACCTTGTAGCTCCCGGACAGGTTGATGCCGTAGCCCTGCTTGCTCCCCGACGGGCTTCCGTCCGCGGTGCCGTTGGTCTGATAGCCGAGCGAGCGCAGGATGCCCGCCACCTGGGCATGTCCCCAATCCCGGTCCAAGCGCCATTGCGCGGTCACGTCGGGCACCGAGTTGCGCGCCGACACATTGCCTAAACCGGCCGAGCTATTGTCCACTGCCGTGCCGGGCCCTTCCAGAGCCACCGCGAACTTCGTCCCGTCCTTGCGATAGGGCGTCCAGCGCATCTGCACAGTGCGGAAAAACATCATGCCGGTGGGACCCCAGTAATCGATGGTGTTGGGGAACACGTCGCCATCCATGAACAGGCTGTTGGTCTGGCCGACCAAAAACTGCCCGAGCTCGCCCCAGGCATGGCGCAGGCGGATGGTCGTCTGGCCTGCGTCGACGCCTACGCCGAACATGTCGAACTCGAATTTCGTGCGCAGTTCGCCGCTCGAGGTCGGCACGAAGCCGTTGAAGCCCAGTCGCGTCTGGCGCACGCTGAAGATGGTCTCGCCAGCGGCGCCGCAACCGGCGTCGCCCGGGCAATTCACCGGAATCTTGGAGGGACGCAGCGTGGAGTTCCAGGCGGGATCGACGCGGTCGAAGTCCTGAATGGCGTCCATCTGGATGAACCCGTAGATCTCCAGGCGTGGCTTGTCCTGCGCCTGTGCCAGTCCGAATCCACCGAGGGTAGACGCGAGCACAGCGCATGCCGCCTTGACTCGAAACGATTGCTTGGGGGAGTTCATCAGATTTCTCCTCATTGCTCGCCAGAGAACAGGTTCAGGCCGAGCTCGTTGACGATATGGGTAATTGCCTTGGCCGAGCGAATGCTGTTGCCCGGGTCGTTCACGCGCGGCGAGAAGCCGACGATCGCCATCTGCCCGGGCAC
>Ga0210380_10001215_pt1 | contig 10664 bp, 7 predicted proteins | sample PLM4_5_coexredo_FD_155476 | JGI IMG/M metagenome (GOLD analysis project Ga0210380, IMG submission 155476) | Groundwater sediment microbial communities from an aquifer in East River, Colorado, USA - PLM4_5_coex redo | ecosystem: Environmental > Terrestrial > Soil > Riparian zone | place: USA...
TAGCCCGACTCTGACGATGCCGAGTTGGCCATCGAGCACTGGCGAGCGGGTTTCAAAGACTGTCTTCCCACGCAGGGACGTGGTTTTTGACGCGGGTGTCGAGACTACCGATTCCGTGAGTTCAACGGGGAAGGGTTGCACGCTGCTCGCCAGCACCTCGCCTTTGGCGTCTTGTACGAAGGCATAGGCTACGCCGTCGAGACGGCCATATTTGGCAACCAAAGCATCGAGTTCCAAGGTGCTCCGCCGCGAGACGAATCCAGCCGAGGCATCGGCAAGGTTAGTGGCGATTGCTCCAGAACGTAATTCAGCCTGCTTTTGCAGCGCGTTACCGGCGAAATAGTAGACGATGCCGATGACGAGCAAACCCAATGCGAAAATCAGGCCGCTAAAGGTAGAAGTTATTTTCCATTTGAGTCCGTGTTTGTGCCAACCTTCGGTGGCCGTTTTGGCAAACTTAGAACTCTCGATGGATACCGTGTCCTGAGGCATGGTGTCTCCTTTGCCGCTTAAGCAATTATTACTAGAAACGTTTGAAATTAGATATCTCGTGGTACATGGATTCTTCAAATTTGCTGCGCAGCTTGGTATCGTTAATTTCCTTGCCGATGAGGCCAATGAGATCGTCGAGTCTGGATTCTGGCAAGCTGTCAAGGGACGCCCCTAGAGCTTTGACCTGATCGCGCAAGACGAGCGGCGCCATCGGACCGATGACTTCGATGAGGATGGAGGACAAGGTATCGAGCAGCGCCTTGGGCACCAAATCCCCGACAGGTTTCACCGGCGCAGCGATGGTCTGGATCAGTCCAGACTGGTGCAGATTGAAAAGTACCTTGGCGATATAAGGGAAGGGGATGCGAAGTAGTTCCGCGACTTCTTGGACCGTCCGGATGCCGTCGAGTTTGCTCAGCACCCGCCAACCGACGTTGGGGATGGTGATCGGCCCGGTGTTGTCCTCCGCCAGGTCGGCGATGCGAAAGAGTGCCTTGCCGGAAGGCACCACAGCGAGAATGCTTTCCCATTCGTGGGTCATCGCCTTCAAGTCGTCCAAGATCTGCGACGATTCTTTGGTGATGGTGGCTGCCGGCGCTATTCCGTTGGGAAGCAGGTTGAAAGTACCTTCGTCCCAAGTGACCGGGTAAAGTAGCGCCTTTTCGCCTTCTCCGATGGGGCATTTGGCATGGATGATGTTCCCCTCATTGAGGTAGACGTCGACGGTTTCTTTGCCGTGAGTTAACTGCAAGACTCCTGACTTCTTAGCGCCGGTGGCGAGTAGAAGCAGGTCGTTTAAATTAATCTGCGAAAGGTTGCCTTGCATAATCTCGATCCGTCAAAGCGTCTAGCGGTCTTCCATGGAACGGCGGGCGTCTTTGCCGTTCAAGTTCTTTTTACTGCTGTCAGCGATATCGTCATGGCCGTTTAAAGTCACCTTCAAGGTCTTAATCACCGCCAGGCTCTTACTGATACCGACCATCTGTTCGAGGGTTGATTTGATCTGTCCCTGGAGTATCTCAACCTCTTCGGTGGAGATCCCCTGGAGCTGGGTCTGCAGCTCGTCGTAGAGCCGGGTAATACTATCGATCTGCCCCAGCGATTGGGTCTTTTGAGTGATATCTTCATACAATCGCGAGATATCGTCCGTTAGATTTTGTAAGTCATTTTTCATGTTATTGTCCACCTTTAATTAATTATTTTTGTCGTTGGATTTTCTACGTTCGGAGTAGAACCGATGGATTTCTTGCGACTTTCGCCATTTGCGCCCTGTGCCCCAGGTTGGGACTTTTGGTCCTCCTGCGTCGTGCTAGGGGTACTGTTTGCCGCTGCCGGAGCTGACTTACCGGTGGACGGCGGCGCCTTGAAAAAATAGATGATACCGAAGACCAAACCTAAAAACACGAAGGCGAGGATACTAGCCTTTTTTATATTTCTGGTTTGTTTGTCCGCATAGAGATCGTTCTCGCCATAATCTTTGATGATTTTTTTGAGTTGGCGGTCAAGGTCACCGTTTTTTTTCACCAGTGGCGCGGTGGCTTCGACGGGGCTGGGACACTCCGGTTGAAACTCCTCGGCCGCGCTTGCTGCCGGTTCAAAGATCTGAATCTCTTTCTTCTCGATAGTTGCCGGCAGGTAAGAATTAGCGGCGAACTCGCCGTAGTTGGACACCAGATCGTCGAGCAAGCGTAAATCGAAATTCTCGTTGGCCGGAATTAGTGCTTTCGAGGCATTGAGCAGGTCGGCCTCTTTGGCGCGGGACTGTTGCTGTTTTTGGGCAGTGATCTGGGGTGGGTGCTTGGTTTCAGCTGATTGCGATAGGGCCGCCATAGCCAGACTCTCGGCGAAATGCTCGGTTGGCGCTGGGAAGTCTTCCAAGAGCGCCGCTTCGGCGGGAGAAGGTCTCTTGACGACTGCGGCGACTGCGGTCTCAAACTCCGCCTCGGCCGTTGGAAATTCGCTTGCCACTAGGGTCTCGAGTGGCATTTGTTCTGTAGCTGTGAACGCCAGCGTGGGCGCGTCCGGAATGGTCTCCAGAACCGGGAGTAGCTCCGGTGTTGCAGCGGTTGTCGCGTCGATCTCCAATGTATGTGAAGCTGCTGCGGATTCATCGACTAGCTCCGGCAAGGCAGTAAATTCACATTTTGCCGATTCTCGGACGGACATATCCAAGATCACGTTAGGGCGATCCGCAGTTAGCTCGATAATGGGCAATACCGCTCCAATGTCATCGTGAGTTGGTTCTTCTTGTGATTCGCCTACCTGTGCACCCGCCTTGAGCACTGTCATCAGTTTGTGCAGCTTGATGAGTTTGGTCGCCTTAACGATGGCGTGGAGTTGAGGGTGATTTTCTAGGCTGTCGAGATTTACAACTTCGGTATTGATTGGGGCGATCTCGGCGATCGATCGGCTGACCTCCGCCGTAGCATTTTTCAATAGCGCCACTGCGGTGATGGTATCCTGGAACTGACTCAAACGCAGAATCAATGTCTGCGCATTGGCCGCGGCAGCGGTGACATCGGTAATTGAAAAATCATCGAGGCGCTGCTGTAGCCCTTGCAAGGAATTGAGCATTTTGCCGAATCCACTGGCAGATGCTGAAGCTAGATCAATATTGCTCATGTCTAGGGGGGAGGCTTCTTTTAATAGGGCAGACAACATGGCTTGATGGATTCACTCCAAGAACCGCACGACGGCGTGCGAACTGGCGGTCTTGTTCTCAACTAAGCAAAAAGGTTGCCACGAATACCCAGAAGAAAAGGCCAGCGTTTTCAGTTAACTAAAGACTTGATTGTCCAACAATTTACTCGTCAGCTCCACCCATTCTGTTCAGCGCGAACAAAATTGTACGTTGTTGAATGCAGTCTATCTTTTTGGTTTTATTGGGAAATCAGGCTAACGCCGGGAGCCTCTCGGAGAAACTTTAATCGGTTGCGTAGTGAAGCGAATACCGCCTCATGTCGGCAGCGAGAATTTGTCGAGCTTGCGGTAAAGCGTGCGTGTGGAAATGCCTAGAGCTTCGGCGGCTTTGGCTTTATTGCCGTTGGTTTGGCGCAGCGCCTCTTCGATGACAATACGCTCGCCTTCTTCAATGTTGCGGATCGCTTTGCTGCCAATCTCTTCGCTGTGGCCGGTGGCGTAGTGCTGCAAGTTCATTGGTAGATCACTGATGGTAATGTAGTCACCGTCGGATACCATCACGGCGCTCTCTATGACGCTCTTGAGTTCGCGGATGTTACCCGGCCATGGATAGTCGAGGAATAGGGCCTTGGCTGAACTGGTGAGTTTTTTTAGCGGTTTGCGGAATTGGTTGCACGCTTGATAGATAAAATTCGCGATCAATAGGATGATGTCCTGGCGCCGTTCGCGCAGGGGCGCCAAAATGATCCGCGCACTGTTGAGTCGGAAGTAAAGATCTTTGCGAAAACCGCTGCCTTGGATCGCCTCATCGAGTTCTTTGTTGGTGGCCGCAACGATACGAACGTCGCTGGTTTTCGGCGATGATTCGCCGACCCGGTAATACTGTCGGGTTTCCAAAAATCGTAGCAGTTTGAGCTGAATCGACGGTACTAGATCGCCGATCTCGTCGAGAAACAGGGTGCCTCCTTCGGCGGCTTCGATGAAGCCTTTTTTGTTGCGATCGGCACCGGTGAAGGCGCCTCGGACATATCCGAAGAGCTCGCTCTCGACCAGAGTCTCGGGGATCGCCGTCATGTTACAACCGACAAACGGTTTCTCCGCACGTGGCCCATGGGCATGGAGGTACTGGGCCATGACTTCCTTGCCGGTGCCGGTCTCGCCGGTAATCAAGACCGTGATGTCGTGCATAGCGTAACGGTTGGCGAGGTTGAGTACTTCATGAAATTGCGGCGTGTCGCCGATCATGGGTGGCGCAGTGATAGAGTGTGGCTCGTTCGCTTCGAATTGGCTCTTGTTGGCCTGGCCGAGTAATCCGTAGAGCGTCTGCACATGGTACGGATCGTAACAGATCAACGCCATGCGATCCGGGCTCTCTCTTAGCTGTTCGGTAAATTCCTTCCAGCCCGGCCCCTGGCATAGCGCCAGATCGACAAACACATATTTCAATTGATCGCTGGGGTAGACCGCCAGCGCCTGTCCCGCTTCTTCAATTGAACGGCTAATGTGAATCGAACAATCCCGCGACTCGGCGACCTTTGAGATGCTGGTGGTCGCCACATCGCTCGATTGAATGATCAAGGCAAGCGGTTTGGCCATTAAAGGTCACTCGGGAACAGCGGAATTGGGTAAGACCACCATGTTCTGTAATGAGTCCGTCAACAATTCAGTCGTAATGCGCGGCGGCGTGCCCAGGTAGTTGGATGCCGCGACCACATGCTCAGCGATAAATTTCGGATGAAAACCGGCAAAAGGAACTTTGTGCTTATTGTAAAATGATTTCAACAGGTGGGACATCATTTCATCGTTGAATTCCAATCCGTAAGAGTCGCAGATACGTTGAAAGATTTCACGAAACTCCTGTTCCGTAGGCGGTTGAATTTGCATCTTGTAGTGAACCCGGCGCAGCTGCGCCGGATCCATCAGCTCTTCGGGAGGAAAGTTGGTGGCGAAGATCACCAGCTGGTCGAACAGCACGGTAATTTTTTTACCGGTGTGCAAAGTCAAGTAGTCGACCTTGCGCTCCAAGGGAAAAATCCACCGGTTCAGCAGTTCATGAGGGCGCACCCGTTGGCGGCCGAAGTCGTCAATGACGAAGACGCCGCCGATGGCTTTCATTTGCAGCGGCGCTTCGTAGTACTTGGAATGCACGTCGAAATCCAAGTCGAGCATCTCGAGAGTGAGTTCGCCACCGGTGATCAGGTAGGGACGCTTGCAGCGCACCCAGCGCGGATCGTATTCAAGATGGGGCAACAGAATCGGGTTGGGAACGCCGCCATTACTGTCGCCACTGTTACTGGTGGGAAATTTAACATGGACGGAAGGGTCATAGATCTTGATAATCTGACCGTCTTCTTCAATCGCGTAGGGGATATAGACAGGCTGCTCGAAGGCGCTCACCAACGCTTCGGCAATGGAGGTCTTGCCGTTGCCGGCGGCGCCGTATATCAGTACGGCGCGTCCTGAGTTCGATGCCGGTCCAAGCCGGCGCACGATGTCCGGCGACAGCACCAGATGCGACATCGCCTTTCTCAATTTTTCGATGCCGATCACTTCGTTAGTGATGGTCTGCTTTTGTACTTGCTCTTGGTAAACGTCCAACGGTACAGGCACGGGTCCGATGTATTCGCAGCGGCGCAGCGCTTCGCTGGCGCGCTCCTTGCCGGCGTTGGTCAATGCGTAGCGCATGATGTTGTAGTTTTTTTCCGACGGTCCGCGAATCTCGACAAGCGCCTCTTTCTTGGCGAAGTTGAGCAGCTCATCAACGACGCCGCGGGTCAACATGATCTGCTCGGCAAGCTCGGGAATCGTCTGCAGCGCAGAGATGTACATTGTCCGCAGGAGAGCGTTGAGCAGGAAATTGCTTTCGAGGCCGGTCTCATCGATGGTTTTCGGCACCGGCGGCGGTTCTGAGATCACCGCTTCGAGATCTTCACGTGTCAGGTAACCCAGCGCGACTAGATTATCGCCGAGCCGGCCGCCGGCGATTTTTTGTTGGTGCAAGACGCGGTCAAGTTGTTCTTGCGTGATGATTCCTTTTGCACGTAACAGTTCACCTAATGCCATGGTATTTGCTCTCAGTTGGCGAAGAAATTGTTGTCTTTAGCACATCTAAGCACTATATTCTTTAGTATAGTCTTCAAAATTCTGTTTCATTATAGATACTTGCGATAACCTGTCAAGAAACCTTTAACGCTGCCGCGCTTCGCGGCGGAGGCTCGATGAAAATCTATCGAATTTGTCAACACTTGCTGCTACCGATGACGCTCCTATTGGGAGCCTGTGGGCTGTTAGATGATAGTGCGAGTAAGAAGTTTTCTCGCACCGGTTTGATAGCCACACCGGTGACTTACTACAGCACATCAAGAGCACGTTACCTCGGCAGCAAGTACAAGGACAACGTCGACCGCTTGGTCGAGAGCATCGTGCGCAATTCGAAGACCGCCTCGCTGCAATTCGCCAATAATATTTCATCGGTCGGCGGGATCGGTTTCTTTACCCATTCGGCGACCAAGACGGCGGATGAGCGTTATCTTGAAGTGGTGCTAGCTGTGCCGGAAACCTTCGAGACCAAAGGTGCGCATAGCGACAAGGTTAGCCGGCTATTCGCTTCGTATGGGCCTGAGCTGCTGGCGATCTTGAGCGGGGAAAACGAAATTTATCAAGATAAAGAATTGACCGGCTACGGGCTCAATCTGGCATGGCGCAACATCATCGCCGAATCGGCGGGCAATCGGGTGATAGGAGAACGAGCGATCATTTATCTTGCCAAAGAAAGAACCCGCAACTTTTTGCGCCGCGAGATCAACCAGAACGATTTATTGGCCGATGCCACGATCTTCGCGGTAGAAGAGGATGGCCCGCTCAATTTGGTATCGTACCGGGCGCCGGAAGTCCAACAGGAATTTCGTCCGGCGATCCGTGAAGACGATATTCCCCTGGCGCCAGCGGCTGCTAAGCCGCCGCCAGCGTTAAAGACGGACTTGCCGGATCAAGGCAAGAAAGAAGCGCTGCCAGTAAGAGATCCGGTGGCCAAAATTGCTCCGCCTAAGCCGCCAGTGGCCGTAGCGCAAAAGCCTAAACCCTTAGCGCCGAGATTGCCGGTTACATCGGAAACGCCGGTAAAGCCAGGCGCGCCGACAACCGTGACTGCAGCACCAATGGAAGTACCGCTTATCGAACCCGCGGCGGTAGAAGTCGCTAAAGCTAAACTGGAAGCGCCAGCGCCGCGAATTGCTCCTGCGGCAGATAACACAGACGCTACGACGATCGTTAAACCCGTTGGGAAAAATGTCGTGCCGGCGCACGCCGTGTTGGATGCCCCCAAACCTGTAGTCGCGCCGAAACTCGAACCGCCAGCGCCGGTTGAGGTCGCGCCGTCCACGGTTGTCGCTGCGGTGCCAAGAGAAGTGCCACCGCCGCCGACAATCAATGTTAAGCCGATTGAAAGCGCAGCGCCAGCGCTGGTTGTTGACACGCCGATGCCGCCGCCGGTTGCGGCGAATATGCCGCCAGAACCGCCGAAGGTTGAAAGGGCAGCGACACCAACCGCCATACTGGAATCTATTCCCTTAGATACTGTCAACGCGCCGGCGATCGCCGTGAGGCCGGTGTCACCAAAATTGTCGCTTGAAACCATTCTGCCAGTGGCAGATAAAAACTTGGCAGCGAACGTGCCGCCAGTCATCGACGAAGCGACTTCGTCGGCGGCCTTCGGACCCACACCCGTTGTGGAAAAAGTTCCGGTAAAACAAAACGGTGAACAGTTGGCGTTACTCGGCAATAAGCCTACCGTAGCCGCGCTCGCAAAGCCCTCGATCGCGCGCGCCGCGCCGAAGCCGCTGGAGGGCTTCATTATTCAGCTTGCGTTCAACGACAAGGAACGAGCGCAGCGTTGGGCTGAAGGGATGGAGAAAAAAGGCTTCGCGGTTTCGCTAACCGAAGCAGGCTCCGAAGGCGCGCTGAGAGTTCGCCTGGGCAATTTTATTTTGCGCGATGACGCCGAGCGGCAGTTACGAACGATTAAACAAGAAGGGTTGAACGGAATTATCTTAAATCTACCACAGGCGTTTCGGCCGGAAATGCGCACTTCGATCCCGTAGCGGATTTCGGTGCGCGATAGTATTCATTCCGTGGGTGGTGATTGGGAGCACAGGGAATTAAACTTATATACGATTCTATCCCTCCGTTTTTTTCTCCTCAATCAAGATCTTCAAAATCTCGTTTACTTTCTGGGGGTTAGCCTTACCCTGAGTCTCTTTCATTGTCTGGCCGACGAGGAAGCTCAAGACCTTGGTGTTGCCTGATTTATATTGCGTTACTTGTGCGGTGTTCGCGGTGAGCACTTTTTCGATGGCCTTTTCGATACTACCCTGGTCGGAATCTTGTTTCAGATCCTTTTCATCGACAATCTGCTGCGGTGACTTGTTACCATCCAACATCGCCTCAAAGACGGTTTTGGCGATTTTACCGCTGATTGTATCCTGATCGATTAGATGCACCAGCTCGGCTAAATGCCGCGCCGGGATTGGCCAGTACTCGATATAGAGCTGGTCGTCGAGCTTGCGCTCCTTTAGCACGCGGAACAGATCGCCGACGATCCAGTTGCTCAGCGCTTTGGCGTTGCTGTGAGTTTTTACTGCGCTCTCGAAATAGTCGGCGACATCCTTGCGGCTGGTGAGCAGATCGGCGTCGTAGGGCTGCAGGCCGTGTTCGCTGACAAAGCGGTTCTTGCGCGCCGCCGGCAGTTCCGGTAGCTCCGCGCGGATCTCGTCGATCCAACTCTCTGGAATCACCAATGGCAGCAGATCGGGATCGGGGAAGTAGCGATAATCGTGTGCCGATTCTTTCGAACGCATGGAGCGGGTTTTCTCGCGATGTTCGTCCCACAGGCGGGTTTCTTGAACCAATGTGCCGCCGTCAGCCAGCGTCTCACTCTGCCGTTGGATCTCATATTTCAGTGCACGTTCGACGGCGCGGAAAGAATTCAGATTTTTAATTTCAATCTTAGTGCCCAAGGTTTCCGTGCCGGCGGGGCGGATGGAAACATTGGCGTCGCAGCGGAAACTGCCTTCTTCCATATTGCCATCGCACACGTCCAGGTACTGGAGCATTGCCCGTAGGGCGCGCAGATAGGCGCCGGCTTCTTCGGCGGTGCGCAGGTCGGGTTCGCTGACGATTTCCAACAGCGGCACCCCGGCACGATTCAGATCCACCAAACTCGAGTCGCCATGGGCGTCGTGGATATTTTTGCCGGCATCTTCTTCCATGTGAATCCGTGTCAGGCGCACCCGTTTAGTGGAGCCGTCCAACTCGAAATCGACATGACCGTCGCTGCAAACAGGCAGCTCGTACTGGCTGATCTGGTAGCCCTTGGGCAAGTCGGGATAAAAATAATTTTTACGCGCGAGAATGCTCGACCGGGTAATTTGGCAATGGGTCGCGAGACCTGCCTTGATCGCGAACTCGACGACTTTTTTATTGAGCACCGGCAGGACGCCGGGAAATCCGCAGCAAATTGGGCAGGTGTTGGCGTTGGGTTTGCGGCCGAACTGGGTTGAGCAGCCGCAGAAGATCTTTGAAGCGGTGAGCAATTGGGCGTGGACTTCCAGGCCGATAACGGGCTCGTATTTCATAGGACCATCCGTCGAAGGTCGAAGATCGAAAGTTGATTATAGCGATGCTCGATCACCTTCCCTCCATCCGTGGCTTTTCCAAATGCCAATCGGTGGCCTGTTCGTAGGCGTACGCCGTTCGCAATACGGTGGCCTCGTCGAAATGCTTGCCGATGATCTGCAATCCGATCGGCATGGCGTCTCCGTCAAAACCGCAGGGCAGCGATAGCGCTGGCAGGCCCGCCAGGTTGACCGAGATCGTGTAGATGTCGGATAGATACATTTGTAAGGGATCGCTGGTCTTCTCGCCGACCTTGAATGCCGTGGTCGGCGCGGTCGGCGTGACGATCGCATCGCAACGCTTAAAGGTCGCGTCGAAATCTTGCTTGATCAGTGTGCGCACCCGCTGGGCTTTTAAATAATAAGCGTCGTAATAACCCGCCGAGAGCACATAGGTGCCGAGCATGATGCGCCGCTTTACTTCCGAGCCGAAGCCTTCGTCGCGGCTAATCATGTAGGTATCGGTGAGGTCCTTGGCATCGGCGCGGTGGCCGAAACGCATGCCGTCGTAACGAGCCAGATTAGAACTCGCCTCGGCGGTGGCGACGACGTAATAGACGGCGACGGCGTATTCGGTGTGCGGCAGCGAGATCTCTTCGATCTTGGCGCCGTTCTTCTCCAGTTGGCGGATTGCCACCCGGACTGATTGCTCAACCTCAGGCTGCATGCCGCTGACGAAGTATTCCTTGGGCACGCCGAGCCGCAGGCCTTTAACGTCGCCGTCCAAGGCAGTGTTGTAACCGGGAACGGAGCGGTTCGACGAAGTAGAGTCGGCTGGATCGTGGCCAGCGAGCGCTTCCAGCAGCAGCGCCGCATCGCGCACGTCTTTGGTCATAGGTCCGACTTGGTCCATGGACGAGG
>Ga0210380_10001216_pt1 | contig 10662 bp, 7 predicted proteins | sample PLM4_5_coexredo_FD_155476 | JGI IMG/M metagenome (GOLD analysis project Ga0210380, IMG submission 155476) | Groundwater sediment microbial communities from an aquifer in East River, Colorado, USA - PLM4_5_coex redo | ecosystem: Environmental > Terrestrial > Soil > Riparian zone | place: USA...
CTGGGCCAATGCAAGCCCGCCCGGATGAAATCCGGGCGGGCCGCTTTGACCGACGCGGGGGTGGATGGGGGCGCTCGCGCCGATCGCAACTGGCTTTTTTCCGGGGCGGGGAGGGGTCCCTTGGTTGCAGCGGTAGGCCTTGGGTGGAAGCGATTTGGCCTTGGTTGAGGTGAAACCTGGTTGAAACGAATGCAGATCTCGTCGCGACGAGGCTGCGTCGTTGCAGCAAAGCGGCACTTTGCCTTGTTCTGTTGCGGCTCTCTTGCCTCCGTTCCTCCGTTGGTCGCGGCCGGCGGCAAACGGGTTCAAAGCCCTGCGGACGATGCGCAGGCGTGGCGAAGCTGCTATCGAAGCTGGTATCAATGGGCCTCCCTTGCTGGTGACGATGTCCTCCACCCTTGCCCATGCGCCGGACCCCGCTGTCTGCGTCCGCAATGCCGAGCGCGGCGACCTCGACGCGCTGGCCGCGCTCGAGCATCGCGTCTTCGCCACCGACCGGCTGTCGCGCAGGAGCCTGCAGCGCTTCCTGCGCGCGCCCAGCGCCGAGGTGCTGGTGGCGCAGGACCACACCGGCCTCGCCGGCAACGCCATCGTGCTGTTCCGCCCGCGCTCGGTGATCGCGCGGCTCTATTCCATCGCCGTCGCCCCCGCCATGAGCGGCCGCGGCGTGGGCACGATGCTGCTGGCGGCGGCCGAGGCGGCGGCGCTCGCGCGTGGCTGCCGCGCCATCCGCCTCGAGGTCCACGTCACCAACCACGCCGCGATCGCGCGCTACCGCAAGAGCGGCTACCGCGAGTTCGACCGCCTGCGCAAATATTACGAGGACGGCGGCGACGCGCTGCGGTTCGAGAAGCGGCTCGACCTGCCCGCGCCCAAGGCGGCGCCGCCCTACATCCACCAGACCACCGAGTTCACCTGCGGCCCGGCCTGCATGATGATGGCGCTGGCCTGGACCGGTCGCGCCCGAACGCCGGCGCCCGCCGAGCTCGAGTTCCAGCTCTGGCGCGAAGCCAGCACCGTGTTCGCGAGTTCCGGCCCGGGCGGCTGCGAGCCCTTCGGTGTGGCGGTCGCGCTCAAGCGCCGCGGCCTGAACCCCGAGATCCATGTGAGCCGCGCCGGCCCGTACTTCCTCGACGGGATCAGGTCGGCCGACCGGCGCCGGGTCATGGAGGTGACGCAGCTCGACTTCCGGCGCCAGGCGCAGGCGCTCGGCATCCCCACCCACCTGACTCCTGTGAACGAATCAGTTCTGATGCAGGCATTCGACGCGGGGAACGTGGCCATCGTCCTCGTTTCGGGCTATCACATGGTCCCCAGAGGAAAGCCGCACTGGATTTTCGCCTTCGGCCGCGACGGACGTCGTGTCCTCATGCACGATCCCGCGGCGCTGAGAGATGATCAAGGGATGGCGGCCGCTGCCGAGACATACGCGGTGCCGTGGACCGCGTTCGAGCGCGTGATCCATGTGGGTCGCGAGCGGCTGAGCGCGGCCATCGTCATCCGGAAAGGACCTTCATGACCGGCTGGGTCATTCTGGTCGACCAGCCCAAAGACCTTCCCAACGCTGAGACCCCGCACAAGGTGATCACGACGAGCGAGTATCTCGCCCGTCCGCGCCTGTTCGACATGGGCCGGCCGAAGCTGGTCAACCTGGCGCGCTCTTACGCCTACCAGTCCAAGGGCTACTACGCCTCGCTGCTGGCGGAAGCGCGCGGCCACCGGGTGGTGCCGACGGTCGAGACCATGCTGGAGCTGCGTGAGGCCAAGCTCTACGAGCACTCGCTGCCGGAGCTCGAGGACGAGCTCAATCGCTGCGCGCGCCGCGCCGACTACCAGCCCGAGGGCGAATTCAAGCTCCTGGTCTGCTTCGGCATCGCCCGCGACGAGCGCTTCGAGCAGTTCGGGCGGCTGCTGTTCGACTGGTTCCGCTGCCCGGCGCTCGAGGTCAATGTCGAGCCCGGCACCTGGCTGTCGATCGAGCGCATCCGGCCGCGCAACATCACGCGCCTCGCCAACGGCGAGGCGAGCTTCCTGCGCGAGGCGCTGCACCGCCACACCAAGCGCGAATGGCGCGACCCCAAGGCCCGCACGATCGCGAAATACGACCTCGCGGTACTGTACGATCCCAACGAGAAGATGGCGCCGTCGTCGCCGGCCTCGATCAAGTACATGGCGCGCATCGCCGAGAAGCTCTCGATCGACGTCGAGCCGGTGACCAAGCGCCAGCTCGCCGAGCTCGCCGAATACGACGGCTTGTTCATCCGCGAGACCACCTCGATCGACAACCACACCTACCGCTTCGCGCGACGCGCCTGGCAGGAGGGCATGCCGGTCATCGACGACCCGATCTCCATGATCCGCTGCACCAACAAGGTGTTCCTCATGGAGCTCTTGGGCCAGAACCAGGTGGCGACGCCGCCGACTGTGATGCTGGCCGATGCCGGCGACATGCCGCGCGCGATGGACGAGCTCGGCCTGCCGCTGGTGGTGAAGATCCCCGACGGCTCGTTCTCGCGCGGCGTGCACAAGGTGCACACGCCGGAGGAGTTCCGCCGCATCGCCGACGAGCTGTTCGAGGAGACCGACCTGCTGCTGGCGCAGAAGTTCCTGCCGACCGAGTTCGACTGGCGCGTCGGCGTGCTCGCGGGCGAGCCGCTGTTCGTGTGCCAGTACCGCATGGCGCGCGGGCACTGGCAGATCGTCAAGCACCGGCCCGACGGCTCCGCGCGCGAGGGCGGCTTTCGCACCTTCGACCTCGACAAGGCGCCGCCGCAGCTCATCGACATCGCGGTGCGCGCGGCGCGCCCGATCGGGGACGGCTTCTACGGCGTCGACATCAAGGAGACCGACTACGGCTTCATCGTCATGGAGGTCAACGACAACCCCAACCTCGAGCACGGCATCGAGGACCAGGTCGGCAAGGACGAGATCTGGGTCCGCGTGCTCAAGTGGTTCGTCGAACGGTTCGAGCAGTAGTCTTTTCGCCATCATTGGCTATCCCGTGACACCGGCTGCGCGGCGGCGTTCCGCAACGACGCGGAACCGGGCGCGTATCATGTCGGAATGGAACAGTGCGAGCGGCAACGGCGGTGTGCTGTGGATCCCAATTCATCATTTTCCGTCCGCGGGAAACCGGGCCTCGCTCTGCGCGGGATCGCCTGCCAGTTGTGGCATTGATGCCGGGCCGGGAATCGTGACATGTTTTGGGGAGGGATTATCGGATCCGGCTAGCAGGCGCCCGAACAATCGTGAAAACAGCCGCCCCGTGTCGTCCATGATCGTGAAAAACGCCGGCACGAAAAGGAGGGACAGAAAGGTCGAGACCAGGAGGCCGCCGATGATGGCGATCGCCATCGGCGATCGGAACTCGCCGCCGGCGCCGAAGGCCAGGGCGCTCGGCGCCATCCCTGCCACCATCGCGATTGTCGTCATCATGATGGGTCGGGCGCGCTTGCGACCCGCCTCGATGATTGCAGTCGTATGGTCGACTCCCCCGTGCATTGCCTCCACGGCAAAGTCGACCAGCATGATCGCGTTCTTGGTGACGATGCCCATCAGCATGAGGATGCCGATGACCACGGGAGTGGTGACCGGCAGGTTGGTGATGAGGAGCGCGAGGATCGCGCCTGCGATCGACAGCGGAAGCGAAAACAGGATAGTCACCGGTTGCAGCAGGCTGGTGAAAAGCACCGCCAGTACCAGGTACACCATCAACAGGCCACTACGCATGACCCCGCCAAATCCGTCGAACAGCTCGGTCTGGAGCTCGGCATCGCCGCCTTCGCTGACGGTGATGCCGAAGGGGAGATTCTTCATCACAGACAGCGCTTTGATGGCCTCTCGCGCATCACTGAGCGCAGCACCGCCGGCCAAATCCGCCTCGACGCTGGCTTGGCGCTGACGATCGTAACGAACGATATTAGTGGCGCCCTCTCCGAAGCTTATATCGGCGAGCGCGACGAGCGGCACGCCCACTCCGCGTTGAGACGGGATGCGGATTTGTTCGAGGACTTGCTGGTCGGCGCGGGACTTTTCCTCGAGCAGGACGCGGATGGGAATGGTTCGATCGCCGGCATCGAATTTTGCAAGCGCCGGTCCGACATCCCCGATGGTCGCCACGCGAATGGTTTCCGATAGACTCTCGGTCGATACACCCAGGCGTACAGCCAAGTCCCGGCGTGGGTAAATCCTTAGCTCCGGGCGATTGAGCGTCGCCCCGGAGACGACATTCGCAACCACCGGGAGTGGGCGCATTTGAGTGGCGAGCACGGCTGCGACGTTGGCTACCGTTGCATTATCCTGGCCGGTGACGATGAATTTGACGTTTCGCTGTCCATTATCGTCGACGAACCAGTACCGGATGTCTGGTATGTCCGCCAGGTCGCGACTGATCGCATGTTCGAGGTCCTGCTGCGAGCGCGCTCTCTTCGATTTGGGCACGTAATTAATAGTGATAGCCGCCTTGCCGACCTCGACGGGACCGCTTGGCATTCGTCCGCCGTCTACAAAGATTCCTGCCACCTCCGGCCAGCTACCCAAGCGTTTGGCGATGGTGTCGGTCACTGCTTCCGTGTCGGAGAGTTGTGATCCGGGAGGCAACTCGATGCCGAGCATCGAGCGGGCGGTGTCTGTGACAGGCAGAAAACCCGTCGACAGAAATCGAGCTCCCGCTAAGGATGCAAAAAACAAAAGGAAGCCGATGGCCACTGTCACGAAACGATATCGCACCGCCCCGGTGACCAGCCGGGTGTAAAGACGCATGACGCGTCCATCGCCTTTCTCTTCGTGCTGATGCGGCCGCAGGAAATAGGCCGCGAGCATCGGCGTTATCATTCGCGCGCAGAGCAGCGAAAACAACACCTGAACCGAAACCGTTATGCCAAATTGTTTGAAAAACTGGCCCGGAACCGAGGGCATGAAACTCGCGGGAATGAACACCGCAACGATCGCCAGGCTGATGGCGATGACCGCAAGGCCTATTTCGTCGGCCGCCTCCAGCGCGGCCTGGTAGGGCGATTTGCCCATCCGGATGTGTCGCACGATGTTTTCGATCTCAACGATCGCATCATCGACGAGAATTCCGGTGCTGAGAGTGATCGCCAGCAAAGTTACCACGTTGAGTGAAAAGCCGAGCAATTCCATGACCCAAAAGGCCGGAAAGATCGACAGCGGCAATGTGAGCGCCGCGATGATGGTCGCCCTCCAGTCGCGCAAAAACAGGAACACCACGATCACCGCGAGGATGGCGCCCTCATACAGCGTATGCATTGCCGACTCGTAGTTTCCCGACGTGTGGGTGACCGAGGTGTCGATCAGCTTGATGTCGACCGTCGGGTTGGCCGCCTTGATGCCGACAATGCGAGCGGCGACCGCCTCTGCGAGGGCGACATCGCTTGCGCCCTTGGCTCGCAGAATATTGAAGCCGACGACAGGCGCGCCGTCGAAGCGAGCGAAGGTCCGAGGCTCCGCAATCGTATCGGTGATGACCCCCAGATCGTCCAACCGCACTTCGCCGCCCGCCGGCAGAGCAATTCTCGTCGCAGCCAGATCGGCAATGGTCTTGGCCCCCGCGAGGGTTCGGATGGCCTGGTCATGGCCGCCGATCTCAGCGCGCCCGCCTGCGAGATCCACGTTGCTCCCGCGAAGCTGGCGGCTCACATCGAGCGGGGTCAAGCTGACCGATTGGAGCCGAACCGGGTCCAGCCCGACCCTTATCTCGCGCTCGACGCTTCCGATGCGCTCGACCCGCGCCACCCCGCGAACCCCCTGCAGCGCACGGGTGACCACATCCTCTACGAACCAAGAGAGTTGTTCCGGCGTCTTGCCGGGCGCAATCGCTGCATAGGTGAGAATAGGAAGACCGGCAATGTCGACCCGCTGGATCATCGGCTCGTCGATGCCGCGCGGCAGATTGGCGCGGATGCTCGTCACTGCGTCCTTGACATCATTGAGCGCGCGATCCGTATCCGTTTCCAACCGAAATAGGATCGTCGTGTTGGATATTCCATCGGTGATGACGGAGTTGATGTGATGGGCACCAGCAACCCCAGAGACCGCATCCTCGACGGCCTTCGTCACCCGTGACTCGAGCTCCGCCGGTGCAGCTCCGAATTGCGTGATTGTGACGGAGATGACGGGGACATCCACGTTCGGCATGCGCGTAATCGGCAGCTTGGTGAAGCTTATCCAGCCAAGTGCGACGATTGCCGCCGCCATCACGAGAGGAGGCAGGGGATGTCGTATCGACCATGCCGAAATGTTGATGGCCACCAACATCCTCCCGCTTCATCCGATCGCCCAGCGAGAAACGCCTCGATTCGAATGTGCTCGCGATCATTGCCATCATATGACTTGCGTCAGTGGCAAGCTAAATCTTGCGGCGCTCTCTCCGCCGCAATGGCGACGGCGGGAACTTCTGTGACCTGTGAGCGATTTTATACAGACGCCATTCCGCATCGGACCTAGGATGAAGCGGGGGTGCTCCTGCCGAGCGCGTCTCTTCACGCCGCTCCCCCATTCCTCCTCCTCGACACGGAGGCCGCCAGCGCGTTCGCCTTCCGATCGGTCGCCGTTAACTTTGGTCTGGATCGCTGCAATCGGGCGTGCGCCCTTATCTTGCGACATCGACATGCTATTTAGTTGGTGTTGCCGCCGCCTATCTGTTCGTTGGTGGCTGGTCAGGCTCTTGGAGGCAAATTCGTCGACAGCTTGAAGCCGCGGCGATGATCCAAAGAAAAAGAACCCCAGTGGATAGGGCCGCGTCCCCAGCATTGCCGGGACGAGGGGCCAGCCGTTGTTTACATCACTGAGCGGTAGTCCCTTCCAGATCGAATGGACACCGATGCGGACTCGTCTGCCACATTGAAGTACGGTACATTTTGCGGGGAGCGTGCCAGCAAATCTCGCGATCCGCACGACATGAGAGGGCTCTAGTGATGAATCAGCGTGCCACGGACACACCTGAACAAGTGCTCAAATTTGCACCCAAAGAGAAGCATCAGACTAGAATTGCTCCGTTAGACGATGCGGGGCAGGCCATCGTTGCGCAAATCCGAACGGCGGCTGGCTTGGCGAAAGAAGACTGCGATCGCGCTATGAGTCTGGCACACAAGCTTTCCATGGAACTCAGAGCAGCCGAAGATCGAACACATCAAATGGTGACTGAGGTTCAGCACTGGCGAGACCGAGCCGTCCGCGCCGAACAGTGGCTTCGGACCATTCAGGATGAGATTGAAGAGAAGCTGCTTGTGCGGAGATCGTTCACTGCCGAGGAGGAGGCCGCCCTGCTTTAGTTCAACGGTCTTCGGTGCCAGAATCGGTGGCCGACACCGGCAACTTTTCTCACTATCCATCCGGAACGAGGTCGCGCCGCCTACAACTGCCGTCGAATTGATGTGATGGCGCAACCCAAGTTTGGCACCTGTCGGCGGATTGTGCTCGGTTTCGAGCGCCAGCCTTTCCCAGTCCTGGGGAACGCGACGCGCGGACACCTATTGTGGCGCCGATATCCATCCGCGAGGTGAGAATGAGTGCTGAAGCATTGAACCGCATCGCCGTCATCGTCGTCGCGGGCATGCTGTGCGTGCCCGCCGCACAGGCGCAGCAGCCGCTCGATAAGGTTTCGTTCGGCACCAACTGGGTGGCGCAGGGCGAACACGGCGGCCACTACCAGGCGCTGGTCGACGGCACCTACAAGCGCTACGGCCTCGACGTCACCATTGTGCCGGGCGGGCCGAACGTTAACAACCGCATCCTGCTGCCGGTCGGCAAGCTCGACTTCTTTATGGCGGCGAACACGCTGCAGAGCTTCGACGCGGTCGAGCAGAACATCCCGACGCTCGCGGTCGCTGCCATGTTCCAGAAGGAGCCGCAGGTGCTGATGGCGCACCCGGACCAGGGCATCGACAAGTTCGAGGACCTCAAGAAGCTCACGCTGTTCATCTCGCGCGAAGGGCTCGCCAGCTACTTTCAGTACCTCAAGGCCGACTTCGGTTTCAGTGAGGCGCAGGTGAAGCCGTACACCTCCAACGCGCAGCCGTTCCTCGCCGATAAGCGCAGCGCCATGCAGGGCTACGTCACCTCCGAGCCCTACGCGATCGAGAAGCAGGCCCATTTCAAGCCCAAGGTGTTCCTGATCGCCGACCAGGGCTTCAACAGCTACTCGACCCTGATCGAAACGCGGCGCGATCTGGTGGAAAAGCGGCCCGACCTGGTGCAGCGCTTCGTCGACGCCTCGATCATCGGCTGGGCCAATTATCTCTACGGCGACAACAAGGCGGCCAACACACTGATCAAGAAGCAGAACCCGGAGATGACCGACGAGCTCCTGGCCTATTCGGTCGCCAAAATGAAGGAATATGGCATCGTCGATTCCGGCGACGCCAAGACGCTCGGCATCGGCGCCATGACCGACGCGCGGATGAACAGCTTCTTCGACAAGATGGTGCGCGCCGGCGTGGTCAAGCCGTCGCTCGCGCCCGGCAAGTCCTACACGCTGCAGTTCGTCAACAAGAAGGTCGGGCTCGATCTCCTGCCGAAGCAATGAGGCCCCCGTGATTGGTCGCCTGGCACCTGGAAAGTCGGGTTAACGCGACTTGCGTGCATTCACGCGCCGATCTCGGGCAGGCCCGAGATCGGTGTCTCGCTTCGCTCGTCCGGGACACGAGCGCGGCCTGAGACGACCTGGGACGCCTAGGCTTTCGGCGGCGAAAGTGATGGATGCCGCTCCACGGAGACCGTCTCGCCGATGTCGAATGCCATCAAGTCCTCGCCTGCCACCAGCGGTCCGCCGTAGGTCTGTCGCGTTTCGGCGACGATGTCGTCGATGGTCGGCGGTGGGATGCGTTCGCTGCCGAGCAGAACGATATGGGTATAGGCGGCAAGCTTCGGCCTGGTCTGGGCGAAGACGCTGCCGGCCTCGCGCGGCGTCGTGTGGTGCCCGATGATTCTCTGGATATAGGCTTCCCGCATCAGCTCCGGCCGTGCGCTCGCGACCTCATGGACCAGCAGATCGGCGCCGGCGCCATATTTGATGACGTTCTGATTATAGCGGGTGTCGCTGGAGAACACGGCCACGCGCCCGCCGTATTCGATACGATAGCCGTAGCACGGCTTGATCACGTCGCCGTGGTCGACCTCGAAAGCGATCACCTTCACGCCGTTCTTTTCGTAGACCACGCCGTCGCGGTCGAACTCGGTGACCTCGGTCGCAATTCCGGACAGCGGCAGCTTCTCGTCGGCGACGCGGATCTTGATGTCGAGCGCGTACGCCCGCTCCAGGTTCTCGATCAGCTCGCGCGCCCCGGTCGGCCCGATCACGCGGTACGGCGTCTTGCGCGTGCCGAAATGCGATTCGAGCCAGCCGGTGAGCCACACGTCCGGCACGCCCGAGGTGTGGTCGGAGTGGTAGTGGGTGAGAAACTGCACATCGATGCGGCCGATCGGCAGCTTGAGCTGATAGAGCCGGATGGTGGCGCCGCGGCCGGCGTCGATCAGGAACTTCTGGTCGCCGGCCTCGACCAGCGTGCAGGGACCGAAGCGGTCGGGGCTCGGAATCGGGACGCCGGTCCCGAGCAGTGTCACGCGGAAATCGCTGGCCGTCATGGATTGATCTTGATGCCGGCGTCCTTGATGACTTTGCTCCAGTGCGCCGTCTCGGAGCGCACCAGCGCGCCGAACGCGTCCGGCGTGCCGCCGCCGGGATCGGTGCCCAGCTTGGCGAGCGCCTCACGCACCTTGTCGGTCTTGAGCGCCTTGTTGACGGCTTCATTGAGCCGCGCGATCACCGTGGGTGGCGTGCCGGCCTTCGCCAGAATGCCGGCCCAGTCCTCGCTTGCGAGCTGCGGGTAGCCGGCCTCGACGATGGTCGGCACATCCTTGAGCGCCGCGACGCGCTTGCGGCCCATCACCGCCAGAGCGCGCAGCTTGCCCGTGTTGATGTGCTGCACGACCGGCAGAATGGTGATGAACTGGTAGGTATTGACCCCACTGAGCAAGTCCCCGATCGCCTGGGGAAACTGGACATAGGGCACGTGCGTCGCCTGCACGCCGGTCTCGAGCTTGAACAATTCGCCGAGCAGGTGCGCGGGCGTGCCGAAGCCGCCCGACGAGAACGTGTACTTGCCCGGGTCCTTCTTGAGATAGGCGATGAGCTCCGCCACCGAATTGACCGGGACTGACGGGTTGACCACCAGAACGTTATAGGCCGTGCCGATTTGAATGAGCGGCGTAAGATCGGTCTCGATCGTGAACTTTGCATCGGGAACGAGAGCCGGGACCGCTGCAAATGGCGCAGTGATCGAGAGCAGCGTGTAGCCGTCGGCCGGTTGCTTGAGAACTTCGGTGACGCCGATGGTCATGACGGCGCCGGGCTTGTTCTCCACGATCACGTTCCAGCCTTCGCCCTCCGCCAGCGCCGTGGCGATGATGCGAGCGAGGATATCGGGGGGCGTGCTTGCCGAGTACGGCACGACGATGCGAATGACATTTGACGGAAAGGGTTGCCCAAGCGCCCGATCACCGGCGGCGACGCCAACACCGATCGCTGCCGCACCTGCCAGGAATGTCCGTCGGTCCATGGCTTTTCCTTACGTCTTGTTGCCCATTCGGTCGCAACGGGAAAGCGTCGCTCGAAATGATGCGGACTTCTGAACCGCCACACTA
>Ga0210380_10001217_pt1 | contig 10659 bp, 10 predicted proteins | sample PLM4_5_coexredo_FD_155476 | JGI IMG/M metagenome (GOLD analysis project Ga0210380, IMG submission 155476) | Groundwater sediment microbial communities from an aquifer in East River, Colorado, USA - PLM4_5_coex redo | ecosystem: Environmental > Terrestrial > Soil > Riparian zone | place: USA...
GATCTCGAACGAGGTGCGCGTGCGCGTGCTCGGCTCGAAGAAGAGGTTCACGACCGTCTTGCCGCGCAACGCCGGCACTTTCTTGATGGGCCGCGTCGCGATCTCTTTCATCGCGTCCGCGGTGTCGAGCACGAGCGTGATTTCCTCGGGCAGCATCTCCGCGATGCCAAGCAGATCCTTCGACCGCAGCGAGGTCACCGCCGGCTTCTGTTCCACGTCATGAACGGTCGTCATACGGTGGCCTCCTGCTGCAATACCACCTCGTCCTGTCCATCCGTTTCCTGGAGACGCACCCGAACACTTTCCTCCGGGTTCGTAGGCAGGTTTTTTCCGACGTAATCCGCCTTGATGGGCAGCTCGCGGTGACCACGATCGACAAGCACGATCAGCTGAATCGCCTTCGGCCGTCCGAAATCAATGAGCGCGTCGAGCGCAGCACGTATCGTCCGGCCCGTGTAGAGCACGTCGTCCACGAGCAGGATCTTCTTGTCGTCGATCGAGAACGGAATCTCGGTGCGCCGGACGACCGGCTGCGGGCCGACGGCGAACCGCATCAGGTCGTCGCGATAGAGCGTGATGTCGAGGGCGCCGGTGGGAATATCGGTTTTCGTGATCTCGCGAAGCGTCCGCGCGAGGCGCCGAGCGATGTGCACGCCGCGCGTGCGAACACCGACGAGCGCGAGATCCTCAACACCTTTATTGCGCTCGACGATTTCGTGTGCGATGCGGGTGAGGGTCCGGGAGATGCGGTCCGCGTCCATCACGACGGCGGACTTCGTGTCAGGCATGTGTAACCTCTTTGCGGCCTCTCGGACCGCAATTAAAGAGCTCGTCCAGTATACAGCTATACTCGCGAGAATGCTCGTCGACGTCGAGGCACGCGTGATTCGCAACACGCGCCTCTCCTCCGACTACAACGTCATCGCGCTCGCTGCTCCAGAGATCGCCGCCAACACCGCTCCGGGTCAATTCGTCATGGTGAAGTCCGGCCGCGGCAGGGATCCGCTGCTGCGCCGCCCTTTCTCCGTATTCGAGGTGCTTCGGTCGGACGGGCGTATCGAAGGCCTTTCGCTGTTGAGCAAACGCGTCGGCATCACGACCGGCATGCTGTTCGATTCCGTCGAAGGCGACGTGGTCTCATGCCTTGGACCGCTTGGCCGTCCGTTCGAGCCCATCGATCCGCCCGGTGAGGCGTGGTTGGTCGCCGGCGGCGTCGGCCTCGCGCCATTCGCGACCCTCGGTGACGCACTGATCGATCGCGGGACGAAGACGACGCTCTTCTACGGAGCGCGCGGTGGCTCAGAGCTCTTCTATCTGGACTGGTTCGAGAAGCGTGGCATCCGGCTCGTGCTGGCCACCGAGGACGGGAGCATCGGCGATCGCGGCCGCATCACCGTGCCTCTGGAGCGCGAGCTGCAGGCTGCATCCCTCTCGGGATTGGGGAGTGGCATCATGATCTACGCCTGTGGGCCTGAGCCGATGCTCGAAGCGGTGGCGCACGTGGCCGCCAGGTTCAAGCGGCCGTCGCAGGTGTCGGTCGAACGTGTCATGGGATGCGGAATGGGCGGCTGCTACAGCTGCGTGATCCCGGTCCGCGTCGCGCACACGGCGCACCACTACGTCCGGTCCTGCATTGCCGGCCCGGTGTTCAGGGGAGAGGACGTCGTATGGGGCTAGGGATGACATTCGCCGAGACGGGCCACGGAGACACGGAGACTCGGAGGCCTTACTTGGGATTTGGGATTTGGGATTTGGGGTTTGGGATTTGACCGACCTGTCCGTCCAAATCGGCACGCTTCGTCTGGCGAATCCGCTCATAGCGGCGAGCGGATGCTTCGGCTACGGGGTCGAATACGCCGAGGCGATCGACCTCTCCACGCTTGGCGGCGTTGCGGTCAAGGGCCTCTTCCTCAAGGAGCGCGAAGGCCATCCGCCGGAGCGTATTGTCGAGACGCCGTCGGGGATGCTCAACGCGATCGGTCTGCAGGGCATCGGCGTCCACCGTTTTATCCGTGAAAAGCTGCCGGAGCTGCGCGGGCTGCGCGCGACCGTGATCGTCAACATCTGCGGTAGCACGCTCGACGAGTACGTCGAGCTCGCGAGAATCCTCTCCGATGCGGAAGGCGTCGCGGCACTCGAGTTGAACATCTCGTGTCCGAACATCAAGGAAGGCGGCATCACGTTCGGCTGCAGCCTCAACGGCACCTTCGACGTCGTGAGCGCGGTGAAGAAGGTCACCCAGCTTCCAGTGATCCCGAAGCTCACCCCCAACGTCACCGATGTCGCATCGTTCGCCCGAGCGTCAGAAGAGGCAGGCGCGGACGCGGTCTCGCTCGTCAACACGTTCCTCGCGATGGCCATCGATACCGACACGCGCCGTCCGAAGCTCTCGAACATCGTCGGCGGGCTGAGCGGTCCCGCGATCCGTCCGATCGCGGTGCGCATGGTCTACGAGTGCCGCCGGGCCGTGAAGATTCCCGTGATCGGTATGGGCGGAATCGCAAGCGCACGCGATGCGCTGGAGTTCATCATCGCCGGCGCCACGGCCGTGCAGGTGGGTACCGCGAACTTCGTCGATCCGTTTATCTGGAGCAAGCTCCTCGACGGCCTGGCCGACTACATGCGCCGGCACAAGATCGCGCGCATGTCCGACCTGGTGGGAAGCATCGATACAAGCTCGCGCGAAAAGCAGTGGATCAGCTCCTAGTCGCGCTCGACGTCGAGACGGGCGAGCGTGCGATGGAACTGGCCGCTGCACTCCGCGGCGTCGCCGGTGGATTCAAGGTCGGCAACCGCCTGTTCACCAGCGAAGGGCCCGAGCTCGTGCACAAGCTGGTGGATGCCGGTGCCCGTGTCTTCCTCGACCTCAAGTACCACGACATCCCGAATACCGTGGAGCAAGCGGTTCAGGCCGCGGTGCACACCGGCGTGTGGATGATCAACGTCCACGCATCCGGCGGGAGCGCGATGATGCAGGCCGCCGCACGCGCGGCGCGCGACACTTCCGCAAAGCTGGGACGTCAGTCCCCGGTCATGATTGCGGTCACGGTCCTCACGAGCATGGACCACGAGGCGCTGCGTGCGGTTGGCGTCGAACGACCTGTGCTCGACCAGGTGCTGGCGCTCGCGCGCATGGCGCAGCTGGCAGGCCTGCAGGGAGTCGTGGCCTCCGCCCAGGAAACACCTGCCATACGAAAGGCCTGCGGACCGGACTTTCAGATCGTCACGCCGGGAATTCGCGGCGCATCCGCAGGCACCGAACGCAACGATCAGTCACGAACGATGGGGCCGGCGGACGCTATCCGTGCGGGCGCGAGCTATATCGTGGTGGGACGGCCGATCATCGCCGCGCAGGATCCGCGGGCGGCCGCAGAAGCGATCGTCGAGGAGTTGCGCCAGATGTAGAGGCGGACCTTAAGGTCCGCCTCTACGATCGAGTGGGTTATTTCGCCGTAATGATGAAGTGGCCGCGGCGGTTCATTGCCCAGCACGCCTCGGTCATCTCCATGCAAAGGGGCTCTTCTTCGCCCTTGCTGATCGCGAGCATCCGATCCGCGGCAATCCCCAGACTGACCAGGTAGTCCTTCACCGAGGCGGCGCGGCGCTCACCAAGCGACAAGTTGTACTCGTTGGTGCCTCGTGCGTCAGCGTGCCCCTCGGTGGTCACCCTGATTGACGGCCACCGGCGCATGTAGTCGGCGTTGCGCTGCAGGGTCGCGCGCGCATCGTCTCTTAGTGTCGACATGTCGTAGTCGAATGCGATGTCGCCCAGCGGTCTCTCCGCGTTCAGCTGGGCGAGCGTCTTCGCGGCGAAGATCTCGTCTTCGGTCAGCGCACGCGGTGGCGGCGCCGGCGCTGGTGGCGGCGGTGGCGGTGGCGGTGGCGGTGGCGGCGGCGCAGCTACTGGCGGCGGAGCCGGAGGCGGCGGCGCGGGCGGCGGTATTTTCTTCGCACATCCCGTCAGCACAATCACCATCGTGAGAACGATGGCTGTCAAAAAAGATATGCGGGGCGAACTCATAGAGGCGCTCTCCTGAGTGGATGATGCGTTGGGGGTGCCGCGAGGAGCTTACAGGCCGATCCTCGGAGTGTCAATCAAGGCGAGACAGGAGTGACGCGAAAATCGTAGATGCGCAAGCCGAGATGGCGCGTGTCGGCGGTGCCTTCAGCCGGGCCTGGAAGGTAAACGCGATCGGTTTCGATCGCGACCGCGCCGCCGGATCGCGCCAGCTCCTCCGCTGGCACGGTAACAGTCCATTCGAAGTCGGCGTCGGGCTGAAACTGCGCGATGGTGGCACCACCCGCGGTCACTTTCACGGTCGGGGGCGCATCGAGATAGCGCAGCGGCGACTCGCCGCTGAGCGTCAGCTGAACGGGCTGCGACGGACCCTTGATCTGAACGACAGACCGCTCGCTCGTCCATCGCCACTTCAGGCCCGTCTCAACGGTGAACTCCTCCTCGTGCCACCCTTCACCGTAGCCGTAAATCATCTGCGCGGCGGGTTGGATGTCGAATTGACGGATGGCGACGGGCGCAGGTTGCGCCGGGTTGAGGCTGCGTGACGAGATCGTGAGGCTCGCGAATGCTCCTGGTCCGGCAATGCCCTGCGGCAAGTCTATGAACCGAACGAAGTTGCGATCCTTGAACGGCAGCGTCCAGCGATCGACACGCGCGCCATCGACGGCGAGCTCGAGCTCCGCGTCCGCATCGCCTTCATTGCCCAGGTGCCGTCCACCCACGACGAGATGAAAGGCGCCGGGACGCCGCCGCACAAATGCCTCGATCGGACGATGGTCCGGTCCCATCGCGGTCGCCTGGGTGATGCCACCCGTCTCCGGGGTCAGTGACCATCCCTGCCCCGTAAACCACCCGGGCACAGGCAACCTGTACCAGTCGACGCCAAGAGGACGCGTCCCGCTCAGCTCGGGACGCTGTTCCACGGTCCACCGGTAGCGGACGACGTCGTGACGGCTCTGCGGGTCGATGAGCGCCAGATCAGTGCGGCGCTCGTCGGCGAAAAACCAGACCGGGGCGGTGCCGCCGCCTCGCCAGTAGTCCACAAGACCCAGCCACTCGTAATTGGTCCTGGGCTCGACAATGTGTAGCGGGCCGGTATCGGCGGCCTGCAACGGACGTCGTACGCCGTAGTGGCTGTAAACGGCAGCGGGAGGTTGCACCCGCGCACGTTGAACGGCATCGGCAATGGCGCGAAACGCCGGATGCGGATCGCGGCCGTACGCGGCGGCGCCCGGAACTGCAACTATCAGCGCGGATACGACGAACGGGACTGCCACGACCGCGGTGAATCGACCCGCCAGCGCGATGCCCCGCGCCGCCAGCCACGCGATCGCGGGCAGCACGGGCAACGCGTAGCGGACGGTAATGGTCTCCTGGAATAGCAGGTGGAACGCGAGATACGGGACAAACGCGATGACGAGCAACAGCAGCGCACGCCATTCGCGCAACAGCATGACCAACGCACCGATCGCGGCGGCCAGCGTCACAGCCACCGCGAGCGGGATCGATGCCCACGGGAGCACCAGCGTCTGATAGAGCGCGCTGGCGAAATGCCGCGGCGTCGGAGTCGCCCAGAGCATGTCGACCCACGCGAAGTCCTCGCCAGCCTGCGAATGGAGTGCAGCCAGGTAGGCATCAATGCCGCCACTGGCGACCACAAGCGGGACGCCCCACGCGAGACAGCCCGCGGCAAATGCCGCGACCGGCCGCCACCACGTCTTGAGGTTCCGCTGTTCCAGCAATACGAACGCGAGCACGGGGACCGTCAGCACCGCGGTCTGCACGCGAATGCCCGCCGCAATCGCGGCCAACAGGGCGCCCTGGATGAGGCGCGCTTGGATCGCGGAGCGTCCACCTTCGCTCTCCGAGCTTCGGCGGCCAAGAGAAGGTCCGCGGCGCAGAAGCAGTGCCTGAGCACCGATCGCGAGCGCAAGACCAGGCAGATCACTCATCGGCCGCAGGCCGGACATCCAAAATAGCGGCGACGCCGCAAGCAGGAGCGTCGCCCACATCACCGCCCGACCCGCCTCATGCGCGTCAATTCCCAACTTCCAACTCCCAACTCCCAAGGACCCTGATGCCGCGACATCCCGGCTTCTTGAGAGTTGGGAGTTCGAGGTTGGAAGTTGACCGGATCGTTCGGCCAACGCGGCAAAGAAAAACCACACGGCAATAATGCAGCCCGCTCCTCCTATCGCCGACCACACGGCAAGCGACCACGCTTCCGCGCTGACGCGCGTCATCGACGAAACGCGTTCGACGATCGCGAGAGATACGTGGCCCATGACCATATACACCGGGTATCCGGGAGGGTGCGGCTGGTGCAACGCGGGGTTGAATTCGCGCAAGCCGAGCGCGAAGTTGATGGAGTCGATGTCTTCGAGAGAAGGCGCGAGAAATGGAATATGTAGCGCGAGGTAGATCACCGCGACGAGCCACGGAGTCACGGAGACACGGAGAATCCTTTTGGGCTCCGTGTCTTCGTGTCTCCGTGGCCCGTAATCGTCAGGCTGGGCGGAGGACGACACCTTCATTCAGGCTGCCCATCCGGTACCCGCGCGGGTCGATCGTGACCTCGTCATAGCCAAGTGCGCGTACTTCGCGCACGATCCGCTCGCTGGTTTCCGCTTCCAGCGCGCGCGGGAGCTCGTCGCGTCCGATCTCGATCCGCGCCTCCTCGTCATGGTGACGCACGCGGCACACGCGGAAGCCGAGGTCACGCAGCACGCTCTCCGCGCGCTCGATCATGCGCAGTTTCTCGCTCGTGACTTCGGAGTGGTAGGGAATCCGGGACGACAGGCACGCGGATGCAGGTTCGTCCCACGTCGGCAATCCCGCGCGCCGCGACAGCATGCGGATGTCTGCCTTCGTCAACTCCGCGTCATCGAGCGGACTGCGGACGGCGAACTCACGCGCTGCCTGGCGCCCCGGACGGTAGTCGCCGCGGTCGTCGGCGTTCGCGCCATCGACGATCGTCTGGAAGCCCCGCGACGCCGCGACGCCACTCAGCGCGGTGTAGAGCTCGTGCTTGCAGAAGTAACAGCGATTCGTCGGATTCGCGCGGTAGTCGGGCCGCTCCAGTTCGGCGGTGTGGATGATCTCGTGGTGAAGACCGAACTCACGTGCGACCGACAGCGCAAGCTGCCGATGGCGATCGGGATAGCTGGGACTGTCGGCCGTGATGCAGAGGGCGCGGTCGCGGCCAAGCACTTCAGTGGCCGCCCACGCCAGGAACGCACTATCGACGCCGCCGCTGAACGCGACGATGACCGAATCGAAGCCCGCGAGGATGTCAAAGAGGCGCCGATGATCGGGCGCCTGGCTCACTCGTCGACATCCTCGTCGACAGCTTCCTCATCGTCATCGATATCGTCTTCGTCGTCGACGTCGTCTTCGTCCTCATCCTCGTCGTCCTCGTCGTCGTCCAGGTCTTCGTCCTCGTCGTCGGCGATTTCGACCTCGTCGGCGCCCAGCAGCATGAGGTTCTTCCCGCACTCCGGGCAACTGAACGTGTCGCCCTCTTCGTAGTCTGCGGTCTCGATCTCGTCGAATTCACACTCGGGGCAGGTCGCCATACGGGCTCCATACGGCGGAAAGCCGCCGTCAGCAGGTCGGAAAAACGCCGCATCCTCAGGCGGATTCAGCATTTCCCTGTAGAACGTCGGATTATAGCGAGATCATCACGATGTCCGCAACGAAGCCTAAGGTCGCGAACTTGCCATACCGATACTCAGAGACGTGAGTACCACTGCAGCCGTCGCTGCCAAAATCGTCATCGTCGCCGACGATACGGCCTTTGTTCGCGACCGCTTCAAATCGGTGCTCGAAGGGGCGGGCCACCGCGCCGTGACCGTCTCCAATGGGAACGAGCTCATCGCGCGCGTGAAGTTGGAGCTGGACAAAATCGACCTGATCGTCGTCGATTTGCGTCTCCCGCAGGCGCAGGGTGTCGATCTGGTCAGGCGACTGCGGAAGCTGGACCCGGTCAAACCACCGATCGTGGTCTTCAGCGGCACAATCGCGAACGCTGGAGAGGTCCGCGAGCTGGCAGCGCTCAACGTCTCGGGTTACGTCAATGAGTACACGGCGCTCCAGCATATTTTGCCGTCACTTGCACCCCACCTCTTCCCAGGCCACTTCAACCGCCGCACCGGGCCGCGCGTCGTCCTGGGGATTCCCATCGCTTACCGCTTCGGCAACAACATTGCCGCGGCGGTCACGCTGAACATCAGCAGAGGTGGCGTGGCCGTGCGGACGACGAGCCCGCTCGAAATGGGCCTTGTCGTGAAGGCGCGATTTCGCCTGCCGATGGGCAAGCGGGATATCGACGTGGAATCCAAGATCGCATGGAGCGACCGGCGCGTCGGCATGGGCTTCGAGTTCATGAACCTCAACGCCGACGACCAGGCGGCGATCGCCGATTACGTCGATTCGCATTTCTTCTCTAATCGAAAAGCCTAGCTCTCCGTGGCTACCGTGCGCGGAGCAGCCGCAGCGCATTTGCCACGACGATGACGGTGGCGCCGGTGTCGGCGAGGACCGCCATCCAAAGCGTCGCGACGCCGGTGATCGCCAGCGCGAGGAACGCGGCCTTCAACAGCAGAGAGATGGCCACATTGGTCCTGATGTTCCGCATCGACGCGCGCGCAAGGCGGATCGCGTAGGGCAGCTTCAGTAACTCGTCGGACATCAGCGCCACGTCCGCGGTCTCGAGCGCGACGTCGGACCCCGCGGCGCCCATCGCCACACCGACGTCGGCGACAGCCAGCGCGGGCGCATCGTTCACGCCGTCTCCGACCATCAGCAAAGCGCCGTGTGCGGCGCGCAGCGACTCGACCATCGCCTGCTTCTGTTCGGGCAGCAGCGCGGCGTGATATTCGTCGACCTTGAGCTCGCGGGCGATGGCGGCCGCTGTTTCCTCGTGATCGCCGGTGAGCATCGCGATCACCGAGACGTGCTGCTCCCGAAGCATCTCGATGGCCTCGCGGGCGTTATCGCGCGGGCGGTCGGCCACGGCAATCGCGCCGAGCGCCACACCGTCCGCGGCGATAAAGACCAGCGACTTCCCGTTCGCGCGCAGCCGATCGGCATCCGGCCATGTCGTTGGCAGTGGAATGTGCTGGGACTCGAAGAAGCGCTCGTTCCCGATCGCGACATGGCGGCCGTCGACGTCGCCTTCGGCGCCCATACCCGGCACAGACGTGAATCGCTGGACCGAGGGCAGACTCGGGAGAAGCACCTGGGTATGTCGCGCTATCGCGGCTGCGACCGGATGCGCCGAGCGCGATTCGACGGCAGCGGCCAGACGCATCACATCGAGCGGCGCGACACCGTCGAGCGGAGCGACGTCGGTGACCTTCAACTCGCCTTTGGTCAGCGTGCCGGTCTTGTCGAAGGCGACTATCCGGATGCCGGCGAGGCGCTCGAGATAGGCGCCACCCTTGATCAGCACCCCGTTCCGAGCCGCCGCTGAAAGAGCCGCGACGATCGATACGGGCGTCGAGATTACGAGCGCGCACGGACACGCGATGACGAGCAGGACGAGGGCTCGATACAGCCACACCGAGATGGGCGCCGCCCCCGCGAGCGGCGGCACCACCGCGACGACCACCGCTAACGCCAGCACGATTGGCGTGTAAACGCGCGCGAATCGATCGACGAAGGACTGAACGGGCGCGCGCCGTGCCTGCGCTGTTTCAACCAGATGAATGATGTGCGAGAGACGGCTGTCGCGCCCCAGGCGGGTGACGCGCACCTCCATCGCGCCGCGGCCGTTGATCGTCCCGGCAAAGACCTCGGTGCCTGGACTTTTGTCGATGGGCCGGGATTCGCCGGTGAGCGGCGCCTCGTTGACGTCGCTGTGGCCGGTCAGCACGACGCCATCGAGTGGAATCTTCTCGCCCGGCCGGACGACGATCTCATCGCCGGGCGCAATCGCGTCCACCGCGACGCGCTCGTCGCGGCCGTTGCGCCTGACCAGCGCATCGCGAGGCGCGAGATCGATCAGCGCCCGAATCGCCTGGCGCGCCCGCTCCATCGTCCGGACTTCAAGCCACTGCGCAATCGAGAACAGAAAGACGACCGTCGTCGCTTCGAGCCAGTCGCCCAGCGCCATCGCACCTACCACGGCAACGACCATCAGCACGTTGATGTCGAGCGTGCGTGACCGAGTGGCGGTGATCGCGCGACGGATCGGATAGACAATGCCGGCGGCGGCACCAGCCAGGTAAAGGGGCAGCGACGCGCGCGGGAACCCGGCGGCGCCCGACAGCGCTCCGGCGCCCAGAAGCAGGCCACACGCGATCATCAGCTTCCACCGCCACTCGAGCGCACCGCCGTACGCCATCGGCTCCTCGTGCTCGAGCCACATGCGCATGCCGGTCTCACCCACCGCGTCGACCATTGCCGACGTCGTCAGCTTTGCGGCGTCGTACTTGACGTGCAGCCGCTGCCCGATCACATCGGCGGAGACGGCTTCGAGACCGGCGAGCGGCTTCAGCCGTCGCTCGAGGATCACGACTTCCTCGTTGCAGTCCATTCCCTCGACGCGGAAGATCGCTTCAGCGTGAAGCTCACAGACGGTGCATGTGACGGTCTCAGTTGCCATCCCCTAGTCCCTGTCCCCTGTCCCCTAACCCCTT
>Ga0210380_10001219_pt1 | contig 10642 bp, 16 predicted proteins | sample PLM4_5_coexredo_FD_155476 | JGI IMG/M metagenome (GOLD analysis project Ga0210380, IMG submission 155476) | Groundwater sediment microbial communities from an aquifer in East River, Colorado, USA - PLM4_5_coex redo | ecosystem: Environmental > Terrestrial > Soil > Riparian zone | place: USA...
CACTCAATCCGGCGAAGGCGTCGTGGTAGTTGACAAATGGCAGGACTGGTGGTAGACTGGTTCTGTTGAGGCATCGCGTGACGGTCGCCAATGCGCGGGGCAGATTAGGAGAGCGACGGCTGATGAGGGGCAGCTTGATATCCCCTCTCATATTTCCCAAGGGAGTGGGTCTGATGTTCAAAGCGATGTTGGCAGGCAAGTTGGAGGCTCCGTTCGTGTTGGCGAGTGGTCGGTTCCCGGTGCTTGCCAGTCCGAAGCTCGACGGTATCCGTGCCACCATCCAAGGCGGCGTGGTCATGAGCCGCAGTCTCAAACCCATCGCCAACCTGCATGTGCAGGCCCTGTTGAGCCGCCCGGAACTGGAAGGGCTGGACGGGGAGTTGATCGTCGGCAACCCGGCAGCGGCTGATGCGTTCCGGGTCACGTCGAGTGCGGTCATGTCGCAGGACGGCAAGCCAAATTTTGTGTTCCATGTGTTCGACAAGTTCATGGTAGGCCCGTTTGCCAGTCGTCTGGCAGAGGCTTCACAGGTTGTGGATGGTCTCAGTCTGCCGTATGTGCAGATGGTTCCTCACAATCTCGTGGAGTCGCAGGACGTGCTCCAGAGTCTGGAAACCATCGCGGTGGAACTGGGATATGAGGGTCTGATGATCCGGAGTCCCAAGGGTCCGTACAAGCAGGGCCGGTCCACGAGCAACGAAGGTTTCTTGCTCAAGATGAAGCGGTTCACCGATGGTGAAGGCGAAGTGCTCGACCTGATCGAGCAGGAGTCGAATCAGAACACTGCGTTCGTGAACGAGCTTGGCCACACGGCGCGGAGTAGCCACAAAGACGGCAAGGTCGCCAAGGGCACGCTCGGGGCCTACCTCGTCAAGAATCTGGAGACGGGCATCGTCCACAAGGTGAGTCCGACCGGCACGCTGGTGGAGCGGCAGGCCATCTGGAATGACGGCGGGAACTACATCGGCAAGATCGTCAAGTTCAAGTTCTTTGCTAGTGGTGGCAAGGACAAACCGCGCTTCCCACAGTTCGTCGGGTTCAGGGATGCCGCCGACATGGATGGTGCGCGATGAAGTTCAATCGAGTGCAGGTCTACATGGCCACGTTCGATCTGGTAGTGAACGGCGTCATTAAGGTCGAGACTGATCCCTGCGAGGAGCAGTTGCTGGTGGCGAGTAGTTTTCACGAAGCGTATAAGATGGCCGATGTCATGAGGAACGAGTTGCGTGGCACAGCGGTGCATAAAGAGTTGGTGGTGCGGGATATTTCGTTGGTGCATATCGACGTATTTCAAAAGGAGAGTGGACAGTGAAGAGGCAGATTGCAATGGCGTTGATCGTGAGTTTGGCGTTGAGTGGAACGGCATGGGCGCAGGGTGGCAGAGAGGGACGGCAGGAGTTACCGGAGTGTCGTCCTGATCTGTCCTTCAATGCTGAGCGGTGTATACAGGCTCGTCGGGCGGAAGCGGAGAGGCTGAATCCGTCAGCACCTGAAGATCGCATCCGGAGTCAGAAGCTGGCGGTGGCTGGTCTCATTACCGCACTGGTAGGAACCGCCATGGTGATCCCGCAGGGCGACACCTATCACGTGTTCGGTGATGCGGTCTGCGTGAACACTTACTCGATAGACCATGGCTCGTGTGAGTCGTTGGCTCCGAGGATCGGATTGATCGCACTGGGCGGCGGCATTGCGATGATGGTCGTCGGCACACGGAAGGTGACCGTCAAGCCGTACGCATCGAAGAACGTGAAGGGCGCGACGGCGACTATTGCGTGGGGTGGCAATCGGTAATGGAATACACGGTGCGGTGGATCACACAGGTGGATGCAGACTCGCCACAGGAAGCCGCTGAGTTGGCGGCGAAGATGCAGCGAGACCCCAGCACGCTGTCTATTGCATTCGAAGTGAATCCCAAAGAAGGTCCATCATTGGGGTGGTCTCAAAACTGGCCGGTGTTTGAAGTGCCATGGCCAGAAGAATTCCGCCAGTCGTAGTTGATGTGCTGGTGGTGCTGGTGTTTGCGTTGGCGGCACTGATGCCGTTCATCGTGTTGTGGTGGTCGTTGCCAGAGTGAGGGTGTGATGGCGTTGAAGAAGCTGGTCAGTTTCGGATTCAAGCACGATGACATTCCGACCACAGGCTGTGGCCTGTTGGTGGTGGACATCCGTCAGGTGTTCCGGAACCCGTTTCACAACCGGGCACTACGCTACAAGGTAGGCACCGATCCCGAGGTGCAGGCCGACGTGATGAAGACCCCGAACTTTGCCGCCAAGTACGAGTATCTGAAGCAGGCCGTAGCGACTCCGGGGGTCGAGGAGGCGTGGATCGGTTGCACTGGGGGCCATCATCGGTCTGTATTCCTTGTGGAGCGTCTGGGGCAGGAATTAGGGGTGCCCGTGGAGCATCGAGACATCTTGAAACCGTAGGAGGGTGTAATGGTGAAGAGGAAGAAGGGGTGGATTCGGACGCCAGATGGGTGGCTGACGTGGAAGGGTCAGTCGAAGTTGGTGTTCACAGCGGTGATTACGCCATCTGAGACATGGATACCCGCACAAAAACGAGCGGCATTAAAGCGGCTTCATGACGCGGCAGACCAAGCGTCTCCGGACGGTGCCGATGTTGAAATCTTTTACGCCCATAAGGGGTAAAAGGCCCTATTGACAAATGCCCCGGCCTTTGGTAGTATATAGGGAGTCGATTTCAACCCCCAAGGAGTGGGAACCACATGAACCTTCAAGAACAAGTCGCCCAGTTGCAAAACGCCCTGCCGAAGCTGAAGGCCAACGATCAGGATTTCGCCATCAGCCTCATCGCGTCGTTCAAGAAATACAAGAAGCTCTCGCCCAAGCAGGAGCCGTGGATCGGCAAGCTGCTTGAGCGTGCGACGACCCCGGCCTTCCTCGTGGTGGCGTCATCGCCTGCGGCGGTGGAAGTCGGGTCGTTCGAAGGCGTCATCGCGCTCTTCGCCAAGGCGAAGGCCCATCTCAAGTTCCCGAAGATCACTCTGCTCTGTCTCGGCAAGCCGGTCACGTTGGCGGTGGCTGGGGCGGCGTCCAAGGCCGCAGGCTCTATCAACGTCATGGGCGAGGGTCAGTACCCCAATCGCGCCTTCTACGGTCGCGTGAGTCCCGAGGGCGTCTGGACGCCGTCCTTCAAGACCAGCCCCGAGATGCTGGAGGCCCTGACGGTGCTCCTGACGAAGTTCTCGGCCCAACCCGCACGGGTGGCCAAGGAGCACGGCAAGCTGACGGGTCACTGCTGCTTCTGCAACAAGGGCCTGACCGACGAGAAGTCGTTGGCGGCGGGATTCGGCCCGGTGTGCGCGGACCACTACGGTCTCAAGACCGAGTGGAAGCTGGCGGCGGCGAAGTCGGAGTTGGCGGCGGGTGTGGTGGCCAGTGAGGTGGTCACCACCGAGGTCGGGGAGTCGGCACAGGAGCCGGTGCAGGAACCGTTGGTGGTCTGCTTCTTCTGCGAGAAGCCATCAGCCAGCACGCAAGTCATTCAGGGCTACACGGTCTGCCAGTCGTGCGGGAAACAGTTGTCGAAGTGACGTTAGTTAGGAGATGACATGAATGAGTCTGTTGATTTGACTCATGGTGGAACGTGCGTCGTACTGCATGGTGCGACCGGTTTCGTCAAGGAGTTTGCCGTCAACCCACAGGTCAAGTTCATCAAGACGAGCGAAGTACCAGCCACAGATTTGAAGCTCCAAGTGGATCGAACGTCGTGCAAGGCGATCATCATGACGGACGACATCCCGGCGTTTCATAATGCGTGGGTGGTGACGTTCTGTAAGCAGAATAAGATTCCGTATCTCACGCGCAAGTCGAATCAGGCGGTGTATGATCTGCTGAAGACGTTCTTCCAGAACGGAGTGGCACGAGTCACGCCTGATGATGTGCAGGAAACGCAGACCAAGGGTAAACTGGCCGAACTGATCCCGTTGATTGATTGGAATCGGTCTAACGCAGAGAACGCTCGGGCGTTGGAGCGTATTTGCAATGAGCGGAAGATCAAGACGACGTTTGGGTCGCTGACTCAGTTCGTGGCCGTTCAGCGACGGAAGACCAGCGGGGTCACGGCTGTTCCTCGTTCCGCACGGAATAAACTTGATGTGTCGGTCGAGATGCTCGACACTATGATCAAGGAATTGACCGACATGCGGGAGTTCTTGATTGCTACGGTTGAGGAAAATCGTCTGTTGAAGGCGAAGGTCGAGAAGTTCAAGAAAGCCTTTGAAGACTGAGAAGTAAGTCGTGTGGAGGTCAGATGGACGGGTGTGAGATTGTTGTCTCAGGGCCGACTCGCGCATGGTATTGTCGGACACATGACTGCCAGATGGACCAGTCGCAGGCACCACCGGTTTCGTGTCTGAAGGTGCGACCGATTTCCAGCAAAGAGCGGAAGTGGTTGCAGAAAGAAGAACTTCGACTGACTCGCCACTTCATCGTGGGCACGATGACACGGGAAGACAAGAAGCGGCTGGCCGAGGTCAAGGAACTGCTGAGTGCATCATGATGTGGTGGCGTCGGCTCAAGCGGTGGGTCAAGGATCGATGGTGGGGTGAGCCGTTGCTCGATGCGTCGGACTACATGTCTGACACGTGGATGAACGATCATGTTTACCGAACGGGGGCGACTCGCAGCGAAGACCAGTAAGAAATAATTGCAATTGATTGCCATGGAGGGATGACATGAAGCTCGGTGAAATTGCGCGTCTGGATGGAGTGTTTCTTCCACGGTGTTGGCGGAAGCAGAAATGGCGTTCTGAAGGCGCAGCCAAAGCCCATTTACGGGCGTTAAAGCGGTCGTCAGGCGTCAAAGATGAAGATCGACTAAATACATATCCTTGTCCGTACTGTAAGTGGTGGCATGTCGGTAGACGGTGACGTATACTGGTGCCCGTCGTGGCAGTTCTGCTGGACAAGTTCAAGAATTTTGCCGTAACGACGGTTGCCGTAGCTCCAGTTCCCCCAGAATCTGGGGATACACTGGCGGTGCCACCGGGCCATGGCGTTCGGCTACCAGAGCCGCCGTTCATGGCGTCGGCCTACCCGAAGAACGTCCTACCTGATCCGACCAATGCGGAAGTCGTTAGAGTCGTCACCATCGTGGGTGATGTGCTGACGGTGCTTCGCCGTCAAGAAGGCACAGGGCCTGTTGCCATCACGGCAGGCTTCCTGATTGCCGCCACAATTACCGAGAAGACGATACACGATTTGTGGATTGCACCGTCTGGGAATCCTGATGAATACCTGAATGGTTTGAAGGAGTGGGCACAGGTACCCACTGGAGGTGCCGAAGGCCCACCGGGACCACAAGGTGAACAAGGTGAAGTTGGCCCAGTGGGGCCTGAAGGACCGACTGGAGATGTCGGTCCAGAGGGTCCACAGGGCATCCAAGGTATCGAGGGACCGATTGGTCCAGCAGGACCACAGGGTGAACAGGGTATTCAGGGGGTGCCGGGTTCAGAAGGACCACAGGGCGTACAGGGGATACCCGGTGCCACGGGACCGGCAGGCCCACAGGGACCGCAGGGCGTTCAGGGGGCCGCAGGAGAGATTGGAGTCGCAGGCCCGACAGGTCCAGAGGGTCCGCAAGGTGTGCAGGGCGTAGCGGGTCCAGAGGGGCCGATAGGACCAGAAGGGCCGGAAGGTCCGAAGGGTGATCCCGGCACTGGCATCGCTATCAAAGGTAGTGTGCCGTCGTCAGAACAATTGCCACCGGTTGGAGAAGCTGGGGATGGATGGATAGCCGCTGATACCGGGCATCTGTGGGTCTGGGATGAAGACACGCAGACGTGGATTGATGCAGGCAAGATTCAGGGTGCCCCCGGTCCCGCAGGACCGACAGGAGCCACAGGTCCAGTGGGTCCACAGGGTGATCCGGGTCCGATAGGTCCGGAAGGCCCAGAAGGGCTAGTCGGTCCACCCGGTCCAGTGGGTGCCGATGGTCCGGAAGGGCCGATGGGTCCGCAGGGTGATCAGGGACCGCAGGGTGTCGAAGGTCCAGTCGGTGTGACGGGTGCTCAGGGACCGGCAGGCCCACAAGGGCCGCAGGGAGACACAGGACCGACCGGAGACACCGGAGCGACCGGTCCAGCCGGGTCTACGGGTCCAACAGGCCCAGAAGGGCCACAAGGCCCACAAGGGCCACTCGGACCACAAGGGCCATCAGGTCCAGCCGGTGCTCAGGGTATCAAGGGTGACACGGGCACGCAGGGTCCACAGGGTGTGCAAGGTGTGCAAGGCCCAACGGGTGCCACGGGCACGATGCCATCAATTGCCGCTAACAAGTTGCTTGGCAGAGGTTCGAACAGCGGATTCGGAGTTGCAGAAGAAATTACGTTGGGCACTGGCTTGACGCTGGTTGATAAGGTTTTGAATTCAGCGGGTGGTGCTGGAGGTGGCTCGACTGATCTTGAATACCTTGGAGATTACGTCCCCGGCACATACAAAGACGGCGATATTGTCGTCGGTACCGATGGTGTGGCGTATGTCTGTGTGCGTGAGACGAATGAGCCACCGGAACCATGGCCGGGAACTGGCATCGTTAGTGTAACAGGACCACCGGGGCCACCGGGACCGCAAGGTGATCCGGGGCCTGAAGGTCCAGAGGGTCCGCAAGGTGACACAGGGCCACAAGGTATACCGGGTCCAGTAGGTCCGACAGGCGCGGTGCCTATCGGCGCGTTGGTCATGTGGGCGGCAGATGTGGCTCCGGGTGGATGGGAGTTGTGTCAGGGTCAGCCATTGGATCGTGTGGCTTTCGCCGCATTGTTCGCGGTGATCGGGACGAACTACGGTGCAGGCGATGGTTCGACCACGTTCAACGTCCCGAACTTGCAACAGAGATTCCCACTCGGTAAAGCGGTATCAGGTGTCGGGTCGGTGCTCGGTGAGACGGGTGGAGCGATCAGTCACACGCACAATGTTCCGGCGCACAGTCATGGCGTCGGTACCTTAGCTGTTGCCAGCCACAGTCATGATGTCGGCACCATTGCCGCCGCCAGCCATACGCATGGTGTCGGCACGCTGGCAGTAGCGAGTCACACGCACGATGGAAGCGGCTTGGCCGTAGCGAGTCACACGCATGACTCCGGTTCGTACTCTGCGGCTTCGCATACACACGGAGCCGGGACGTTTGCGACGAACTCGACGGGCAATCATGAACATTACATGCCTGCCCACTCGCATGGTCCGGGGTCGTTTTCCGCCAGCATCAGTGGGAATACAGGCGCACATTCCGGTAGTTATTCGGAGGATGCTACGTTCCCGATTGTCGGCCAGAACCCGATGACGATTTACTATTCTGCGCCTGCACACGTCCACTCGTTCAGTGGAAGTGGCGGCGTGACTGGTACGTCAGCGAATAGTTCTGGTTCGATTAAGACCGATACGAATGGTGCTCATAGTCATACACTGACTGGAGCGACCGCCGCTGTGGCTCCTGATGTGACGGGAAGCAGCGGAGCCGCAGCACCGGGAGTAAGCGGTAACACAGGAGCCGCAGCACCGGGATTGACCGGGACAACTGCTGCTGCACAGTCCGCGATGAGTGGTGCGACGGCAGCTACAGCCCCGGCGATTTCAGGTGCGACCGCAACAGCACCGATTACGGCGACGGATGGAGCCACCCCGGCGTATTGCACGGTGCAGTTCATCATTAAGGCGACCTAGAGATGGCGAGTCCCGATCCCGCAACAACTGAATGGGTGCCGATTTGGAATGTGAAGACCGAAGGTCCAGTCGGTCCACAGGGGCCTGAAGGTCCAGTTGGTCCCGCAGGCCCCGAAGGTCCGATTGGGCCGCAGGGAATTCAGGGTATTCAGGGTGAGACAGGTCCGGAAGGTCCGATTGGCCCCGAAGGTCCGCAGGGTCCGCAAGGTATTCAAGGTATTCAGGGTCCGCAAGGTATACCGGGCACGAGTAGTGGCGGCGATGTGGTTGGCCCTGCGGGTGCTGTCGATGAAGCGATCCCGACCTTCAACAGCACGACCGGCAAGCTGATCAGGAATTCGACGCTCTCGTATTGGGAAGCTGCGAAGGTGTTGCAATTTGGCGGCAAGACCGCTGCGTCACCGGGGCTACGGCCAAATGGAGCCTTACTTGAATCCGTTCTTGCGGATCAGACGCTATATGCAAATTTTCGCTGTAAAGACCTGCTCAACACCGGGATCGTCCAGCCGAATGGCTTTGTCTACCCCGGTCGCGCCGATACGCCGGGGGTCGCTCAAGGGACGTGGTATCTCGGCTCACACCCAAGCTACGGCCTTTGGAGCAACACCGGCATTTACCTCACTGGCTATGTCTACGGGATGCCGTGGCTCAGCTACACCCCGGTCTGGACCACGACCGGCACGCAGCCGGTCATTGGGAACGGAGCGCTTATCGGGCGCTACCTGCCGATTGGCCCCTTCTGCCTCGTTCGCGTCCGGTTGTATTGCGGGTCAACCACCACCTTCGGCACCGGAGCCTTCCAGTTCTCGCTCCCGCTCACAATGAATCAAGCTGGTGGCACGATGATCGACGCGCATGGTTCCGACGCAAGCGATGGCGCAGCGGCCTATCGCGGCATGGGCCGCATCGACAACGCCAACAGGTTCACGGTGTTCTACCATCAGGCCACGGTCGCAAAGCTGGGCCTCTGGAGCGGCACCACCCCCTACGCGATGGCAAACACCGACGAACTCAATATGTGGGGCCAGTTTGAAATCGCATGACAAAAACATACTGTGATCGCTGTGGTGATGAAGTTCCACCGGACAAGCTCCAGCAATGGCCAGTGCCGGTGTCGCAGCCGGATGGGTGGCATTCTCAGAGAGTGGATATCTGTCCAGCGTGTATGAAGGTACTGGCGAGTTTTCTGGAGAGGAAGCTCGTCGCGGTGAAGTGAGCCATGGTCAATGTCGTTGGCATTCTGTATCCGGCGCTCTATGCCTATTTAGTCGAAGTCCCGGTCGAACCACCGGGTGTCATACCGCCCGGTACGTGTGTCACAAGCGAGGTCAGGTCACGATGTAGTGTGACAGCCGAGGTTAGTTGTCGGCCCAGAGTGGAGTCCTGTGGAGTAGAAGTGTGGCAGTCACCCATCCCACCATCAGTAGATTCGCTGGTGATGGAGTGTGGAATTGAAGTGCGTCAGGCCATTGAATGTGAGACCATCGAGTGCCGCAGTCTGGTCACAAGTGAGTGTGTCGCTGTCAGTTATCCGGAGGATGCGGTGGAAGAAGTAACTCCAAAGGTTATAGCCGAGGTGACGGTAAAGTATCTCGGGTCTAGTGCAATTGGTTGCACAAATCCGAGGGTGACGGCTGGCGTCTCTGTCAGAACCAGAATGGTGGCTGAGGTGTTGACGTGTGCGTGTAGGAGCCAATCATGAGAGTCACGCTGAGACGCGGTAACGATCAGGTGGTGACGATGGTCGGCCTGCGGACCACGGATGCCCCACCGACCTTTTTGAATTCCGCCACGGTCAAGGTGACGTTGCATGATCCGAAGGGACAGCCCGTACCGATGTTTACTGATGTGACGATGGTGTACGTCGAAGGCAGTGATGGCAATTACGAATGGTTCATTGCCGCCGACACCATGATGCTTCCGAAGAGCGTCGAGTATTCGATTGTCATGACGGCGAAGCAAGATGAACTGGACTACCGTGCAGTGCATGTCGCGTCGGTCATCGACTAGGAGTTATCATGCCGGTGTTTGGGACCAGTCAGCCGCAGACCTTGGAAGCCGGTCGTCCTGCACTCGTTTGGGATGACGAGGACGTGGTGACGACAGCCCCTGAGTCGTGCAGTGCATCGGTGGGGTTGCAGCGGAATGAGTATTTTCCGAATTGCTTCTCAGCCGAGTTCAAGTTTGCCGCAGATCCCGGAGCCATCATGGTGGATTTGCAGGTGGCTGATACGAATGAAGACCCATACTTCGTGACGAAGGCCAGCTTCGAAACCGGTTTGAACGATGCGTTTGTGGGTCGCATCGAAGCCACGAACATCGTGGCCAAGTTCGTGCGGCTGAAGATGGTGACGCTGACCAATGCAGTCAAAGTAACCGCGAGATTCTTCTGAGGCGACCATGGGCAATGGATTGGTGATGACGTTGCCTCTGCCACCCACAGTGGGTGGAGGTGGTGGCGAAGGTGAAGATGAAGTCCTACCGGGAGCCTTGTCTCGGATTGCGGTGTATCAGGCTGACGGTAAGTTGGTAGATGGTGGAGCGACCATCGCAGATGTGATAGCGATTGCTTCGCAGATTCCACCTACACCCGTGGCCCAGAATTCATTTCTGGTGAGTGGTGGAGCTATCGTCTGGATTTCGGCCTACAACTTTACCATCGCAGCCGCCACGTATTACATCAATGGCATCCTGATTCACAGCATTCAGCAGAACGTGTCATTGGCCGCAGCCGATGCGAGTCTCGACCGTATCGATGTAATCGCGGTGAATGCAGCCGCCGCAGTTGTCGTGGTAGCAGGCACCGCAGCCGCCCAGCCAGCCGAACCCGATGTTGATCCTGCCACTCAATTAAAGCTCGGCGTGATTTTGGTGTCTGCTGCCACGTCAGCCCCGGTGGGTGCCGCCGTAACGAACCTGTGGCTGGAGCAAGCTGGGTCACCCACGGAATGGGACTGGACC
>Ga0210380_10001220_pt1 | contig 10639 bp, 11 predicted proteins | sample PLM4_5_coexredo_FD_155476 | JGI IMG/M metagenome (GOLD analysis project Ga0210380, IMG submission 155476) | Groundwater sediment microbial communities from an aquifer in East River, Colorado, USA - PLM4_5_coex redo | ecosystem: Environmental > Terrestrial > Soil > Riparian zone | place: USA...
AGGCCCATGTGCCGGGCCAATTCCATCGCGCGTTCGTACGACGCCTCGGTGAAGAACTTGAGCTTGTAGGAGAGAAACAGGGCGACCGCCGCGCCGATGCCGATGAACACGGGAACGACCCAGGCAAACGGCGCCGCCTTGGCATCGATTGCGAAAATGACCGCGAAGATCACGGCGGCAATCATCGCCACGAGACTGCCGCCGCGGAGCCAGCCCGCCAGCATCGACTTTCCGCTCAGCGGAATCTCGGCTCCACTGAAGCCGCCGTCGGCGTTCTTCTCCAGCACCACGAACGACCCGGTCGGGATCAGCGGAATGTAATACAGGTGGCCGAACCGCGTCACAACGTGAAACATGCCGCCGGGAACTTCATCGACTTTGCCAGCGTGGGTCGTTCCCCAGATGATGACCATGGCCGATGCTCCTTGACGTGATCGATGGAGTTTTGGTTACCGAACCGGCGGTCCGTCCGCCTTCACTTCACACGCCGCACGCGGTGGTTGTTCGTATCTCCAATATAAACTGTCCCGTCCGCCGCGACGCAAATCCCGTGGGGCCGGTCCATCGTGGCGCTGGTCGCTGGGCCGCCGTCGCCCTCGCCGCCTTTCTGCGCGGGAAATACGCCGGCGATCGTGCTGATCGTGCCGGCTGCCGGGTCGAGCTTGCGAATGGCGTGGTTTTCGGTATCGACGACGTACAGGCACTTGTCCGCGCCGAGGGCGATTCCCTTGGGGCCGTTGAACGTCGCGGTTTTCGCGGAGCCACCATCGCCGCTGTAACCCATCTTGCCTGTGCCGGCGATGTGCTTGAGCGTGCCGGCCTTCAGGTCCATGGACCAAACCGCGTGGCCTTCGCGCAGGGCGATCCACAGCGTATTCCCATCGACAATCAGCGCCCGCGGCCCGACCAGCGATTTGCCGGCGGCCGATTGTCCATCGACGGGCTGCTGCTTCTCGCCGTTGCCGGCAATTGTCGTGACGATGCCGGTCTTGGCATCGACCCGGCGAATCCGATGGTTAACGATGTCGGCGATGAACAGGTTGTCCTCGGCATCCAGGGCAATGCTGTGCGGCGAGCTGAACGTGGCCTTGGTCGCCGGCCCGCCGTCGCCGCTGAAGCCTTTCTGGCCGGTGCCGGCCACCGTGCTGATCGTGCCCGTCTTGGCATCGACCTTCCGCACGAGCTGGTTCTGCATCTCCACAAACAGCAAGTTGCCGGCCTTGTCGAACCGCACTTCATACGGCTCGTTGAGCTGGGCCTTCGTAGCCGGCCCGCCATCGCCCGAGTAGCCCTTCGTGCCGTTGCCTGCCACCGTCGTCAGCCCGCCGCTCTTCAAATCCAGCCGCCGCACGCGATGATTCTGCACCTCGCAGATATACAGCGCTCCATCCGGCCCAATCTCCACGCCAAACGGCTGCCCGACATTGACCTTGAGGGCCTGGCCGTCGCCGGTATTCTCGGGTTTGCCTGTTCCGGCCACCGTGTCGATCGTGGCGGCCGGCGCAGGGGACAGGAAACAGGGGACAGGGGACAGGAGGAGGGCCGTAGCCAAAAGCGCACGCATGGGAGTCACCGTTGTTCGTTTTGACGCACAGTCGCCAAGGAGCACAGTCGCAAAGGACAGGAAAAGAGTACCACAGTGGGCTACCGCGCCGCCAACTCGGCCGGGTCCACCGGCTCCACTTCCAGTGGGTCGATCTGGACGCCGCGGACAAAGCGCGAGAGGCGGATTTCGGCGGTCGCCTTGTCCTTGCGGACGCGGGCCAGGGTTTCTTTGAGCTGGGCTACTTTTTCCGGGTTAGCCGAGCCCTGGCCTTCGATCAGGCTGAGCAGGCGGCTTTCAAACAGCGACATGCCGCGAACCGTATCGACCCGCTGCCGCCGCTCGCGCTCGATCAGCATTTCAGGGCAATCACTTGCGGCGATTCCTTCCTCCGAGCGCTCCTCGCCGCCGACTGCCTGGTTCGATTCTGCTGAGAAGTCCCCATTCGGGGAATGAGTGGGGCAGACATTCTTGTCTGCCGCGTCATTATCTCGGCAGACAGGAATGTCTGCCCCACTGGCGGCCGGAATCGGATCGCCCAGCTCTAGCGGCCCTTCGGTCACGTCCGCCGCGAGGGCATGCACGCGGCCGGTGACGACGCCGAGGCGGGCCTGGGCCACCGCGATTCGCGTCGCTTGCCGCAGGTGCTTGGGGTCGCCCCCGGCGTTCCAGAAGTTCATGGACTGCTCGTACTGATGCTCCAGCCGATTGGCCGCGACGTGCTGGGCCAGGCGGACCTGCTTCGCGAGATCCGCCTCGCCGAAGTCCGGCAGGTTCTCGGCCACCCAGTCGCCGACCAGCGTCACCAACTGCCGCACGCGGGTCTGCGAAATGTTGAACAGCTCCGCGGTTCGCCAGGTCGAAACCGAGTAAAACGCCACCTTGAAATAGACCTCAAAATCCCGCTGACTAGGCGGCAGCCGAAACGCAGCACTCATCGCAGATCTCCTGGAAAGTAGTCCTGCCAGTCCCTTGGCAGGACCGGCAAAGGACGGCTGTTTTTGGCGCTAAGCCGAGCCTACATGGTGGCTCTTCCCAGCGCCGAACGGCGAAGGGACTCGCCGTTCTACATTCCCGCAGCGGCCGATCCCGACGACCAGCCCGCCCCGCGGCTTGCCCCAGATCGTACGGAGGCGCGTGGACTAGTCTGGTCCATTTGAGTCAAGCGAAAAAAAGATTTCTCGAAATAGTTCGGCCCAGTGGCCATCGCCAACGCTGAAAACAGCTACGCGCATGCGCCATTAGAAAAGTCCTGCGATTTAGCTTTGCGCGCGCGAATTGGCAATGTGGCAGTGCGTCCAAACTGAGCGGAAGTCATCGTGCACCGCGGACTTTTTCTTGACTTTGCCCGATCCCGCTTCCCACAATATCGCGCATACTTGCGCGAGAATCAGTAGTTATATGGCACGAGTCTTCCTCCAATCGCGCGGGCCTCGGCCGGACTTTCGGCTGGTGATAACCTTCCTATGGGCTGATCTTCACAACGTCGATACCGACGGGAACTCCTACAACCCCGCGAGTCGCGATTGGACGGAACTCTATTGTCAGAATCGCGAGAACAAGGCGGAGACATTTAACGTCGCACCCGCGTCCGAGAGCCCGCTGACGCTTGAGGTCGAATCCAACCTGCCGGAGTTGGCGGCGCGGGTCGCGTATTTTCTGGCGACGGAAACAAGCGCAGTCGTGTCTTCCGAGCTTTCCGGCCCGTGGCAGGAGGCCGCGGTTCTGAGAGAGTCGCTCGGCAGCTTCGATCTCGCCGCTGCCGAGTTTCGCGCGCGAAAGAGTGTCTGGCGGGAAGCGACGTTGGATGATCCGTATCCGAATCTCCGCAGGGATCGACGCACCATATAACCAGTCGCTGCACCTGACCGCGGCGGCGTTACCCATTATCCTGGTTCAACCCGCACCTGCCGCCGCGGCAGGTGAGCGTTGGCGTTCGGCGAGGGAGGTGCCGGCCAAGAGGGGTGAAGATCGCGTGTCCTTCGGAGGAGTGTGGTCATGAAACTGCCCAAGAACCTGGGGATGCTGTCGCTGGCCGTCTGGCTCATTTTGTTCGGCCTGCTCACGGCACCGTTCCTCAAATTCGGCTTCGCCCACAGTGGCGATCTGCTGGCCGTGCTCGCCGTCGTGGTCGGCGTCCTGCTGTTGCTGCAGCGGCAGTAGGTGGAGCGAGGGCGTAGATTCCATTCGGCCGAACCCGCCGCTGCTGAACGGGTCGTTAGGGCAAACTGAATCATGGCACTGTCTCTCGTCTCCGCATAAAGCAAAGGGGCCGGGAGTCAATTTCGGCAAAAATTCGCTGATTCAAGGGGACGACATTTCCGTGAACGACGCCGTTGAGCAGATTGCAGCCTTAGATGGCAAAGTCGTCTCCATCGTGGGCGCATTATCCCTGGATTTTGAAGGTCGTTGCATTAACCACATTCCAATGTCAGAAACCATCTACGGTGAATTTGGCGAGTCGCAGTCGAGCATCTGGGCGGATTTCGACCTGGAAGCCATTGGGCATGATGTGCGTTGGCTGAGGCAATTTGATAAACGTTACGTTCGCGTGCTCGGTGTTCTCGCCGCGCCGGAACCACGGTTCGGCGGTTGCGGCCATTTGTCAATGTGGCCTGCCGAAATACTGATCAAGGCGATTGAAAAAAAGTAGAGCGGCGACAAGGGCCAGGTCAGGAACGACGTTGGACGCGATCGTTGACCGCCGTGCGCGGACGCAGGATACTGCGGCTTTACGTCGAACTCATCGAGGGTTGCGAAGATGATCCGTTGCCTGGTTTGGCTGGCGCTGGTTGGCTTAGTCGGCTGCGGGCCTGCGGCGCCGGTGACGATTCCTGCGCCGGTGGCGCTGGAGAAGGTGCCGCCGGGGGTACACAAGAAGACGGCGGATGTGCCGGGCGTCGGCAGCGTGAAGTATGCCATTGAAATCCCGGCGGGCTACGACGGCAGCACGCCGGCGCCGCTCGTCTTGGCGCTGCACTATGGCTACAACGGCAGCACGCCGGAGGCGTACACGGGCCAAGGGATGATGGACGATTTCCGGGCCGGACTGGCCGGCCTGGGCGCGATCGTGATTGCTCCCGATTGTTTGGGCGGCGACTGGACCGATGCCAAGAACGAGCAGGCGGCCGTGTGGCTGACCCAGAGCGTGCGCGAGACGTATGCCGTCGATCCCAAGCGGATCGTCATCACCGGCTACAGCATGGGCGGCGCGGGAACGTGGTTCATCGGCTCACGGCATCAGGACCTGTTCACCGCGGCGATCCCCGTCGCCGCTCCGGTGGCGGGCTCTGCCGAGTGGAAAATCCCCGTGTACGCGATTCACTCGCAGCAGGACGAGATCGTCCCCTACAGCGCCGCCAAGCAGCACACGGCTGCCGTCCAGAGCAAAGGCGGGAAGGTTGAGCTGAAGACTGTCAGCGGTTTGACGCACTACGACTCGCCGGCCTACGCCCCGCACGTCGGCGAAGGCGTCAAATGGCTGCAAGAGCAGTGGAAGTGAAGCGACTGGTTCCCAGGCTCCCGCCTGGGAACCCATTTCCCCGAGGCTCCTGCCTCGTTGGTACGTCCAGCGAGGGTGGACCCGCGCGGAAGTGCGTTACCAGGGTGGACCCTGGTAACGAGTCGCGCTGCGCTCGATCCCAGTCACGCAACGGCACACCGACCCGCTTCGCGTGTGCCCGGTGCCTACTACTATTACGGCACGATGACCGGATCCCAGGCGTCGCCCGTGACGGGCAGCTCGTATTCGTCGTGCTGGGAACGGCTGGATTTGGTGCCGGTGCCGAGGGGGCGGCGGTCGAGGGCGCCTTTGAGGCCGAGCTGGCGGGGGTCGCGGGCGATCTTGTCGGTGAAGACCCGCACGTCGGCCACGATCGGCTTGATCTTGGCACTGATGTCTTCGACGTTGGTCAACGTCCGCTCCAGCCGCAGGTAGAGATCGTCGTCGTGCAGAATGCGGCCGAGCGTGCCTTGGTTGCTGTTGAGGCCTTCGCTGAAGGTGACGAGCTGCTCCAAGAGCTCGTTGATGTTGGCCAGGCTGCCGTCGAGGTTATCGACGATCTGCTGGCCGCGCTCGCCGAGCGGCTTGGTGAGGTTTTCGAGGTTTTCGAGGTTCCGCGAGGCCCGGTCGCTGACGGTCTTGAAGCCGTCGAAAGCCTCGGTGGCCTTACCGGCGGCCGCGCGGATCTCGTTGAGCGTGGCGGGCAGGTCCTGCAGCGATTTGCGGAGGTCTGCCCGCATCTGGGGGTCGTCGAAGATCTGGTTGAAGTTGCTCATCGCCACGCCGAACTGGTCGAGGGCCCGCTCGGCCTTCTGGGTCATCCGGGGAATCTGGTCCTGGTTGTTGCCGATCGCCGAGTTGAAGTTTTCGGCGGCCCGCTGGAACGAATTGCCGGCCCGCTCGACCGAGATCAGGGCGCTTTGCAGGTTGGGCTCGATGTTGGTGATCGCCTCCAGCGGACTGCTGGCGACGCGGCCGTTGACGATCAGCGTGCGATGCTCGACGCGTTTGGCCGTGGCCGGCATCGTTTGCGGCGCGACGAACTCGATCACCGAGTCGCCGAGCACCGAGGCCGATTTGATCCAGACGGTATCGACGTCGGTGACTTCGTACGCGTTCTCGATTTCCAGCTCGGTGCGGACGCCGCGGGGCTCCGTTTCCAAGAGAATCGCGTGGACGCGGCCGATCTGCACGCCGCTGCGGCGGACGGGCGTGCCCGGCGTGACGCCCGGGGCGTTGGGAAAGCGGACGTAGATCGTATAGGTCCGCGTGCCCAACAGCGGCAGATCTCCGAACCGCGCAACGAGGAACGCCATGATCATGGCTGCCGCCAAGACCACCACGCCGACTCGCAGGCGAAGTACGCGATCGTCCATGCGTTAGAGGAACGGGGAGGGAGAGACGGAGAGACGGAGGGACGGAGGGACAGAGGGAGCATGTACTCCGACGTCACTCCGTCTCTCGGTCGCTCCGTCACTCCGTCCCGTGTGCAAGATATTTCTCCAGGTTCACTCCGCGACGGCAGCACGAGCTTCTCTCAACTCCATTAGCCGTTCGCCCGCTTCGCCGTGGACGAATTGGCGGACGCGGCGGTCGCGGCAGTTGTCGAGCTCGCTGGGCGGCCCGTCGTAGATCACTTGCGACTCGTCGCGCTCCAAGCGCGCGAGCGGAAACAGCATCACGATCCGGTCGGCGACCTTGCGGGCGGTCCGCATGTCGTGGGTCACGACGATGCTGGTCACCAGGTGCGTCCGCCGCGTGCTCATGATCAGCTCGTTGATGACGTCGCTCATGATCGGGTCCAGGCCCGTCGTCGGCTCGTCGTAAAGCATCAGCTCCGGGTTCATCACCAGGGCCCGCGCCAGGCCGACACGTTTTCGCATGCCGCCCGACAGCTCCGCCGGTTTTTTCACAACGACCGTATCAGGCAGGCCGACTTCGGCCAGGCGGGCGAGCACGATCTCCTGCACCTCGCTGTCGCTGGCGTGCTTGTGCTGTCGCAGGGGAAAGGCGACGTTCTGACCAACCGTCATGCTGTCGAACAGGGCCGCGTTCTGAAACAGGAAGCCGAAACGAATTCGCTGCTTGACCAGCTCCTTGTCGTGCAGCTTTTGCAGGTTCCGGCCGTCGAACAGCACCTCGCCCTTGGTCGGCGCGACCAGGCCGATCAGCGTCTTCAGCAACACTGTCTTCCCGCAGCCGCTCTCGCCAATCACGGCCAGCGTCTGCCCGCGCGGCACGGTGAGGTTGATGCCGCGGAGCACGGTCTGCTTGCCGAACTTGACGAACAGATCGTTCACCGCCAGTAGCGGGGGATCGTTCAGGTTGACGCGGTCGGTTGACATGCTTCAAAACAGCTTCGATGCATTCGGGAACCACTCATAGTAAATCGTGTACATCATCCGGCCGAGCGTGAGGTCGATGGCCAGGATCATAACGAAGGACCAGACGAACGCGGCGGTCGCGGCCCGCCCGACGCCTTCGGCCCCGGGAGTGCAGTGAAAGCCGCGGTAGCAACTGATCAGGGCAATCGCGCCGCCAAAGAAGAAGCTCTTGAAGATGCCGCTGAACAGGTCGAAGTTCTGCACGAACGTCTCGGAATTCTTCCAATAGTGGTGCTCGTTGATGTTGAGAATATGAATGCTATAGACGTAGCCGCCGACGACGCCCATGAAGTCGGCCATGATTGTCAGCGTGGGGATCATCAGGATGCAGGCCAGAAACCGCGGCACGACCAGGAAGTGAATCGGATCGGAGCCCATGCTTTCCAGGGCGTCGATCTGTTCCGTGACTCGCATCGTGCCCAGCTCCGCGGCCATCGCACTGCCGACGCGGCCGGCCAGCATCGTCGCCGCCAGCACCGGCCCCAGCTCGCGGACCAGCGTCATGTTGATCACCGCACCCAGCCGCGTTTCCAGGTCCAGGTCGCGGAACGTAAAATAGCTCTGCACCGCCAGCACCATTCCAATGAACGTGCCCGTGAGCGCTATCACCGGCAAGCTGAGCACGCCGACCTGGTAAAAGTTCGGCAGCAGCGTCTCGGCCTTGGGCAGGCGGAGCATCAGCCAGGAGAACACACGGACCGTGAACAGCGACAGGTCGCCGATCGTCTCGACGGCGTCGATCACCGCTCCGCCCCAGTCGGCGACCGAATCGGCGATCGCCACCGTGAGGCTTTGCCGGCCGTTGTTTCGCGCTGTTGTCGAACCCGAGGACATTGACGAATCCCGTGCGGCTTGCTAGCACCGGCGCAGGAAGGCGCGCCGTGGCGAGAGAATGCCGCCCTCCTATTTTCGGTCGATAAGCTGTAACGATTGAGCAAACTTTGACGACGACTTAGATTGACCGCGACCACGGCCCCGGAGCGTGGTAAACTGGAGGAATGAGCACGATTCACGAGGATGCGCAACGGATGGCCGCCACCCGCAGCCAGTGGACAGTTCGCAAAGGACGCTTGCACGACCGGGAAATGGAGTCGTCGCTGACGCCCACAACGCCCGAAGAGCGGCTGTCCATGGTCTGGCCGCTCACGGTTGAGTCCTATGCATTCAAAGGGTTGAACGTTGCTGAATCCCGACTTCCGCGACATCATCTCTGCATTACACGCCGAGCGCGTTGAGTTCTTGATTGTTGGTTCGTACGCGGTTGCAGCCCACGCCACCGCGCGGGCCACCGAAGATTTAGACATCTGGGTGCGTAATACCGCTCCGAATTCGCAGCGCGTGATGCAGGCGTTATATCGGTTTGGCGCGCCAACGTCGAATCTGAGCGCTGCGGATTTTCAATCGCCCGATCTTATTTTCCAAATGGGGTCGCCGCCGTGGCGGATTGATATCCTCACGGCTATCGACGCCGTGACGTTCGACGAGGCCTGGCCTGAGCGGGGCGAGTTGGTTCTCGATGGATTGAAACTGCCCGTGCTCAGCCGGCGGCATCTGGTCGCCAACAAACGCGCCGTCGGTCGGGCCAAAGACCTGGCGGACGTCGAGAGTCTGGAGAAAGGGCGAAGCGATTGAGCTCAGCCCCCGCTGCTAGGAATATCGCAGTCTCGCTCGGCAATCTCGATGCCGCTAGCCCGCTGTATGCGACGCAGTTCGTCGATGCGCTGCTGGCAGCGGCCGGAGAAGCGGGAGCGAGCGACGTACATTTGCATCCAACGCCGCAGGGCCTCTTGGTGCAGTGGCGAATCGACGGCGTGCTGCTGGCAATCGGCGAGTTTCCCCGCGGCCAGGCGGCCGACGTCGTGGCTCGGCTCAAAGTGCTGGCAGAGCTGCTGACTTATAAGACCGATACGCCGCAAGAGGGCCGCATTCGGCCCGAAGACTGTGCGGCGGCTAATACGGCAGAAATGCGGGTCAGCACGTTTCCCACGCTATACGGCGAGCGGGCCGTCGTGCGGCTGTTTGCCGGTGCGCAGCGGTTCCACTATCTGGCCGACTTGAGGCTGCCGGCGGAGATTGAGTCGGCGCTGGCCCTGCTGCTGGTCGAAACGAGCGGGGCGATTCTGCTCACCGGCCCAGCGGGTAGCGGCAAGACGACGACGGCCTATGCCTGTCTGCGGGAGATCGTCCGTGCGTCCGGCGGGCGGCGGAGCATCGTGACGCTCGAAGACCCGATCGAATCGGCCTTGGATGGCGTCAGCCAATCGCAGGTGCAGCCGGCGGCGGGCTTCACGCTCGCCAGCGGCTTGCGGTCGCTGATGCGGCAAGATCCCGAAGTCGTGCTGGTCGGCGAGATTCGCGACCGCGAGACGGTCGAGACGGTCTTTCAAGCCGCTCTCACGGGCCACCTCGTTCTCAGCACGTTTCACGCCGGCAGCGCCGCCGGCGCCCTGAGCCGACTGAGCGAGATGGGCTTGGAATCGTACGTGCTGACGAGCGGCGTACGCGCCGTACTGCACCAGCGGTTAGTGCGGCAGCTCTGTGAGTGCGCGGGTGACACATCGGATCTGTTGGGGCTGCCTGTGAAGCGAGCCCGCGCGGCCCGCGGCTGCGAAGCCTGCCGGGCCACCGGCTATCGCGGACGGCTGGCCTTGGCCGAAATGCTGCCGCCGCTTACGGGCGAGTTGGCTCAAGCCGTGCTGCAGCGCCGCGATACGACCGAGCTGTTACGACTGGCGGTTGCGGACGGCATGACCACCGTTTTTCAGCGAGCCTGTGCTGCTGTCGAAGCGGGACAGACGGACACCGCCGAAGTCCGGCGCGTGCTGGGGTTCACCTAGGCGGTCGCCCAATAGCCGCCGCGGGCGTGGTCGAATGTGGCTTCTCGGCCGCGGATGGCGGCGTTGATTTGGCCGTCACGAAAAACTTCTTGACCGTGGACCCACGTGCGAACTGGCCAGCCGGACAGGGTTACGCCGTGCCAAGGGGACCAGCGGCTCTTGGTTTCTTGCTGCTCATTCAGGATCGTGGCGGACTTGTTGAGATCGACCAGCACCAGGTCGGCATCGTAGCCGACTTCGATGCGGCCTTTGCCGACGATGTCCCAGACGCGGGCCGGGGCCGCGCACATCCAGTGGACGACTTGCTCGATGGTGCAGCGGCCATGACTGACTTCGTTGAGCAGCAAGGCGAGCGAATTCTCGACTGCCGGCA
>Ga0210380_10001222_pt1 | contig 10637 bp, 8 predicted proteins | sample PLM4_5_coexredo_FD_155476 | JGI IMG/M metagenome (GOLD analysis project Ga0210380, IMG submission 155476) | Groundwater sediment microbial communities from an aquifer in East River, Colorado, USA - PLM4_5_coex redo | ecosystem: Environmental > Terrestrial > Soil > Riparian zone | place: USA...
GGTGTGGTCTTCGCGTTAGGATGAACTCTCATTCGGGAGGCCCTCCAGAAACTGTGGGTTGGTGTGGTAACCCCCATTGTTTCCAGAGACTCCCGAATGAACAACGTGTGTAGCATTCACAGCTAGTATCATCGCGCGATGAGACTGCTGCGACTGCTGCTGCCGTGCGCGTTAACACTGTGCGTCGCGGGATCGGCGAGCGCGCAACTGCGCGGGATCATCGACGTCCACGCGCACTCCGATCCTGACAATCAGCCGCGCCGGCTCGACGCGCTCGATCTCGCGAAGCAGGGGCAGGCCGAAGGCATGCGTGCGGTGGTCCTCAAGAACCACCAGATGCCCACCACGCAGCTCGCCTATCTGATCAACAAGCTCGTGCCAGGCTTCCAGGCATGGGGCAGCATCGTCCTCAACCGCGCGGTGGGCGGCATCAATCCGCAGGCCGTCGAGCAGCAGGCGACCGTGATCGGCAAGTCGTTCAAAGTGGTGTTCATGCCAACCGTGGATGCCGAGAGCGCCGCGGCGAGATCCGCCACGCCGCCGAGGCCGTACGTGCCGGTCGCGAAAGACGGCGAGCTGCTGCCCCAGACGGTCGACGTCCTGAAACTGATCGCCAAGTACGACCTCGTGCTGGCCACCGGGCATTCGCAGCCGGCCGACAGCCTGCTGCTCATCAGCGAGGGGCGCAAGCTGGGCGTGACGCGGTTCATCGTGACGCACGCCATCAACCAAGGCATGACGATTCCGCAGATGCAAGAGGCGGCCAGAAGCGGCGCCTACGTGGAGTTCACGGGTAACCCCATCCTGCCGGCCGGGCAGAACGGTAGCCCGACGATCATTCCGAATCCGCCCAATCGAAAACCCGAGGAGTGGGCGGCCGCGATTCACGCGGTCGGCGCCGACCACGTCGTGCTCTCGGGCGACTTCGGAGGCACGAATTTCCCGCCGTTCTTCGACGGCTGGAAGATGTACCTGGCGGCGCTCAAGGGCGCCGGGGTGACCGACGCCGAACTCGACACGATGGCGCGGAAGAACCCCGCGAAAGTGCTGGGAATGGGGGAGTAACGACCCGATGAAGGACAGCGGTCACTCCTCCACAGCCTGTCCTCGTTCCGGTTGCCGCGGCTGACGCCTTAGCAGGCCCCCGGCACTCGTGCGCCCGCCCCCGATATAGCCAGCTCAAATGACGTGGACCGGCTTGAGCCGTATTGAGCCGATTTGAGTAACCGTATAAATCCGATCTAGAGTTGTCACCCTAAGTTGCCATCGGACCGGGTGGCGCGTGGAATGACTCGAAGGGGATTGCGTTCAATCTGCCTTGCGACGGCGTGCGCATGGCTTGTCGGCGTGTTGCCAGCCAGCGCTCAGGCGGGTGCGGGCGAGATCACTGGCGTCGTGACAGATCAGGCCGGGGCGGCCGTTCCCGGCGCGACCATCACGGTCACTGACACACGGACGAATTCTCAGCGAGTCGCTGTTTCCAGTGGCGATGGCATCTACACCGCCGCAAGCCTGGCGCCCAGCGACTACCGCCTCGACGTCGAGCTCGCGGGGTTCAAACCCGTGCGGCGCGAGGGTGTTCGTCTCGCGACTGGCGAAAAGGCACGAATCGACTTTGACCTGAGCGTCGGCGGTGTTCAGGAGCGGGTGACGATCGTCGCAGATGCCCCGATCGTACGAGCGGAGAGCGCGAGCCTCGGGACGGTTGTCGAGAACGAGCAGGTCGTGCGGCTGCCGCTGAACGGCCGCCTGTTCATCATGCTCGCCGGCATTACGCCGGGCGTCGCCCTGCCGCCGAACTCCGCGCTGCCCCGGATCAACGGCGGACGGCCTCGCACGAACGAGTATCTCTTCGACGGTATCTCGGTCCTGCAGCCAGAGCCCGGGCAGGTGGCCTACTACCCGGTGGTCGACGCCATCCAGGAGTTCAAGATCGAGAGCAACAGTCCCCCCGCCGAGTTCGGCCGGTTCAATGGCGGTGTGGTCAATCTCACGACCAAGTCGGGCGGCAATGCGTTTCATGGCAACGTGTTCGAGTTTATTCGCAACGAGCACCTGAACGCGCGGAACTACTTCCAGGCGAGCAACGCGGTGAAACCGGAGTACCGCCGAAATCAGTACGGCGGCATGCTCGGCGGCCCAGTTGTCAAGGACCGGACGTTCTTTTTCGTCGATTATCAAGGTCAGCGACAAGGCATCGGGCGCACCGTAACCTCGAACGTGCCCACGCTCGACGAGCGTTCAGGTGTCTTCCGCCAAACCATCTACGATCCGGCAACGACGGTGGGGAGCACGCGTCAGCCGTTTCTCAACAATACGATTCCGAGAAGCGCCATGGATCCCGTCGCGCTGTCGCTGCTCGATCGCTACCCGCTTCCGACCAACAGCGCTACCGCGAACAACTACAGCCGGACCGCCAACGAAATCGTCGATCAGGATCAGGGCGACGTGCGCCTCGATCACAAATTCGCGACCAACCGGGATTCGGCATTCGGACGCCTTACGTACTTTCGCGAGCACGCCGAACCGGTGACGGCGTTTCCGGACGGCAGTGGCACCATTCCAGCCGGCAGCGCAGCGGTTGGCCCGCAGCACACCGACGCGTGGGCGTTCGCCTCGAATTATCAACACATCTTCTCGGCCAACATGCTGAACGCAGTGCGCATCGGAGATACACGGCGATCCGTCCAGCGGAGCGCGGTGACGTTATCGTCGCCTGCGGGAGCGGCGCTCAACATTCCCGGTATTCCGGCGAACGCGCGGCTTCCGAACACGATGCCGACCTTCGCACCGAACGGCTATCAGCAGCTCGGATCCCCGAACAACACGGCGTCGGATTTCAGCACCAGCGTCACCGAGATCGCTGATTCGCTCACGTGGTTGAAGGGGCGCCATACGATGAAGATGGGGTGGGACTGGCGTTGGGAACGACTCGACGTGATTCAGCCCCCATGGCCGACTGGATCGTTTGCCTTCAGCACCGTCGGCAGCGATCTGCCAGGGGTCGCGAACACCGGCAACGCGTTCGCGAGCTTCCTGCTGGGACAGGTGCAGACCTTCGCCATCGACCTCCAGCAGACGGATATTCAGGAACGGGCACATTTTCAGGAGTACTTCATCCAGGACGACTGGAAGGTCTCCAACCGCCTCACGCTCAACCCGGGGCTGCGCTACACGCTGAACTTTCCATCCACCGAGATCAACGGCCAGACCGCCACCTTCAATCTGCAGACACGGCAGCTCGACTATCCGGGCACAGACCCCGTACGGCCACTGAAGAAAAACAACTTCGGTCCTCGCTTTGGCGCCGTCTACCGCATGACGGACAAGACGGTCGTCAGCTCCGGGTATGGGCTGGTCTGGATTGAGATGGCGGGAATCACCACGCCCTTCACGACGCCGACCTTCCCGTTCCTGCAGGACGTGTCGCTCCGCACGCTTGACAACATCACGCCCGCGTTCGTGCTGGCGACGGGACCAACCGTCACGCCGGTCGGCCCGACACCGACCGCCGGCCTCGGCCAAGGCGTCTTCACCGTTGACGCTGCGCTCGGGTCGGGCTACGCGCAACAGTGGAACGTGTCAGTGCAGCGCGAGTTGACGACGAACACGGCCATCGAAGTGTCGTACCTGGGGTCGAAGATCACGCACGTCGGAATCCCGGACAGCAACATCAATCAGTTGACGGAAGACCAGCTGACACTGGGACCGACGCTGCTCGAGAGCGTTCCCAACCCGTATTTCGGGACCGTTCCCCGTTCCTCGTCGATCGGCGATCCGACGATCACGAGGGCGCAGCTGATGAAACCTTTTCCGGAATACATCGCGGTCAGCTTTTATCGGAACAACGTTGGCACGACGAACTATCAGGGTCTGGCAGTCAGTATTCGTCAGCGACTGGCTCGCGGCCTGACCTACTCGGCTGCCTATACACGCTCGAAGCTGACCGACGTCGCCTCGTCGGTGTTCGACGCGTCGATCCTGACCGGACCGCTGACGAACGCGGCTGTCGCCGACAGTCACAATCTGGAGCGTGACCGCGACTACTCGACCGGTGACATTCCCCACTATTTCGCCGCCTCGGTGGTGTGGGATCTTCCAGCGGGCGAGGGCCGCGCGACGCACCCCGATGGCGTGCTCGGGGCGCTGGCGAACGATTGGAGCATCGCCTCGGTGATGACGCTGCAGTCGGGCGTGCCGGTCGCGGTAACTCAGGCGAATTCCCTCGGGTACGCCGGCTTCACGACACAGCGGCCGAATCTCGTGGGCGATCCGACCCTGCCCGCTGACGAGCGGACACCGGCTCGCTGGTTCAACACGGCGGCCTTCGCGACGGCCAATCAGTTCACGATCGGATCCGCCTCGCGCAATCCCGTGCGGGGGCCGTCGTACCGCGATGTCGATTTCGCCCTGATGCGTCGCATCGGGATCGGCGGCGAGCGTGCTATCGAGCTGCGTCTGGAGGTGTTCAACCTGCTGAACACCGCGAACTTCGGAGCACCGTCGACGCAGCTCGGACCGGCCAGCTTCGGGACGATCACGTCCGCGCTCGATCCACGGGTCGTGCAGCTCGCGGCGAAGTTCTGGTTCTGACTCCAATCCTCTCAGGCGGAAAGGCATGGAATGGCACTCCTCACGGCAAGCGCGGCGGCGGGCAGGCTCGGCGTCGGGTACTCGACGATCAAGCGCTGGGTTCGAAGTGGGCAGATTCGAACGACGCGAACGGAAGGTGGTCACCATCGCATCTCGGAGGCCGAGATCGATCGTCTGCTGGCGCGACGAGAGCCTGCCGCGCAGCGGCATGAGGCCAGACCAGACGACGAGTCTCTCGAGGGCCTGAGTGCGCGCAACCGGCTCCACGGGTTCATCGAGGAGGTGCGGATCGATGGCCTTCTTGCCCAGGTCCAGTTGCGGGTTGGATCGCAGTCGTTGACCGCCGTCATCACGGCAGATGCCGTGCGGGCGCTCAAGCTTCGTCGGGGCGACGACGCGATTGCGATCGTCAAGTCGACGGAGGTGATGATCGCGCGGGGCCCGCGTCCCGTCGGCGGCCCCCGCGCGGCGACGATCCGGCGCTGACAGTCAGAGGTGGCCGGCGGCCGGCCGTAGAGGAATAAGGCTCAGGCGATGCCGGCAGCCGCGATCGCCGCCGCCAACAGACCTGAGGTGAGAACCAGACGCGCGGCTCGCTCGTAGTCGTCATGCGTCCCGAGCGGCGGGTCGGACGGCGTGCCGATCCAGAGATCGGTGACCAGGCGCTGGTTCGTCCAGATCGGCCCGACGAGCCGTCGCTGGAGCGCCCCCGCGAGCGCCGCTTCGCTCCACCCCGAATTGGGACTCGGCAGCACGTGATGCTGCGCAAGAGCGACTCGCAGCGCCTTCGCCGCCGAGCAACGGCGAACCACCACGGCCGCAACGGCGATGAGTCCGACCGTCAACCGCGCCGGCACGTAGTTCATCACGTCGTCGAGGCGGGCCCCGCACCAGCCAAACCGGATGTATTCAGGCGTCCTGTAGCCGACCATCGAATCCATCGTGCTCACGGCCTTGAACAGTACGAGCAGGGGCAGGCCGCCGATGGCGTACCAGAAGAGCGGGCTGACCACACCGTCGGTGAGGTTCTCGCCAAGGCTCTCGACGGCGGCTCGACGGCACGCGGCCGCGTCCATCGATTCGGTGTCGCGGCCGACGAGCCGAGAGACCGCCACGCGCGCGCGCGGAAGGTCGTCGTCTCGCAACGCACTTTCGATGCGGCGTCCGTGCTGCAGTAGGGATCCGAGGGCCAGAAGCGAATACAGGAAGAAGACGTGCAGCGCGCGGCCGAGCCAGGGGTACGCGTCGCCGGCGCTCGACACCAGCGCCGACACGCCAACCGTCCAGGTGCCCGCCACGAGAAGGAAGAGCAGTATGCCCCCGCCGTATCCGTCGAGCCCACACGCGCGCAGGGCGCGCTCGTCGATCGTCAGCGTTCGCCCGATGAGGCGCGCGGGATGCCACGGGTAATCGGGATCGCCCAACGCGAGATCGAGCAGCACGGCCACCGCCAGCAGGAGTGCGCTCGGGGCGAGCGCTACCGGGAGCGCCACTTCTCGCTCCAGCCGAACGCGAGCGCCGCGACGGCGAGCGTCTTGGGCTCCACCACGCCGATGTCGTGAAGCCGCGCCCTGAAGTCGGGCCAGCGATCCGACCGTCCGGCGAGGCTCGCCGCCAGCAAGGCCGCCTGATGGATGCCCGCTTCGCGTTCGATCGAGTTCGGCAGCGTTCCGTGACGTACGCGATCGAGCACCGCCGCCAGGGCGTGCGCGGCGGCGCCAACGAGCGGCTCGTACAACGCCGCCTTGCTGTTCTTGCGCAGCAGGTCGAGGTCGGCCGCGCTGAGAAATGGAGCAATGTCCTCGAAGAACGTCTTCTCGGTGACGCCGTAGCGCCCGAGGGCATGGAAGACGCCTCGCGTATAGCTCGGCTCGAGGCCGTTCTGCCACCGCAGCGCCTCTTGAGTGGCGCGCCGTGCAGCCAGGCCGATGAGCTCGCCGAGCTTCACGTGCGTGCTCGTCGAACTCCTGATGCCCTCCGACCGGATCGGTGCGGCCACGCAGTACTGGTCGGTGCCCGTCCCGGTTGCGAGATCGGCCGACTGGCGGCTCGGCACCGCCAGACGCTGCAGTGCCGCGCTCTTCCCTTCGGTCATCGTCACGACGGAGCGCGCCAGAGCCGCCGGCGTGAGCGGAACGCCCACGAGCAGCATGATGTTGATCGTGCCGGCCAGCGCGGATGTCTTCTCCATGCCCGCGGCGGTTTCGCGCCACGTCGCGGGATCGCCCGCGCACGTCGCATTCGACTCGACGCCACCGGTGACAACGGCGGTCACCTCGACGTCGCCGTCGGCCTCGGTCGCCACGGCGACGTAGTTCATGTTGGCCGCCGTCCCCATGGTTGCCGTGTGCTCGGGTGGAATCGACGCTTCGACACAGACGGCATCGTGGTACGCCTCGTAGCCCGACGCCATGATCTGCGCGTGCCGCTCGGCGTGTCCGGCGCCCTCGCAACTCTGATGGTTGAGCAGGAACCGGACGTCGTCACGCTGGCCGCCATTGCGAACCGAGGTCGATATCACGCGGTGGGGGGCCAGCAGTTCGGCCACGACGAATCGGCCGCTGCGTCGCAGATGAAACTCGGGGCAACGGCGCAGCGATTCCCAATGGAGCGGCATCACATCAATCCCAACTCAGACCAGCCACGCCCGTTGCGCTCGAACCAGTCCGCAAGTCGCCCGTAATGTTCAGCCTTCGCGGTCGGTCCAGCCGGCTCGACGCCAAAGACCTCGGCGCACACCGTCGGGCTCTCGAATACGCCGTGAAGATAAGTACCGATCAGCCGGGGCAGACGCACTCCCTCGGGGCGGTCGTCATCGAACCGCGCGAATGGCGGCACGGGGCGCTCGAATTCCGTCTGGCCCATGTGAATCTCGTACCCGGAAAAGGGCGTGCCGCCCGCCGTCACCCCGTGCCGGACGAGGGTCGTCTTCTCAGCCGCGAGCACGGTGGTGCACGGCAGCAATCCCAGGCCCGTTGTGGCAGACTCGCTCGATTCAACACCGAGCGGGTCACGCACCGATCGTCCGAGCATCTGAAACCCGCCGCACACACCGACGATCGTCGTGCCGAGGCGATGCTGATCGACGATCCAGTCGGCCAGCCCCGATCGGCGCAGCCAGGCCAGGTCGTCGATCGTGCTCTTCGTCCCGGGAAGCACGATGAAGTCGAACGCGCCCTCCGGCGCAGCAGTGATCCACTCGGCCCAGTTGAGCCGCTGGAAATCGGTGCCATTCGAGAGCGCCGGGAACCGGACGATGGCGGTGCGAGCCCCCGGCGGCGGCGGTACCGCCGGTGTCGTGGAGAGCGACAGGCTGTCTTCGGCGTCGAGCGCGATATCCGACGCATGCGGAAACACGCCGAGACACGGAGCCGACGTGCGGGCCTCCAGGATGCGCACGCCTTCGTCGAACAGCGAACGGTCGCCGCGAAACTTGTTGATCGCGAATCCGCGGAACAACGACCGCTCCTCGGCCGTGAGCAGCGAGACGGTGCCGATGACCGAGGCGAAGACACCGCCTCGTTCGATGTCGGCCACGAGCACCCAGGGCGCGTGGATCGACGTGACGAGACCGAGATTGACGACATCGGCGTGACGGAGGTTGAGCTCGGTCACGCTGCCCGCCCCTTCGATGACGACCACATCGAACCGTTCTGCCAGGCTGTTGTACGCGTGAAGCACCTGCCCCCGCAGGTGATCCACCTGAGCGTAGTACTCGGCGGGCGCGAGCGTCTTCCAGACACGTCCGTTGACGATCACCTGGCTCCGGCCTCCGCACGGCTTGAGCAGGATGGGATTCATCGCCGGCTCCGGCTCGAGCCCGCACGCCTCGGCCTGTGCCACCTGCGCCCGCCCAATCTCGCCTCCCCCACGGCAGGGGAACGAGTGATTCGACATGTTCTGCGCTTTGAACGGCGCGACCGCCACGCCCTGACGCCTGAGCCACGCGCAGATGGCGGTCACCATCCAGCTCTTGCCTGCGTTGGAGGATGTGCCGCCGACGAAAAGCGACCTGGCGTTCATGCGTGTCCGCGCTTCTCACGCGGTGGATCGAGCTGCTTCTGCATCCACGCGAGGTTGCGGGCCAGGCGATCCTCGTGCGAGACCAGCGGGCAGCTGGCGCACAGCTCACCCTGGGGCAGCAGATACCATCGGCAGCAGCTGGCGCGTCGCTGAAACAGCTGCGTCACGTCGCCATACGTCACCGCATGCAAGCCGGGTTGCATCGCGGCAACCAGGTCGTCGCCCGCGAGGAACTCCTGAATGAGCGGCACCAGCGTCCGTTGATCGCGCTCCCCCGCCTGAAGGGTCGTGAAGTGAGAGGCCCACGACGAGGTGAGCTGACCCCAGGTGCCCCGGCGCGAGAATCCCGACCATTCGTACAAGGCCTCGACGACAGGAGCGGCCTGTGCGGTCAGCGTTGACCGCAGCGCTCGCAAGAGCGCGTGTCCGTCGGCGACGGTCGTGATGCTCGGATGATCCGCACGGGGGTCGTCCGCGACCATGACTCCCCTGCTCGCGTGAATCGCGGTGCGTTCGAGGAAGGTCGACTCGCGAAACTTGAGCGAGATGTTCTCGAGCGACACGTCCGGCACGCAGCCGTACTTGAGATAGGGCGCGATGGCCATGGCGGATGCCCAGCCGTACCGCAGGGCAAACAAGGCGGCGATGGTCAGTCGATCGTTCGGCGCGCGCATCCGCTCGCCGATCTGCGTCAACAGCTCGTTGAGCGGTCCCGCTGTCGCCGTTCGCAGGTCGGATCCGGCAATCCATCCGCCGCCCGAGGGCGGTCCGACGTCGGCCATCCAGCTCGCGTTGAGCGGCCGAAGAGCGTCGTAGATCTCGACGAGAGGCGACCGGTCGTACGCGCTCACGACACATCCCGAATCAGGTGCAGCACCGAGGCGTCGTCGAGGTTCGCCAGCCGAACGCACGTGCCTCGCATCGCAGCGGCCAGGTCTCGAGGACGGCCCGTGGCATGCCGATCGCCCTCCGAGTCGATGACGAGCGCCGGGCACCGGATGGCGCCAGCGGCGGCAAGCGCGTCGGCCCACGGATCGTCGGTGGCCGTCGCCACGTTGGCGTGGCCATCGGTCACGAGCACCAGGACGGCGGCGTCGGTGACGTAGGTTGCGGCAAGCTCCAACGCATGCGCCAGCGGCGTACGCCCTCCGGTCGGCAGCGATTCGAGCGCCCGCTGCACCTCGTCCAGCAGCGGTGTCGGCTCGACCAGGACGCTCGCAGCCCCACCGCGACACACGATGACCACCACCTCGTCGCGGCGCCCGTGCGTGGTCTCGAGCAGACCGCCCACGGCGCCCTTCACGAGCCGCATGCGGTCAGCAACGGCGTGCGAGCCGCTCGAATCCACGATGAACACGTACCGCGTGCCTGCATGCGGGGCGCGGACGCGCTCGTGCAGGTCGTCGCGGCGAAGCCGTGCCGATCCGGTGCGCGTGACCGCATGCAGAATCGTGGCGCGCACGTCGAGCTCTCGCGGATCGGATGCCTGACGCACGCCGATGGCCGCGCCATTCAGCGCCGCGGCCGATTCGGACGAGTTGCCGCCGCGCCTGCTCCCCTGCTCGATCACCAGCCTCGGCGCCACGACATCAACCGGCGTAAAGACGCGTTCGGGCGCCACGTCGTGGGGCTCTCGCGCGTCATCGGACTGGTCTGGCGTGCGAGGTGGCTGCTGGGGCTCCGGAGGAGCGCTCCGGGGTCTTGTCGTCAATCGATGAGCGAGCGCCAGCGGCAGCACGGCTTCCACGTGGGACGCATCGACGGACGCAGCCCCTTCGAGCGCCGCCAGCGCGCGAGTGCCGCGGACGACGGCCAGATCCGCCCGAAGCGAGCGGACGCCGGCACCGGCGATGCGCTGGACGATCAGGTCGAGGATGCTGCCCGGCACGGCCACGTCGAGTAGTCGGGCCCGAGCCGCGTCGAGCCGCGCGGCCATCCGTGCTCGCTCCTCCCGCCAGGCGTCGGCAAACGACGTGGGGGCAGCGTCGTAGGCGAGGCGCCGCTCGATGGCTTCACGCCGC
>Ga0210380_10001223_pt1 | contig 10633 bp, 8 predicted proteins | sample PLM4_5_coexredo_FD_155476 | JGI IMG/M metagenome (GOLD analysis project Ga0210380, IMG submission 155476) | Groundwater sediment microbial communities from an aquifer in East River, Colorado, USA - PLM4_5_coex redo | ecosystem: Environmental > Terrestrial > Soil > Riparian zone | place: USA...
GCCGAGCAGGCCTGCCACGTTGAAATCGACATTCTCCGGGAACCCATCGGAAAGCAGGATCAGTACATTGCCGCATACGGGGGAATCACATGTTTTGAATTCGCCAGGGACGGCACAGTGACTGCAACGCCACTGGTGGTCACAGAAGAAACCCTGTTCAATCTCGAAGACAATCTGCTTTTGTTCTTTACCGGGTATTCACGATCCGCGTCCACCATTCTCAAGGAACAGGACGACATGTGCCGGCGCTCCGATTCCGAAATGACAAAGAATCTCCATCTGATAAAGGAACTTGGCATGTGCAGCAGGCTTGCTCTCGAAAAGGGAGACGTTTCCGAGTTCGGCCGATTGATGAATGTTCACTGGGAACACAAAAAGCGCCGGAGCGCAGAAATGTCGAATGGGATGATCGACGAATGGTACGACTTTGCCATGGCCAACGGCGCTGTGGGCGGCAAACTGATAGGCGCCGGAGGGGGAGGCTTTCTCATGTTCTACGCAGCGGAAAAAACGCGGCTCCGCCATGCGATGCGCGAGAAGGGTCTGAAGGAAGTCAGGTTCCGCTTCGACTTCGAAGGCACACAAATCATTTCTCACAGCTAGCTTCAAAATGACCGACTCCGATGAACTCATGCCTGCCATCATTCTCGCCGGAGGATTGGCCACGCGGCTGCGCCCACTGACAGAATCAATCCCCAAATCACTCATTGAAGTGGCCGGCCATCCGTTTCTCTGGCATCAGATTCAGCTTCTCCAGCGGAATGGTATCCGCCGTGTCGTGGTTTCCGCTGGCTTTCTCGGAGAGCAAATTCAGGATCGCTATGGCGATGGTTCGAAACTTGGAATCCAGTTGGAGTATTCATTCGATGGTCCGGTACTGCTTGGAACTGCCGGAGCCATTCGCAACGCGATAAGTCTCTTGCCGGAGCGGTTCTTTGTGCTCAATGGCGATTCCTATCTCACCTGCAACTACAGCGCTGTGGAAGCTTCGTTTCGACAAAGCAACCTTCCGGGATTGATGACGTTGTATCGGAATGACAACTGCTTTGACAACAGCAATGTGGAGTACGACGGATCCAGAATTCTGCGATACGACAAGCGAGATCGCACTCCAGCCATGCGTTACATTGATTACGGTCTGGCTGCGTTCCAGCGAAACGTATTTGCCTCCCTCCCTGCAGGCGAATGGTGCGATCTCTCGATGGTGTATCAGCAGCTCCTGCAAGCCGGAAAACTGGCAGCCTTCGAAGTCCCCGAGAGGTTCTATGAGATCGGTTCCCCCGAAGGACTTCGCGATACGGAACGATTCATTCGGAATCCGTGAGTTGAACCCGGCAAGCTTTTTGGTGATCCGTGCTTACCCCACTGCAAACCCACGGTCTAACGCGGCACTATCTTCCTCCCAGGAGTCCACTATGACTCGTTTAGTAAGCATGCTGGTCTTGACGGTATTAATGACGCTGGCAACCCAGGTTTCCACTCCCCGCGCTGCACCCACTCAGAATCCGGGAGTTTCCTTTAATAAGGATGTACTTCCGATATTGCAGAAGAACTGTCAGCAATGTCATCGCCCGGGTGAAGTTGCACCAATGTCCTTTTTAACTTACGAAAACACTCGTCCCTGGGCGAAAGCGATCAAGGAGGCAACGGTCAGCAAGAAGATGCCGCCATGGTTCGCCGACCCACGGTATGGGGATTTTCGGAACGATCCGAGGTTGACGGAGAAGGAAATCAAGACACTTGCTGCCTGGGTGGACAATGGAGCGCTCGAAGGAGACGTTAAGGATAAGCCTGCTCCAGTGGAATGGCCAGACGGCTGGCGCATCCACCCGGACGTGATCATTTCAATACCGGAATCCCACAATGTTCCGGCAAAAGGGTCCGGGGAAATTAAGACCTATCTTGTTCCGAATCCCTTCAAGGAAGACACCTGGGTGAATTCCATTGAAATACGGCCCGGCAGCCCGTCCGTCGTCCATCACGCGATGCTGCAGGTTCCTGAAGATACACCCGGTCCAGCCTTTTCGTGGGGAGGTGTGTCGGGAGCCGCATGCATTCCAGCAGCGGGTGCGGAATCGTTTATGGAAAGCCCCGTTGCAACCGGCCAGCCAAACAGGACGGGACAGACTGCGGTTAAACCGCCCAAAAGCTTTGCGATTCTGGAAGCCGTCTATGTGCCCGGAAACCCCGTGACGGACTTCCAGTTTAACGATTCGGCAAAGCTGATTCGAGGTGGCGGAAACCTCAGCATCGAAGTTCATTACACACCAAATGGCAAAGCGGTTTCGGATCAAACCAGGATTGGGTTCACTCTGGCCAAAGAGCCACCCAATAGCCGATTCGTCACGCTCGCTCCGAAATCTCTCGCAAACGTGCAAAAACGCATTCCAGCAGGTTCACCGAACTGGGAAACTCGTGGGGAACTGGAATTTGGCCGGGACGCTCAACTGGTGTGGCTCATGCCCCATATGCATCTGCGCGGAAAAGACATGACCTTCAGCCTTATTTTTCCGAACGGCACCACTGAAACGGTACTCAGCGCAAATTTCAACTTTAACTGGCAGCTTGGTTATGAATTGGAAGCACCGATCCGAGTACGGAAGGGCACGCGAATGAGGGTGGTCGCGCACCACGACAATTCCGTAAATAATCGATTCAATCCCGACCCGACCAAAGATGTTGCATGGGGCAATCTGACTTCGGACGAGATGGTGCTTCCATGGTTTGGCGTCATCGTGGACAAGAATTCCGACCCTGAAAAGATTCTGGCGGTCCGGCAGGGCGGGTGCGGCTTCGCTGCGACAGCTCTGTCTAACTTTCCGGTTACCTCTCCAAGAATTCCGCTCCCAGTCCCCTTGCCGTCTCTGCCTAAAGGGAAATGAAGCCGGTTTCGGGGGAATGAGGGGAAAGGCCCCTCATTCCCCCGAGGTTGGCGGCGCAATGTAAGCTAAACTCTCTCCATGCCGATGGAAGCAGTCGACTGGATCCTCCGAAACGTCATGGAGACGGCGTGAAGCAGATTTCCGAATTGAACGATTCATGGAAATCCGCATCCAGCAGGCAGCTGCCGGAACTGGATATTCGACTCACAGACGATCGCGACGTACACCTGATGATTCCCGCCTTCGATGTTGCGGATCCCGAACTTTCCATCGTTATTCCGACTCTCAACGAAGTTCTGACTATTGGACCGTTCATGGATTGGTGTCATGAGGGCCTTCGCCGGGCTAAAGTTCGAGGAGAAATCCTGATCATCGACAGCTCAACGGATGGCACTGCGGAAATCGCCATTTCCAAGGGCGCGCGCGTCCTCAAGACTCCAAAGCGCGGACTTGGCCGGGCGTACATCGATGCGCTTCCCTTCATTCGTGGCAAATATGTACTGATGGGAGATGCAGATTGCACCTATGACTTTCGAAACATTGAGCCATTCCTGGAGAATTTTCGAAGTGGTCACCAATACGTCATGGGGTCACGATTCCGTGGAAGCATCGAACCCGGCTCGATGCCCCCGCACCACCAGTATTTTGGAACGCCATTGACCACCTGGATACTGAATGCTCTGTATGCGAGCCGGTTTTCCGATATCCATTGCGGCATGCGTGGAATAACCCGCTCCGCTTTGCTGAATATGAGACTTCAATCCCAGTCCTGGGAGTACGCTTCGGAAATGGTATTGAAATCGGTTCGCATGAACCTGCGTACTGCCGAAGTGCCTGTCCGTTTTCTGAAGGATCGGGAAGGACGTTTCAGCCACCACAAACGCACCGGCTGGTTTTCTCCCTGGGCAGTCGGCTGGACCAGTCTCAAGACGATGTTCGTCTATAGTGCAGATGTTTTTCTATTCAGACCTGGCCTGCTAATGCTCCTCGCCGGTCTTATCCTGACTTTGCCGCTTACATTTGGTCCAGCGCGCGTTGGCTCAACTACATTCTCATTGAACTGGATGCTTCTGGGACTCACTCTGTCGGTGCTCGGACTCCACGGAGTCTATCTTGGCTCGCTCGCACGAGTTTTTCTGGACTACTCTGGCGAAACGACCCGGCGTTTTCTCGACTTGTTTTCCTACACGCGTTCCGTCGCACTGAGTGCGGCAACTGGCATCACCGGTGCGGTGATGACGCTTCCCTCGATTCGTCTCATTCTTGATTCCGGCTATCGTTCAACGAGCCTGACTCCCTCTTCGACTCATCTGGCAGTGGCAGGTCTGTTGTTCCTGATCGCCGGATTCATGAACTTCACATTCACACTGGCTCTTCATGCCTCAGCAGTTATTGTCCGACGCAAATAGCGCTGAATTACGCGACGGAAAACGTCGTCGTGCCTTCGGTCAGAACTATCATCCAACGATGGTTGATCGATTCGGTGTCTGGTTGTCCGCGCGTCAAATTCGAAGACGCGCGGGATCGCTGAGTCACAAAACCTTAGGCGATTTTGGATGCGGTTATCACGCCACTTTTGTTCGTACCGTGCTTGCGGAATTGGAACACGCGGTTCTTATAGACTCGGCACTCGCGAAGGATCTCAAGGACGAGCCCAAAGTCACGGCAATCGAAGGAAATCTGCCAGAGGTTCTCAAACAGTTGCCGGACGCCAGTCTGGACATCGTCCTGTGTGTTTCCGTGCTGGAACATCTTTGGGCTCCGGAGGCGGCTCTTCAGGAGTGTTTTCGGATCGTACGCCCCCGTGGAATCTGCGTCTTCAACGTCCCGTCATGGCGGGGCAAATGGTTTCTGGAATTTTCGGCATTTAGACTTGGCCTCAGCCCCACGAACGAAATCAATGACCATAAGACCTATTACGACGTGAAAGATCTCTGGCCCCTGCTGGTGCGCGCGGGTTTTCTTCCGAGCGACATTCAGTGTTTTTCCCACAAGTTCGGGCTGAACACCTTCGCAGTCTGCACGAAATGTCCATTTCCAAACGCTACTTCATAGTCGGGGGGGCGGGATTTATCGGAAGCCATTTTACCGACAGGCTACTTGCGGACTCCTCGGTAGACGGCGTGACCCTTTACGACAATTTTTCATCAGGACGGGAACGGCATTTTGAAAGTCACACCAGCAATCCCCGATTCCGCGTCGTTCGTGGCGACGCCAAAGATATCCAGACTCTCATTTCTGCAATGGCTGACGGATCGGGGCACGACATCGTTATTCACCTTGCATCGAATCCGGACATCGCCCGCTCGGCAACGGAACCCGACATCGATTTCCGTGAAGGCACGCTGCTGACAAACAATGTCGTCGAAGCCATGCGCCGTTCCGGAACCAGAAAGATTCTCTTTGCATCCGGCAGCGGCATCTACGGCGATCTGGGCGAAACGGAAGTCGACGAAGATCACGGACCGCTGGCACCCATTTCCACCTACGCCGCAAGTAAACTGGCGGGAGAAGCCTTGATCCGTTCCTACTGCCATATGTTCGAATTCATCGGCCGAGTTTTTCGTTTCGGTAACGTGGTCGGTCCAAGGCAGACGCACGGAGTCGGATTCGATTTCCTGCGCCAGCTCCTGAAGAATCCTCGGAAGCTTCGTATTTTAGGGGATGGGAACCAGAGCAAATCCTATATTCACGTGCAGGATATTGTGGACGCCGTATTGCTGGGCGACGCTCGCTCCACCTCGCGCTTTGCGGTATACAACGTTGCGACGGATTACATCCAGGTAAGGGAAATCGCAGTTCTGGCCGTGGAATGCGCCGGACTGGATCCGCACGATGTCGAGTTCGAATTCACGGGCGGGAATCGAGGATGGAGGGGCGACGTACCCATTGTTCGAATGAATGCAGAGCGAATTCGCCGTCTGGGGTGGGATTGCCGTCGTTGCTCCCGAGAAGCACTACGCGACTCCATGCTGTCCATGCTGACGGATATGAAGGCAGGCCGGCTGTAACCCATGGGGTGTTGCGAGACAACAGGTTCGCCATGTGCTACCGACTTGCTACCGAGACCGGACTTCGGGCGGTCATGCCGGCCAGCAACAGGCATCCGGGCCAGACGTGCATCAGGAGGCGACCCAGTGAACTGGCAAGATGGTCGTTCAGTTCCAACGGCGTGATCACGTAAATCGCGTAATAGCTCGCAAGGAGCAACACGATGATTGCGACGCCAGCGCGCCAGCTGAAACTCCGCAGGACGGATCCATCGACTCCGCTCAATCCAATGAACGCCAGAATCGGAAGAAATGGATTGAATACCCAGCCTCCAAACGTCCACCCAATGCTGAGATAACTTCTGAAAATGATGAGATAGCGATCCGGATTCGAGATCTTCTCAATCAGTTCAGCGTAATGGCGGTACCCAAAAATGTCATTCGGAGGTGCAACGGTCAGCTTGAAATACATAATCGCTGCCAGCGGCAGCGCTAGTCCGGCGGCAAACCCCGCGATCCGGCGCAATGTGAGCGAAGGTGTACGGAAGACGGGTAGAAACAGAATCGCTGCAGACACAACGAGGAAAGGCAACCCTTCGTTCTTTGTCCACGCGGCGCATCCCGCCATGAAGCCAGCCAGTGCGATCAGCCCCAGGGGTTTGGACTCGTCGTTTTCGTACAGCAGTATCAGAGCAATCGTGCTCAATATGTACGCCGAGAGGGGGACGTCTGCGTACTCCGACGCGGAATGAAGGACGTAGCTCGGCGTGCCGATCATTACGAAAGCCATGAGAAACCCGATGGTGGGGTTTCGGAGTTTGATGAGAGTTGCCGCGAGCACAGCGATTCCTGAAAGTTCGAAAAGAATTCCCACAAATCCCGCGGCGTCCGGAGAATTATTTCCGATGTAACGCCAGGAGTGGACGATCAATGCGGGCAGAAGCAGCGGATAGTCCGGATGAAACGTATTTTGAATATCCGTTTTCCACGCCGGACCGCCTGTAGCCATGTATTTTGCGTGACTGTTCCATATGGCCCATCCATCCGTGCCACCGTGCGGATACCGTTCCACCTGAACGACCGACGCTGAAAAGGACCAGCCCAATACGGCTGCAAAGACCAGCGCGATAATCGGGACACGCCACGAAAAAATCCTGCGAAATCCAGCCAGCGGCATCCCATTGGAACGAAACCAGAAAAACAGGAGAACGGTAAGCAGCATTGCTTCAACCGTAGCAATAGGCCGGCGGAAAAAAAAGACGATCAGAGAACAGATTCCGAAACCGGTTACAGGAGCAAACACCAATGCCAGCCATCGAGGATAGTTGCGGGGAAAGAGCAGATCCGCAATGAGGTATCCGATCAACCCTGCACTCAGGATCGCAAAAGTGAAATAAATCAAATCTTGCGGTGTCACGGGGACTGCCTCTGTTTGTAAAGAATCATTCCATTTCCGGAGTCGTAGACTTTGACCAGGGTGTCCGGGATTTCCGGAATAACTTCACCGGGCTTGAAATTTCCTATTACGAACGGCTCGTCCGGGCCGCGGACCAATATCCTGGGGATCATGACGTATCTCAACTGGGACCAGCGGAGATCATCAAGCGGGTCCGGGGGTTGCCCATTCAATGTGAGGGCGGTGATATAGCCGATGCGTTTGGCTTTGGGATATTCCCTTATCAACTCAAACTCAATGGGGAGATATCTGTTTTCGATAACAGTGACGTCCTCTTCAGCTCGAGGCTCAAGGTTTGCAACAGAGCTGTCCACAATATGGAGATTCCAGAAGGTACCGACTATCAGTACAGCTCCAGTCAGCCATAGGAGCATCGTTCGAATCATGGGGTATCACCTTAGATCGCGCGGTCGAGCCGCGTCAACGCATTCTAAGGACTTCCGCAGAGTCATATGACAATGCGGCTTGGGCAGATATTTACGTCTTTCATTTCCCGTTGGCTTTGCCAGTCATGATCTTCCCTCGGAGGAATGGAACTCCAGAGCGCTGAACAGTGACTACTTCCGTTCCAGATTGATCGGCGTCCCCACCGTAGCGCGTCGTCGAGAGGTAGATGTCTGCTTCCAAGGGCTCGACCACCTCGAGGAAATTCTGCGGAAAATAATACGTTGCACACCAGTCCGCATTGCCCAGGAGGATCTTATATTGCGTCCGGGCGAATGCCGCACCGTCCCGTTTGAGCAGGTACCGCTTAAGTTTCTCTACGCCTTCCTTGTATGAGGTAGTCCAGTATTCCGCCTCGTATCCCCTCTGAGTTGCCCCTGCGATTCCCCCGATCAGTCGATTGAAATAGGTGTATTCGTACGGATGCAGCATCGACATGATGCGCACCTGCAGGATCAGATAAACGACCAGCACCGCAAGAGCGAACCGACCCGGAATGGACCGCGTAAGCAACCGTTCGAGACTCCAGTTCAGCGCAAGCCCTGCGCTACAAATAAGCGGTGGAACGATGAACAGGAAATGCCGGATCTCATCGTACAGATACGGTCCGACGCTGATCGCGTAGCACACGGGGAACAGCGATGAAAATACCAGCAGCACATAAGACAGTGCTACAGCGAAGTCACCGGACGCCCGGAAACGCAGCAAGGCTCGAATTCCAAGGCACACCCCCACAACCAGTAACAGCGGGACGATTTCAGGAAGCTTGTAAACCAGATGACGGGGGACATAGTCCCAACTGGATACAATCGCCGTCACGTGAGACAGCCATTGCAATGCGATATACGGCCTCACGAATGGCCTGCTCATACCATATGGCCAGAACGCCAGCATGATGGCATATGCAGCGGCCGGAACCACTGCGATAAGCCCGAGACTTCGAACGAACATCGAAGGATTGGAACGAATCGACTCCCGCCTGAACCACAAGGTATACAAAACCCAGATGCCAGCGAAAAGTCCGAGGTAGCACACCAGAATAAGGCCACCGACTCGAATCGCCATTGTCAGGCCGCTGGCCAGAGCAAATTTCCCGGCAGTCTTCCAAGTAGCGTTTGGCAACTCGCGGAGTAGCCGTATCAGGAAATACACGGACCATGCGTATATGGCTGCAAATGGAATGTCCTTCGAGTTGATGAACATGTGCCCATAATAGGGCGGGTAAAGAGCTAGCAGAGTTGCTGCCCAAAATGCCGCTCCAGGCCCGCCCAGAAAACGGCCGATCTTCCACACTGCAAGTATTCCGAGAACCCCACTGATCGCGATCAGCAGATGCCGGCTTTCATACAATCCGAATGGCAAAATTCGAGCCGCTATTGCGGCCAGTACTTCGAAGAAGCCGCCGTAGTTGTTGAGATCTCCCATGGAAAGAGCAGTTCGATCGTGGAAATAAGACGTGTAAAAGCGGAGTACGTTCTCCCCCATGTCCTTTTGCAGCTGTTCATCCCACGAAACACCGTAGTCGCGGAATGTGAGCCATACCAGAGCCGAGAGAACGAGGAACAAGACGATCGAAAGGCGCTGGTAGAGCCTGCCTTGCGTCGTTGTAATTCTGGTTTCCAAGGTCCTATTCAAAGGTTACTATCCGGATCTAAAACTCCAGGTGGCAACATGTGACGCCGTCGAGGAAAAAACCAAAACAGAGAAGCCACGATTGCGAGCGATAGTGCCGAAACAGTCGCGCCAATCTTGAAACTTGCGGGATCGTAGAAGAATCGAACATTGTGTGAGCCGGACGGCAGTGAGATGGCGGTAAGCGCGTAATTTGCAGGAATGACGGGGACATTCGTGCCATCGATAGACGCCTTCCATCCAGGATAGTAGATCTGGCTGGCCACGAGAACGCTCGGGGTGGGAGCGTGCACTTTCAACTGGAAGGAGTTGATGCCGCGTTCGATCCATTCTATCTGGGAGATATCGGTTTTTGCAGCGGATCCAATAGATTCGGTTGATGAATTGCCGACGCTGGAAAGAATCACGGAGTGCTGTGGATCGAAGGACGGGTCCTTTAGTCTGGCCAGCTGGAGCGCCTCATCAGCGATTATTTCGATTCCGGACGCCGGAACAACAAACGCGCGCGGCATCGCGTGCAGATTTTCAAAAACATCCGTCCGGCCTGCCGCGAAAACGAATCGAAAGCGATCAGTCTGACTTCGAAGCGCTGCGGCCACGGGATCGGGCGTCGGGACCAGTATGTAGCGGGTGTTCAACATGTCGACTCGCCGGTCTTTAAGCTTTAACAAAGCCTCCGAGTCCAGCATGACCGCATCACCTTCGTTCCGATGCGCACCATCGAGAAATCTGTAGAGCCGCTCCAGAGGAATTTCGTACCCTCCAGTGGAATCCAGATCGTAAACGAGTTCGGAATTCACCACATAGGCAACGTCCAGCTGTGCGATCCGAAAGGGATCACCGCCCTGTTGTTTCAGGCGATCAAACAATTCAACCATCGGATACACTTCGCGCGCCCGATGAAACGGAAGAAAGCCATAACTAAAGGTGAGAACATCGAAGGCCACGAGGGAAACAACCAGAACATTGAACTGCACGCGGCCGATCCAGTCCGCAATTCTGGCGTACACGATCGCCGCACCTGCAAGCAGCAGAATCAGGGACGCGCGCGGCACTCTCGTGCTCTCGACGATTTCGACCGTTGATTCCCGCAGTAGCAAGACCATCATCAGTCCAACAGCAAGCCCAGATGCGGCAAGCAACGCCAACTGGAATTGACGACGACGCTTCTCAACAGTCCATTGTTCCATCCTGTGTTCCAAAGCCGACACTCCAAGACCGGCCAGAAC
>Ga0210380_10001224_pt1 | contig 10623 bp, 4 predicted proteins | sample PLM4_5_coexredo_FD_155476 | JGI IMG/M metagenome (GOLD analysis project Ga0210380, IMG submission 155476) | Groundwater sediment microbial communities from an aquifer in East River, Colorado, USA - PLM4_5_coex redo | ecosystem: Environmental > Terrestrial > Soil > Riparian zone | place: USA...
CTCCTCCAGCGGACACTGCCGGGAACGCGCCAGGTCGATTGACGCTGCGCCCGGTGGCCGCAGGTCTGAATGCGCCGGTCTTTGTCACGGCGCCCCCCGGCGATCACCAGCGACTATTTATCGTCGAGCAGGGAGGGCGAATTCGAATCCTCAGCCTGGCGACCAATCAGTTGCTCCCGGTCCCATTTCTCACGACGCCGAACATCACAAGCGGGGGCGAGCGAGGCCTGTTGGGTTTGGCGTTCCATCCGCAATTTGCCGCCAATGGGCAATTCTTTGTCAACTGCACGAATTCGCAGGGGCACACGGAAATCCGTCGGTATCAAGTGTCGGCTCAGGATGCGAACGTGGCCGATCCGCAAAGTGAAACGCTCGTGCTCAGGGTGGAACAACCCTTTGCCAATCACAACGGCGGTGGATTGCACTTTGGACCGCGCGACGGGTTTCTCTATATCGCCCTGGGAGACGGCGGCTCGGGCAACGATCCTGGAAACCGCGCGCAGAACACGAACGTGCTCCTCGGCAAGATGCTTCGCATCAATGTGGACGGAGACGACTTTCCGAACGATCCGAGCCGCAATTATGCCATTCCCCCGAGCAATCCGTTTCGTGGGCAACCGAACGTGCGCGAAGAAATCTGGTCGGTTGGGCTGCGCAATCCATGGCGCTGGAGCTTTGATCGCCAAACCGGTGACCTGATGATCGGCGACGTCGGACAAAATCAGCGGGAAGAAATCAACTTCCAACCGGCATCAAGCACAGGTGGTGAGAACTATGGCTGGCGGTTCCGCGAAGGAACTCGCGATACAGGCCTGGGCGATCCGGGAAGCTTGCAACTCGTTCCCCCCATCCATGAGTATGGTCACGACCAGGGCGTGGCGATCGTCGGCGGCTATGTCTATCGCGGTAGTCAATTTCCCCAGCTTCAGGGCCTGTACTTTTTCGCCGAATTCACCGGCAGGATCTGGTCCCTCGTTATTCAAAACGGCGCGGCGCAGCAAGTGACCGAACGGACCGCGGAGCTATTGCCAGGCGGAGGCGAACTCGGACCGATTTCCAGCTTCGGCGAAGACGCGAGTGGCGAGTTGTATGTCGCCAGCCTGGACGGGAGCGTCTCGCGGCTGGAGGTGACCCCAGTCCGAGCCGGTGCCGCGCTGGAAGCGGCCAGCCGCTGGGATCAGGTAGCGTCGATTCGCATTCACCCGGCAATCGGTATCGCACGCGTGGGCAACGCTGGCTTTGTTTCCGGCCGGCCGGCGATGCCGCTCGACCCTGCGGACTACTTCATTGGACCCGAGAAGCCCTACGACGTCGCGACTCCCGCGGGTGGCTACAAACGTGGCGGCAAGATTCGCCGCCAGGCGGCAAGGTTTCGTTTGTATGCCTACGACCAGCAGAACAACTTGATCGGCGAGATCACGGCTGCCGACGCCGACATTTCCTGGTCAGTGGAATTGGCCAATACGAAGGCCAGCTGGAAGCAATTTCGGGGCCTCGATTCCAATTCGCCGTTACGCAACTCGCACATCGCCGGCGCCAACCGCGCCGGATTGGAAATCCGCCCCGGATTTCGCACGGTGAACGGACCTGGCCAGGCCGCCGCGTTCAGCAACGGTTCGTTTACGGATTTCCAAGCCGGGCAATCGCGGACGGTCTCGAACATCTACTTGGGAAGCATTCAAGCCGACGCCGATGGCCGCTTGCTGGTCCTGGCAGGGGAAGGCGCCGGGGGATCTCCCTGGATGAAGCCGATCACCGATTACGCGAACAACCAAGGCTGGTACGACACGACGGCGGATGGCCCGGTGACCGCCACCGTGCGGTTCAGGGACACCGACCATACCGTGCCCGTCCGAGGCGCTTGGGTGGTCTGCGCGCCCCCCAAGTTCGCGCCAGCGCTGCGAAACATCGTGACCCTGCGCGATACGCTGGTCCAAGCTGCCGTTACCGCAGGGCGACTCCCCGCGCCGGGACAGCCCTCGTTCCGATTCGACATCTATCCTGTGCTGGAACGAGCGATGCGCGTGAAATGGCTCATGGAAACGCCCAACGACTTTCATGATCACTTCACCGCGGCCTTTCCTCCGGCTGCGCCGCCTGTGCGGCGCAGCGTAGTGGCTCGCTTACGTCATCCGCACAAGGGCCAGGGGCTGAACAGACCCCGCATGAACATGCCCCGGCTTTACGACGACAACAATGACTGGGTTCCCACGGGGGACCCGGGCCTGGCTATCACCAGCCTGATGTATCGGGCGCTGGAACGCTGGGTGAACGATGACTTTGTCAACGATTGGACGGGCGTGCCCCCAGAATCGCCGGCAACCATCACGCCAGCCGGACTCGATCAGGCGGCGCTTGAGAACTGCGCTGGCGCTGCGTTCTTTCCCGGCATCGAGGTCAGCTGGTTGTTGCGGGACGTGTATCCGTTCTTCGCCGACGAGCCGTTTCGCTTGGACCCCGCCACGCTTCACGCCGGCGACCTTTCCAAGCAGATGGCCGTGCCGTGGCAAGCCGACTTCTACAAATGCACTTCGACGTCCTCCGGCATCGGCTGGTGGCCGCAACAGCGTCCCGATGAAGTCTTCGTGGCGGGCGAGGAAGCTCAGCTCTCCTGGATTCGCGACAAGATCAACAATCACTTGGATATGGTCAATCGCTGGCACGAGTTGGGATTCGTTCAGCAGAGTGGTGATCAGTTTGTAGAAACGGATCGCACGTAATTGCCGGGAGGGGACCGTGATCGGATATCCAGCGGAGTGCGACGTGGCGATTGTGGGCGCCGGACCTGCCGGTTCAGCGACCGCGATTGAGCTGCGGCGACAGGGCTATCGGGTCGCGTTGATCGAGCGCTCCGATTTTCGCCAGCCGCGGATCGGTGAGACGTTGCCTCCCCACGCGATGGCGACGCTTGCCGACCTGGGGTGCCTTGAGCGGTTCCTGAGCGATGGGCATGCATCGTCCCCGGGCGTGGTGTCGCTCTGGGGAGATGCGGAACCCTACGAAAACGACTTTCTGTTCAGCCCTTATGGCCAGGGCTGGCACCTCGACCGCGCCCGTTTTGATGAGATGCTTTGCTCCGCGGCAGCGGACGCGAGGGCCGACTGCATGCGCCAAACGACGGTGCGCAGCGTCGCCATGCGCGAAACAGAGGCGAGATTGCACTGCCTGACTGCCGGAAAAGAATGGCAGCTGTCCACTCGCTTCGTTATCGATGCCACCGGGCAAGCCGCCTCACTCGCACGCATGTTGGGCAGCAAGGCGCTCGTCCACGATCAATTGGCGGTAACTTACGCCACCTGCGCCGCCGGCGCGCGGGCCGATTGGCGAACGTATGTCGAGGCCGTTGAACAGGGCTGGTGGTATGCGGCCCGCCTCCCCGATGGCCAGGTAATTGTCGCGTACCTGACCTCGCTCGATCTTTTGTCGCACGGGCAGGAACGAGACGTCTGGCTGCGGTCGTTGCAAGACACAGAGTTGATATCAGGTTTGATAAACCCGGCATTCGTGTCTCCCTTGCGAATGAAGGTGGCGAGGGTTGCCCGCCTGAGCAGGTTTTCCGGCGCTGGCTGGCTGGCCGCAGGGGATGCCGCGCTCTCCTTCGATCCATTGTCGTCCGCGGGTATTTGGAAATCGCTCGAATCGGGACGCCAGGCGGCGCAGGCGACGATCGCTAATCTGAACGAGTCCGCGCACTCCCTGGCAGACTACGACCAGTCATGCGCGGCTGCCTTTGCGGCGCACTTGCGCGACCGGGATTACTACTACTCACAGGTCCGCCGCTGGTCCGGTTCTCCGTTCTGGACTGCGCGGCAAAGCAATCAGGCCCCACTTGCCGCCGTTGCGACTTAACCCGTCAAGTTTTCATCATCCCACTCTCGCGAGGAGATTCGTCATGTCATCCCAAGCTGGTCGTCCGCTCCCCCCGGCCCCACAAGGCGCGACGCCGCCTCAAGGCGTTTCGGTGGAAGGAATGGAGATCGTGCAAGCGATTCAGGATGAGTCCAACCAGGTGAAGCTTGTCGCGCGGAAGGCGACGGTGGTCAGGGTCTATCTGCGCGCTGAGAACGCATCGACTGTGCAAGCTCGCGGGCAGCTGTTAGTCTCGCGAGCCGGCGCCACTCCCGCCACCATTGCCTCGTTGAACTCCGTGGCCGTGGATCCCGCCGACAACGGAATGCTGCCGAAGAAACGGGGCAACGCCCAGCTGAGCCTCAATTTCCGGCCGCCGGAGGACTTTACTGCCGCCGGCGCTACGTCGGTGAGATTGGCGTCGGCGAGCGACGCGCAAACCGGTAATCCGCTCAGCTTGCTTCCCACGACCGCCAAATCGTTCGACTTCCACGCCGGGCCGCCGCTGCGCTTGAGGCTGTTGGGAATTCGCTACAAGAAGGCGGGCTCGCAACAAACCTTCGTTCCCAGCCAGCAGCACGTCGACTTCATCCTTTCCTGGCTGCGGCGGGCGTATCCCGTTGCGCGTGTCGAAGCCACCTATGCGGTCGTCGATTCCAACAAGACGTGGCCCTTCGAGGCAACCGACGTCAATTTGCAGCTGATCAACATTCGCAACAACGACATCGCCGCCGGTGCAGATGCGCGGACGCACTATTATGGCCTGGTAGATGATAACAATTTCACTCAATTCATGCGCGGTAGGGCCTCGGGCATCCCGACGCAACCTGATCCTTCCGTGGTGGCCTCTGGTCCAACGGGTACCAATACCTGGGGCTGGGACTTCGACGGTTGTTACGGCGATTGGTACACAGCGCACGAATTGGGACATACCTTCGGCCGTTTCCATCCCGGCTTCTGCAACGGCAACAGCAGCGACGACTCGGCTTTTCCTTATCCCAATGGCCAACTGTCCGGCAATGCTCCCACGTATGTCGGATTCGACGTGGGTGACGTCAGCATCGGCGCCGCCGAGGCCGCGCTGCCGGGCAAGGACTGGCATGACGTCATGACCTACTGCGAGAATCAGTGGATGTCCGCCTATACTTATGAAGGAATTCGCGTGCGGCTATTGGCGGAAGACGCCTTGGCCACGACGGCCGGTGCTTTGCCGGCCGTCGCCCCAGCCCCTGTGGCGCCAGCGCCGGCCGAGGAACTCTTCCCTGCAGCTGCCATGCCTACCCAGCGCGACCAGGTGATCAACGTCATTGCTTCGATCAACCTGACGAACAATACGGGGACGATTCAATACGTTCAACCGCTGTCGGCCAAGGTTCCGCAGACGGCGCCGACCGGTGGCCTCAATGCGCAGATCGTCCTCAAAGACAAAGCGGGGAAAGTTCTGAGCGAAAATTCGGTTCCCGTCTCTCTGGAAAGCTGCGCCGATGCCGCAGCGGACCACTTGGGCGTCGTCAATGCCGTCGTCCCGGCACATCCCGATGCGGCGGAGTTGGAATTACGGTTCCGCGATCGCCAGCTCGACACGTATTCGGCCGCGCCCCCTCCCTCCACGGTCTCCAACATTCGCAAGAGACCCACGGCGACGCCATCGGCATTGGAGGCAGTCCCACCTACCGAGCTGACCTGGGATTCCGCAGAAGCAGCCGACCCCAAAGTGACCTACACGGTTCAAATCCGCCGCAGTCCGAGCGAACCCTGGCAGACCTTGAGCGCGGGACGTCCCACGCCGGACATCAATGTCGACGCTTCTCAATACCCGCGCAATCAGAAGCTGCAAGTGCGCGTGACGGCGACAAATGGCTTTACTACCACGGACGTTACGCAATCCGAAATCGAGCTTGGATAGTATCGTTCTGCTGGTCTTCATCAATCCGCGAAAGCCTTCCTCGCGCCGCGAACCCTTCCGGAAAGCATCTCATGCCCCAGGATACGACAATCGTACGCGCCGAAATCCATCCGGCGATCGGTCTGGCTCGAGTCGGAAACAGTCAGAACGAATGGTTCCCTGCGCCGGAGACTCCGGACCCCGTCAAGCAACCGGCAAGTTTCTATCGCGACGGCGCTGGCGCCATCAAGCGACAGGCTGTGCGGTTTCGCGTCTATGGATACAACGCCGCCGGTCAGGTGGTGGCGGAGCTGACCGACGACAATGCCAAGGTCGAGTGGACGGTCCACGTCGCCAACAAGAAAGCCGCCTGGTATCAGTTCACGCTGGCGATGGATCTTGCTTCCACGAGCACCTTGTCGACCGCCAATCGTCGCAACCCCACCTTCACTGGTTCAGACCGCAAGCAGTTGGTGATCGATCCTGGCGCACGGTCGATTCAGGGTAAGAATCAGCAAGGCCCGAGCTTTCGGTTTGACACGGGGAAATGCTTTGGCGAAACGGTCTACCTCGGGGAGTTGCAAACCGACTCCGCAGGCCGGTTGTTGTTCCTAGGGGGAAAGGGCGTCTCTCACTCGCCAGGCGGACATAAGCTCACAGATTTCGCCAACAACGATTTCTGGTACGACGACGTCAGCGATGGTCCAGTCCGGGCGAAAGTCAAAGTTGCCGGAGTGGAAATCCCGGTGGCTGCCGCGTGGGCGATCGTGGGACCGCCCAATTATGCTCCCCAACTAAAATCGGTTCGCACCTTGTACGACCTGTTGGACGACCTGCGAACTCCCAGCTCAAGTCCGCTCGGCGCTGTCTCCTTCCAGCGGCACATTCGTCCCATCTTCGAGCGCCTGGCCGGCCTGCAGTGGGTCAATGCCGGTTTCGCAGCAGCCTTCGGATGGAAAGGAAATTTCGATTTCGTCAATCATGAAGTGCTCGCCGCCCTGGCTCGGCTCCCACCGCCTGGCGACGCTTTGGCTGCGTTCGCTCATCGAGAGCGGCGGTTTCAGATTCTCAACCAGTTTCGAGATTACGCGGACGCCACGCGGAATGCCTCGCGCAGCTTATGGCCCTGGATTTACGGCGACACGATGGATGTTCCTGGCTCGCCCCAACGAGATTTGGCGCTGAGCAGGCTGCAGCTCGGACGCCTGAGAAAGTGGGCGCTCGGAGAATTCGTCTCGGACTACGACCCAGTGGCACAACTTCCCTCGAATCTCGATCAGGTGGACCTGTCTCTGCGCCCCGCGCTGCTCACCGAAGCGGCCCTCACGTTTGCGGTTGCGGATGCCTTTCACCCAGGCTGCGAAGTCACCTGGGGCATTCGCACGCCGCAGCTCTATGAAGACCTGAGCCGCATTCGTCTGAAGCAGCGAGCCAGCACGGATCCGGAACCCGATTTCGGCGCTCAATTGACGCCTCAGGAAGCGATGTCCGCCAACGGACCCTTGAGCCGCAGTGGGCCCGGCGATTTGACGCGCTGGATGGCATTGCCGTGGCAAACGGATTCCGCCAGTTGCCGCTCGGGCTACGAACGGTACACGCCAGCGACGCCCACCTTCTGGCCGGCGCGAGTGCCGAATCAGGTTCTCGGCAGCAGCGACTTTCAAGAAGTGATGAACCAGTCCTTGAGCGCGGAGCAGCGACTCAGCGCATTTGGACGACGGGCCGATTGGTTTCGAGCGCTGGGCGAAACGGAATCGGAATACCTGCCGGCGATGGTCCAGCGCTTTGGCGACCAGGGAATCGTCGGACCCGTCGCTGGCCCCAACGATCTCCCTTTGCCGCGAGAGATATTGGTGGAATCGCTGCCTCCCAACTTGAGCGGTGCTCCGCCGACCTCGGAGGCCGCCGCAAGTCCGGCGGACAGGGCCGCAGTTGCAACCACCGACGCCCGAGCGTCCAAAGTCAATAGATTCGCACCGCTTACCTAGCCCCCTTCATCAAGTCGGCTTCGCCGTAGGGTGAAGTGGAAGCTCGGGGATCACCAACTTTTGCTAATTGCGGCGTGCTTCTCTTTTGATCAAAGGCCCTGCTTCATTGATTGCGGGTTGACTACCCTCCTGGGGAGCAAAGCGATGCCCGAGTTTGCGCGAGATTTTCCCAGTCGGCGGTATCCGCTGCCGCGCACGGCGTCGCTTTCCCCGGAAGGGTTTGAATCGATCCAGGCTCCACCGCCGCCGCTCGCTCCCGGTGCGATTTATCGCTGCGTGAGGGGCGTTGATCCGCTGCCAGGCATACGCATGTCCGCTGCTAAAATTCAGACGCATCTGCGTGATCCGTTCGCAGAATTGCTGCTCAAGCGGGGCATCTTTCCCTTGTCCCTGCGCGAATTGCTCGCTCGTCTTGACGAGCACAACGACGCTGCCGAAGGCCTGCCGGAGCAAAAGAGCTTCCTGGTCGCCGACGGTGGAAAGATTCATTGGACGGCGGCCACGCAAGAGCTCAACCGCTTCTTTCGCCTGGCTGTCGGACGGGCTCGAAACGACGACTATAGAATCCTGATCAGCAGCAGCGTGGCGTTGGATTCGACGGACTCTCAAGCCTTTTTGCAGGTCATCGGCTGGGACGCCACTAATCAGGTTTATAACTATTACGAGCGGCTGCAGGGCGTTTGGATTTGGGCGGGCAACTCGTGGCACGCGCTCGATCCCGCCAGTCGCGGACAAGGGCCATTTGACAGCCACGTGAATGGTTCGCTCGTGATGAAAGAATTGAAGCTCCCCTGGAACCATTGGCATAGTGAGAGTTCGGCGATCAACCCCGATGCTCTCGCGCCACTGGATCCGCTCCGCGAGGAACCGCTGTTTTTGAATCGCCAGGGCGCGCAGTTTTTGCAGGTCAGCATCGTGCAGCCCGGCATCGATCGCTGGACCGCCGCTCGGCTCGCGCGCGATTCGGCCGCCGGCCAGTTGGACGCTCCCGCCTGGTTGCGCCATTTGCTCACGACTACCACCGTCAACCTGGGCTCGGCAGACATGCCTTCCAGGCAGGTTGCTGCCGGCAGCAAGCTCAGGCTGCCGGTTTCGTTCTTCCTGAACAGCGATGCGTTTTTCGATCGCCTGGGCATCGTCCCTGACGTTTCTCACATCCAGGTCCTAGGCCAAATCTATCAAAATGCCTTGCAGCACTTCGGCGTCGAGTTGCGGCAAGGGACGTTTCGCCAGCCTGGCGACACTCACTTTGCATTTTTGGTCCCGGAAGTTGCTTACGAAGACCTCGCCGCGCTCGACCAATTGCTGGAGACGAAGATCGTCTCGCCGCGGCTGGCGGCTTGCCTGCTGATGGTGGATTTTCCCAATCCCGTTTATTCACCGCGGCGGGAACAGCTGATGCAACATGCTCCCGCCGTCGCACGTCGCTCAGGCGGCGCCTGGGACTTGGAGACTTCATTCGTCGGGGCCATTCAAGCTGCCGCGGCCAGCCTGCCCACCGACAGCCCCGAGCAGGAATTCCTGCGTTATTGGGGCTTCGGCAATTCCACCTGGCAGGCGCAGCTCGCCAACGTGATCGAAGACTATTTTGCGGCGGTTCAAGCCCGCGCCGACGTGGAGGCCGGGTTTTTCGAAATCTTTCAGCTAGCCGAATCGCGCCGCCGGCGATTTGGCAAGCAGCCACTGGCCGAATTCGATCTGACGCTGCCTGTTACGAACATTCCCGAAGCCAGTTCTCCGCTATTCATGCACGTCGACGGGTCAATCACTACTTAAAAACGTCACTCGGAAGAATAGGGTAACCACATGCCGCTGCCGCAGTTCGACCCTCCCGCGTTCCTGACCGATTTAAGCGTTGAACAGCAAAAGGGCTGGAGCGAATGGATATCCAGGCAGTTTGACAGGGCCCGGGCGGGCAATCCGGCCCGATTCGAATTCGATGGCCCACGCGATCAGTTTTTCAACCCCTTGCGGGTCGACCTCGCGGCGGACAATCAGGCCCTCGACATTTCGTGGACGGCGTTTCCGCGGAACGTCAAGGTCAATTCCGTCAGCGATCGAGTCCGTTGGCAGCGGGCGGAAAGCAGTCGCGATCGGCAAGACGAGTACTGCGAATGGAGCGTGACGCGCGATGCGGCGACCGGCAAGATCACGCGCGTCGACTTCACCTGCGAAGGGCCCGAGTACTGGCAGTACCTGGCCCAGGTAGCCCCCGATAAAGTGCTGGCCCTGTATCAGGAATTCATCAGCCCGGCCGTGAAGAAGTCCGATCTGTTCGCGAGCTCGGGCGAGTACCAGCCGCACAACAAATGGAATGCGACCACGACGGACGGCGCTATGCACTTGATTCAAATCAACAACAGCCTGGCGGCGGAAATTGAACTGGCGGGTGGCTCGAGCGTCGTCCGCAAAATCGACGGCCGTTTCCTGTCCGAAGAGCGCGAGCTGATCGAATGCGGCAGCTATGGCGGCATCGAGCGGCACAGCGATCCGCACATCGGCGCGATGGTCAATAGCCTGACGCGGCAAAAGGCCGACGTGACGCTGCAGAACCCCGTCGGGCTGTATTTCAACGACCTGGTGACCAACGGCTGGCAAACGCCGGACGGCTCCGATGCCAAGAGCTATTGGAAATACGTTCGTGGCAACAATGGCAAATTTGTGCGAGCGGTGTATGAAGTGCCAACCAGCGCTGGCTTCGTCGTCGGCGACATCAAGATCAATGGCAAGCGAATCGAGTTCGGCGCCCAGATCGCGGATTTCATCTCGATCAAACTAACCGGCGTCGCCCATCGCTTCGGCCAAAGCACCGTGACTCCCATGACTGGCTGCCTGCGACAGCGCGATCCCGGCGGATTGGAAGCAATCGCACCGCCGATGCAGGCTCCCCTCATCGCCCCG
>Ga0210380_10001225_pt1 | contig 10622 bp, 9 predicted proteins | sample PLM4_5_coexredo_FD_155476 | JGI IMG/M metagenome (GOLD analysis project Ga0210380, IMG submission 155476) | Groundwater sediment microbial communities from an aquifer in East River, Colorado, USA - PLM4_5_coex redo | ecosystem: Environmental > Terrestrial > Soil > Riparian zone | place: USA...
ACGGACCCGACCCGCGTAGCCGAAAACAGAGCTGACGAGTAATCTGGAACGCGCATGAGGCAAGAACGATTGCTGTCCATCAGCCTGCCGGGGATCGTCTCGGCAGGCTGGCTCGTCATGCTGCTCGGCTGCACCAACAACGACGACATCACCGCCTGGAGCTACGTGTGCGGCAACGAGGCCCCGCTGCCGACCGAGGACGTGAGCTGCGGCGCGGCGGACATAGCGGCCGGCCAGCTGCCGCCGGAGCCCTACCACGGCGCCGGGGAGCAGTGGCCGCCGCCTGATCCGCCCGCGGAGTGCATCCTCAAGGCGAGCCGGGTGACGCCGCCCGAAGGTCAGGTGCTTCCCGAAGACTTGCTGAAGACGAAGGAAGAAGAGCGGACCATCCTCGACAGCGTGCGGATCCAGGCGGCGCTCGACACCTGCAGGGTGGTCAAGCTGGTGACCGACGGTAATGAGGGCGAGCCCAACTTCAAGAACGCGTTTCTCTCGTCGCGCATCGTCGTCGCCGGTGGAAAGTGCGACGGCACGGGCCCGTGCCTGACCTGCAACGTCGGTGGCATGACAGGCCAGCCGTGCGAGGGATCAGACAAGACGCTCTGGATCGACAAGGGCGTGACGTTGTTCATGTCCCGCAACACCGACCTCTTCCAGAGGACGGGCAACTGCGGCGCGCTGGGCGTCAACGACTCGAGCGCCTGCTTCGAATTCATCAACGTGTCGGGCTACAAGCCCCGGCTGATCGGCGACGGAATCATCGACGGTCAGGGCGGCGAGCCGGGCATCCAGAAGGACTACTCCTGGTGGCAGGCGTCGTACGCGCTACGCGCGGTGAACGGCAGCATCGGCCAGCCCAACATGATCAACCTGGAGAAGGGGACGAGGAACTTCATCCTCTACCGGCTCACGCTGCACAACTCGGCCAAGTTCCACGTCAAGCTGACGTCGTCGCCGGTCGACGGCACGGGTCCGGGCGTGTGCGACACCATGGCGGACCGGGGCAAGGGCTACATCGTCTGGGGCATCACGCTGCTCACGCCCTCGAAATGGTTCAACAGCGCGGGCTACCAGCTGACGCCCAGCTGGGCGCGTAACACCGACGGCGTCGATCCGGGGACGACCGACATCGCCTACTGCGGCACCATCGCCTGCAGCATGATCAGCACGGGCGACGACCAGATCGCCATCAAGGGCGGCCACTGGGTCGAGAACCTCAGCATCGCCCACATGGCGTTCGGCACCGGTCACGGCATGTCGATCGGCAGCGAGACCTACGGCAGCCAGATGTCCGACGGCGTCCTGCACCGGGGTGTTCAGAAGGTCAACATCTGGGACCTGACGATCGACGCGGACTCGCGGCTGGTCGGCCACGAGGCGCACGCGGCGGACTTCAATGGCATCCGGATCAAGTCCGACGAGAGCCGCGGGGGCGTGGTCGACAACATCACCTACAACGACGTCTGCCTGCGCGACATGGTGAACGGAATCCTCATCAGCACCGCATACAACCCGCTGTTCGCCGGCATGGCCTATCCGGACTTCGGCATCCTCAAGTTCAAGGACATCCGCGGCGTGACCTGCATGGCGCTGAACCCGTCGGTCGTCACGCTGGAGGGCTACAACGCCACGCTGAAGCCCGATATCTACCTGGACAACGTCCAGTTCGACAACCTCAACCCCGAAGTGGGCGTGGCCTCGGAGTTCGCGACGTTCAACCTCGGGCCCGGCCCGGTGAACTTCGGCGACGTGCTGGGCCGCGGGCGCGGCGTCACTGTCAACGAGGGTCGGGCCCCGGAGGGGACCATCGCGCCGAAGGAGTGCAAGTTCCCGGAGTTGAAGGCGCCGCACGCGCCCGAGGGATGGAAGCATTGATGACTCCCCAGATGATGCTGCGGCGGCTTCGTTCGATCGCTCTGCTCGGCGCGCTGGGCGGCCTGACCGGCCTGTCCGGTTGCGTGAAGCAGACCCAGATCCCGGGCACCTGCCAGAAGAACGCGGCGGTCACCTGCGGCGCCAGCGCCGTCCTTGCCGGCGACAAGGACGCAGGCGTGTCGGACGAGGAGCTGGGTCTGGTCGGCTACAGCTGCAGCGGCGGGGTCGTCGTGCAACGCGACGACGGAAAAGAAGAGCTGATGCAGCTGCGCCCCGACGACGACGGCAAGTTCATCCAGGGCGTGCCCTTCGGGAAGATCTGCGCCGACATGACAGTCGTGCCCCCGGACGGCGAACCGCCATCTGAAACGCGGGACTACTGCTGCACGAAGGACGAGGATCCAGCGAACTGCGTGCTGAACCGAAGCCGGACCTCGGATTGTCCCGAGGGCGACGCCTACCAGTGTTACGGCCCCAACCGGCCGGAGGTGAACAATCCCGCGGTGACGTGTGGCAACGGCATCCGGGAGGGCGACGCCCTCCACTACTGCTGCCAGCATGCGCCCCGACCAGCCGGCTGCGTGCAGGCCAAGGGCGCCCTGAGCTGCATGGGCGGCTTGATCGGCTGGGTCTGCCCGAAGATACCGGTCGAAATGCGTCCGCGCGGCGAGGACTTCGGCGCCAACGAGAGCCGCGCGGACTACTACTACTTCGTGTGCGGCGTGCCGACGCTCGCACCGAACCTGCGGGACAACGTCTACTGCTGCTTCTCGCCGTCGCCCGTACAGCCCGGCGGCTCCTGCGTCTACAGTCCCGGCTCGGCCCGGGATGTCGACGCGGGAGTCCCCAACGCCGACAGTGGTGTTACTTGCGCGGCTGGCCGCTTCGCGTTCGCGTGTTACGGGCGCGACAGGCCCGACCAGGACTTCTACCCGCGCATCAAATGCCCCGACGCCCCTGTCCAGGGCATGAGCGACACCAACTACCCCGCGACGCTCTACTGCTGCGATTACGTGCCCCCCGGGGTCGGGTCCGGCGCCGGCACCGATCCGAACGAGTAGTCAGCGCCGCCGGCGCGCGGCTGACCGCGCGTAGCAGACCACCTCGATGTTGTTGTCCTCGCGGTCCTTCACGAAGGCCGCGTAGGTGTGCGCACCGTAGTCGGGGCGCGGCCCCGGCTTGCCGTGGTCCTTGCCGCCGGCCGCGAGGGCGGCCGCATGGAACGCGTCGACCTCCTCGCGATGCTCGACGCGGAAGGCATAGTGGCCACCGCCGGCGGCCTCGCGGTCGCGCCCCAGCCAGAAGATCTTCTGCGTCCGCGAGCCCATCCCGAACGCGCTCCCGACATCCATGTTGATCTTCATGCCGATGGCGCCCAGCGCCGCCCGGTAGAACCGGCGGGCGGCCGCCAGATCCCGGACGGGCGCGGTGATGTGATCGAGCATGACGATCGGGGTGCGACGTGCGGCGGCCATGGCTGCCGCCAAGCTGGGACCGCGCGCGGGATTGTCGAGGGCCGCCCGATCTTCGCCCAATCAAGTCGCGGCGTCGGTCTGGGCCCACTCCGGAAGCCCGCTGGCCCGAGCATCCTGTTCCGTCGCGTACGCTTCGCGCTCGTACCGGTTGCCGCGGTAGCCGTGGCGGAAATGCTGGGCGAGGTACTTCACCCAGAACACCAGGAAGAGCGGATTGGCCTCGTCCTGGGCCACGTGAACGAACTCGTGGACCCGCGTGAAGGGGCTGGGGTCGGGCGTGTTCCAGTAGAAGACGATGCAGAGGAAGGGCAGCGGCAACACGAAGGCGCCCCAGCCCTGCCGCGCGAACCACCGGCCCGCTGGTCCGCCCACGGACAGCTCGATCACCGTCTTCCGGGTCGGTGGCTGGCGGAGGTGAAGTCGGGACAGCACGGCGGGCTCAGTCGAATGCTGACAGGTTCCGGAAGAAGAGGTCGGGCGTCCGCGGGAGCGGCTCGATCTTCGGGCGAAGCTGCGCGCCTTCGACCACGCAGCTGGCGCGCTGACGCGCGAGCGACGTGACGCTGCCGACCGTCCAGGTTCGGCCGAACGTGAGGTGACTGGTCGCGATCATCCGCTTCTGGCGGACGCCGTCGTCGCTATCACTGTAGACGACGGTCAGGCCCTTTCCCTCGTCGGGCAGCACGATGCGGAAGCGCGCGCCGCGCTCCGTGCGCGCCACGCGGACCGTCGGGTCGGCGGCGGGCGCGCCGTGGCCCTTGTACACCTGGCCGCCGAGTCCGATGCCCCACTGCAGCGCCTTCGCGTTCGGGTCGGGCTGGAAGCAACCGCTGCCGCGACCGATGCTTGCGTCGGCACCGACGCGCCAGAGCTCCAGGTGGTCGGCCTTGACCCAGCTCTTCGCCGAAGGCACCAGCCGATCGTCGGTCACTTCGACGAACAGCACGCCGCCGGACGACATCACGACCCACATCTCTGAGTCGGCGCTGTCGCCGCGGGCGGGCCCATGAATCGTGAAGCCGCGATCCTTACCGTCGACGTGCCCCGCGCAGCCACGGAACGACGTGGCTGACCACCCGGCCTTCACGAACACATCGGGCAGCGTGACCATCGGGATGATCACCTCGTCGCCGCCGGCGACGGGCTCGCCCCGGTCGTCGGTGGCGGCGTCGGCCGCCTGGGCCGGGAGACCGGCGTCCGGGCTCGGTCCGATCCGACAGAACCTCGTCGAGCTCGACTGCGTGCCCGAGAACTTGTCCCAGTTCCACGCCACGCTGCCGCCGTCGGAGCCCATCGTCCACCAGAATCTCGTGGACGTCTCGACGACCCGCAAGGGATCGACACCCACGGTCACGGACTCAGCCGAGCGCGAGGCGGACCCGAACTCGTGTGAGTAGCTGATCGTGCGCGCGGCGGCGTCGGCCGCCATCCCATCTTCGCCGCCGCCCATGCCGAATGCAGAGATGCACCATTCGTCGATCGCCAGGGGCTGGCGCCAGCGAGGCTTTGCGCCCTGTTCCGCCACCAGGTCCCAGCGGTACCGCTCGCATACCTTCTCGTCGTTTTCACCCTGCTCGTTCGCCTTGATCGCAGCGGGATCGACCACGTCCTCCTGCTCGCCCGTTTGCGGCGGCGCGCAGCGACGGCGTCCCGGGTGGAGATCGACGCGGACGACCGTGTATCGCGTTCCATCCGCCCCGATGCCGGCGGGCATCACGCGCGTGACGCAGCAGCGCGGGCGACGACAGATCGCCGCGTTCAGGCGGGCGGCGGCGGTGGTTTCGTCCTCGTCGCTGGCCGCGGCCTCGGCGCCTGTCGCCACGGCGTCACGCTGGTTGCCGTCGACGCGCGGCGCTCCGTCGACCCGTGCGTCGGCGGGCGGCGCCGCCGGACCGGGCGCCTCAGCCGCCCGCCGGCACGCGACACCGGCGAGGGCCGACGCGAACAACGCCATGCAGGCCGCTCCGCATTCTCCCCGCATCCATCGCGAGAGATACCACGGGCCGCCTCACCCTGACCCCTCTCTCCGCACCGCCGCTTCGCGGGGCGAGGGGACCGGATCTCTAAAACGTGTACAGCGCCTGCGCGATGCCGCGGATGTTGTGCGGCTCTTGTTCAGGGGATGCGCTGTTGCGGAGATAGCGCACCTGGGTGTACATGCCGGAGATCCCGAAGCGGATCGCGGGCGTCGCGTCGAACAGCAGGCTGGCGTCACCGGACAGCGACCTGTCGGCGATGCTGCCGAGCAGCTCGATCTCGGTGCCGCCCGCCGGGTAAAGCTTGCCGATGTTGCGCGAGTGCGCGTAGGTGAAGTTTCCCGCCAGGAAGATGCGTCCCGAGCCCGGGAAGTAATACTGGAACGCTCCCTTGGCGGCCCACCAGTCGATCGTGTGCAGCACGCCGCGCACGTCGAACGTGACCAGGCCATTGTCGACGTCCGGCGTGTACTGCGGCGGCGGGCTCGCCTGCCCGGGGTTCGGCAGCGTCGGGAAACGCGCGCCGCCGCCGGAGACGATCATGTCCGCGATCCCCGTCCCGTAGACGAACGATCCGACGAGCGTCATGCGGTTGCCGCGATCGCCGGCGTGTTTGGCAGGGATGACCGGGATGAAGACGTCGCCCGAGACGCCCCAGCCCACCGTGCTGTTCGACCGCTGCGCCGGAGGCGGGGTGAACGCGTTGACGTAGAACTGGCGGGTGATACCCGAGACGCCGATCGAAAGCGGCGCCGCGATCGTCACGGCGTTGCCCGGCGTCGTGATCCCCTTCCAGCCCGGAATGCTGAGGCGAATGCCACCTTCCAGGTCAGGCACCCGCGAGTCGCGCTGCACCGGGCGCGCCGCCGCGAAGGCGATGTCGACGACGACCGGCCCACCCGCGCCGATGCTCTTGGACAACCGGAGCTGCGCGCTGCGCGAAGACAGCTGGTTCGGAACGCCCAGCAGCGCGCAGGGCGCATAGAAGTTCTGCCAGCCGAAAACGTCGAACGTCTGCCCCGCCAGGATGTCGACGATCGGGTTGCGAAGCGTCAGGTAGGCGTGGCGGATCCGGGCCGTCGGGTTGTTGTAGTAGGCGTTCTCGGAGATGCCGGCCGACCCCGGCGACCCCGGGGGAACGTACGGAACCGACGGCTGGTTGCCCGCGAAGTCGAGCTGGAACACCGCCGACGGCGTCACGCTGCCGATGGCCGGCGAGTCCAGCAGGAAACCGATGCGGGAGTTGCGCATCCCGAACTGCGTTCGTCCCGTCGTCCCTTCGTAGGTGTCATCGCGCGCGACCAGCGACTGGCCGATGAAGTCGTTGTAGCTGCGGGTCGTGTCAAAGATGTAGTCGGCCTGGATGGTGCCGAACAGCGTGAAGGCCCACGCCTGCTTGTCTTTGCCAAACTGCACCTTCAGCGGCATTCGTGCGAACCAACCGGCCTCGACCAGGTTCGCCGGGACCTCCGTCAGCGGGTGCGCGTACCCTTCCGGCGCGGCGGCGCCGGTGGGCAGCGGCTCCCAGGCGGGCGCCGGCAACGGCGATGGGGGTGGAGACGCGGGGGGCGGCGGCAGCGGCTCCGGCGTCGGCGCCGGGGCGGCGACCACGGGCGGCGGCGGCGCGGCGGCGGGATCAACCGGGGCGCCGGGCGCCGGGGCGACTGGCTTGTCCGCGGCCGTCTGGGCGCGCGCGGGACCGGCAGCAAAGGCCAGGGCAAAAGCAGAGCACGCGAGTGTGGTGAGCAGCGATTTCTTCCGTGGGCCTGACGTGATTGATTCCTTCATTTGCGGGGCCTCCGAAGCCCTGAATGCGTAGACGCCGGTCGGTCGACGCTATGGGTTGTCTAAGAACCCGGAAACGGCTCGCTTCACGGGTAGATCAGCCTCGCAAAGTCAGGTTTAAAAGGTCACCCAGGCGTTGCTACAGTCCCGTGGTAACGCGGCGCCCGTGACCATGTCGGTCACGCTGACGCCTGTCCCCGCCGGTTTGATGTTTACGGCCTGGGGGCCAAATACCACGTTCGTGTTGCTCGAAGTAATCGAGATCGGCTCGTTGTCGAAGACGACGTTGTTGAGGGTGATACCGATCGGGTGGGCGGCGTCCCAGCCGCGGAACGTGTTCAGACCGCCGGTGCCGAGCACGTGCACGTTGTTGACGACGACGTCGCGGTAGTCCGGAATCAACGCCCCGGTCGACGAGCTGTAATACGCGTCGAACACCAGCGGATGCCGGCTGTTGCGGATACAGACGTCCGTGTAGTAAATGCCTTGCACGAGGCCGCCGCGGCTGGCGTCGGACTTGATGCGCAGGCCGTTGTCGGTTCCGTCGAGCGACAGATCGCAGACGCTGACGTTGCGCACGCCGCCGTTGGTCTCGCTGCCGATCGACATGCCGTGTCCCTCGCCGAAATGGCAGTGGGCCACGAGTAGGCCGTCGACCAGACCGCCCCCCTTGACCGCGATGTTGTCGTCGCCGGTCGAGATCTTCGTGTACGCGATGACGCCGTTCTTCGAGCGCGAGGGATCGATGCCGTCGGTATTGGGCGAGTTGCCCGGCGCGAGCACGGTGGCGCCCCACACCTTGTAACCGTTGGTCCCCTCGATGACGACCTGGAACTTGGCGGCGTTCTTGATCGTCACCTTGTAGAGCACGAAGTTGGTGCCGCCGGTTACTTGAATGAGGCGCGGGGCGCCCATCTGGCCGTCGTACTCTTCTTCGTAGTCCCACCAGGTCTTCGTGTCGCCGGCCAGCGGTTCGCCGCCGCGCCCCTCGATGGTGCCCTCGCCGACGACGCCGGAGTCCATCGGGGTGACGACAGCGATGAGGTGCTTGCACGACGAGTTGCCCGTGCCGTTGCCCCCGCACTTGCCCGAACCGACGACCTGGTCGAACTCGCGCGGATTGTGCGAGGCGAACAAGATGGTCCCCTTGTCGAGCCACAGCGTCACGCCCGCCTTCAGCGTGAGCCCCGCCGACACGAACGCGGTCTTGTCGCCGTCGGTCGCGAGGCGCACGGCCTGGCCCGCCGGGCAGGCGGTGATCGCCGCCTGGATCGCAGCGGTGTCGAGCGTCTCGTCGCTCGGCTGCCCGGCGGTCACCGTCTTGGTGGCGAGCACGGTCGCGCACGCGGCCGGAATCGTCGGCTCGGCGCCGATGGCGTCGCACGGCGGCGGCGACACCGGCGAGAGCATGGGACCCGAGCCGCCGGTCCCACCCTGCCCGCCCCGGCCGGCCGCGCCCGCGCTGCCGCCGGTCGCCGCCGCCCCACTTGCTCCTCCCGCTCCCGCCGTGTCGGCCCATGGGGCTGTTCCGGCTGTTCCGCCCTGGCTGCCGCCCTGCCCGCCCCTGCTGCCGGCGTCTCCCCCGGTCCTGGCCGCAATGCCGGTATCGGTCGGTTGCGGGCCATAGCCACCCGAGCACGCATGCGCGAACAGCGAGAGAACGATCAGAGAAAATGCGGCACGATCGACCACGGCGGTAACGATTCCAAGGGTGTCCAAGCCGCGGGCAGGCGGCTCATGAGCCGACGAGGCTTGCGCCGCGAAAACCCCAGGTGTAGAGACCATTTGCCATGCAAACGCCTTCGCAGAACGCGTCGAAGCTGATCTTCTCGGGCACCGCGTCGCGCCGGGGCCGCAACATCTCCGTCACCCCGGCCAACAGCAAGATGGCCCACCTGCACTACGGGCGCATCATCCTGGACGCCAGCGAGCCGCGGGTGGCGTTCGCGACCGAGGGGCGCGAGACGGCGCTGCTGTCCATGCGCGGCGCCTGCTCGGTGACGGTCGACGGGACGCGCTACGACCTCGGGCTGCACGACGCGATCTACGTTCCGCGCGGCAGCGCCGTCGTGGTGGAGACGGCCGGCGAGGTCGATCTGGTGGAATGCGCCGCCGAGGTGGCCGGCAGCTACCCGCTACAAGTCATCCGCTACGCCGACCTGGCCGCGGACCCCAAGCGGAAGTTCCGCGCGGGCGGCGAATCGACCAGCCGCGATCTCAACATCGTCATCGGCGACAACGTGCAGACCGGGCGGATCCTGCTCGGCTTCACGCGCTCGCTGCAGGGCAACTGGACCAGCTGGCCTCCCCACGAGCACACGAAGATGCTCGAGGAGCTGTACGTCTACTTCGACATGCCGCCGCCCGCGTTCGGCATCCAGCTGGTCTACGACAATCCGGACGCGCCCGAATTCGTCACCATCGTCCGCGACGGCGACGCGGTGCTGATGCCCTCCGGCTATCACCCCAACGTCGCCGCGCCCGGCCACGGCAGCAACTTCATCTGGATGATGGCGGCGCACACCGAGGTCGAGGACCGTCAGTTCGGCGTCGTCAACGTGCAGCCCGGCTTCGGTGCGAATTCCGGGCTCGAGACGAGCCGAAAGTAACCGCGGCCGACACGAAGATGGATGTGCAAAACCGACAGTCCCTCGCCCCGCGAAGCGGGGAGAGGTAGGAGAGGGGTTCCTTTTTGGGTGATGCATTCAGGCTCGACGGCCTCGCCGCGCTCGTCACGGGTGCGGGCACTGGAATCGGCGCGGCGCTCGCGCGCGCGCTCGCCGCGGCCGGCGCCGACGTCGCCTGCCACGGGAACAAACACGTGCCGACCGACACCGCCGCCGACATCGGCAAGCTGGGGCGCCGCGCGATCGTGCTCGCGGGGGACGTGCGCGAGCCCGCGACCGCGGAGTCGCTGGTCGAGGCGACGGTCCGCGAGCTGGGCGCCATCGACATCCTCGTCAACAACGCCGGCACGATCCGGCGCGCGCCCGCCGTCGAATTCTCCGACGACGACTGGGCCGCGGTGCTGGACGTGAACCTCACCGCCGTGTTCCGCCTGTGCCGCGCGGCCGGCAAGCGGATGGTGGCGCGCGGGCGCGGGAAGATCGTCAACATCGCCTCGCTGCTCTCGTTTCAGGGCGGGATCACCGTCCCCGCCTATGCGGCTTCCAAGGGCGGCGTCGCGCAGCTGACCAAGGCGCTCGCCAACGAATGGGCGGGCAAGGGCGTGAACGTCAACGCGATCGCGCCGGGTTACATCCACACCGACAACACGGCGGCGCTGGCGGCCGACCCGGTGCGCAGCCAGCAAATCGCGGTACGCATCCCGGCCGGGCGCTGGGGCGAGCCGGCCGACCTCGGCGGCGCGGCGGTGTTCCTGGCCGCGCGCGCGAGCGACTACGTCAGCGGCCACGTGCTGGTCGTCGACGGCGGCTGGATGGGGCGGTGACGGACAACATGACGACGCCGACCGCCAAGCTCACCGTGAAGGCCGCGCCCGACTGCCGCT
>Ga0210380_10001226_pt1 | contig 10616 bp, 11 predicted proteins | sample PLM4_5_coexredo_FD_155476 | JGI IMG/M metagenome (GOLD analysis project Ga0210380, IMG submission 155476) | Groundwater sediment microbial communities from an aquifer in East River, Colorado, USA - PLM4_5_coex redo | ecosystem: Environmental > Terrestrial > Soil > Riparian zone | place: USA...
ATTGGGCAGATCGGAATGTTTCTTAGGCGCGACTTGAAGAACCACCGAGACATCGCCACTGTCAATCGACTTGCGCCATAAAAGTTTTATTCCTTCCCACGCCGCGCAGAAGCCCGCGAGCTCGCCGGCATCGGCTGCCAGGCGCACGTCGGCGGCGCCCTTGTAGCCGTCGATGACGCGGGCTGGCAGCGTTGGCAGCGCTGCCTTCACCGTGCGCGCGATGTCGGATGGGCCGGTGCCGGGGCCGATGCCGCCCAGCTTCACCGGCTCCTTGGCGGCAAACCAGCGCTCCATGCTGGTGGCACCGCTCGCCTTAGTCAACGCGCACACCGGGTGAAATTCCGTTGGCACGCCCAGGTATTCGAACCGCCGGCTGTCGAACTCGATGCCGCGGGCGCCCAAAATTTGCTGCAGGATGAAACTGCCTTGGTTGTTACCGATGGTCAGGCCGTCGGGTTTGGCGCGTTGAAACATGAAGTTGGCTTGGATGAAGCCGCCGGCACCGGTCATGTTCTCGACGACGATGGTCGGATTGCCCGGCACGTGTTTGCCGAAGTGGCGGGCGATGACGCGGGTGTAAGCGTCGAATGTCCCGCCGGGGCTGAAAGCGACGATGAAGCGCACCGTCTTGCCTTTGTAGTAGTCGTGGCTGGAAGCATGAGCCGCGCTGGCTGGGCCGAGAACGCTGACAGCGAATCCGAGGAGGATCGGCGGCAAAGAACGTAAAGCTGGCAAAATAAATATTCGGCGAGGCTCCGGCAAACGCGCTAAGGCGCAAAGGTGACGGGCGATGGCCGTCAGCGTGACCGAAGGCGCGGAGTCTAAAAAATATTTTGTCCCTCGGTCGAAATGAGGTTTCGCGTCGGCGCTGAATACAGATTCATTTTTTGCGCCATTTGCGTTCTTTGCGGCGATTCTTCTATTCCGATTCATTGTCGGATCATTTACACAGAGCCCGCGCCGCTTCGACGATTCGTTGCGCCATCGGGGTGACGTAGTCTTCCAACGGCACGGCGTAAGGCACCGGCACCGGCGGGATCGACACGCGTTTGATCGGCGCGCGCAGACTGGTGAAGCCTTCGTCGGCGATGATCGCGGCCAAGCCGGCGGCGACGCCGCAATTGTCATGGCTTTCGTCGGTGATGAGCACGCGGCCGGTCTTTTTCACCGACGCGAGCAACGCCGGTTTGTCCAACGGCTGCAACGTCCGCGGGTCGATGACTTCGGCGTAGATCCCATCTTTCGCAAGCGTTTCCGCCGCGGCCAAGGCGCGCGGCACCTGGATCGATGTGGCGATGATGGTTACGTCTTTGCCGGCGCGCTTGATATCGGCTTTGCCTAGGGGAACTTCGTAGACGCCGTCGGGCACTTCGCCAAGGTCGTCGAGCAGCCGGTCATGGCCGAAGAAGATCGTCGGGTCTTCGCTCTTGGTCAAAACCGTGCGCATGAGCCCCTTGGCGTCGGCCGGAGTCGATGGCATGACGATTTGCAAGCCGGGCGTGTTCCAATACCACGACTGCGGGCTGCCGGAATGCTGCACGCCGCCGCCGCCGCGGATGCCGAACTTCATGTAAAAAACCACCGGCACGTTGGTCTGCCCGCCGGAGTTGGAGTAGGCGATGGCTGCTTCGTTGACGATCTGCGGGATCGCCTCGTAGGAAAACGTCGCGGTGCTGATATCGACCACCGGGCGCAGGCCGGCCATGGCGGCGCCGATGGCGATGCCACAGAAGCCGATCTCGGCAATGGGTGGAAATTTTATGCGCGCCGCATATTTTTTGCGGAACGCGGCTAACTTTTCGTGGCCGGCTTCGCCAGCGAAGCTCGGGTTAAACAGCACGATACGTTTGTCCTGCTCTGCCACTTCGTCAATGGCGGCAAGCAGCGCTTCACCGAAGGTCATTTCTTGCGGCATGGCTAAATTCCCTTTCCCGCGAAGGCGTAGTTGAGCGCCGCCTTGGCGTCCGGCAGCGGGCTCTCCAGCGCGAAGCGCGCTGCCGCATCGGTTTCCTGACTTACCTCGGCGTCGAGCTTTTCGAGCTCGCCGCGGCTAATGCCGGCGCCTGCGAGCTCGCGCAAGTAGTTCAAAATCGGATCGTGGTCCTTGTGCCAGTCGCGGACTTTTTCCGGCGCTTTGCTGGCGTCCCAGGCCCAGGCGATATCGGTCACCCCGCCGACAAGTTTGGGCATATTGAACGCGTTGCCCGGCCATAGATGGGTGCGTGCTTCGACGAAAAGCGGCCCTTCGCCTTTGCGCACACGGCTGACGATATCTTTGGCGGTCTTGTGCACCGTGCCGACATCGATGCCGTCGATGACGGTGGTTTCGACGTTCAGGGCTTTCGGCACGTTGGTGAGCTCCGTGGCCGCATGGCCTGCGCCGCGGCCGCTGCGGCGATAATTATTTTCCATCCAGAAGATCATCGGCAGTTGCCAGAGTTTGGCGATGTTCAAGGCTTCGTAGAAAACGCCTTCCTCCATGGCGCCGTCGCCGAAAAAAACCACGGTGATCGCCTTGCTCTCTTTGACTTGCGCCGCGTACGCCGTGCCGCCGGCCAGGGCGAGGCAGCCGCCGACGATGGCGGAGGTGTGGATGACGCCGACTTCAGGCGCGGCGACGTGAAATGTCCCGGCGCGCCCTTGGCAGTAGCCGGTGGCGCGGCCGATGATCTCGGCCAGGACTTTCTTCGGATCGCCGCCCTTGGCGATGACATGGCCGTGGTTGCGATGGGTGGTGAAAACATAGTCGTCGGCATTCAACCAGTCGCACACCGATACGCCGGTGGCTTCCTGGCCGATGTACACATGAAAGTGGCCGCGAATCAGACCGGTGTGTTCGTCGTTGAAGCGGATGCAATGCTCTTCGGCACGCCGGATCATCAGCATCCGGCGCAGAATGGCCAACTGCTTGTCTCGGGAAATGTCGGGCAGCATGGGTTCCTCCCTCGGTTTGTTACGTTTGGGCATACTTACTGCCGGTTTTGAAGAATTGCAAAGAGGAAAAATGGATAAATGGAGATGTGGCTAATGAATAATGGAAAATTGATATTGGAGAATGGCGGGGCAGGGCAAAAGGAAAAATTCAAAAGGCAAGAAGGATGCCTATTGACAGTTCGGCTTTACTTGAACTGCCTATAGCTTTCCTTTAGCGTTTACAGAACTTCTGAGAGAAAGGTGAGTCGAGAAATCGATGAATTGTCCAAAATGCCAACCCGCCACGCTGGCGGAATTTAAGGTCGAAGGTGTCGCGGTGGACCGTTGTTCCACTTGCGGCGGTATATGGTTCGACGCTCAGGAGTTGAGCCGGCTGCTCGCCGAAGATGCGCGCCAAGTGGCGGAGTTACGCCGGGGCGGTAACGACGCTCGGTGGGATGACAAACGGGGCCGCTGTCCGCGCGACTCGGCGGAGCTGCTGCGGATGTATAGCGCCATCGACCGCAGCGTGACCTTGGACGCTTGTGCCGATTGCCATGGCATCTGGCTCGATGCCGGCGAATTCGCCAAGCTGTTCGCCGCGCGGCAGCCATGAGAATTCAATTGTGAGTCGGCGTGGCGCCATGTTAGAAGCCAAAAGACTATTCCGGTGAGGAGACTGAATAAGTGGTAAAGCGCGAAGTTGTGTCGGCGCCGCAGGTTGGACCCTGCCACGGCAAAAGCCGCTGGGCGGCGCAGATTGCAAATTACAGATTCCACAACGGGGCATGGGATGATCGCTGAAACCTTTACTTTCGCTAGGTCGCTCACCCGAGGGCCGCTGCTTTGCCTATTCATTCTGTTATCGCTAACGCCGTCAGCGACGATGGCGGCGCAGGCAACGCGCGAGTTGAAAGAGGTCAAAGTCGCTTATCCGCCGTCGATGGCATCGGTGACTTTGATGACCGGGATCAAGCAGCGATTTTTCGACGAGCAAGGGCTGCGGCCGGTTCTGCTCGTCATTGCCAGCGATCTCGCGCTCAAGAGCCAGGTGGTCGGCGAGATCGATTACACGCTGTTCGGCGGCGGCTCGGGCATGCTCGCGGCGGCGCAGGGGTTGCCGATCAAGAATGTTCATTTGCCGCATAAGTTCGCCGATATGACTTTGGTGGCGCGGCCGGAATTCAAGTCCGTTGCCCAGCTGCGCGGCAAGAAGATCGGCGTGAGCAGCTTTTCCGGCAGCGTGTATTCCTCGACTCGGGCCATGCTATCGGCGGGCGGGCTCGATCCCGACAAGGATGTGATTATCATTCCAATGGGCCGGGAACCGATCCGGCTGCAAGCGCTGTTTGCCGGCAGCATCGACGCGACGCCGCTGCCCGTGCCGCTGCACGCCATCGCGGAAGAGAAAGGCTACAGCTTGCTCGCCGATATCGAAGGTAAATTCGAAGTGCCGTTCAGCGGCATCACCGTGACGGACAAAAAACTCAGGGAGCATGCCGATGAGGTCAAGCGATTTATTCGCGCAATGGTCAAGGCCGGCAGTTTTTTCCTGAGCCATCGCAGCGAGTCGGTGGCGCTCTATATGGACTGGTTGAAACTTTCGAAATCGATCGCTGAGAACGCGTACACGCGTTCGATCAAGACCGTTAGCCCGGACGGATTGGGCAAGGATAGCGCGATTAAAAATCAACTCGGGTTGATCAAACAGACCACGGGGAAAGAGGTGAAGGCGGAGGATGTCATCGATTTTACCCTGTTGCGCCAGGTATTGGCGGAACTGAAATGACGAAGCCGCAAGTGAAAAGAAGAATGGCCGCAAAGCACGCAAAGGGGACCGATGTCAATATCTTGACTGAAACCTATCAGCAAGGGCTGCGCGTGTGGAACCGCGATATGACCGTCGACCCGGCGGCGATCCGTAACGTGCTCGACGACTCGTCCGATACCAAAGCCAAGAGCGCCGACCCGAAACGGTTTTACGACAACTCGCTGATTCAACAGGTTAACCGCGACCATGCCGTGAAGCTGTTTCCCGGGGGAACTCGCTAAAAGACGCAAGGGTGAGGGGTAAGGAGTAGAAGTCAGGAGGTTGAACGGTTTATGGCAATGAGATTTTCACTTGGCGGAATTGTTTGGGGGGCGGTGCTGCTGGCGCTTTCGATTGCCAACGCCGGTGCGCAGACGGGCAAGCCGGAAAAGAAAAGTCTCGATATCGCCGTGGCGGCGTTCGCCCATACGACGATGCCGCTGTTGATCGCCCATGAGGCGGGATACTTCGCGAAATACGGGCTCAGCGTGAACATCAGCGCGGTCAGCGCAGCTGTCGCGGTGCAGGGACTGATCTCCAACAAGATCGATATTTACCAGGGCGGGTCAGCGGCGATGATGGCGACGCTCGCCGGTGCGGATATTATTTATGTCGCCGCCGGCGTCGATAAGAGTTCGCTCATGCTGTTCGGCCAGAAAGGCGTCACCAGCTTCGATGGGTTGCGCGGCAAGACGGTGGCGACGACCTCGCCCGGCGCATTCGGCGAGATCGCCATGCGCGGGACGGCACGGAAGTACGGGATGGAGATTCCCAAGGACATCAAGTTGATGTTTCACGGTACGCCCGCGCAGGCGTATTCGACGTTTACACTGGGCAACTCTGAGGCCATGATCAACACGCCGCCGCAATCCGATATGGCCAGGCAAAAAGGCTATCCGGTGATCGTCGATTTTTACAAAGAAGGATTGAAAATCATCGGTCCCGGCACCGCGGTGACGCGCGAGTTTGCGCAAAAAAATCCCAACACGATCAGGGCATTTTTGATGGGACTGTTGGATGGCGTGAAACGCGCCATCGACGACGAAGAGTATGCCAGCAAGCTTGAATCTAAATATTCCAAAGTCACCGACGCCAAAATCCTCGCGGATAATTACCAACAAGGGTTGCGCGTGTGGAACAAGGATCTGACCGTCGATCCGGCGGCGATTCGGGTCGTGCTTGACGATGCGCCGGATGGCCGAGGCAAGGGCGCCGATCCGAAACGCTTCTACGACAACTCTTTTATTCAGGCGGTGAACCGCGACCATGCGTCGAAGCTATTTCCGGGGGAAGTTAAGTAGGCGGTAAGGTTCTCGGGTAGCGCGCTCAACCGTCGGTGGCAAGGCTGACCATCGTTGTCGTTAAATGAACTCAAAAGGGCAAATTCCCGCCACCAGCGTTGGAACACTGGGGCTTAGATCGTTTAATATTCGCAGTGAGAGAAACAATCACAGAGTCTACTCTGTGAAGATGGATCAAGCGCGATGAGTCTAGAGCAGGCGGTAATATCATATTCAGTGGTTCTTGTTGTGCTGCTGGCGCTAATGGTCTGGATGCTATTGCGGCACTGGGCGGTGAAGCGGCGCAAAGCCCAAGCGGCCAACCCAGGCGCCGGCGCGGTCGAGCAATCGGAATCGCTACCGATAGATTGGCGCGGCACTATAAGTAAATTGCGGCCAGACAGAGTTCTTACCGGTGAGATGTGGGTGAAGGCGAGCATCGCTGCCTTCATTGCTCTATGCGCCGGCACTATCGTCGTTGTGTTCGTATTCCCCCTCGGCGCGGCGGCGGCGGCGATCGCGTCTTTTGCCGCGGTGGTCGTCATCGTCGGCCTATATTTAATCCTGCTGGACTAATCTTCTATTTTAGCTGCCGAGTGATTTTGGGTCGGCAGGTAAGCTACCGCATCGATCTCCACCGAGCAGCGCGGCGACAGCTCTTCGACGACCACGGTTAACCCAGCGGGCATGGTGCTGTTGCGGCTGTGGGCGGCGAAGAACCTGCGATAGGCTTCGGCGAATTCTACGCGATTAGATCCTTCAACTAAATACACAGTGGTCTTGACGATGTCGTCGAGAGTGCCGCCGGCGGCTTCGACGATGTCTTTGGTGTGGCGCAGTGTCGCTTCGGTTTGGCCGGCAAGGCTGCCTTCACATTCCACCACCCGGTCGAACGTTACGGCATCTTGGCCCGCGAGCAGTAGCCAATCCCCAACCCGCACCGATTGTGAAAATGAGCCGGGCGCCAATCGCACTTTTGGACTTGCTACGATTCTCTGCTCGCCGCGGTAGGCGATGGCCATGGAGCGCAGCAGGATGTTTTCGCCGAGGCTACGGATGTAGATGCCGGAGTTGGGCGGGTAGGCATCCTCGGTGAATACGCCTTGGTAAACTTTCTTGCGCGCTTCACCGTAGCCGGGACGGTACTCGGTGCCTGGCATGAACATGAACGTGCGGCAGAGACTGCTGAGGCCGAGTTTGTGACGGGAGAGAATCTTGCCGATGCGCGTAAGGACTTCGGTGGTTTGGCTTTGAATCGAGGATGGCGCAGCGATACGTCCGTCGCCACTTGCGGCGTCGGTGCCCGAGAGAAAAAACCAATCGCCGACGCGCACGCCATGACAGCCGGCGCCGATGGACAGCGGCAGATCGGCGATGTGAAACGCTTCGCGATCCTCGTTGGTGGTGGCGATGGCATCCATACGCACGCGGCAGCCGCCGTCGAGGCCGTTGACGCCGACAAAATTTACGGCTGCATCGTTGCCGAAGCGATCCCGCAACGTCTTGGCCACGGCGGCAGCATCGCGGTAGTCTGAAATATAGACCGAGAGACTTACCACGTCAGCCATCGATTGGTTGAACGCGTGCAGTGCGGTGTCGAGATTGAGAAGACATTGGCGGGTTTGTGGTTCGGTGAGTTTTGCTAATCCGACAGTGCCATCCGGACCGCGTGCATCTTGCGCGAGAAAAGTGAATTCCCCCGCCTGCTCGCCTCGGCTAAACAAGCCAGCCTCCGAGAAAAGGTATCGTTCCGATAATGGTTGTGACATGAAGTTCTTCGATGATGGACAAGGGCAACCACCGGGGTTGCTTCCTACATAATCATCCGACCCGATGATTTTTGCTGTGACTCCCAGCGGTTAGTGGCCGTGGTTTTCCCACACTGACATGCCGGCGCGGCAGCAGAGCAGATCCTGTTCCGGACGGCTGGCGCCGGCGATGCCGATGGCGCCGACTATGGTGACGCCGTTGAGTATCGGCAGGGCGCCGGCCATGGGCAAGATCTTGCCGCGGTGCGAAATCACTAGGCTGCGTAGCCAGGGCTGGCGCGCCTGCGGCACCAATTCAGTGGTTGAGACGTGAAACGCGGCGGCGGTGTAGGCCTTGTTGAACGCCAGCTCGGCGCTTCTCGCTTCGGCCTTGTCCATCTTGCCGACCGCTATGGGTGCGCCGGCCTCGTCGACCACCACGGCAGTGATCGCGCTGCCGACCAGGCTGGCGTATTCTTGGGCGGACTCGATCATCGCCCAGGCGGTAGCGAAAGGCACCGGGCCGACGGCCGCTTTGTTCTGGCGGAAGAATGCCGCGTTCACTTCGATGGCGTAGGCGTATTGGGCGGGAATATCCACGTCTTTGAATATCGCGTCCACCGGGCAGACGATCTCGCACTGCTCGCAGTCGATGCAGACTTCCGGGTCGACGTAGAATTGCGGCGCGCCCGGTTTGGTGTGGATGCAAGCTACCGGACAAACTTCGACGCAGGCGCCGTCGTTGGTACAAAGTTCGGTGATGATGTAGGGCACGGGGTCCTCGCTTCGCTCGAAATATCCAATTACAGATTCCAAATTACATATTCCAGAGCATCGGCAATTTGAAATCTGAAATTTGTAATCTGGAACGGCCGAAGGCCTAGCCGTCCGCGGCTAGCGGCAGATCGGTGTAGATCGCGTCGGCGACGTAAACGCCGGCGCCAAATTCGCGAGTCACCAATCTGCCGCTGCCGTTCAATGTTCCCAATCCCGCTTTGGCGGCCAGCGCGTCGACGTTGGCGTCGCGTGCCACCACGGCGCGAAAGCCCAACTCGCGGATCCAGGCGCTCAATACAAACGTGATGAACAAGCCGTTTTGCACGGGCATCTGCCCGCCGATGCCTTTGGCTTGGCGCGGGTCGTAGTCGGCATGGACGGCGCAGAGTACGGCGAACGGCAGTTGGTCCGGGTTGCTTGGTACATTGGCGTCGAGCTTGGCGATGCCAATCATTTCCGTGCCGAAGTACTGCGCCATGCCTTTGACATGGCTAGAGGTGATCTCGGGCGTGTGCAGCTCGGCTTTATTGGGGAAAATATTCCCCGCCGGTGCATTGCGGATCAGTTCCGTCACCGTATTAGTCAGATCGGCGGGCGGCGTATTGATAAAAAACTCCCAAAAGGGATCGTCCTTATGAGAGTTCTTGCCGGACCAGGGAAACTTCAAAGCCACTTACGGTTCCCGCTTGACGAATCGATTAGTGTTTTCCTTAAGCGGCGCATAATAGCCGACGCTCCCGGCGACGGCTTTGGCGCCGGCTTTCTCATGCGACGCGTTGCAGCCGGCGACAGTGCAGGCATGCTCGCCGGGTTTGACCCCGGAGTCGTAGCCCAGCCAAGTCACCCGCGCGTTACGCACCAGACCCCAGAATCGGTCGTCGACCCACTTAAGAAACTTCACCAGCACCGGCCGCAGCACATAGGGGCAATAGTGCAATGAAGTTGTCGCCATATTGTGCCACCAGGTTTTCGGTTTGGTGTAAGGGCAGACCGTGGCGCAGGTCAGGCAGCTGCCCCAGTGATCGTGCACATAAGGGCGCAGCTTGTAGCAGGTGAGCCAGTTGATTTTATATTTCTCGACGCCGTTGTGGACGACCTTGTCGCCGACAGGGATGCTGTTGGTCGGGCAGGTGTTGGCGCACTTGCGGCAGACTTTGCAGAAATCGTCGACGCCGATGTCAATGGGCTCGTCGCCCACCAGCGGCAAATCGGTCATGATCGGGTCTGGCATATGGACGCGGGCGCCGTATTCCTTGCTGATGACCAGCCCGTTACGGCCCAACTCGCCGACGCCTGAGGCGACGCCCACTGCTTGCGGCACCGCCACGCCGCGCAGCGCCGTGTAACCGAGTTCTTTGATGTAACCTTCGAGGGCTTTCAAGATCATGTTGCCCTTGATTTGCGAGATGTGATAGGCGGCGTCGCCGATCAGATGGCGGTGCGCTTGCAGTTTGTTGTAGTCCCACGCGGTGGTCGCCATGATGATGTAGGGAAATTTGCGCGCCATTTGCTCCGGTGTGCTGGCTGCGTATTCGTCCTTGGCCGTGCCGTCTTGGACATAGCGGCCGCCGCCGGAAGCATAAAGATAACTTGGATGGGCCTTAGCGATGCGCACGATATCCGCGCCCATGTAGTGCGCCACCGCTTTGATATGGCGCGCCATGGCAGCGGGGTCGTTCACTGGAACTTTCTGCGGATTGATTTTGCCCTTGGCCGCTTGGTTGACCACCGTGCTCAAGAAATGTCGGCGGTCGGCGAAATGGTTTGGCGCCGAAACCCTGGTCAGTGGATCCTTGGATACCGTGTTGTGGTACCAATTGAACAACGGCTTGCCGAGTTCGCCGCGCTGGTTTTTCGGGTGCGGCGACTGATTCATGTCGACGTTTTCAAACTTACTGACGATGCGCACGGTACGGCCGAGATAGGGGGTCGGAAACTCGGCGCTACCGTTGGCGTTTGGGGTGGGAGTTTCAACTTTGGACATCGTTTGCCCTCCGGTTAAATTAGACAGAGAAGAGAGATTGGTTTTTAGCTCTGATATGCCGCCAGTGCCATTTCGGCACATTTTTGATCTTGATCGTCGGTGCC
>Ga0210380_10001227_pt1 | contig 10611 bp, 8 predicted proteins | sample PLM4_5_coexredo_FD_155476 | JGI IMG/M metagenome (GOLD analysis project Ga0210380, IMG submission 155476) | Groundwater sediment microbial communities from an aquifer in East River, Colorado, USA - PLM4_5_coex redo | ecosystem: Environmental > Terrestrial > Soil > Riparian zone | place: USA...
GGCCCCCGTTCGTCGAGGCGACGTGGTCGTGGCGAGACCCCAAGCCCGCGGTCGTGCACGCGGTGCGCGCGCTCCGCGGCCCCAGGTGAAGGTCCTCCTCGTCACGATGTACTGGCCGCCCGCGGGCGGCGCAGGTGTGCAGCGGCCGCTGAAGTTCGCGACGCACCTGCCGGCGCTCGGGATCGAGACGCACGTGCTTGCGCCCGACGACCCGAAGTGGATCCACCGCGACGACGAGCTCGTCTCGCCGACGCAGGCGTGGGTGCACCGCGCTCGCTACGTCGGGCCGAGGGGGCGGCGGCCCGCAGAGGAGCTGCATGGCGCGGGCTCGCTCGAGCGCGCCGCGAAGATGGCGCTGCTCACGTATCGCCGCGTGCTCGTCCCCGACGAGAACGTGACGTGGAACGCGACCGCGATCCCGGCCGCGGTTCGCGTCGTGCGAGGCGAGGGGATCGACGTCGTCGTCACGACCTCGCCGCCGAACTCCGTGCACCTGATCGGGGCCGCGGTGAAGCGACTGACCGGCGTCAAGTGGGTCGCCGACGTTCGCGACTCCATGGTGCGAAACGCCGACCGTCCCGTCGAGACGCTCGTGGCACGCGCGAAGGAGCGGACGCAGGAGACGGTCGGGCGTCTGATCGCGCGCTACGCCGACGAGTCGATCGCCGTCTCCGACTTCATCGCCGAGGAGCTTCGCTCGCTCGGCGCGCGCGGCGAGGTCAGCGTGATCTCGAACGGCGCCGACTTCGACGACTTCGCGGGGCTCGAGTACCAGCCGAACGGCCGGTTCCGCGTCACGCACGCCGGCGCGATGTTCGGCAAGCGCGATCCTCGCCCGTTCCTGACCGCGTTCGCGCGCGCCGACCTCCCCGACTCGGTCGCGCGCTTCGTCGGCGACTTCCGGCAGGCCGACCGCGAGTGGGCGGAAAGCCTCGGGCTGGGCGACCGGCTCGAGCTGCTTCCGTACGTCCCGCGTCGCCGGTCGCTCGAGCTCCAGCGCGACTCCGAGGTGAACCTGCTGCTGATGCCCGAGGTGCCGGGCCGCGGCTCGGGCGTGATCGCCGCGAAGGTGTTCGAGTACCTCGCGGCCGAGCGGCCGATCATCGCCGCCGTCCCGCCCGACGGCGCGACCGCGGCGTTCGTACGCGATGCGGAGGCCGGCGTGATCGTGGCGCCCGACGACGTGGACGCGATCGAGGCGGCGCTCCGCGATCTGCATGCGCGCTGGCGGGCGGGCTCGCTCGCAGACACGACGCTCTCGGCCGAGCTCCGCACAAAGCTCGACCGCCGCACGCGCGCCGAGGAGCTCGCGCGCCTGCTCAGGGATATCTCGTCGTGACCCGCTTCCTCTTCCTCGCGACCGTCTTCTCGGTGACGTTCGAGAAGGTGCACTGGTCGATCGGAGGGACGTTGACGCTCGCCGACGTGCTGACTGCGCTCTTCCTCGCCTCGTTCGTGATCGACCGCGTCGCCGCGGGCGACTGGAAGCTCGCGCACACAGCGATCGTCGCGCTCACGTTCGGACTGGCGTTCCTCGCCGTCTACCTCGTCGGCTTCTTCAACCTCGACACGACGCAGGGGATCGCTCAATTCGGCAAGGGGATGTTCAAGTTCGGGCTCCACTTCGGCTTCCTGGCGGCAGGCGTCGCGTATCTGATCCGGCACGGGCGGCGGTTCGCGTTCACCGCGTTCGGTGTCTTCGTTGCCGGGATCGCGGCCAACGCCGCGTACGGGATCGTGCAGCTCGTCCTCGCCCGCGCTGGGATCAACCTCGACACGCTGCTGCTGAGCCCGCTGACGCGCGGGGCGAGCCAGATCAACGTCTACGGCTCGGTCGGCGGCGAGCAGAGCGTCTACAGGCCGAACGCCCTGACCGGCGACCCGAACCACCTCGGGATCATGCTGATCGTCCCGCTGCTCGCCCTCACGCCGGTCTACCTGCGCAACCGCTCGCCGTGGCTCGCCGCGCTGCTCGGGTTCCTGCTCGTCGTCGAACTGGCGACCTTGTCACGCAGTGGTCTGGTCGGGCTCGGCGTCGGGTTCCTCGTGCTGCTCGCGCACTACCGAACCGAGCTCCTCTCGCGCGCGATCGCGATCCCGCTCGCAGTCGTGGCGGCGTTCGTGGTGTGGATCGTCTCGCGCCGCGCCGACTTCTTCGTCGAGGTGATCCGCTCGCGCATCGCGACCGGCGACGCGTCGACCTCGGCGCACTTCGACGTCTACGGCTTCATCCCGGACGTGCTCGCGGCACACCCGCTCTTTGGGCTCGGACTGAACAACTTCAGCGTCTACTACGAGTTTGCGACCGGCAAAGACAACTGGGGCCCGCACTCGTTCTACGTCGCGCTGCTCGTCGAGACCGGGCTCGTCGGCACGCTGCTGTTCGGGGCGTTCCTCGTCTGGCTCTTCCGCCGACTGCGCGACGCGCAGCCGTTCGAGCCGCACCTTGCCTGGGGCCTCACCGCGGCGCTCGCCGGGACGATGGCGGCGAACCTCTTCTATCTGACGATGCAGTTCTACTACTTCTACGTGCTGGCGATCTTCGCGCTCGCGCTCCCTGTCGTGGCTTCCCGTGAGTCTCAGCGACGCGCTGCGTGAGCACGAGCGGGCGTGGCACGAGCGCCCGCTCCTGCGCCGCATCTACCGCGAGTGGTTCGCGCTGCTCGCTTCGCGGCTCTCGGTCGTCGCCGGCGCGACGGTCGAGCTCGGCTCGGGGATCGGGCAGCTGCGAGAGTTCGTGCCGAAGCTGGAGACGACGGACGTCCAGGAGACGCCATGGGCGGACCGCGTCGTCGACGCATCCTCGCTTCCGTATGCCGACTCGTCCGTGGCGAACATCGTCATGCTCGACGTGTTCCACCACCTCCCGCAACCCTCCCTGTTTCTGGACGAGGCGCGGCGCGTGCTCGCCTCCGGTGGAAGGGTGGTGATGCTGGAGCCGTATTGCTCGCCCGTCTCGACGATCGCGTACCGACGCATGCACCACGAACGGCTCGATCTCGATGCAGACGGCTTCGCAGCCAGCGAGCAGACGGATCCACTCGACGCGAACATCGCGCAGACGACGCTTGCCTTCTATCGACAGCGCGACGAGCTGGGGCGACGCTGGCCCGAGCTGCCGGTGGTCGAGGATCGCCTGCTGTCGCTGTTCGTCTACCCGCTCTCGGGGGGCTTCTCGAAGCGGCCGCTCGTGCCGACGGCTGCCTACCGACCACTTGCCGCGCTGGAGCGCGTGCTCTCCCCACTGCTCCCGCTCGCGGCGTTTCGCTGCCTCGTCGTGCTCGAGCGCCGGTGACCGCGGAGGCGCGGTGGTGGAGTGTGCTGGCGCTGGCCGCGGTGCTGTTTGTCTACGTGTTCCCGATGCAGGGTCCCGGCTCGCCGCAGACCTCGCACTACGCGCTCGTCAAGGCGCTTGCCCGCGGCACGCCCGAGATCGACGAGACGCGCTTCGAAACGGGCGACGTCCCGACGTCTGACTACTCGTACGATCGCGGACACTCCTACTCCGCCAAGGCGCCCGGGCTTGCGTTCTTCGTGCTGCCGACCTACCTCGTACTCGAGCGCACCGGAATGCGGACGCACGGCGATCCGACGAACGTCCTCTGGGTCCTCGGTTTGCTCGGCTCCGTGCTTCCGAGTCTCGGCCTGCTCGTGCTCGTCCGATACCTCGGTGACGACGTCGCGCCGGGCTACGGCACGCCGGCTGCCGTGACGCTCGGCCTCGGGACGCTGCTACTGCCCTACGGGACGATGCTGTTCGCGCACTCTCTGTCCGCGCTGTGCGCGTTCGCCGCATTCTTCCTGCTCTGGCGCGAGCGGCGGGGGCCGTCACGAGCGTGGCTCGTCGGCCTCGCGGGCGCGCTGGCGGGGCTCGCCGTCGTCGTCGAGTATCCGCTTGCGCTCTGCGGTGCCGTCCTCGGTGTCTATGCCGTCGCTCGGTCGCCGATTCTTTGGCGCGCCCTCGCCTACGCGGGCGGGGTGCTGCTCGGCGTCGCCCCGTTGCTGCTCTACCAGCAGTGGGCATTCGGATCGCCCTTCCGCGCGCCCTACGCGAGCGCCGTGGTCGAGAGCGGGGGGTCGGGCCACGAGCGGGTCACGGGAGGGCTCTCGCCGTGGTTGGACGTGCCGTCGGTCTCGAACGTCGTCTCGCTGCTCTTCTCACAGTGGGGACTGGTGACGCTCTGCCCGGTGGTGGTCGCTGCGGCCGCCGGGGTGATCGAGCTCTACCGACGCGGACTGCGCGCGGAGGCGCTCACGTGTCTCGCAGTCGTCGTCGTGAACCTCGTCTACTTTGCCGGCGTCTACGACGCGTTCGGGCTCGGTCAGGCGCCTCCCGGACCGCGCTTTCTCATCTCGACCCTGCCGTTCCTCGGTGTGCCGCTCGCGCTTGCGTTCGCGCGCGCACCACTACCGACGACGGCACTCGCCCTCGCGTCGATCGCGGTGATGGTCGCCGTCACGATGACCCGCCCGCTCGCGGCGTGGGACGGCCATGTCGTCGATCGGCTGCTGTCGCCCGCGCTCGACGGGTACTCGCCGATGATTCCGACACTGGCCGGGGTGACCGGCTGGTACGACGTGCTGCCCGTGTTTGCGGCGGTGGTGGGCGCGCTCGTGTTTGCAGCACTCGGGCTCTCGCGGTTCGAGGTCGACCGATGGCGCTCGGCGAGCGCCGCCGCGGCCCTGACCGCCTGGGTTGTGATCGTCCTCGGCGCGTCCGACCTCGTCGATCGTCGCGAGCTCGGTGCCGTCGGCATTTCGAGCATGCTGGTCTTCGCCGTTCTGGCGACCGCAGCGGTGATCTGGATCCACGAACAGCCACGAGGACGGCACGCGTGACGTCGCGTCGCGCGCTCTTCGCGTTGCTCGCCTTCGCGGCCGCGGCCATCTGGCTGATGCAGGGGGCCGGCTACAACCAGAACTCGCACTACGCCCTGGTGAAGGCCCTGGCCGAAGGCACTCCGAGGATCGACACGACTCGCTTCGAGACCGGCGACCTGAGCACGCAAGACCTTGCGTACGACGAGGGACACTACTTCAGCGACAAGCCGCCGGGGCTCGCCGCCGTCGCGCTTCCCGCGTACGTCGCGCTTCGTGCGGCGGGCGTCCGAACGTCCGGCGACCCGACGGTGATGCTGTGGGCGCTCGGCCTCGTCGGCGTCGTTCTGCCAACCGTGCTGCTCATCGTCCTGATGGCGCTCGTCGTCGAGGCGTTCGAGCCGCGAATGGGGCTACCCGTGGCGTTGGTGCTCGGCGCCGGCACCCTGCTCCTGCCGTTCTCGACGATGTTCTTCTCGCATGCACTGTCGGCGCTGCTGGTCTTTGCGGCTTTCGCCGCCGCCTGGCGGGCCAGGCAGGGGCCGCTCGCGTGGCTCGCGCTCGCCGGCCTGCTCACGGCCTTCGCCGTGACCGTGGAGTACTCGAACGCCGTCGCCGGTGCCGCGATCGGCATCTACGCGCTTACGAGACGCGGGGCGATCGTGCGGCGAGCAGCGGTCTACGGCGGGGCGTTTCTCGCCGGGCTCGTGCCACTGCTGGCCTACCACTGGTGGGCGTTCGGCTCGCCGTTCGAGAGCGCGCGGTCGCACGCGCTGTACTTCCGGGGCGAAGACGCGATCGAGCGCGCGGGGGAGACAGGTGGCCTGTTCGGGTTGGAGGCGTTCCCGAGCCTCGGTCGCGCGGTAACGCTCCTCTTCTCTGAGTGGGGCCTGCTTGCCGCCACGCCGATCGTCTTCCTTGCGCTGTTGGGACTGTTGGCGCTCGCGCGTCAAGGTTGGCGTGCCGAGGCGCTGCTGATCGGGAGCCTGTGGCTCATGTACCTGCTGCTCAGCATGTCCTACTACTCGATCTTCGGGGACTTCGCGGGTGGGCCGCGCTACCTCGTCCCCGTCCTACCGTTGCTCGCGCTGCCGCTTGCCGCCGCGACGAGACGCTGGCCGGGCGAGGCGCTCGGGTTGACGCTCGCGTCGGTTGCCATGATGGCGGGACTGACGCTCGCCCGACCCCTCTTCGCGACCGAGGGCGCGCTGCTGACGCGTCTCCGCGAGCGCCAGTTTCCGCCCACGGCGGCTTCGCTGATCGACGTCAGCAGCATCTCGGCGGCGCTCCTCTTCCCGATCCTGGTCGCGGTTGCCCTTGTCGTCGCAGCGACGATGCTCCCGCAGCGGAGATTGCGCCGCGAGCACGTGATCGCCGCAGCCCTCGTGCTCGTCGCCTGGCTCGTCGTCCGAGAGAGTGCAGTCAGGCTGCTGGACACCGGGGCTTCGGACATGCGATCGCTGGCCGTCGTCGCGATCGCGGCAATTGCGGTCACGGGTTACGCGGTCGTCCGGCGCCTCGTGGTGACGAGGTAGTGCAGCGTCGCGTCGGGATCCTGGCTGTTCTCGCCGTCGTCGCCGGAGTTGCCTGGCTTCAACAGGGCGGCGACTACAACCAGAACTCCCACTACGTGCTGGTTCGCGCGCTCGCGGACGGCACGCCCGAGGTCGACTCTGCGCTCGGTGAGATCGGAGAGCTGAGCACGCGGGACCTCACGCGCTGGCACGGCCACTACTACTCGGACAAGGCGCCGGGTTTGGCGTTCGTGACACTCCCGGCGTTCGTCGCGCTCGACGCCGCCGGAGTGATCGAGCCCGGTGAGCCAAAGGATGCGCTGTGGCTCCTCGGGCTCGTCGGGGTGGTGCTGCCGTTCGGGCTGCTCCTGCTCATGGTGCGGGCTGTCGCCGAGGACGTCGAGCCTGGCTTCGGAACGGCTGCGGCAGTCGCCGTCGGGCTGGGGACGATCCTGCTCCCCTACGCGACGCTGTTCTACTCGCACCTTCTCTCGGCGTGTCTCGTGTTCGGAACGTTCTTCCTGCTGTATCGAGCTCGAGGGCGCGGACGCGCGACGCTCGCGGTCTTCATCGGCGGACTGCTTGCCGGCCTGGCCGTGACGACCGAGTACCCGAACGGGCTGGCGGTGATCCTGCTCGGCGCATACGCCCTTTCGGAACGACCGCGGATCGCTCGGGCGCTCACCTACGCGTCGGGTGTGATCGTCGGCGTGATCCCGCTCGCCGTGTACGACTGCTGGGCCTTCGGGTCGATCACGCACATCTCGAGAACCGGCTCGCTGACCGCGGAGGATCCCGGCCAGGGGTTCTTCGGTGTCGGTGCGCCGAGTGCGACGTCGGCGCTCGAACTGCTGTTCTCGACCACCGGGCTGGTGACGCTCGCGCCTGTCGTCGTGTGCGGTCTCGCCGCTCTCCCGATCGTGTACGCCCGCGGCGGGCGACGAGAGGCGTTGCTCGTCGCCGCGCTCGCGACTGCGTACATCGCGTTCAACACCGGGTACGACGCGACCTTCGGCGGCTTCGCGCCAGGCCCTCGCTACGTGATCCCGATCTTGCCGTTCATCGCGCTAGGGCTCGCTCCCGCGTTTCGCCGCTGGCCGACGACGACTACGGGGCTGGCGGCGGTGTCGGTCGTCGTCATGTCGTCGATCACCGCCACGCACGCGCTCGCGGGCTACAACCTCGGCTGGTTCGACCGGATCGCCGGCCGGCAGTTCACGGAGACGGCCGCATCGCTCGTCGGTGTCACCGGTTGGTACACCGTCGTCCCGTTCTTCGCCGCCGTCGCGGTCGCGGTCGCGCTCGCCTTCGCCTCGGCGCGACGGCCCGAGCTCTCCCCGCTCGAGACGGTCGTCGGCGGAGGTGCGGTGCTCGTCTGGGCCGTCCTCGCGGCTGCCGCTCCCGTGCAGCAGGATCTCGGCGGCAGAGGCCAGGAGTACGGGGCTTACGGGGCCGTCCTCGCGGTTGGGGCCGTCCTGGCCGTCGCGGCGGCTGTGCTGCTACGCCCGGGGACGCCGAGCCGCGATCCGAACTGAGCCGGCGATCTCCCGCAGCGGCGTCCGCTCGAGCACGCGCTCCAGTCGCTGCACGGGCCTGACGAGCCTCGCGGGCGTGACGTGGTGCAGGAAGTCGAACGGCTCGGCGACGTCGACGTCCAGCCCGTGGTGCTCGAAGATGCTTCGAAGTTCGCGGGCCCGAAACGCGGTCTCGTGGGGAAGCACGTGCCGCAGACGCCGAAGCGGCTCCAGGTGCCGCTCCGCCCAGACCTGCGGGTTCAGGCGGTTTGGCTCGGTGAACGCGAGGCGCCCGCCCGGCCGCACGAGCGGCACGATCGTCTCCAGGCAGCTGTGCACGTCGACGTGATGCAGGACGCTCACGCCCACGACTGCGTCGAACTCGCGTCCTTCGAGACCCTCGCCCGTCTCGATGTTTCCAACGATCACCTCGGCAGAGTCGCCGACGCGGTCTCGCGCGACGGCCGCGGTCGCTTCGCTGAGGTCGACCGCGACGAGCTCGCACCCGCTGGCCGCTAGTCGCGTGGTGAACTCGCCGGTCCCGCAACCGAGCTCGAGGCAGCGGATGCCGGGGCCGAGCTCCGCCTGGTCGATCAGGAACCGCGCCCGCCGACTCGCACGAAGCTCGCCCGCGGGGCCCGACCACCCCCAGACGTGCTCCTGGCCCGCGGCGATCAGCTCGCCTTGACGACGCTCGGCTGCGTAGCGGTCCGCGCTCACCACGACTCCGTGACGCCTGGGCCGGCGACGATCTCCGCCACGAGCCCTTCGCGCGGGACGATCGTGTACCTGCCGAGATCACCGAGCTCGACCTCCTTCGCGACTGTCAGGTCGGACGCAAGGGGTCCGACGTAGAAGCGAGGGCGCATCTGCCGGGCCTGCTCGAACGAGCGCACCGCGCCGGTGGCCGGAAGGTAGCGGTACGGGTACTGCGGCGAGTAGTCGACGTAGATCTGCACGAGCTCGAAGTAGCGCGCGTCGGCGAACGGCCAGTACGACGGCACGAGTGCGAACTCGCCGGGGGCGAGGTGCGAGTTCACGTACTGCTTTGCGCTCGCCACGCCCGTCGCGAGCCGCTCCTGCTCTGCCGCCGCGTTGAGGCGGTTGTCCCACGCAGGCCACGCGACGTAGAGGACGATCAGCCACGCGAGTGCCGGCACGCGCGCGCGCGGCTCGCGCTGTAGCAGCCAGAGCAGCGCCAGCGCCGAGAAGACGAACGCAGGTGCGAAGTAGTGGACGTTCGGTGGCCGGGCGTACGCGAACACCGCCGTCGAGAGGGCCGCGACGGCCCAGATCACCGGCACAGGCTCACGGCGCAGCGCGCCCACGGTGCCCGCGACGGCGGCAAACAGGAACACGAACGCGGCCGGTGTGCCGACGATGTCGGCGAACGCGGAAATCGGCGTCGAGAACGGCTCGATCCCCTCCTGGACGCCCTGGCCGCTCATGTTGCGACCGATCGCAACGAAGGTTCGCATTCCGTCCTGCACGTCCAGGGTCACTGGGATGAGCAACCCTGCGACGAACGAGACGACGAGCAGCGCGTTGAAGCGACTCGCCACCCGGCGCACGAGCGGGGGCGCGCGGAAGCGCGCGACTGCCTCGGCCAACCCCACCGCCAGCCCACCGAGTGCGAGAACGACGAGCGTCGCGCGGAGCTGCGCCCCGGTTGGGTGGAACGGGAAGCGGTCCCAGTTCAGGAGGACTGCCAGCACCAGCCAGAGGCCGACCAGCGACCAGACGCCGACTCGGTGCGCGTGGACGAAGCCTCGAGCCCGCTGGAAGCTCGCTCGCAGCTCGCTCTCCGGCGACGGCCGCCAGAGCGCGGCGACGACCAGCGGCAGCAGCAGCGCGAGTGCGTGCAGCTTGACCATCGTCGCGAAGCCGACGAGCAGCCCGCTCGCCGCGTACCAGCCCACCGAGCGGCGGTCCACGGCTCGCGCGATCGTGAAGGCGAATACGAGGCACAGGACCGCGAGCAGGACGTCGGGCCGCAGCTGGATGGACATCGCGATCAGCCCTGGGGCCGCCAGCCAGAGCACGCCGTTCGCGAGGCCCCAGGTCCAGTGCCCGAATAGGCGCGCCGCGAGCGCGAACGCGAGCAGCGCACCGAGGAGGTAGAAGAAGACGGCGAAGCCGCGGAAGAGCCCCCGCGCCTGGTCGAGGTCGAGCAGCGTGCGGTCGACGTAGCGCTGCCGCGCTTGGCGCGAGAGGCTTCCCTCGTCCACGAGTGCGTCGACGCCTGCTGCGACCGCGACGGCTTCGGTGATGGGCAGGCCGGGGTGGTCGACGAACGTCATCTCGCGCCCGAGCATCAGGTTCAGCGCCGACGCCGTGTACGTCGCATCCGCGTCGGCGTACGTCCACCACGGCGAGCGGAGGGGTTGCGCGTCGACGGCGAGCGTGGCGAGCGTCAGCACTGTCGCCAGGGCCAGCAGCGCCCACCGCTGCGCCCAGACGCGAGCGGCGCGACCGCTCAGACGCCGCGGCGGGTGAGCGGTGCGACTCTGAATTTCCAAAACGCGAAGAGCGTCATCTGGAGGAGCAGCACGCCGTGGCGCCAGCGACTGATGTTCGTCTCGCCGTACGTGCGCGGGTGATAGCGCACCGGCAAGTCGACGATCTTCAAGCCGAGCCTGGCCGCGCCGAAGAGCAGGTCGAAGTCGCCGAACGGGTCGAACTCGCCGAAGTAGGAGCGGCCGGCGGCGATCCGGTCGTAGTCCCGCTTCAGGAGCACCTTGGTCCCGCACAGCGTGTCCTTCACC
>Ga0210380_10001229_pt1 | contig 10601 bp, 5 predicted proteins | sample PLM4_5_coexredo_FD_155476 | JGI IMG/M metagenome (GOLD analysis project Ga0210380, IMG submission 155476) | Groundwater sediment microbial communities from an aquifer in East River, Colorado, USA - PLM4_5_coex redo | ecosystem: Environmental > Terrestrial > Soil > Riparian zone | place: USA...
CGCCCCGAGAAGATGACCGACGATCAGGACATCGTCTACGAGTTCGGTCGCGAATTGAACGATAACCACGGCGTCACCGACCGTACTTACGCTCGCGCAGCGACACGATTCGGCGAACAGGGAGTGATGGATCTGGTCGGCGTGAACGGCTTCTATTCGCTGATCTCCATGGCGCTCAACGTCGGGCGGACGCCATTGCCGCCGGGCGTCGCTCCCGCATTGAAGCCGACACCTCGGTAAACGGTTTCCGTCGGATGAAGAGAGTCACTCTCGTCACGCTGCTGCTCGCAACGCTCGGCATGGTGGTGGGCCTTGTACTCCAGGCCGGCATTGACGCCCAGGCGCCCGCGTGGAGAGCCGACTACGCCGAGGCGCGCCGTGTCGCCCGGCTGCTGCCCGGACGCAAACCCTTGCGCATCAACGTCCTCAAGTTCGCCGAGAGCCGGCGGCCGAAGAACTTCAGCGTGAAAGGCGCTCCGGCCGAGCCGAGCGTCCAGGCCCGCACGGTGTTCCAGGTTGTCTACGCGGATGGTACGGTGATGGTCGACGCGGGGATGAACCAGCAGATCCACCGCTTCTTCGGACGAGGCTCGGAGGAGCCCTACGACGCCGAGGCGGCGCGCCAAGTCGAGGCCGCGCTCGACCGCGCCCGGCTCATCATCGTCACTCACGAGCACGGCGATCACGTCGGGGGCGTCGTCGCCTCGCCGCGGGCCGCCGACCTGGCGTCGAAGACCATTCTCACCCGCGTGCAGTTGCAGACACTCATGACCGCACCGCAGATGCCCGAGATCCGCCTGACCACGGACGCCGCGCGCCGCTACACGGCCGTGGACTACGACGACTATTACCCGGTAGCGCCGGGCATGGCGTTAATCAAGGCGGCCGGCCACACGCCGGGTTCTCAAATGGTGCTCGTCTCGCTCGAATCGGGCCGAGACGTGCTGCTCATCGGCGACTCGGCCTGGCACATGGACAGCGTGCGCCAGATGGTCGGCAAGGACGCGCCGTGGATCGTCGAGGACCAGCCGGCGGTGCTCGATCAATTACGCTGGCTGAATGGTCTCGTGCGCACCGAGACGAACCTCACCATCGTCGCCAGTCACGACGACGATGAGCGGCGTCGATTGATCGACTCGGGCGTCCTCGGCGGCCGTCTCGAGTAGAGCTCAGAGATCGAGACGCCCCGTGCTGGCGCCCAGTTGCTCGATCTCCGCACCCGCCAGGTGCGCCATCGCCAGCAGCAGGTTCGCCGTCGGCGCATCCTTCGGCGCTTTGACGTGCCGGTTGCCCTGCAGCCGGCCGTGGGCGCGGCCGACCATCACCGCCGGCGGATTGTTGCGATCGTGCTGGTTGCCGTTGCTCATGCCGCTGCCCCAATAGAGCAGCGCGTGGTCGAGCAGCGTGCCGTCGCCGTCCGGCGTCGCCTTCAGCTTGTCGACGAACTCGGCGAGTTTGACGATGTGGTAGGTGCCGATCTTGGCGTACTTCGCCAGCTTTTCGACGTCGTTCCCGTGATGGGAAACGCTGTGATGCGCCTCGGGAATGCCGATGTGCGCGTAACTCTGCGTGCTCGCCTCGTGTGCCAGGAGGAACGTGAAGACGCGCGTGATGTCGCCCTGGAATGCCAGGTGCATCAGGTTGTAGGTCACGCTCAGGTGATCGTCGAACGCCTCCGGCAGTCCGATCGGCGCTTCGGGGTCGCCGGTGATCGTCTCGAGCCGTGTCTCCATGCGAGCCAGCTGCTGCTCGACCTGGCGGATGTTGCTCAGGTACTCGTCGAGGATGGCGCGGTCTTTGGCGCCGAGGGTCCGCTGCAGCCGCGACGCCTCCTCGCTCACCGAATCGAGCAGGCTCTGCTTCTGCTTCAGCGCCTTGGCGCGCTGATCCGCCGAACCGGTTTCGCCGAACATCCGCTCGAAGGTGACCCGCGGGTTGATGCCCACCGGCAGCGGACTCGACTCGTCACGCCAGGCGAGGGCGTTGAAGAAGGTGCATGGGAAGCCGTCGCACGCGCCGGCGGCCGTGCCCATGTCCTCAGTGCCGACCTCGAGCGATCGCAGCGGCGTATCGCCGGCCACGTGATCGGCAATGTACTGGTCCACGGTCTTCTTCGACTGGATCCGGCCGAACGCATCCCCGGTGGCGTCGCGCGACGCCACCGGTCCCACGCCGTTCAAGAAGGCGGCGCTGGCACCCAGGTGCACGGACTCTCCCCAGGGCGCCTTCATGCCGCTGACGGTGACGAGCGCGTCGCGAAACGGCTCGAGCGGCTGCATCACCGGCTTGAACTCGAAGTTGCTGCCGATCTCGGTCGGATGCCACGTCTCCGGAAACACGCCGTTCGGCAGGTAGACGGCGCCGAAACGGAACGGCGCCGCAGCGGCCGTGCGGCGCTGGGCCGTGGCTGCCGGCACCATCGCGTCGAGGAACGGCAGCGCCACGGCGGCGCCCACCGCGCTCTGCAGGAACGTACGGCGGGACAGGTGCTTTTTCGTGATGTACATGGCTACTGTGCCCTCGCAACCCGGCTCTCGGCCGGCTGGAGCGTTGCCCGCATTCGGAACGGCACGCTGTTGACGATACCCGTGATGATCGAGGTCAGCTGGTAACGATTCGGGGCGGCCTCGCGGACGATGCGCCGCACCACCGGCATGTCGGACGGCTCGAGGCCGCGGCCGAGCGCGTAGGTCAGGAGCCGTTGGGTGACGGTCGTGGCGAACGCCTCGGGCCGCTTGAGAATCGCCTCGCGCAGCGCGACGGGACCATCCACCTTCGTGCCGTCGGCCAGCACCCCCGCCGCGTCGATGGGTGCCCCGTCGGCGTCCTTGTCGCGCCACTGCCCGACGGGGTTGAAGTTCTCGAGCGCGAATCCTGGCGGATCGATGACGCGATGGCACGAAGCGCACACAGCGTTGCTGCGGTGCTGCTCCATCTGCTGCCGCACGGTGCGCCGGCCGGTCGCGGACTTGTTGCTCTCCTCGAGCGTGGGAACCGACGGCAGCGGCGGCGGTGGCGGCGTGTCCAGGAAGGTGGTCAGGATCAGCTTGCCGCGCTGCACCGGAGACGTCCGCGTCGCCACCGCGGTGAGCGACAACAGGCTGCCCTGGCCGAGCAGCCCGCGGCGATTGGGATCAGCAAGCTTCACCAGCCGGAAGCGCGAGCCGTAGACGCCATCGATGCCGTAGTGCTTCGCCAGGCGCTCGTTGAGAAAAGTGTAGTCGGCGTCCAGCAGGTCGAGGGCGCTGCGGTTGCCGCGCAAGATGAACGCGAAGAAGAGCTCGGTCTCGCGGCGGAACGCCTTGCGGATGTTGTCGTCGAAATCGGGGAACATCAGCAGGTCCGGCGTCACGCGTGATTCGAGGCTGCGCAGCTGCAGCCACTGTCCGGTGAAGTTGCTCACCAGCGCATCGGCGCGACGGTCGGCGATCATGCGCCGCACCTGCGCCTCGAGGACTGCCGGATTGCGAAGCTGGCCCGTCGTGGCCAGCGTCATCAGCCGCTGATCGGGGATGCTGCTCCACAAGAAGAACGATAGCCTCGATGCCAGCTCGGTGTCGCTGACGCGATGGGGTGCGCCCGGACGCAGGCCGGCCGGGTCGCGCTCCATCCGATAGAGGAACGACGGGCTCGCCAGCACGCGCGCGACCCCCGCGCCGATGCCCTGGTCGAAACTGCCTCCAGCGTCGCGCGCCTGGCGATAGAACGACAGCGGCGCATCGATATCGGCCTGGCTCAACGTGCGGCGATAGGCGCGGCGCGCCAGGCTCGAAAGAATCCGCTCCGCACATCTAGTGTCTTCGGCCGCCGACGCCGGGCGGCACACGAACAGAGGGCCGCGCGCCGCGGTCCCCTGGTTGACGCCGGTGACCTTGAACGGCCCGGTGACGCTCATCGTCCGCAGCCGCGGGAGGCCGCCGGCGAAATGCACCTCCTGACTGTCGCGCTGCGAGACCTCCCACACATCCTGCCGAATGACCGAACGCTCGCGCCACGTGACCGCGATGTCGTGTGGCCCGGCGCTGAGGGTGACGCGCGTCTTCAGCCGCTCATCGAGCTTCGTCACCATATCGATCGGATTCTTGACGCTCGCCTCGTGATCCTCGGGTCCTCCGATCTTCACCGTGCGGACGATGTCGTCGTCGACCATGAAGACCAGCTCATTGGGGTGATCCCAGCCCTCGACGCCCGCATACCCGTTGAGCACCGTGCGGTTCAGCCGTGCCGACAGCTCGTATTCGCCGTCGGCGGGAAAGATGTGCCGGACCATCTTGCCGCCGCGTGTGCCCAGCGGCAGCCCCTCGACGTGGCCGCTCTGCGTGACCTCGAGGCTGATGGCGAAGTCGGTGGTGCCTGGACGGATCGCGGGATCGCCGACCGCCAGCGCGCTGATGCGCTGTGCCGCGGTCACATAGCGTTCCAGCAGCAATGGGGACGTCCGCAGCGAATCGGCGATGTTGTCGAAGCCGAAATTGCCGCCGTCGCTCGGCAGCAGATCGGCCACGTCGACGTCCAGCCCCAGCAGGTCGCGGATCGCGTTGCCGTATTCGGTCCGGTTCAGGCGATGGAGCACGTACTCGCCAGGCTGGACCCGAGCGGCCCACGCGCGGTCCAGCGAACCGGCCAGCCACTTCGTGAACGCGACGTACTCGGTCTCGGCCGGGTGCGGCATGCCCTGGGGCGGCATCGCCCGGGCGCCGAGCTTTCGCAGCACGCGCTCCCACGTCGCCGCGTGCGGCAGGAGGTCGGAGACGCTGACGGTCTCGAGGTTGACGGGATCGTTGCTGGGCTGCGCCGTGCGCGAGTTGTGACAGCTCACGCAGTACTCATTCAGCCAGGCGCGATGCTTCTGGGCCTCGGCGGCTGCCGCAGGCGTCGTCGGGAGCGCAGCCGGTGCCTGGGCGGCCACGGCCGTCGCAGCCGCGATCCACAGGGCGGCGATCGCGCCGGCCAGTTTCGTCACGGCTTGGCTCCCGCCGCTTCGAGCCCCGCCAGCTCGCGAAGCGCAGCGATGACTTCCTCTTTGGTGTTGCGAGGCGGCTTGTAGGCGTCCTGATCCATGACCGTGGCGTTGCCGGGGCCGCTTTCCGGCTTCTCGGCCAGCTGCAGCGGCGTGAGGTTGTCCTTGTTCACTGCATCGAGCCTGGCCCCGCCGGCGACCAGCGCCCGCATGATCGGTACCTGCCGCGCGGTGACTGCCTGGTGCAGCGGCGTCGAGCCGTCTGGCGCCTTGGCGTTGGGATCGGCGCCGGCGGCGAGCAGCGTCTTGACGGCGTCGAGCGGGGCGCGATCGGCGGCCTCACGAAACGGCGGGGGCCCGGTCCGATTGAAGCCCGGCCCGCCGCCGAAGGCGGCGCCGCGACCGCCGATGAGCGCCATCATCAGCGGCGTCTTGCCGACGTTGGCATTGGCGCCGCGCCCGGCGGCGCCGCCACCCCCGCTCCCGCTATCCCCTTCCTTCTTCACCTCGCTCGGCGACCACTCGACCTTTGCGCCCTTCGCCAGCATCAGTCGGATGACCTCGACGTCGGAGGCGATCGCCGCGCGATAGAACGGCGACGCATTCACGTCGTCGCCGCAGCACAACGATGCCGAATGGAGCTGGCCGATGAAGACCTGGTTGGGATCGGCGCCGCGATCGAGCAACAGCGTGATCAGATCGAGCGCCGTCAGCGCGTTCTCGTGATTGGCCCGCAGCCGCGATCCGTCGCGCGCGCGCATGTCACTGGTGGCGTCGTGCATGTCGACGGCGAAGTAGAGCGAGCCGTCGTTGGCATTCGCACCGCGATCGATCAGTTCTTTCGCCAGGTCGAAGCGGTCGTTGACGATGGCGATGATCGCGGCGGTGGCACCGTCGCCGTTGGTCGCCTTCACATCGGCGCCGGCCTGAATCAACGTCCGGGCGATCTCCTCGTGGCCATTACGGACCGCGAACATCAGCGCCGTAAGGCCTCCCGTGGGATGGTCAGCGTGTTCGCGCTTCTTGAGCGCGGTCACGCGCGCGCCGCGGTTCGGGTCGGCCCCGGCCTCGAGCAGAGCGGACACGATATCGGCGTGCCCCTCGGCGGCGGCCCACATCAGGGCGGTTTGATCCTGCAGCGTATCGACGGCGTTCACGGCGGCGCCGGCCTCGAGCAGCAGCTTCACCGCGTCGAGGCGTCCGGCACGCGACGCCGCGGTCAGCGCCGTCTCGCCGTCCGGATGCGACAACGACACGCTGGCTCGTGCCTTGAGCAGGACATCGATCAGCGGGGCATCACCGCTGCGACTCGCCTGAAGCAACGGCGTGACGCCGAAACGGTTCGGCGTGTCGACCCTGGCCCCGGCAGCGATCAGCGCTCTGGCCATGTCCAGGTTGCTGTGGTGGGTGGCCCAGAGCAGGGCGGTCGACCCGTCTTGTCCCGCGGCGTTCGCGTTGGCACCCTGGACCAGGAGCGCGCGAACGGCCACCAGGTCTCCGTCACGCGCAGCGGCGACCAGTGGATCCTGGCCGGCCGCCTGGCCGCGACCGCTGAAGCTCACGAGCACCATCGCCAGCATGGCGGCGATGGCCAACCACCAGGAGACCTCTCGTTGCTGCATCGTGGCCTGCCTTTCCCGTGCCGGGTCAGCCGCGGAACCGGGTACGTGCGCCGACTATGCGAAAGAGTCGGCCACAGGGTAGATCAGCGCCGCGCAGAAGTCATGAAATGGAAATCTGAATATCGAGTATTTGAAATTATTCGCTTTAGAACCCTTAATCACGTTCCTGCCAGCGGGCTGACGTCAACGCCAAAGCCCGTCGTTTTCGCAGCCATCGTGGCGAGTTTTAGCTCATCGTCGCGCGACGTCCGCCAGCGCATGCACGACGACGGCGATTGCGGGCTGCGGACTGGGAACGACGGCGACGAACCGCTGGCCGTCCGGAGAGACGTCGAACTCCTCCTGATCTCTTCGCTGTTTAATGGACGATGCCATGAACAGCGGCACGGGTGTGCCGAGCACCAGTGTTGGTCGAGTGCGCACCGGCAATGCCATGAGATGGCCGTCCGCCGCCAGGAAAAAGATCTCCCGGCCATCTCTGCTCCATCTGGCCGTGGTGCCGCCCTTCGCGGACAGGCGGACCGTTGCGCCGTTTGGAAAGGGCACCACATACACCTCGGATGCCCCGGAGTCTCCCGACGTGAACGAGACGAAACGGCCATCCGGCGAAAACCGTGCGTCTATCCCCGTGGATGGCGACCGGCGCACCCGTGTGCGCTCGTGCGAACCGCCGGTGCGCAGGAACCACAGCTCCCAGTGATTTCGGCTGGCCAGTTCCGAGAAGAGCAACGTGGCACCATCGGGCGATATGTCGTCCACGAGCTGGAATTTGCCCGCGGGGAGCCACTGCTCTTCCTCCCCTGTCGTCAGATCCTTGCGAAACACGTGCGGGGGCGGCATCGCACGATCGGTCGAAAACGCGACCGCAAGGCCGCCGGACAACCAGGCGCCGCCCAAATCGCTTCCCGGATCCGAGGTCAGGCGGTCTTCGACATCTCGACGGAGATCGAGCTTCCACAGATCGTGGCTGCCCTCTCCGATTTGCACGCGGCTGAACAACAAATTGTGACCGTCAGGCGAAAGTCTGAGACGGCCATAGTCCGGCGCGGGCTGCGCCACCGCCGCGATCTCCTTACCGGTGCGATCGAGCCAAATCATCCGCTGGAGCTGTTGAGGCTGATACGCCACCACGTCGCTGTTCCGCGATGCAGTGAACATGGCGCGTCCCGGCGCGTAAGCATAGTCGACCGATTGAGCGATAAGGAAAGGGTCGCCGACGATCCGCCCGGCATCCAGGTCGAAGCGCTGCGCCATCAGCGTGCCTTCTCTCCTCGCGAACACAAAGTAGCCGGCGCCGGCCCACTCTGCGTTGGACGCCACTGACAGCACGGGACGGGCGGCACGGCCGGCTTCGGTCAACATCAGCTGACGGCTGCCATCGCGCAACCGTGCGACATAGACGAAGCGCTGGCCATCGGACAGGAACGACGGCCACTGAATGCTCGACTCTTCCCGCGATTCATCGCGGCGGACAGCCACTGTTGGTGTGCCGCCGGCGGCCGGCACGCTGAGAATGGCCTCGCCGGTCCCCGAGGCAAAGAGAATACGGCCGGCGCTTCCCCAGGTCCCCGTCGAGCGCCTTCCTATCGCGTCGCACACAGTCAGAACCGTGTCGCTGCCGAGATCGACCCGCTTTAGCTTGTCCTCGGTGAAGAACGCGAGCGCCCGGCCATCCGGCGACCAGAACACCGACCGTGCCCCCTCCGTTCCTGTCACCGGCCGTGCGTCGAGCGCCGAGGTTGGGCGGAGCCAGATCCGGCCCGACTCCGTTCGTGAACCAACGGCGGCGTCCGCCACGATCATCGCCAGCTCCGATCCGTCCGGCGACAGCGCGAGAAACGTCGTGTCGGCCCCGCGGGCAAAGCCGGCGCCGTTCGGCGGCGATATCCAGAACCGTAACGGCGCCCCTTCGGGTCTCCTGTCGCGAGCGCTTCCTCGCAGGAAGACACCGGCAGCCATTGTCGCCGCCGCGACAGCGACAACGGCGGTCGCCGCGACAACCCCTCGCCACCTGCGCGACGCAGACCCGGCGACAGGAAGTCCATCTACGCCCTCCGCGATCCACTTCAACTCGTCGACCAGATCACGAACGGTTTGCCAGCGCGCGTCCGGATCTTTCGCGAGGCATTTTCGGACCACGTGATCGAGAGCCGGCGGCGCCAGATGCCGCAGGGAGGAAACAGGGGCCGGATCGCGTTCGAGCACCGCCGCAATTACATTCGCGTGCGTCTCGCCCTCGAAGGCCGGCTGGCCTGTGAGCATCTCGAACAGCACAGCTCCGAACGCGAAGATGTCGCTCCGCGTGCTGGCGTCGCGTCCTTCCAGCTGTTCCGGTGCCATGTAGCGCACCGACCCAAGAAAGGTGCCCACTACGGTCAGCGTCTGCGGGGCGGTTGCACCCGACTCGAGTGGCCCAGCGGCATCCGAGCTGGTAAAGGCAGGACCCAACGTTCGCGCGATGCCGAAGTCCAGCAACTTCACGCCTGCGGTGGTGAGCATCACGTTCGCGGGTTTGACATCGCGATGAACGACGCCGGCCCGATGCGCCGCGTCGAGCGCGCCGCCGATCGCGATCGCGTACTGAAGCGCCTGATCAATCGAGAGCGCACCGCGTGGCAGGCGTTCTGCCAGCGTCTGTCCGTCGACGAACTCCATCACGAGATAGTCGATGGCGCCTTCACGGCCGACGTCGAAGAGCGTGCAGATGTCTGGGTGATTCAGTTGCGACACGACGCGCGCTTCGCGTTCGAAGCGGGCCCGGCGATTGGGATCTCCTGCCAGGTCCTCGCGCAGCGTCTTGATCGCGACGACGCGGTCGAGGCGGGTGTCGCGCGCCTTGTAGACCTCGCCCATCCCGCCGGTCCCCAGGGCCGACACGATCGCGTACGGGCCGAGGCGGGCGCCGGACTGCAGCGGCAAAACGGTACACGGATTATCCGGTCAACGCCTTCGGAGAGTCCAGCGGGATCCACCGACGACGATACGGGTACCGTCGGGCGTGATCGCCACGCTGCGACCTCCGCCAGGGGAAGGGACGGCCGTTCCCGACGTTGCAATCGTCGTGCGCGTCACGTGCGGCGCGGCGGTTTGCCCCGGCCGCCTTGTTCTCACGTACCACGTCAACGCGCCCCCGGCGATAGGCGCGACGAGCACCGTGACCACTGCGGTGGTCCACCTCACACGCACGCCACCGCGGGCGCGTCGCTCGTCCCTCGCCGCCGGCGCCGCCGGCCAACTTGTTGCGGCGATCCATGACAGCTGCCGCTTGACGTCACCGACGGTCTGCCAGCGCTCGTTCGGGTTCTTCGCCAGGCAGTCTTCACAAGGTGATCGAGCGCCGGCGGCATGAGCGACTGGCCGGCGGAGAGCGGAGGCGGCTCGGAGTCGAGCATGGCCGCGATGACGCTTGCCTGGCTCTCGCCCTGGCGGGAAGAACCTTGATCGCGACGACACGTTCCAACCGCGTGTCACGCAGTCGCTGGAAGAGCCAAGGCGATTGCTTGACGATCGTCGCTGGCGGTCTCTTTTCAGCTCATGCGTCGGCGCGCGCGCACGGCGGTGATGAACAGGCCGCCGACGATGGCGAAGGCGGCGATGCCCACGACCTGCACCCATCCGCCGATGTCGGCTGGGTGCGAGATTCGCCAGAACGCCGCCCGGACATCGAACGGCGCGTCGGGTTGCGTGCGAAGGTGGTCCATGGCATCCAGCACGGCGAGCAGCGCGGTCGAGCCGACCGCAAGTGCCGCCGCCGAGACGAGTCCCGGACCAAAGAATCCACCGACCTGGCTTGGCGTGGCGCCTTCGGGCTGGTCCTCGAGCACGGGCTCGCGAACACCGAAGGGGGCGAACCGGTTGAGCATGAACAGCCCCGGGACACCGACGACGAGCGTGGTGAGAAAGAAGGTGGACCACCCGAGCGCGCCGACGGCAAACCCGGTGATGGGCCCTGCCAGGACGCGGGGGAGCGCGAACAAGCTCGAAAACAGCGCGTACTGCGTGGCGGAAAACCGTTTCTC
>Ga0210380_10001230_pt1 | contig 10601 bp, 6 predicted proteins | sample PLM4_5_coexredo_FD_155476 | JGI IMG/M metagenome (GOLD analysis project Ga0210380, IMG submission 155476) | Groundwater sediment microbial communities from an aquifer in East River, Colorado, USA - PLM4_5_coex redo | ecosystem: Environmental > Terrestrial > Soil > Riparian zone | place: USA...
GTACGTGGTTTCGATTTCGGTCGTGATCCTCATCGTCCTGTTCGTGGTCCAGCAATACGGCACGCACAAGGTGGGCCGTCTGTTCGGACCGGTGATGGTCGTGTGGTTCATCACCATCGCAGTCCTGGGCATCGTCTGGATCGTGCGCGAGCCGAGCGTCATCGGCGCGATCAATCCTGTGCATGCCGTGCGATATTTCCGCTCGCACGGATTCCCCGGCATCGCCGTGCTGGGAGCGGTCTTCCTCGCGGTCACCGGCGGTGAGGCCTTGTACGCGGACATGGGGCACTTTGGCAAGCGGCCGATCCGTATCGCCTGGTTCGCCCTGGTGTTGCCTGCGCTGGTCCTGAATTACTTCGGTCAAGGCGCGTTGCTCCTGATCAATGGCGACGCCGCGAAGCAACCGTTCTTTCTGCTTGCCCCGTCCTGGGCGCTCTTCCCACTCGTGGGGCTGGCAACGGCGGCCGCAATCATCGCGTCGCAGGCCCTCATCTCCGGCGCGTTCTCGCTAACACAGCAGGCGATTCAGCTTGGCTACGCCCCACGCCTTGACATCGAACACACCTCATCGCACGAGAAAGGACAGGTCTACGTCCCACAAGTGAACTGGGCGTTGATGGTCTCCACCATCGTGATCGTCGTAGGATTCGAGTCGTCGAGCGCCCTGGCGGCGGCGTACGGCATCGCGGTTACGATGACGATGGTAATCACAGCGGTCTTGCTGCACGTGGTTGCCCTCGAGCGCTGGCATTGGCCGAAGCCGCTCGTCTTCTGCATCACGGGCGTTTTCCTGACGATTGACCTAACCTTCTTTGGCGCGAATCTCCTGAAAGTGTTCCAAGGCGGATGGCTGCCGCTGCTCATCGGTGCGTTCATCTTCACGCTGATGACCACGTGGAAAACAGGCCGCCGAATCGTCGCGGAGCGACTCACCGCGAGGGCGATTCCGATCGATCACTTCATGTCGACGATCGTCGCCGCCCCGCCAGTGCGCGTGCCCGGCACGGCGGTCTTCATGACGGCGCAGCCACGCGGCACGCCGCCGGCGCTCGCGCACAATCTGCGGCACAACAAGGTGATGCACGACTACGTGGTGATCCTCACCGTCACCACCGCTCCCGTCCCTCATGTCGGGCCAGGCGAGCAGATCACCGTGGACGCGCTCGGGCACGGCGTGTTCACCATGCGCCTCGTCTACGGCTTCATGCAGGATCCAATCGTTCCTGACGCGCTGCGCGTGGCGCAGAGCAAGGGACTCGATATCGATGCCGACGATGTGACGTATTTCCTGGGGCGAGAGACGATCCTCGTGACGCATCGACGGGGGATGGCGATCTGGAGAGAGAAGCTGTTCGTCCTGATGACGCGCAACGCCGTGCGGGCCACGGCGTTCTTCCGCCTGCCGCCCGAACGCGTAGTCGAGTTGGGCGTTCAGGTTGAGATCTGAACGCGCGGCGAAGTCAAACGGCTCGCCAGTCTTCGTGTAGCATCTCACCTGGACATCGGCCACAACTTCGGGCTGGACGCTTGCGGGCCGGGCCTGCGCACGGTAGAAGGGAATTGTCGTGAGAAGCGCCGCGGAAAAGAGCACCGGCGTCATGACTGCGGTCATCGACGGAGACGACCACCTCGACCTCGCCGACGTACGCCGGCGACTGCGAGCGATCTTCATCGGTTCAATCGGCAACCTCGTCGAGTGGTATGACTTCTACGCCTATGCAGCGTTCGCGCTCTATTTCGCTGCCTCGTTCTTCCCAGGCCAGGATCCAGTTGTTCAGCAGCTGAACGCCGCCCTCCTGTTTGCGATTGGCTTCATCGTGCGTCCCATCGGCGGATGGCTGTTCGGCCACCTCGCCGATCATTACGGACGGCGCAACGCGCTGATGCTCTCCGTGCTGCTCATGTGCTTCGGCTCGTTGATGATCGCGATCACGCCGACCTACGCCACGATCGGCGTCGCGGCGCCAGTGCTTTTGGGTCTTGCGCGAATGGTTCAGGGGCTGAGCCTTGGCGGCGAATACGGGACCAGCGCCACCTATCTCGCAGAGGTCGCGGACGCGAAGCACCGTGGCTTCTATTCCAGCTTTCAGTACGTGACCCTGATCGGCGGGCAGCTGTGTGCGATCCTGGTCCTGCTGCTCCTGCAGCAGGTGTTCCTCACGGCGGATCAATTGAGAGCGTGGGGCTGGCGCATCCCGTTCGTCATCGGCGCCCTGCTCGCGATCGTCGCGCTCGCAATGCGCCGCAATCTGCACGAGACCGACGATTTCGTCGCGTCCAAGACGGTGGGTCGCAAGGAAAGCTCGATCAAAGCGCTCATGAAATACCCCCGCGAGGTCATGATCGTTGTTGGGCTGACGATGGGAGGCACCACCGCCTTCTACACATACACGACCTACATGCAGAAGTTCCTCAAGCTATCGGTCGGCCTCAACGACAGCCAGACGACCCTTGTGACTGCCGGCTCCCTCATCTTCGCGCTGTGCCTGCAGCCGATCTATGGTGCACTCTCGGACAGGATCGGTCGAAAGCCGCTGTTGATCTGGTTCGGAGTCGCGGGCACACTCGGCACCATCCCGCTGCTCTCTTTGCTGCAGTCGACCAGAAGCGCGCTGGTCGCCTTCCTGCTGATCTCGACGGCGTGGCTGATTGTGGCCGGATACACCTCGATCAACGCCGTCGTGAAGGCAGAGCTGTTTCCGACCCGGGTGCGCGCCACGGGGGTCGGCCTGCCCTATGCCGTCACGGTTTCAATCTTCGGCGGGACGGCGGAGTCGATCGCGCTGTGGTTCAAATCGATCGGCCATGAGGCGTGGTTTTCCTACTACCTCACAGCGGTGATTGCGACCTCTCTCATCGTCTATCTGACGATGCGCGACACCAAGCACCAGACGGCAATGGGAAGACATCAGTAAGGTCAATTCCTCTGCGGGGGCTTGCAAAGTTAAGGCACCCCAGAGAGCCTAGAGGCGCAATCGTCACGTAGCAACACGGCGACCCATGGCGCTGAAACCATTGCTTCGAGCTTCACATCCCGTGCGCGTTGTGCTGTCCACACCCGCCGTGATGTCGTTCGTCTCGGTCTGGAAGGCCGTCGCGCTCGCGATGGCGCAGCTCGGCGTCGCGGCGTTCTTCTTGGCGGGGGTCACGAGCTCGACGCTCGGACCGACAGCGGCGTGGTGGGTCCTCGCCGCCTGCGTGCTGAGCGCCTTTGTCCGCGCCATCGACATGGAGAGCTGGGCGCTGCTGATTCCCGGCGGGACCATCGGCCGTCTCGAGCAAGCGTTCGGCCCGCGTGCCGGCCGCATCGGCGCGGCCGCCACCCTGATCGAGCGCTTGCTCCTCGCAACGCTCGCCTCGGTAGTGGTCGGCCACTATGTTACGGGCGCGCTCGTGCCGGCCATCAGCGGACGACTCAGAGGCTCGGTCACCGCCGAAGAGATCGCCACGCTCCTCGCCGTGATCCTGATAGGACTCTTGTGGACGCGAGCGCGCGTCGGTCTGACCTGGCGGCGTGACACGATCGCGACCGGCATCTGGATCGCTGTGGGAATCCTTTTCGTCGCTTCGATCTGGGCGCTCCTCAGCCTCGGGCACAACGCAGCTCCTGGTCGCGTTCTTCTCGCGCCACCGCCTCTGGTCCGCTGGACTCCGTGGCCGGCGCTCGACGCGGTGCTCCTCTTCTTCTTCGGACTCGGCCTGGCCCTCCCCGCTATTGGCGGTGGTGACGCCTTGTCGCGCGCCGCGCACGAATTCGCGCCGCCGCGACTGCAGGCCCTACGACGAACCAGCCTGGGCGTCGTGCTGTTCACGATCGCGATTACGGCCGTCACCACTTTCTCTTACGTCCTGCTCGTGCCTGGCAACGAGCAGGACGCATGGATGAGTGTCCCACTGGCGGGACTCGCACAACATGTCGTGGGCCCCGCATGGACGCGACACCTCCTCGGCCTGGCCGTCGCTGCAGCTGCGGTGCTGATGCTCGCGCCCACCGTGCACATCGCGCTCGCGGATGCCGAGTCATTGCTGCAACGACTGTCGATCGAGGGCACCTTGTCCTCGGGCTTCGCGGAGCTTCATCGACGCCTTGGTACGCCAGTCCGCGTGATCGACATGGCCGCGGCAGCGACCGTTGTGATGATGCTCGCAAGCGGCGGTCGTGTCGCCTGGTTGGCGCGTGCGTACACGATCGCCATCACGGCCGTGTTGTTTCTGAAAATCGTGGCGCTCATGCGGTTGCGCCGCGCGTACGCGGGCGCGCCCTACCGGGCGCCTTTGAACGGGCACTTCCGAGGCCGCGAGATCCCCTGGGGCCTGCTGGGCCTCGGAGCACTCCTGGCGGCGACGTCGTTCGTCGCGCTGCTCGTCGGCGATGCGGCATCGATCGCCACCGCAGCCGTGCTCGTTGCCCTGATGTTGCTGTTTCGGCTTGCGGGACGTGACGTCGCCACGAGCGAGGAAGATGACCAGGCGGCTGGCGCGTTCGACCTCGTGCCGGCCACTGAGATTTCGCTCGATCAGATTCACGTGCGCCCCGGCAACGTGCTGGTGCCCGTGCGCAACCCGCATGCGCTCGATCATGTCGCCGCGGCGCTCCGGGCAGCGGGCGATCGTGATGTTGTGGTGATGACTGTACGGCTCGCTGACACCGACCTGGCCGTGCACGACTCCCCCGGTGAAAGCACGCCGTCACGGTACGAGCGTCAACTGCTCTCAGAGGTCGTCGCCGTTGCCGAGCGGCTCGGACGGCCCGTCCGCTTGCTGATCGTGCCTGCGCGCAACGTTGTCGAGGCCATCGTCACCACCGTACTTCGGCTGCGCTCCTCGGATGTGTACGTCGGCGAATCGTCTACGCTCTCCGCCGAGGACCAGGCGCGCATGCTGGGCGACGCCTGGGAACGCGCAGACAAGCTCGACCTGCGGGACGTCCGCCTTGTGATCACTCACCACAGCGGGCGCACCCATACCTATCACATGGGCGCGCATCCGCCGTCGCTCTCGCCCGCCGACCTTGACCTTATTCATCGAGTATGGCTCGACGCCATCAAGGCGGTCGGCCCACACGTTCATCATCACGACGTCGTTCGAGCAGCTCTGACGCAAATGGAACAACAACTGACTGGCCCCAATCGAGACGACGCGCTCGCGTCGATCCGCGACAGCGCCATGCCCGCCGAGGAACTTGCGGCGGTGCTTCACGCCCGCGACTACGGCCGGCTGCGCGACATGATGCGCAACCGGCACGCGAGTGACGTGGCTGAACTCCTCACCGCCCTCACGCTCGAGGATCAGGTGGTGGTCTTCCGCGTGCTGCCACGGAAGGACGCCGCCGCCGTGTTCGAGTATCTGTCGCAGGACGCCAAGGAAGCCCTCCTCAAAGCCATGGCGCAGGAGGATGTGGCCTCGCTCCTCAATAACATGGCGCCCGACGACCGGACGATGTTCCTCGAGGAGCTGCCTGCGGCGGCGACACGGCAACTGCTGTCGCTTCTGACTCCAGAAGAGCGTTCCGTGGCGCTCACACTCCTCGGCTACCCGGAGAACTCCGTCGGTCGGCTGATGACACCGCACTATGTGGCGGTTCGCGAGCAGTGGACCGTACAGGAAGTACTCGATTACGTCCGCGCGCACGGTCACGACAGTGAAACGCTCAACACCATCTATGTGGTCGACGAGCAGGGACTCCTGATCGACGACGTCCGTATTCGCGAGTTCCTGCTGGCGCCAGTGGACAAGCGTGTGGCGGACCTGATGGATCGTCGCTTTGTGACCTTGACGGCCACCGACGACCAGCAGACCGCTGTGGCAATGTTCCGCCAGTACGACCGCACTGCGCTGCCGGTGACCGACACCGCTGGCATGCTCATCGGGATTGTCACGATCGATGACGTGCTCGACGTCGCGGAGGCGGCAGCCACGCGCGACATCCAGCGCGTCGGCGGATCGGAAGCCCTTGAAGAGCCCTACATGGACATCGCCTTCGGCCGGATGATCCAGAGCGCGCAGGGGTGGCTCACCGCGTTGTTCATCGGCGAGATGCTCACCGCCACCGCGATGGGCGCCTTCGAAGCGGAAATCTCACGTGCCGTCGTGCTCGCGTTGTTCGTCCCGCTCATCATCTCGAGCGGCGGCAACTCCGGTTCGCAGGCCTCGACGTTAGTCATCCGCGCGCTCGCACTCGGGGAAGTAGGGATTGCCGATTGGTGGCGCGTGATGCGCCGCGAGCTCCTGGCGGGCCTCACGCTGGGTGCGATTCTCGGGAGCATCGGATTCCTCCGAATCACACTGTGGTCCGCGTTCTCCAACATCTACGGGGAGCACTGGCTGCTCGTCGCGATCACCGTCGCAGTATCGCTGGTCGGTGTGGTGCTGTGGGGGACGCTGAGCGGCTCGCTGCTGCCCTTTGTGCTGCGCCGACTCGGCTTCGATCCAGCCGCCTCGTCGGCGCCGTTCGTCGCCACGCTCGTGGACGTCACCGGTCTGGTGATCTACTTTTCGGTCGCGCTCGTCGTATTGCGAGGCACGCTGCTCTGAGAAGGGCACGCCCTTCTCACGCTGCTGGTCCTCGTCACCCGCGGGAGTGGCTGGTGGTGTGCTGGCTGGTGCAGTACATGTCGTCCACCTCGCAGCCTTCGACCTCCACCTGAATCGTGGTGTGCGTGATCTGAAAGCTGTGCTCCACGTTGTGCACGACTGCGCGCAGTACCTGTTGCCCCTCGCGAACACTCTGCTCAGCCACGACGATATGACAGCTGCAGGCGACGACACCCGGACCGACCATCCACACGTGCAGGTCGTGCACGTCCATCACTCCGTTCACGCTCCGAATCGCCGCAATGACGGCCGGCATGTCGATATTTGCCGGCGTGCCTTCGAGCAGCACTGTGGTGCTTTCTCGAAGCACCTCGTAGCTGCTGTACAAGATCAAACCAGCAATCAACAGTGAGACGACGGGATCAGCGACTGTTGTCTGTGTCATCGCGACCAGCACGCCCGCGATGACGACACCGGCCGCCGAGACGGCATCCCCCACCATGTGCAAGTACGCGCTCCGCAGGTTCATGTCCTGATGAGCGTCGTGATGGAGCCACCGGCTGATGACGGTGTTCACCACCACGGCCACCGCGGCGACCCCAATCATCAACGCGCCGTTCGCGGGCTCTGGAGCGCGGAGTCGACCGATCGCTTCCCAACCGATCATCAGCGCGATGACAACGAGCGACACGGCGTTGACGAGCGCCGCGAACACCCCCACGCGGTGGTAGCCAAACGTCATCCCGTGGTGCGACGGCTTGGCTGCCATCCGCATCGCGTACCAACTGAAGCCGAGCGCGCCTGCATCGGCGAGGTTGTGCCCGGCATCGGAGAGCAACGCCAGGCTGTGTCCAAACCAGCCGGCCAGCGCTTCCAGCACCACGAACGCCAGCGTGACAACGACCGCCGTCCTCATCGTGCCCGCAGACGCGGCCGTTGCCGGCCCAGCGTGTTGGTGTTGATGCGGACGCGCCGAATGTTCGTGTGCCATGCGTCAGGCAAGTGGAATCACAACTGCGTCGCTCATAGTAACGATGCCGTCCTCAATGATCGCTCGAATCGTTGATAGCCGAGCCTTACGAACGTTCCAAATCGCAATGTCACGCGCCGCGTCGTCGCGTTTTGCCCGACCTCTTTCCAGCCATCCGGCATTTTGCATGGACGTATGAAAGTGGCTGACCTTGCCCGGTGGAGGCATGGGTACATCTGCATGGCGTGGGGCGATCGCCTTGGCGTGCTCCTTGCCCTACGGTGATGACCAAATGTGGGAATACCAAGTCGTCGAGGAACCGAATCCGGTCGCGCTTCAAGAGCGCTTGGGCAGGATCGCCCGCGATGGACGGGAGGAGATCAATTTCGTGGTGCGCCGCCGAGGTTCGGCTCCTCGCGCTCGTCAGGCGACAGGTGACGGTATCCGGTGAGCGGTCCGACGACATGCAGCGACCCACACAGAACGGCTAGGAGGTCGAGGACCTACGGTCGAAAGGCTCCGCGTAACAAGCGCAGGATTGAGTAACGTCAAAGATGTTCACCGACCACGAAAGCACGCATCGTCAATCGCCGCAGTCCCGACGGCTTGCCGTCGCGGTCTCGATTGCGACGCATGCCGTCATGGGATCGGTGCTGATTTGGTTGTTGAGCCTTCCCAGATCGTTTGCGTCATTGGATCAGTTGCCTCGCGCTTCACGAGCCAACCTGGTGTGGCTTGCATCACCTGGACCTGGCGGCGGCGGGGGCGGTGGGGGCAATCGGACGAAGATAGCCGCGCCGGCGCAACAAGTCGGAAGAGATCGGCTGACGGTTCCGATACCTCCCAAACCCGCACCTGTCGAGAAACCCCAGGAGCCGCCACCCGTTCAACCGGTCACCGTTCCAGCGATGCCGATGGCGGCTGCCACCGAAACCACCCCGGGTGTGATCGATCCGGCGCCGCCAACGAGTGCGACGCAAGGACCCGGTTCGGAGGGAGGCGCCGGGAGCGGCGCTGGTGCCGGAAGCGGAGAGGGACAAGGCTCTGGACTGGGTCCGGGCGTCGGCGGTGGAACGGGAGGGGGCGCGTACCGACCCGGGAACGGCGTGTCGAGCCCACGCCTCGTCCGCGAGGTGAAACCAAACTATACGGCCGACGCGATGCGCGCGAAGATTCAGGGCGTGGCCATGCTCGAATGCGTGGTCTTGCCAGATGGCACTGTCGGAGCGGTGAAGATTATCAACTCAATCGATACGCTTCATGGCTTGGACGAAGAAGCGATCAAAGCGGCCAAACAATGGCGGTTCTCGCCGGGCCTTCGCTTTGGGGCGCCTGTTGCGGTTCTCGTGAAGATTGAGCTCACGTTCACGCTCCGCTAGACCCTCCCCGCACCTCGTGCTCACCCGCCGCTCTTGTGACGAATCCGTTAGTTTCGGCTCTCGCCGACCCCCATTTGATTCCTTTCGAACCGGCAATACGAGAACTGCTGCATCGAACCGGACGGCGTGACATGCTGCTCCTGCTCGGACTGAACGAGATGAAATCCTTCGCCAAGACTCTCTTGGAGCGCCACGGGTTCGTAGCGGACGACTTCCAGACCGGAACAATGCGTCGGCCCGGTCGGCGCAAAGGTTGAGATTACGGCTTGGCCCTCAGGTCGCAACGCGCGCCGTAGTTGGCTGACGTATTGCGCGCGCTCGGATACGTCTATCAGGAAGTGAAATGCCGCGCGGTCGTGCCAGACGTCGAAGGCGTTCGAAGGAAGTACCGCATCCCTGAAATCTGCTACGACCCACTCGATTGCTTCCGCGCGTTGCCCGAGCCTCTGCCGCGCGGCGTCAATTGAAGCGCCCGACACATCCATGACTGTAATGCTGGTGTAACCCCTGTCGAGGAGATCGTCGACGAGGGTGGAGGCGCCACCTCCGACATCGATGATCGCGGCGTGCCGATCATGAGCGGCGCGCTCAACCAGAGCGAGGGAACGCTCCAAATGGTGCCGATACCAGCTCACGTCCGCCGGGGACTTTGTGCTGTAAATACGGTCCCAATGCATGCGCGCGTCGAACACGATGCCATTGTAGGACGACGCGCGCGTGACGAAGCGCCCACGCTGTCGCCCGCCACGATCGTTTCTCCGTGCTCGACGGATGAGCAAGGGCGCTCGAACTGCCGTCTTTCGGGCGAATCTATTTCGCCCGGGGGTAAACCGTTGCCGATGATGTCCCGATAAGACCCTCTGGGTGGATCTGTCTCACAGTCGGCCGTTTTGGATGCTGCCGCTCGGCCGGGTCGATCCGCGTTGGTGGCTGCCGGCGGTTACCGGGTTGATATTGCTCGATTGCGTCACGGGGCCAGCAGCGCCTTTGCCTGTCGTCTACGCCGTGCCGGTAGCTCTCGCGGCGTGGTATTCCGGTCAGGTCACGAGTTTGTGGCTTGCGCTCATCCTTCCCACGAGTCGTCTGGTACTTGAAATCTATGTATGGAGTCCGCCTCCATCGTCACCGGACGAAGCGCTGGTGACAGCCATGATTCGGATCAGCACATTTACGCTCCTGGCCCTTTTGACGTTCCGGCTCTCTGAACACGAGCGTTCGCTCGAACGAGACTTGGCGGTGCTCCAGGGACTTCTACCCTTGTGCTCGTTCTGCAAGAGCATCAAGAACGGGAAGAATGAGTGGGAATCACTTGAATCGTATTTGGAATCCCGCTCGGGCGCAGAGTTCTCGCACGGCATCTGTCCTGGGTGCTCGCAGCAGCGCTTTGAAGCCTAACCGCTCGGCGCGTCGGCTCTCGGTCCTCAAACGGAGACGACGGTCAGCCGGGCCTCAATGGCTTAGCAGCTGAACCTGCTGGCGGGTCGGCAATTCGACCTCATCTCTTGGGAAAAGCCAAAAACCCCCGGACTCCACCCGGACTCTAGCAGGGAGGCTGAAAGCTCTGCTGTGGCGACGCTTCTCGTGCGTTTCGACATCACCTTCAGCGTTAACTTCAGACTCACCAGGCACCGACACTTGCAAGCCGCCGTGCCCATTCACCGGTAGGCAGAATCGCGTCGATATCGAACCAGGGCTGCAAAAGAGCCCGACGATGTGCG
>Ga0210380_10001231_pt1 | contig 10597 bp, 8 predicted proteins | sample PLM4_5_coexredo_FD_155476 | JGI IMG/M metagenome (GOLD analysis project Ga0210380, IMG submission 155476) | Groundwater sediment microbial communities from an aquifer in East River, Colorado, USA - PLM4_5_coex redo | ecosystem: Environmental > Terrestrial > Soil > Riparian zone | place: USA...
GTCTCGATTCCCAGCTGCGCGAGGGACGCCTCTACATGAGCCAGCCATCGTTACGGTACTGGCCGATTGAAACGACGGCCAGCGTGTACTACCGAGAAGAGGAAAACCCCGCGACCAATGTCGGCAATGCCTTCGCGGTTGATCGCCGGGGCGTATCGATTCAGCAGGAGAAACAGCTGGGCAACTCGTACGTGTGGAACTACGGCTACCGATACGAGCGCGCCCGGACGTTCGACCCGCTGCTCGGCGCCGCGCACAATGAGTTCGTTGCCGTGTCGCCCTTGACGAGCACGTTCACCCGCGAAGGGCGCGACGAGGTCCTCGATGCGTCCAGAGGTTCCTTTGTCTCGCAGGCATTCTCGTACTCGCCGTCATGGCTCGGCTCGGATGTGTCGTTCAGCAAGTACTACGGGCAGTACTTCCACTACTTTCCGCTTCAGACGGCTCGCCGCAAGCCGTTCACCAACGAGATTCTGCGTCCGCGGCTCGTCTATGCGGTGGGTGTGCGGTTAGGACTGGAGCACGGGTTCGATGGACCGGTGCCCGCGAGCGAGCGCTTCTACGCGGGCGGTAGTACGACCCTGCGAGGCTTCGAGCAAAACGCGGTGGGACCGATCGGCGCTGATCGTATTCCTACGGGCGGCGAGGCGCTGCTGGTCCTCAACAACGAGCTGCGCTTCCCATTCGTGAGCATCGTGGACGGCGTCGTGTTCATGGACGTCGGCAACGTGTTCGCGAGAGTCTCCAACTTCTCGTTCGCCAATCTGCGAGAGTCGGCGGGGGTGGGCGTCCGGTTGCGGACCTCGTGGTTCTTGTTGCGAGGCGACTACGGGTTCGTGCTCGACCCGCGCCCCGGCGAGCGAAAGAGCCGCTTCTACTTCAGCATCGGCCAGGCCTTCTGACCAGCCAGCGATGGGCATGATTCCGCGGCCCCGACCAACTGAGCCAGAACCGGAGCCACCGCCAAAGCCAACTCCAACGCCCGATCCTCTTCCGGATCCTGGGCCGACGAACCCGCTCCCACAGCCAGGGCCGGGGGAGCGACGGCGCTAGGCCCGCTCACATCACGCGGCGGCGGCTCTGCGCCGACGTGTCGTCCGCGTACGCGCGGCACGCCGAGCCGCCTCGCGACGCAGGCCAGGTTCTTTGGTCCGCACGACAGTCGCAGCCGAGAACAACGGCTCCTCTGCTCAGGTAACGACCTTCGAGCTCCCTGCGAATCGGCTGATATATTTCTGTGTGTTCGTCGCTTACAGCGCTTGTCTTCCTTATGCTCGGCTACAACGCTGGGTCGGCAAATCGACGAGCCGCGGACGGAATCGTGTGGGGCGGCCCTGACCGTTCGCCGTGAAAGCACATGATCACGGAAGATCAGACCGGTGTCATCGAATTCCTCGGCGCATCCGCCACTCACAGTGGCGCGCCGGTCGAGCGGATCGAGACGCACATCTCGGTCGTCTTTCTCGCCGGGCCGCGTGCGTGGAAGCTGAAACGCGCCATCCGCCTCGACTACATCGACGCGTCCACGCCGGATCGGCGCAGAACGCTCTGCGAGAAGGAGGTGCAGCTCAATCGACGCACGGCCGCTTCGTTGTACCTGGGGGTGGTGTCCATCACCCGTGAGGCTGACGGCTCGCTGGCGCTCGGTGGCTCAGGGACGCCTGTCGACTGGGTCGTGGAGATGAGGAGGTTCGACCAGGAGGCGTTGTTCGACCGTCTCGCGCAGCGAGGAGGCCTGGACGTGGCCATGATGGCCCGATTGGCCACGGCCGTTGCCCTGTTTCACCGCGACGCAGAGCCGCGTCCGGACCATGGTGGAACCGCAGGCATGCGCTGGGTCGTTGACGGCAATGCAATTGGATTCTCGGAGTTTGGCGCGCGTCTGTTGGATCCGGCGACAGTAGCGCGCGTCATCGATTGCACGCGCGACGCACTCGACAGGTCCGGGGCGCTCCTTGAGAGCCGTCGCGACGCTGGCTTCGTGCGCCAGTGCCACGGCGATCTCCATCTTCGCAACATCGTCCTGTACGACGGAACCCCCACTCTGTTCGATGGGGTCGAATTCAACGATGAAGTTGCGTGTGTCGACGTGCTGTACGACCTGGCGTTTCTCTTGATGGACCTCTGGCACCGACAATTGCCCGCGCACGCCAATGCGGTGTGGAATCGCTATCTCAGCGAAACCGACGACCTCGGTGGAATCGGGCTCATGCCGTTCTTCCTCTCGTGTCGTGCGGCGATCCGGGCCAAGACGAGCGCGACGGCGCTGACTGTGCAGACGGACTCCGCACGGGTGCGCGAGCTCCAGACCTCGGCCCGCGAGTACTTGGCGATGGCCGAGCGCCTGTTGCATCCGCTGCCTGCCTGCCTCGTGGCGATCGGAGGCCTGTCGGGATCGGGCAAGTCGACCATCGCGACTGCGCTCGCTCCGCTGCTTGGCGCGGCGCCAGGGGCGGTCGTGTTTCGTAGCGACGAGATTCGAAAGCGGATCTGCGGTGTGGAGAGACTTTCCCGGCTGGGTGCTCAAGGCTATACGACCGAGGTCACCAATAAGGTGTACGAGACGCTCACGGGGCGGGCCGGCTTGGCTGTGCGTGGTGACTTCCCGGCGATTGTCGACGCCACATTTCTCCGGGCCGCCGACCGTGAAGCCGTCGAAGCCTGCGCACGTGACACCGCGGTTCCATTCGTTGGACTGTGGTTGGAGGGACCTGCACGAACCCTGCTCGAGCGATTGCAGCGCCGTGGGCCCGACACATCGGATGCGGATGCGACCGTGCTTCGCCGGCAGTCTGCACAGGACGTCGGCGTGATTTCCTGGCACAGACTTGATAGCTCGGCATCCATCGATGTCGTTCGGGAGACAGCGCTCTCATTGCTTCGCCGCCACGTGAACGATGCGCCACGAACGCCGACGCAGTCTGTGGTGTTCTAGTCTAGCCCGCCTTAGCGTGCGACGAATCGCCGCGCGCTATTGCTTCATGCGCGGAACCTTCGCGCCCTTCTTCCGGGCCTCGTTGAGGCCGATCGCGATGGCTTGCTTGCGGCTTTTTACCCTTCGGCCAGAGCCGCTCTTGAGCGTCCCCTTCTTTCGGCGCCGCATCGTCGATTCCACGTTCTTCGACGCAGACTTTCCGTACTTCGCCATAGTCCCCCCGGCAGTTCCGCCCACAAGAGTGATGTGCTGTCGAACACAACAGGTGGAGGATGCAAACGCTGATCCGAGAATGTGAGAACGCCCCAGAGGATCGGTTTCTCTGGTCTCCACTGCTCACGTTGAGGCGTGACCGAGCTGTCGTCGATTGCTCCAACGTGTTCGATCGACGGCGCGGTTGACGAGTGAGGCCTCGCGCCCGTCCGGGCGGGCCGCTGCCGCCTGCGAGACACCGCCGTGGCAGAAACTACCGGCGAGTTCTTCAAGAGTTGCGTCCAGAAGTCCTTCAACAGAAGCGATGCCGAACCTTCTTGCTGGTACGCAACATGCTTCCCCTCGCCATACCTACGACCGACGCGAGCATTACAACCGATGGGTTTGTGTTCGCGAGAAAAACCGACCGACCGCGCGTGTGAGGCAAGGCGCGGCAGCACACACACCCTCAACAAGGAGAGACCACATGGCTGAAGCAGGCACGCTCCACGACGCATTCATTGACGAACTACAGGACACTTACGACGCCGAGAAGCAGCTGACGAAGGCGCTGCCCAAGTTGGCGAAGGCGTCGTCGAATCCCAAGCTGCGTCAGGCGTTCGAGAGCCACCTCCAGGAGACGCAGGGTCAAATCGCGCGCCTGGAGCAGGTGTTCGAGAGCTTGGACGAAAAGGCGCGCGGCAAGCATTGTGACGGCATCGCCGGGATCATCGAAGAAGGCTCGTCGATGATGGAAGAGGACTTCGATGAGACGACGATGGATGCCTGTCTGATTGCCGCCGGTCAGCGTGCTGAGCACTACGAGATGGCCGCTTACGGCACGCTCGTCGCGTGGGCGCAGGCCATGGGTCACACCGAGGCGGCCGAGCTCCTGCAGGAGACGCTTGACGAGGAGAAGGCCGCCGACCAGAAGCTGTCGGGGTTGGCCGAAGGCGGCATCAATCAGAGTGCGGCTGAGGCGGCACACTCAGAAGAGGACGAGGAACCGGCGGCTGAGGAGGACGATGAACCGGTGGCCGCCGGCAGCAGTGCCAGGAAGCCGGCGTCGAAGTCGGGTCGCCGATAGCGCTGCGTGGATCGAGGGCGCCATGGTGGCTGATTCAGCTGCCATGGCGCTACTCACCCGAGGCGGGACGGGAGAGCTGTCGGACTGCGGGAGACCACGATCCCCTGCCGCCGCTGATGTGCTGAGGTGGTTGTGCCAGACGGCACCGGCACCCGGGTCGTGAGCCGCGCGATAACGTGGTTGACACGAGGCTACCCGACCGGTCTACCGTTCGCTCTCAACGGGTGCCATGACGGACCTCGCGACATTGCAGCGTGGGCGGAAGTCTTTCGAGCAACGGGCGTGGTCCGAATCGTATCGTCTGCTGCGAGCCGTCGATCGTGAGGCGCCCCTCGAACCCGAAGACCTCGAGCGACTCGCGATCGCGGCCTACCTGGTGGGCCAGGATGACGATTGCGAGACCTTCACCTCGCGCGCTCATCAGAGCTTCCTCGATCGCGGCAACCGCGAAGGGGCCGCTCGAGCGGCCTTCTGGCTCGGATTTGCGCTTTTCGCACGGGGCGCCATGGCCCCCGCAGCGGGCTGGCTCGCCAGGGCTGAACGCCTGCTCGACGAGGGGCAGCTCGACTGCGTGGTGCGCGGGTATCTGCTGATTCCAACTGCCATACGACACATTGTCCAGGGCGACCCGGCTGCGGCCCACGCTGCGTTCAACCAGGCGGCGGAGATCGCCCGCCGTTTTGCTGACCGGGATCTGGCGTCGTTGGCCTGCCACGGACGCGGACGTACTCTGATCCGCCTCGCACGCATATCCGAAGGCATTGCCCTGCTCGACGAAGCGATGGCCTCGGTGATCGCTGGGGACGTGACCCCGCTCGTGGCGGGCGATGTCTACTGCAGCGTGCTGGAGGCATGCCAGGAAACGTTCGATCTGCGCCGGGCGTACGAATGGACCACGTCTCTTGCGCAATGGTGCGCCAATCAGCCCGACCTCGTACGCTACCGCGGTGAGTGCCTGCTCTATCGTGCAGAGGTGATGCAGTTGCGGGGCAACTGGGATCAGGCGGCACAGGATGCGCGCGATGCATGCGAGCTGTTGACGACTGGGGAAGGTCGGCCGATGGCGGGCGCAGCCTTCTATCGGCGTGCCGAGATCCATCGACTTCGAGGCGAGTTCACCGAGGCTGAGGCCGCGTATGCACGGGCGAATGAGCGCGGACGCAAACCCTATCCGGGACTGGCGCAGCTTCGTCTTGCGCAGGGCCAGATCGATGCCGCGGCCGTCTCGATCCGGGGTGTTCTCGTCGACACGCGAGCGCCGGAGGCTCGCGCCAGAGTACTTGCCGCGGCGATCGAGATCCTTCTCGCCGCCAACGATCTCGACAATGCGGGCGCTGCCGCCGGAGAATTGACGGACATGGCACGCCGCATCGGCGCGTCGCTCCTTCAGGCGGCGTCCGCGCATGCGACGGGCGCACTCCTCCTTGCCCAGGGGGACATCGCTGGAGGGTCAACGTCGCTGCGCCAGGCATGGGAGATCTGGCGTGATCTGGAGATGCCGTACGAAGAGGCGCAGACCTGCCTGCTGCTGGCCGCTATCTGTGAAAAGCGGGGCGACGAGGACGGCCGTCGTCTCGAGCTCGAGACTGCGCGCCGGCTGTTCACGCAGCTCAACGCCGCGCCGTGCCTCGCGCTCATCGCCGAGCAATTCGAGCGGGCCTCAACTCAGCGAGTCGGCTCGCTCAGCGAACGCGAAGCGCAGTTACTTCGGCTGCTCGCGGCCGGCAAGACCAATCGCGCCATCGCCGACGAGCTCTTCATCAGCGAAAAGACTGTCGCTAGGCACGTGAGCAACATCTTCGACAAGCTTGGCGTGTCGAGCCGCTCGGCCGCGACCGCCTGGGCGTTCCAGCACAACCTCAACTGAGGGGTACGCAGAAATACCCAATTTCAAGGCTCCGCGATTTTGGGTATTTCGTCCGATGTCAGCGCCTCTGGCCTCCGGTAACGTCACGTCGACGCGGAGGTTCAGATGTACGACGCGATCATCGTCGGCGCGCGGTGCGCGGGCTCGCCAACCGGCATGCTCCTGGCGCGACGGGGGTTCAAGGTGCTGCTCGTCGACAGAGCAACCTTCCCCAGCGATACCATCTCGACGCACATCCTCTGGCCGCACGGCGCCGAGATCCTGGCGCGGTGGGGTCTGCTCGGCACGCTGGCGGCGACAGGTGCACCGCCGATCTGCCGGCACGTGACGTTCGATGTCGGCCCGCTCGCCCTTCGCGGCGCCATTCCCGACGCCAACGATGGGATGGGCGGGTTCTGTCCGCGTCGCACCGTGCTCGACAGCCTCCTGGCGAATGCCGCGGCCAAGGCCGGCGTCGAGATTCGGGAGGACTTCACCGTCGACGAATTGCTGGTGACCGACGAGACCGTCATGGGCGTTCGCAGCCATGGAAGAGACGGAGGGCCCGTCGAGGAGCACGCCCGGATGGTGATTGGCGCCGATGGCGTCAACTCCTTCGTCGCACGGGCAGTGCGAGCTCCGGAGTACGACGTTCGCCCGGTTGCGGCCTGTGCCTACTACTCGTACTTCAGCGGCGTCAGGCAAGACGATATCGAGCTGTACGTGCGAGACCACCACGCCTTCGGCGGCGTGCCGACCAACGATGGTCTCCATCTCGTGATGGCGAACTGGCCGGCCAGAGACTTTCCGGCCGTCCGCGCCGACATCGAGGGGCACGTCTGGCGGGCGCTCGACGCTGCACCCGACTTCGCTGCTCGCGTACGTGCGGGCCGTCGCGAGGAAAAGTGGTACGGCACGGCAGGCGTGCCGGGCTACTTCCGCAAGCCCTACGGTAAAGGATGGGCACTCGTCGGCGACGCGAGCTACAACAGAGATCCGATTACGGCGCAGGGCATCAGCGACGCATTCATCGAGGCCGAGATGCTCGCGACCGCCCTCGGCACGGCGTGGTCGAGCGGCGGTGCGCCCGAAGACCGATTGGCGGCTCACGAATCGGCGCGCAACGAGCGCGTTCGACCGATGTACGAATTCACTGCCCAGCTCGCTGCACTCGAGCCCCCTCCGCCGGAGATGCGAGCGCTCTTCGGCGCACTGCATGGCAACCAGGACGCCACCAACGCCTTTCTGTCTGCGATCACCGGTGCCATCCCGCTGTCCGATTTCATGTCGCTCGAGAATCTCGGCCGGATCATGGCCGCCGCGAAGCAGCTGGAGTTCCACAGATGAATCCCGATGTGAAAGGAGTGAGGTCATGTATGTGATCCGTGAGGTCCTCAACTGCAAACCGGGGAAAGTCCGTCCGATGGTTGAGAAGTTCCGGAGCATCTCAACAGTCTTGAAAGAACTGGGGCAGGAACCGCTCCGCGTGCTCACCGATGTCACGGGCGAGCCCTACTGGACCATCATCGCCGAGGCGAAGGTCGAGAAGATCGATGACTTCTTCGCCATGGAGCAAACCCTCGCGGCCAACGAGACTGTCCGGAAGGCGATGGCTGACTATCACGACCTTGTGGCCAGCGGCCGGCGGGAGATCTATCGAATCGAGAGCTGACGCCCGTTTCTTCGGAAGAAACGGTTCCTCAGCTCGGGCGAAGGGAGGTTTGATGGCGACGCTGGATTGGAGGCGCCCGCGAACGAGCACACTCGCACTCGCGGGCGTCATCGGACCGATCTGGTTCACCACGTGTGTGGTGCTGCAGGGGTTCCTTCTTCCTGACTACAGCCACGTGCGGCTCCCCATCAGCGCGCTGGCGGCGTGGCCGACTGGCTGGATTCAGAACATCAATTTCTATGTCACGGGTACTCTCGCGATGGCGTTCGCCGTGGCCTTGCACCACGGCGTGCAACCTACCCGGCGGGGAGGAGCCGGAGTGGCGTTGTTGGTACTTGGCGGACTTGGTGTCGTGTGGGCTGGTCTCTTCCCGTGGAAGATGGTTGATGGCGTTCCCACCGAGACCGCTCCTCACGTGATGGGTTCGGCCATCCCCTCCGCCGCAACCGGGCTTGGCTTCATTGTCTTCTCACGACGGATGATCGCCGATCCACGGTGGCGCGACTTGGCGACCTACACCATGCTCACGGGAATCGCATCCCTCCTCCTGTTCGTCGCTGTTGGGTTCTTTGCCATCGATGATGATGCGCCGCTGCACGCGTGGGCTGGGCTTCTGCAACGCGTTCTGTGTGCCGTGTGGTTTACGTGCTTGATCGTGCTCGCCCTTCGCCTTCGCGCAGTGTCGGGGACACGGCGATGAGCGATCGTCAGTTCGGAACCGTTGTGATCGGCGGAAGCCAGGCAGGCCTGTCTGTCGGCTATTACCTCAAGCAACACGGCCTGCCGTTCGTGATCCTGGACGAGAACCGCCGGATCGGGGATGCCTGGCGGAAAAGGTGGGATTCGCTGCGTCTCTTTACGCCGGGTCGTTACGACGGATTACCAGGGATGCCGTTTCCCGGATCGCCGTCTACCTACCCGACCAAGGACCAGACCGCCGACTATCTGGAGGCCTATGCCAATGCGTTCGAGCTCCCTTTCCGAACAGGGGTCAAAGTCGACAGACTGTCGAAGGTGGGGGATCGCTTCGAGGTGACCTGCGGCCAGCAGACGCTGTCCGCCGAGAACGTGGTCGTGGCTACCGGCGCGTTCAACAACCCGAGGGTTCCGTTATTCGCACGAGAGGTGGACGAGAGCATCGTCCAACTCCACTCCAAGGAGTATCGCAACCCATCTCAAGTCAAGGAGGGAGGAGTGCTGGTCGTGGGCGCCGGCAATTCAGGCGCGGAGATCGCGATCGAACTCGCTCCGCATCACCAGACATGGTTATCCGGCCCGGACACCGGGCAGGAACCTGCCCGGGCCGGAAGTCTTCTCGATCGCCTGCTCACACCCATCATGTGGTTCGTGGCGACACGGTTGACGGTAAAGACGACGCTTGGAAGGAAGCTCCGCGACCACTTTATCAACCCTCCTCGTGGAATCCCTCTGGGGCGGGCGCGACGAGAGGACTTTGCTCCAGCCGGCATCGAACGAGTGCCGCGAATGACAGGGATCAGCAACGGATATCCGGTCCTCGAGGACGGGCGGATCCTCGAGGTGTCGAACGTCATCTGGTGCACCGGATTCACACCCGATTACAGCTGGATCGATCTCTCGCTATCGATCCAGAACGGTGCTCCCATTCACGATCGGGGCATCGTCGAGTCGTGTCCTGGTCTCTACTTCCTCGGGCTCCTCTTCCTCTACTCGCTGAGCTCGGCGCTCGTGGGAGGCGTCGGACGGGACGCCAAGCACATCGTCGATCACATCGTTTCCACGCGTGCCGATCCTTCATGACCGTCGAAGGCCCTTCCACCGATGAACGTCCTAGACGGAACGCGAGCATGCCGGCCCTTGATGGATCGGTCGATTTCTAAACTGCTGACGCCGCAAGGTGGCCGCTAAGCGAGGAACCCCAAGTAGATGTGATACGTTTCCTGCCGCATTTGCCGGCTGTTCGGCGCATGCCGCTGTGTTGGCGGAGAGAGTTTCGGCGGAAGCGCGCGGTGCTCTCCCGGTTCAGATCAAAAGCGGGCGAAGGTCTCCCGTGCCTGAAATTCGTGCCGGAGCAGCGGTGTGACAGTAGCGGTGCCTTTTGCGGCGCGGAACGCCGTCCACCTGACCCGGGGTCCAGAGCCACAGCCACCATGTGGGCGGCGCCGCTAATCATGCACACGTTACCTGCTGCTCACTAGCGCAGAAGTACTGGAACCAATCCCCGTGCAGATCCGGCGGCTGTGCGCGGCCCAACCTTGACAGGCCCCGGCGATGCGCAGATCATCCGCCCTTGCCCGTCGGGAGTTTGGCGCCCGCCCTTGGCATTGAGGCCGGGACAGTCCGCTGCGACCCGGCAACGGCAAGCCAGACGAGGTGTGAGCCGGTGGGCCTTGGCCGGGTCGACCGACCGCGACCCGTCCTGTTCGATTGTCCAAGTCCGCCGTTGTGTGTCTGCGTAGGACCACAGGCGTGCCCTCCTCGAGATCGACAACCGGTTGAGCATGGAGCGCGAGATGGCCACCATCAGCATCCGAGATTCGTTCGAGGTCGAGATCGTCTCCGCGAGCCCGCAGGTCAACTCCGGGTTCGGGAAGTACCTCAGAAGCCTTCCCGCACAGCTGCTGGCCAGGGCGGAAGTCGCCGTTCAGTTCCCGCGCGAGCTTCAGCTCGTCAGCCCCGGCGAGAACGGGCTCGGGCTCACCTTCAAGAACGACGTGCCGCTCGGAACCGATAAGACCGCGCTCAGCGTGTCGGCCGGTGCGAAGGCCACGCTTGGCGTGTTCAACCGGGCAGGCATGCTGCTCTTCGAGGACACATTCGTTGGCGAGCCGCTGAAAGTCGCCGGAGGCCAGGCGTTCCTGGCCTTCGCCTTCGAGCCGACGATGG
>Ga0210380_10001232_pt1 | contig 10591 bp, 14 predicted proteins | sample PLM4_5_coexredo_FD_155476 | JGI IMG/M metagenome (GOLD analysis project Ga0210380, IMG submission 155476) | Groundwater sediment microbial communities from an aquifer in East River, Colorado, USA - PLM4_5_coex redo | ecosystem: Environmental > Terrestrial > Soil > Riparian zone | place: USA...
AGCAACTCAGGTCCTGCGTCCGACCCCCAAGCCTTTTCCGAAGTGACCCCTTCCGTAACCCGACCGGGCCGCCCTGGTGGCGGCCAGCCCCAGGAGGGCGCCGGCATGGACACCACCCCGCCCCTCGTCGCACGACCGCGACGCCCCACCCACCTCGGCCTCCAGGGCAAGCGGCTCTGGGACCGGATCGTCGGCGACTTCACGCTGCGCCCCGACGAGCTCCGCATCCTCGAGGACGCCTGCCGCGAGGCCGACCTGGTCGACCGCATCGACGGCGAGCTGCGCGACGCGCCGCTGACCGTCCCCGGCTCGATGGGGCAGCCCGTGGCGTCGCCCCTCGTCCAGGAGGTCCGCCAACACCGCGCCGTCCTGAAGACGTTGCTCGCGCAACTGAAGCTCACCGAGGACGGCGAGACCGAGGCCGTCGCACGATCGGCGTCGGCCCGGGCCGCCGCCAACGCACGCTGGGGACGTGGCGCGTAGACGAGTCGCCGAAGTCGACCCCCACGCCGAACACGACGCCGTCAAGGACTGGTACCGCGAGGCCTTGGCGGCGCCGGCGTCGTTCCCGTGGGAAGGCCTGCCGTGGGAGCCCGTGCGGATCGGTCCGACCTGGGCGACGGCGAACGGCCACTGGGTGCTACCCGAGCGCACGATCGGCTGGGAGATGCTCGGCTGGTGCGGCACGAACCTGCAGCACGGCGCCGCCCGCCCGTGGCGCTTCACGCTCGAGCAGGCCCGGTTCCTGCTCTGGTGGTACGCCATCGACGACACCGGGCGCTTCCTGTTCCGTGACGGCGTCCTCCAGCGCCTGAAGGGCTGGGGCAAGGACCCGATCGGCGCGTGCATCGGCGCCAACGAACTACTCGGGCCCGCCCGCTTCGCCGAGTGGTACGACGACGAACCCGTCGCCACGGACGTCCCCGCGGCGTGGGTGCAGACGGCGGCCACCGCCCTCGACCAGACGAAGAACACGATGCGCCTCCTGCCCGGCCTGTTCACGCCGGCGGCCAAGCGCCGCTACCGCATCCAGATCGGCCGCGAGCTCGTCTACGCCCTGAACGACTCCCGCTTCCTGCAGGCCGTCACGTCATCGCCGGCCACCCTCGAGGGCGCCCGCGCCACGTTCGTCCTCAAGAACGAGACGCACCACTGGCTGGCGAACAACGAGGGGCACGAGATGGCGGCCACCATCGAGCGCAACGCCACGAAGTCCGAGGGTGGCGTCGCCCGCACCCTGGCCATCACGAACGCCTACGAACCGTCCGAGGAATCGGTCGCCCAGCAGGACCGCGAAGCCTACGAGGACGCCGAGGCCGGCGAGTCGCTGACCACCGGCATCCTGTACGACTCGCTCGAGGCGCCGCCCGAAGCACCGCTGTCCGCCGAGGCGGCGCGCGACGTCGTCCTCTCGATCCGCGGCGACTCGGTCTGGCTCGACCCCGACCGCATCGTCCAGTCCATCCTCGACACCCGCAACCCCGCCTCCCGGTCGCGCCGGTTCTGGTACAACCAGGTCACGGCCGCCGAGGATGCGTGGATCGTCCCCGCCGAGTTCGACGCCTGCGCCGCGCCGCCCGGCTACCCGCCCGTCCTGGCCACCGACCCCGTCGTCGCGTTCTTCGATGGCTCCAAGTCCGATGACGCCACCGCCATCGTCGCCTGCCGCGTGTCCGACGGTTACGTCTTCACCGTCGGCGTCTGGCAGAAGCCCGCCGGCGAACGAGGCAAGGGCTGGACCGCACCCCGCGCCACGATCGACCTCGCGGTCGCCACGTTCTTCGATCGTCACACCGTCGTCGGCTACTTCGGCGACCCGTCGCACACCCGGGACGATGAGACCCTCGAGCGCTACTGGGACGACCTCATCGACGAGTGGCACCGCCGCTACAAGGCCCGCCTGAAGCTGTGGTCCGTGCCCGGGCCCGCCGGTCACGCCGTCGCCTACGACATGGTCGCCCCGTCCCGCGTCGAGGCCTTCACCGCCGCCGCCGAACGGTGCGCCGGCGACATAGCCGACGGCAGCCTCGTGCACGACGGCGACGCCCGGCTCCGCATCCACGCCCACAACGCCCGCCGCTACCCGAACCGCTACGGCGTCTCCCTCTGGAAGGGGCACCGTGAATCAAAGCGCAAGATCGACGCCGCCGTCTGCATGGTTGGCGCGCGCATGGTCCGGCGGCTCGTCTTGAACGCCCAGAAGGGTCGCGAGCGGAGTGGTGAGGTCTGGTGATCCCCGAGGGAGGACCGCACCATGCTCGGAACTAGCGAAGCCACCGCACTCGTCTCCAAGGAACTCCTACCCGCCCTCCGAGCCGAGCGTGAGAAGCTCGACCGCATCGACCGCTGGTACCGCTGGGATCACGACAAGCCGCACACCCCGCGCCAGTCGACCACCGAGTACCGGCAACTGTCGGAACGGGCCCAGACGCCATGGCTCGGCCTCGTCGTCACCGACGTCGCCCAGGCCTTGTACGTCGAGGGCTACCGCCACGCCCGCGACGACGTCGAGGCGGCCGCCTGGGGCATCTGGCAGGCGAACGGACTCGACGGCCGGCAGATCGCCGTGCATCGCGCCGCCCTCGCCTACGGCCTCGCCTACTGCACCGTCCTGCCGGGCGCCACGATCACCGGCGCCGCCATGCCCGTGATCCGCGGCGTGTCGCCCCGCCAGATGATCGCCTTCTACGAGAACGTCGCCGAGGACGAGTGGCCCCGGTACGCCCTGCGCGCCGAGCCAGCGAAGATCGACGGCGGCCTCGGCTGGGTCCTGAAGCTCTACGACGAGGACACCGTGCACCGCCTCCATTCCGACGGCACCGGCGGCCACATCGTCTACGTCACGAACGAGGAGCACAGCGTCGGCGTCTGCCCCGTCGTCCGCTTCGCGAACCAGATGGACCTCGAGGGTCGCGTCCCCGGCGAGGTGGAGCCCTTCATCCCCGTCGCGTCGCGCATCGACCAGACGACATTCGACCGCCTCGTCGTCCAGCGCTTCTCGTCGTGGGTGGTCCGCACGATCGCCGGCATGGCGAAGCCCGAGACGCCCACCGAGGCGGCCGCCGACAAGCTGCGCCTCCGCGTCGAGGACATTCTCATCGCGTCCGACCCTGATACGAAGTTCGGCTCGCTGCCGGCGACCCCGTTGTCCGGCTTCATCGACGCCCGGGACGCCGACGTGCGCGACCTCGCCGCCGTCACCCAGACGCCGCCCCATCACCTCCTCGGCCAGATGGCCAACCTATCCGCCGAGGCGCTAGCGGCCGCCGAGGCATCCCTCACGCGCAAGGTCGTCGAACGCCAGCACACCTTCGGCGAGTCGTGGGAGCAGACGCTGCGCCTATCCGCCCACGTCGCCGGCGACACCACCGGCGCCTCCGACTTCGGCGCCCAGGTCCGTTGGCGCGACATGGAGTCCCGATCGCTCGCCCAGGCCGCCGACGCCCTCGGCAAGCTCGCCCAGATGCTCGGCGTGCCCGTCCAGATGCTGTGGGAGAAGGTGCCCGGCTGGACCCAGCAGGACGTCGAACGAGCGAAGACCATGGCGGCCGAGGGCGGCGCCATGGAGGCCCTCGTCCGGCAGCTCGTCGAGAACCAGACCGCCGGCGATGGCCTCAACGCTTGAGGCCGCCCGACTGACCGAAGCGCACCGCCTCGCTCAGACACGCCTAGGCGTCGACGTCGTCCGCCAGATCGTCGCGTCGTGGCGCTTGCTAGACCCCACCGCCCTCGACGCCACCATCGACCGCTGGCTATCCCTCGTGGTCCCTCTGGTGCAGGGACACCGCACCGACTCGGCTCGCCTCGCCGCGAACTACCTCAACGTCTTCCGCACCCTCGAGCTCGGCGTCGACGCCGGAACGTTCACGCCCATACTCGCCGAGGCGGCGCCGGCCGAAGCGCTCGCCACGTCCCTCGTCGTCACGGGCCCCGTGCAACTCAAGGCCGCCACCGCCCGCCTCGTCCCCCTGGCGGCCGCCACCGCCACCGCCCAGGCCGCATCCGCCGCCGCCGCCATGCGCCACGCCCTCGACGGCGGCCGCCACACCATCGAGCAGACCGTCGACGCCGACACCCGGGCCGCCGGCTGGGCCCGCGTCACCGGCGGCAAGCCCTGCGCCTTCTGCGCGATGGTCGCCGCCCGTGGGCCCATCTACCGCGAAGACACCGTCCGCTTTCGTTCCCACGACCGCTGCCACTGCACCGCCGAGCCTGTCTACAACCGCGGCGCCGCCTGGCCTCCCCGATCCACCGCCCTACGCCGCGTGTGGGATGACACCACCCGCGGCCTCCCCGCCAACGAAGCTCGAGCAGCGTTCCGGGCCGCCGTCGAGGCGCCCTAGACCCCGACGGAGGCAGCGATGACGCAGACGCAGGCATGGTGGGTCGTCGTAGAGCTCGGCGTCATGGCAGTCGCCGCCATCGTCCGGCTCATGCGCCGCTGACGGCCACAAGCGCCGTAGCGGAATCGGAACACCCCACGGCCGCCCCGGAGGCGGCGCAACACCAGCCCCAGGAGGGCAACCCATGACCACCGACCCCATCCGCATCGACGTCGACGGCCGGCCCTGGTGGCTGTTCGCCGACGGCACCCGCCTCCCCGTCGTCGCCGGCGCCGCGGACGATCCGCCCGACCCGAAGGCCGATCCGCCCGACCCGAAGGCCGATCCGCCCGACCCGAAGGCCGATCCGCCCGCCGCGCCCGACCCGACCGCCCTCGCCGCCCTCCCGGAGTGGGCGCGCGAGGAGATCGCCAAGACGCGCCGCGAGGCGGCCGCCTACCGGACGAAGGCCAAGGAACTCGAGCCGCTCGCCGCCAAGGCGAAGGAGCTCGAGGACGCCGGCAAGTCGGACACCGAGAAGCTCACCGGCAAGCTCGCCGACGTCGAACGGGCCCGCACCGACGCCGAGGCCCGCGCCCTCCGACTCGAGGTCGCCCTCGAGAAGGGTCTCACCGCCAGCCAGGCGAAGCGTCTGGTCGGCGGCACGAAGGAAGAACTAGCCGCCGACGCCGACGAGCTGCTGGCATCGTTCAAGCCTGCGGACGGCAACGGCGGCAAGCCGACCGGGCGCCCCCACGAGCGCCTCAGGGGTGGCGGAGATCCCACCACCTCGCCCGACGAGACCGACCCGCGCAAGCTCGCGGCACAGGTCCCGCGCACGTCGTAACACCACCGAGCCTCGACCACCCCGGCCGAACAGCTCTGACCAAGGAGAGAAAGACCCATGGCCAACGCCTTCCTCAAGCCGGAGGTGATCGTCCGGACCGCGCTCGGCCTGCTCGAGCGCGAGGTGGTCCTGCCGTCCCTCGTCTGGCGTGACACCGGAATCAACTTCGAGGGTGCCAAGAACGACACCGTCTCGATCCGCGTGCCCGCCTACGCCGTCGCCCGCACCCGTGTCCTCCGTGCCGCCGGGCCCATCACGCTCGACGAGCTGGAGGAGACGAAGATCGACGTCACCCTCGACACCGACGTCTACAAGGCCGTCGCGATCACCGACGAGGAGCTGACCCTCGATATCGCCAACTTCGGCGAGCAGGTGCTGAACCCCGTCGTCGCCTCGGTCGCCCGCGGCATCGAGAACCTCGTCGCCACCGAGTTCACGGCCGGCACCTACGAGACCACGATCGCCTTCGACGTCAGCAACCCGTACGACACGATCGTCGACGCCCGCATCGCCCTCAACGATGCGAACGTGCCGCCGGGCGGCCGCACGCTGCTCGTCGGATCGTGGCTGGAGGGCCGCATCCTCAAGGCCGACCAGTTCGTCAAGGTCGACCAGTCCGGGAGCGACTCGGCGCTACGCGAGGCCGTCATCGGCCGCATCGCCGGCTTCAACGTCATTCCCAGCAACGCCATCCCCGGCGACGAGGCCTACGCGTTCCACCGCACCGCCCTCATCCTGTCCACCCGGGCGCCCGTCGCCCCCGAGGGCGCGACGTGGGCATCGTCCGCGACGTTCGCCGGCCTGTCGATGCGGCTCCTCCGGGACTACGACTTCATGAACGTTCGGGACCGCCTGCTGGCCAACATGTACGCCGGCACCGCCCTCGTCACCGACGCCGGCGACTTCGACGCCGAGGGCAAGTTCGTCCCCGACGCCGACGCCACCCCGATCGTCGTGCGCGCCGTCAAGATCGCCGGCGTCCAGTCGTAAGGACCATGGCGGACCCGTCGCTCATCGACCCGCTGGATCTCGCCGCCTGGCTCGGCGTCGAGTTCAGCGACGCCCAGAAGGCGAAGGCCGTCCTCGTCGTGCAGGCCGCGTCGACCCTCGTGCGTTCCCACACCGGACGCACCTGGGTCGACGTCGACGGCGACCTCGAGGAGGTCCCGACGCCCGTGCACGACGTCGTGCTGCAGGTCGCCGAGCGCGTCTGGCGCATCAAGCCAGGCATCACACAGGAGACGACGGGCCCGTTCGGCGTCCAGTACACCCAGGGCGCCAACGGCCTCGAGCTCACCCCGTCCGAGAAGAAGATGCTCGGCCCGTACACCGACTCGACCGGCAACGAGATCTGGACCCTCGGCACCACCCGCGGCGACACGCCCGACGTCGGCGACCCCGCCGGCGAGACGATCTGGGTGCCCGTCATCGGAGGCGAGCCAGTCCCCTGGATCAGCAACACGCCATGGTGAGCATCGTCGTCATCCGCCACGCCGGGCGCGACGCCTACGGCGACCCGACGGTCGCCACACCGACACGCCACACGATCGCCGACTGTGTCGTCGCGCCCGGCCTGACCAACCTGCGCGCCGACTCGGTCGACGTGCTCGACCGCGGCCGCGAAGGCATCATCGCCGGCGTCACCGTCTACGCGCCGGCCGACGCCGACGTCCGCCACACCGACCGCGTCGAGGTCGCCGGCGTCACCTACGACGTCGAGGGTGACCCGTCCGTGTTCGTCAACCCGTACACCGGCTCGGCCGGCGCCGAGATCGCGCTACGCCGCACCGCGGGCTGATGCGCGTCCTCGCCGTCACCCCGCTCTACCCGCCACGGTCCCGCGTCGGCGCGTGGATCACGACCCACGAGTACCTGCGCGCCATGGTCGCCCGCGGCCACGTCGTCACCGTCCTCCAGGGCATGGCCCCGGCGAACGTCCCCGCCTACGAACACGACGGCATCACCGTCCGCGCCATGGCGCGCGACCGTATCCGCTGGTTCGAGGACGCCGACGTCGTCGTCAGCCACCTCGGCGACAACCTGGTAGCCGCCCGCCTCGCGGCGCGCCGCGGCATCCCCTCGGTGCGGATGGTGCACTCGCACCAGGCCGACCCCGTGCACTGGCCCGACGACACCGCCCTCGTCGTCTTCAACAGCGAGCACCTCGCCGCCCAGGTCGCATGGCCCGGCGCGTGGATCGTCGCCCCGCCACCCGTGCACGCCGCCGACTACGCCACGACCCCGGGCGCCTGCGTGACCCTCGTCAACCTCGCCGAAGCGAAGGGCGGCCGCCTGTTCTGGACCCTCGCCCGCCGGATGCCCGACACGCACTTCCTCGGCGTCCGCGGCGGCTACGGCATGCAGGTGCGCGGCGCCGCCCCGAACGTCACCCTCGTCGCCGACACGCCCGACATGCGCGACGTCTACCGCCGCACCCGCATCCTCCTCGTCCCCTCGTCCGTCGAGTCGTGGGGCCGTGTCGCCATCGAGGCCGCGGCGTCCGGCATCCCCACCATCGCCCACCCGACCCCTGGACTCCTCGAGTCCATCGGCCCGACCGGCATCTTCGTCGACCGTGACGACCCCGCCGCCTGGGAGGCCACCATCCGCCGCCTACACGTCCCCGCCATCTGGTCCGACGCGTCGCGCCTGGCGTCCGCCCGGTTCGCCGAGCTCGATCCGGGCGGCACCATCGACCGTGTCTGCGACGCCATCGAGAACGTCGCCATGCGAGCCTTCGCGTGACGTCCCCGACCGTCGCCGTCCTCGTTCCGTGGCGCCCCATCGGCTGCCCGCACCGTGACGCCGCCTGGGCCGCCGTCCAACACCACTGGACCGAAGCCGGCTTCGTCGTGATCGTCGGAGATGACGGCGGAGATCCGTTCTCCCGAGCCGCGTCCCTCAACCGTGCCGCCGCCGAGGTCGACGTCGACGTCTACGTCGTCGCGGACGCCGACACGCTCGTCGACGTCGAACAGGTCGCCGCCGCCATCACCCTCGCCAACTCGAGCCTCGGCATGGTCCTCGCGTACACCGAGTTCTGCTACCTGAACGACCGCGGCACCGCCCTCGCCCTCCGCTCGACACCCGCCGAACGTCGGCGGCTCTTCGGCGCCCCCGACCGGGACCGCTACCTGTCCTGGTGCCTGTCGACGTCCGTTTCGTCGTGCGTCGTCGTGTCCGCCGCCACGTGGCACATCGTCGGCGGCTTCGATCCCCGCTTCCGCGGCTGGGGCATGGAGGACGTCGCCTTCTTCACCGCCTGCGAGACCCTCACCCGTGTCGCGACGCGCCGCATCCCCGGGCCCGTCCTCCACCTCTCCCACCCGTCCGAACCGATCCGCCCCGCGGCCAACGTCGCCCTCCTCGATCGGTACAACGCCGCCCGCGCCAACCCCGCCGCGATGAGGCACCTCGTCGTCGAACACCTCGCCCTCGCCTGATGCGACACCCACGGATCGCCCATCGTGTCTGGCTCGGCCCGCACACCCCGAACCCCGAGCACGCCACCTACGCCGACCGCTTCGCCGAAGTGAACCCCGGCTGGACCGTCATCACCTGGACCGACGCCATGGTCGCCGACCTCACCCTCGTGAACGGCGACCTGTACGACGAAGCGCCGACCTACGTGCACCGCGCCGACCTCATCCTCTACGAGGTTGTCTACCGCTACGGCGGCCTCGCCTTTGGCTACGACATGGAGGCGCTCCGCAACGTCGAGGACTTCATCGGCGACCACGAGTGCTGGTGCACCCCCGACGCTGACCTGTTCCCCGGCCAAGCGTTCTTCGGCGCCACCCCGGAGCATCCCGCCATCCGCGCCGTCATGGATCGGGCCGGCCCGCGCATCGGCGAACTCGGCGGCTGGAACCAGCCGCACATCGACACCGGGCCCTACCTGTGGGGCGACGTGTTCGGCCGCCACGGACAACGGGCCCACGTCCACGGCCTCGACGTCATCGGCACATGGAGGACCGCCTACCCGGTGCGCTACTGGGAGAAGGAGATCTTCGCCGACCCCGTCCGCTACGCCGCCCGCATCCGCGGCTCGCTGATGGTGCACCGCTTCGCCTTCACCTGGGCGAACCCCGACGCCGTGAAGGTGGTCACCGATGCCTAACCCGATCGACCTCGCCTCGTTCGTCATCGACCACGACGGCGTCGAGGCCATCCTCAAGAGCCCGTCCGTCGCCGGCGCCGTGAACAACCTCGCCAGCGCCGTCGCCGACGACGTGCGCGCCGCCCGGCCCGACGCCGACGTCGTCGTCGACAACTACACCACCGACCGAGCCGCGTCGTCCGTCACGATTCGCGACCACCGCGGCCGCATCTGGCAGGCCCGCGACGGCATCCTCACGCGCGCCGCGGCGCGCCAAGGCCTCGAGGTCACCGACCAGTGACGTGGGGCTCAACCGCCGTGCACACCTACCCCGACGCCGAGAGGGTGATCGTCGACTACCTCGCCGACGCACTCGCGGACGCCGCCGAGACCGCGACCGTCGCCGTCGGCGTGCCCGACGGCTGGACGCCGACCGATCCGCCGCACGTCCAGATCGCCTGGGATGGCACCCCGTCCGGCGAGCATCCGATCTTCGCTCGGTGCACCATCCGCGTCACCGTGCACGCCGCGACGACAACCGAAGCGAAGCGCCTCGCAGGCGTCGCTCAGGGACACCTGCTCGCCCACCCGGGCGGCGCCGGCGTCGCCACCACCGTCCAGCTCACAGGCATCTCGCCGTTACGTGATCCGGACACGCGGACGGAACTCGCCACCTTCACGGTGCGCGTCACGATCCGCTCCGTCTAACCCAGCGGGCCCGACCCCGGACCACCCGCCACCACCCACCATCAAGGAGGCCTGCTGTGGCAGGAGATCCGTCCAACGCAACCGTCTGGCCCGACGCCGACGTCTATGTCGCCCCACTCGGCTCCACCGTCCCCGCTGGTGCGGGTACCCCGTTCGCTGCCGCCTGGGAACTGGTCGGCCTCCTCGACGGAGACGCCGGCTTCACCCAGTCGCGCGCCGAGGAGAAGAACGACCGCTACGCCTGGGGTGGCATCCTCGTCCGCACCACGCGCCGCAACTTCAAGCTGACGCTCGCGTTCACGCCGCTCGAGGACAACGACGTCACCCGTGACCTGATCTGGCCCGCGTCGACCGGCGGCTACCTGGTGGTCCCCCGCCCGGCCCGTGTCCTCGTCGCGTTCGAGATCCGGGAGGACGATCGTGTCCGCCGGCTCATCACCGCCTACCAGGCCGAGATCGAAGTGAACGCCGACGTGAACGACAACGAGCAGGACCTCACGCGGTACCCGATGCTGGCCACGATCTTCCCGGACACGTCCGTCAGCCCGGCCCGGCTGTTCCTCGAGCAGGCGAACTTCGGCGTCGGCTCGGTCTAGAACGTCGGGGGTGGCCGCC
>Ga0210380_10001234_pt1 | contig 10584 bp, 8 predicted proteins | sample PLM4_5_coexredo_FD_155476 | JGI IMG/M metagenome (GOLD analysis project Ga0210380, IMG submission 155476) | Groundwater sediment microbial communities from an aquifer in East River, Colorado, USA - PLM4_5_coex redo | ecosystem: Environmental > Terrestrial > Soil > Riparian zone | place: USA...
GGAGTCTTCGGAGCGGAGCGCGCTCCGCTCCGAAGACTCCGCGTCGCGGCTAAACATGAGGCATCACGCGATCACTTCGGTCACGGGGTTGGCGTTGCGGTCAGCCAGCGGGATCGGTCGGCCCACGTTGCTCATGTTCGTCTTCTCGGGGTTCAGTCCGAGCACTTTACACACGGTTGCCATCAGGTCGCCGGAGGTTGTCGGGCGTTCCTCCACCGTGGTGCCGTCCTTGCTGGTCTTGCCGACCGCCTGGCCGCCTTTCACGCCGCCGCCGGCGATCACCGTGCTCCACGCGTTGGCAAAGTGATCGCGGCCCTTCTGCTGGTTGATCTTCGGCGTGCGGCCGAACTCGCCCATCCACACGATCGTGGTGGAATCGAGCAGGCCACGATCCTTGAGGTCGCCCATGAGGGCGCCCCACGCGGCGTCGAGGGTGCCGCACAGGCCCTTCACGAGGTCGAAGTTGTTGCCGTGCGTGTCCCAGTTGCCGAGCGTCACTTCGATAAAGGGCACGCCCTTCTCGACGAGCCGGCGGGCGAGGAGGCAGCCCTGGCCGAAGAGATTGCGGCCGTACTTGTCGCGCGTCTCGGCCTTCTCTTCCGTGAGGTCGAAGACCTTGCCGCTCTCGGACTGCATGAGGCGGATGGCGCGGTCGTAGGCGGCGGAGTGGCTCTTCGAGATGCCGCCCGGCCGGCCCGCGGCGAACTCCTCCTGCATCTCGCGGAGCATGTCGATGCGGGCCGCGGCGGTCGCGTCGTCAACGCTCTTCGCCTTCGACAGGTCCTGGACCTTCAGCACCTGGTCGACGTTCTGGCCGTTGTTGTTGAACTGGTTGTCGCCGACGATGAGGGCGGCGTGCTGCGGGCCGAGGAAGCCGGCGCCGTACGCGTCCTGGCTGAAGAACCGCTGCGGCGCGACGCTGATGAAGTTCGGCAACTCGGACATCGGGTCGCCGAGTTCCTTCGAGAGCATCGCGCCGATGGAGGGATACTGGATGCCGGCGGCGGAGGGCATGACGCCCGTGCGCATGAGGTAGGTGCCGCGGCCGTGGTCGCCTTCCTTCGTGGACATGCCGCGGAGTACGGCGAGCCGGTCGCCGAACTCGGCGATCTTCGGCAGGTGTTCGCCGATCTTCAGGCCGGGGGCCTTGGTGGCGATCTCCTTGTACGGTCCGCCGTTCTCGTGATCGAGTTTGCGGTCCCACAGGTCGATGGTCGCCGGGCCGCCGTTCATCCACAGGAGGATGCAGGACCGCTTGGGTTTGGTCTTGCTCTCGGCGGCGGCCTGGGCGAGTCGGCCCATCCACCCGGACATGGAGACCGCGGTGCTGACCGCGCCGACCCGCAGCAGATGACGACGAGACAGTGACATAGCGGAACTCCGATTGGGATCCTGTGAATCATCCTCGTTCCCACGCTCTGCGTGGGAACGTTGTTTTCGACGCTCTGCGTCGAGTGAACTCCGCAAAATCCGGGACGCAGAGCGTCCCAGGAATCGTTCCCACGCAGAGCGTGGGAACGAGGTTGTTTCAATGGTTAAAGAGGAACTCGGGGCTGTTCAGCAACACCCAGAACACGTCGCCGAGGGCTTTCTTCTGGTCGTTGGCCGCGCCGCCGCGGTCCACGTAGCTCGTGAATTTCTCCAACTCCTCCGGGCTCGGCTCGCGCGCCAGCGCCGTGAGGAACACGACCTCGACCCGCTTCTTCGTGTCCCAACCCGGCACATCGACGACCGCGCCGAGAATCTCGCTGCGATCCGTTCCGGTCTGCCCGTCGACGAAGTCGCCGTTCATCAGCATGAGCGCCTGGAGGATCGTCGTGCTCGTCTCGGTGGGGCGGTCGGTGGAGGCGAAGCGCGAGAGGAACATGCTGCGCGGGTTGTTCGCCTGCGGGAAGAACGCGAACTGGTTGTTCTTGAACTGCGGGTTCTCGCGATAGCCGGTCGCGGCGACCAGCGTGTCGAACAGCTGCGCCGGCGTGAGCCCCTTCAGGTTCATGCGGGCGAAGGATCGCGGGTTCGCCTGCGTCGGATGGCTCAACTTGCTCGTGAGTTGGTACGCCTTGCTGCGGGTGATGCCTCGGATCAGCGTGCGGTTGTCGAACTTCGCCGCGGCGAACGCCGCTCCGAGTTCGTCCATCAGCTTCGGGTGGCTCGGCTGGTTGTTCTCGCCGGGCTCATCGACCGGGTCGAGGATGCCGAGGCCGAAGAAGTGCGCCCACATGCGGTTCGCGAGGTTCCGTGCGAAGTACGGATTGTCCGGCCGCGTGAGCCAGTCCGCCAGTTCCTGGCGCGGCGTGCGCGATTCCACCCAGTTCGGATCGGTGCCGTCGAAGAACTTCGCGATCACCTGCTTGTCCGTGTTCGGAATGTTGAGCCGGTTCTTGTCCGCCTGCGGCTCTTTCGCGGCCCCTTCGCTGGGGCGGCGGTTGGGCAGCACGTTCAACTCGGCGAAGAACGCCGCGAACTCCCAGAACTGCTCCTTCGTGTAGGGAGCGAACGGGTGGTCGTGGCACTGGGCGCACTCGAGTTTGATGCCGAGGAACAGGCGGCTCACCGCGGCGCCGGCGTTCTCCGGCTTCGCCTCGTTCGCCTGATAGAAGGCGATCAGCGACTGGCTCTCGACATCGTTCGGGTCCGGCTGCAGGAAGCGCATGTTGCCGTTCATCGCTCCGTTGTTTCGCAGCGTGACGGTGAGGAGGCGGCGAATTGTCACGTCCGCCGGCGTGTTGTCGCGGTAGCGGTTGCGCAGGAACACTTCGAGTTGGCTGCCGAAGAACGAGAACTGCTGGTTAGTCACCGATTGCGGCAGCCAGGCGACGCGGGTGGACGCCGCGAAGTGGGCCGAGTGCGACGGCAGCGTCATCAGTTTATCGACGAGCTTGCAGCGCTTCTGCGGATCGGTGTCTTCAATGAACTCGCGGAGTTCTGCGACTTTGGGAGCGCGGCCAATCAGATCGAGATAGACGCGGCGGGCGAACTCGCCGTCGTCCGCCGGCGCGGCGGGTTTGATTCCGCGAGCCTGCCAATCCGCCGCGAGATGCCGGTCGATGATGGCCGCGATCGCGTCCGCATCCATCACGGCCTTCGGCGGCGGGGCCGGTTCCGCGGCGAACGCGGGCAGCGATGCGAAGCTGGCGACAGCCACGACGCCGAATCGCAGGCGGGCAAGCATGGTGATTCCTCGGCAGCGCCGACGGGAAGTTCGAAATTAAGACGCTTCGTCTCTGCGATCCTAACTGATCGAAAACCCCGGCGATACCAGTTGTTACACCCTGTGACGATTCTCACGGACCGACGTTTCACGAGCTCTGGACTCGGAATCCGCCGGCGGCTATATCCCGCACGGTTGATGCTCCGGGTCACGAGGTCACGGATGCCCGCTCGCCGACTTCTCCCGATCGTGTTCGCCGGGATCGCCGCCGTTCCGATCCCCGCGTGTTTGCATGTCTCGGGCGCCGTCACTCCACAGGAACAGTTCCCGAAGGCATCCAATTCCTCAGACTTCGCCAGTTTTCCCAAGCGGCCGGGCGAACTCGTTGCCAAGAACCCCGGCACCACGGCCTCCAAACCGCCAACGCCGGAAACAACCGAGCCGAAGGAACCCACGCCTCCGCCGCTGACGGACCCCCATCTGATCCGGGCGTCCGAACCCGTTTCCATTCCGCCCATCGCCATCCCTTCGGCCACGGAGCCGCCGCTGCTCGCCACGCTGCGGGCTTATCTTGAGAACCGCCCGGACGATGCCATCAAGTTGCTTCAATCGCTCGACCGCGGCAATCAGGACTTCGCGCTCGCGCTGCTGCCCGTGCTCGTCCGCGGCACGCAAATGAACCTGGCGAACGCGAACCCGGAGGAAGTCGCGGTCCTCGTAGATCAGTTGCACGCTGTCGCGGGTCGGCTGGAACCGAAGGCGGCCCTGCGCGTGGAGAAGGTAGCGTTCTGCCGCCGCATGTCGGGATTCGGACGCTACGAGCCGTGGAGCGAGGGCCAACCGTACAAGCCAAATGACCTCGCCGTGCTGTACGTCGAATTGCGGAACATCGGAAGCGAGCCGGTCGCCGGGCCCGCGGGTGAAACGTATCTGTGCCGCGCCATCGTCAGCCTCGAGGTCCGCGACGCGACCGGCAATCTCGTGGAACAGACGGATCCCGCCGACTGGCGGCGGCGCGTGCCGGTCGCCCGGTTCGAGCACGCGGACCACACGCGTTCGCCGCTGCACGACTATTCGCGCACCTATCGCATCTCGGTGCCCGCGCAGCCGGGCGTTTACACGGTGACGGTGGAAGTGAAGGACCCGTCCGGGCGGCGGGTGGCCCGCAGCCAGCCCGCCGAGTTCCGCGTCGCCGGCCCTTGAGCCGGAAGGGCTTACGCGGCCTCAGCCGCCAGTTCGCGCATCGCCTCGCGGATATGCCCCAGCTGCGGAACGCTGTTCGTCTCGTAGACCTGGTTCATGCCGATGCCGGGAATGTGCTTGCCCATCAGCGTCCGCGGACGGACCGCCAGATCGTAAAAGTGCTCGTCCACGGCCCGGCGGATGAGGTGCTCGCCGAAATTCGTCACTTCCGTGTCTTCGTTCACGACCAACAGCCGGCCCGTCTTCGAGAGGCTCTGCGAGATCGCGTTCCAGTCGTACGGGAAAATGCTGCGGAGATCGATCACGTCGAAGCTCCAACCCTTCTCGCGGTGAAGGTCGTCCGCGGCCTGGGCACAGAGCGGCAGCGTGCGGCCGTAACTGATGATGGTGGCGTCCGAACCTTCCCGCACGAGGTTCGCCGTGCCGATGGGCACGATGTACTCCTCGAGGTCGGGCCACTGCGGCTGCCAGTTGGAGCGGTCGCCGATCGGAGCGTCGATGAGGCGGCTCAGTTCGTCCGCCTCCGCCGGTTCTCCGGGAATGAGTTGGTCGCACTTCACGCGAATGAGAGCCTTCGGCAACAGCACGAGAACCGGGTTCGGATCCTTGATCGCGGCGATCATGAGGCCGTACGCATCGAGGGCGTTGGACGGCATGACGATCTTCCACCCGGCGAGGCGGCTGGCCCAGCTTTCGAAACTGTGCGAATGGTAGAGGCTGCCGCGAATGCCGGCGCCGGTCGGCGTCATGACCACGATGGGCATGTCGTAGCCGCCGGCGGAGGCCCACCGCTGGTTGCCGGCGATCTTGAACATGTCCAGAGAGTTGAGAGCGTAGTCGCAGAACTGGATTTCGCAGACGGGTCGGCCGCCGGCGTAGGCGATGCCCATGGCCGTGCCGAGGATGCCGCGTTCATCGAGCGGCGAGTTCCACGCGGTGCGGAGCCCCTGCGTGGCGGTGAAGACGCCACCGAGCGGCGGGCCAACGTCTTCGCCGAACACGTCGGTGACGCCGAGATGCGTCTCGCCGAAGTGCAGCGCCATTCGAATGCCTTGAACGAGTGTGGCCATAATCGATCAGTTGGCTCGCGGCAATCCCGTATAGTCGCCCGGATAGACCGCGTCCACCGCGCTGGGGGCGTACGTGAAGCGGTTCACATCCTCAGGGGTCGGTTGCGGTTCGCTCATCGCCTCCACCACCGCCACGTCGATCTCCGCCTTCGCTTCATCCTTCAGGTTCTTCACCGTGTTCACGTCGATCGCGCCGTCGTCGATCAGTTTCTGCTCGAAGCGCGCCAGCGGGTCGGCTTCGCTCCAGTTCCGCTGCGCCCCGCTGGAGGACGAATGCCCGTGCAGTCGGCTCACCATCGCTTCGAGCAGGAACGGCTTGCGTTCGCGGCGGCAGTACCGCATCGCGCGGTCCATCGCATGCCAGGTCGCGACCGGATCGTTCCCGTCCACCACGGCGTTCTCGATGCCGTAGGGAATGGCCCGTTCCGCGACGGAGCGCTTCACGCTCACTTCCTGGATGTCCGTCGAGATGGCGAAGCGGTTGTTCGTGATGACCATGAGCACGGGGAGTTCGTTACCCGGGCGCGTACTCCAGTTCAGGCACGATTCGAAGTCGCCTTCGGCCGTGCCGCCTTCGCCACCGACCACGATGGAGATGCCTTCGCCGCCGTGCCGCCTCTGCATGAGCGCCGTGCCGGGGGCCATCGTGAACTGCACCTCGATGACACTGGTGACCGGCAGGACGTTCCATTTCTTGACGCAGTAGTGGCCGACGAAGTTGCGACCGCGGGAGTGCGGATCGGTGCCGCGCATGCCGAGTTGGCGGACGTGGTCGATGGGCGGCATGCCCATGGCGAGCAGAACGCCGGCGTTGCGATAGTGCAGATGGAGGTAATCGAAGGCGGGTCCGTGCCCGCGGAGGACTTGCAAGCCGAGGCAGACGTTGGTGGCTTCCTCGCCCGGCCCGCCGATCCAGAAGTAGGCCTCGCCGGACTTGGACATCTTGATGCCGCGTTCCTCGAGGGCCCGCGTGCGCACCATCTGGCGGAAGATGGTAAGTGCGAGTTCGACGGAGATGGTGTCGCGCCCGCTGCGAATGGCCGCGACGCCGGGGGAAGCCATTCGACCCCGCCGCCGCGTGGAGCCACTTGCGACCTCGCCGGGCTCCTCGTCGTTCAAATCGGGCATAAGGATTCCTCGCCGGGTGCACGCGGAACACGCGGATTCACGTGGATCCGTCCATGAGTTCAACTCCGACTCGTGTTCTTCGCCAAACGGACACGCTACCCAATTATACGACCACCGCTTCGGAGTTAACGGGCAGTGTCCGATTCCGGACGCACGCTGACAAGAGGTAAAATCCGACCGGCAGGCACAACAGGCACTTACGGCCGATCCGGACGAGTGGTTCCGCTCAAAACCGAGTGCCCACCGGGGCCTGGGATCCGCGATTTCCACCCGCCGCGAGCCCCCGAGCGATGTCCGAATAAGATTGCCCCGGACTCGCAACCGGAGCCGCGCATGCCCGCGACCATCGACGACACGTATGCCGAGGCGTTCCGCAGCATCTACGCCTCCGTGCTCGTCACCGCCCGCGACCGCTACTGGCTCGACCGCGCCGTGAACGCCTGCACCGGCAACGCGAGCTCCACAATCCTCTGCGACTGCGAAGCCGGGCTGGACCGTTACGTGGAACCGAGCGAAACGCCGGACGGCCGGCCCGGCGCCATCGTGCAGTTCCACATCCCGCGCTTCCACAAGGACCGCGAACAACGGCTCGAACGCTCGGTGCTCGTCCGCGTGTGCCAGAACGTGCTGACGTGCCCGACCACGGCGTGTTTCAACGTGCTGCCGTCCGAAGAGAAATGGTTCCCGCTCGGCCGCAAGCTGTCGTACTTCGGCGACGGGCATCAATACACGGCGGAGCGGTTCGGCCGCCGCTGCTGGGTCGTGCCGATCCTCAGTGGCGAGTTCGCCTGCGAACGGCGCTGCGGCTGGTCGGACGGCCTGATGGGCGGCAATCTCTGGTTCTTCGGCACCACGGCCGACGCGGCATTGGAAGGTGCGATGAAGGCGGCGGAAGCCGCGTCCGCGGTTCCCGGCGTGATTCTCCCGTTCCCCGGCGGCGTCGCCTCCAGCGGCTCGAAGGCCGGCAGCAAGTACAAGTTCATGATCGCCAGCACCTACGCCGAGTTCTGCCCGACGCTTCGCGAGAAGCTCGGCGGTCAATCGAAGCTCCCCGCCGGCGTCGCCAGCGTGCAGGAGATCATCATCAACGGATCGGACTTGCCGACGATCGTGAAGGCGACCCAGGCCGCGATCGCGGCGGCGAAGGACGTACCGGACCTGCTCACGATCTCCGCAGGCAACTACGGCGGACGCCTCGGCAAGAGCTTCATCTACCTCGACCCCGCGAAGCAGCCTGCGCTCTGATAGAACATCATCATGCCGAACATCACCGTCAACGCGGAATCGCGCTCGTTCCCCGACCCGCTCACCGTGGCCGAGCTAATCCGCTCGCTGGGCAAGGACCCGTCTAAGCTCGCGGTGGAAGTGAACCGCGACGTGGTGCCGCGCGCTCAGCATTCTTCCCGTTCCCTTCAGAATGGCGACGCAGTCGAAATCGTGACGCTCGTCGGCGGTGGGTCGGGTCCGCCCGCCGACAAGCCGCTGAAAGTCGGCACGTTCACGTTCACGAGCCGGCTCTTCACCGGCACCGGGAAGTACACCAGCTACGACCTGATGCACAAGTGCATGCTCGCCAGCGGCTGTGAGGTCACCACCGTCGCGGTCCGCCGCGAAAGGCTCATCGACAAGGACGGGAAGAGCCTGCTGGACTTCCTCGACCTGAAGAAACTCACCATTCTGCCCAACACGGCCGGTTGCTTCTCGGCGGACGACGCGATTCGCCACGCCCGGCTCTCCCGCGAACTGCTCTCGAACCTCGGCAATCCGGGCGCGGACTGGGTGAAGCTCGAATGCCTCGGCGACAAGAAGACACTGCTGCCAGACCCGATCGACACGCTCCGCGCCACGGAACAACTCGTGAGCGAGGGTTTCCAGGTGCTCGTGTACACGACGGACGATCCGATCCTGGCGCGGCGGCTGAAGGCGGCGGGGGCCGTGAGCGTGATGCCCGCCGGCAGCCCCATCGGCAGCGGTCAGGGCATCCAGAACCCCACGAACATCCGCATCATCCTGGAGTATCTCAAGGACGGCGATCCGGATTACCCCGTGATCGTGGACGCCGGCGTCGGCACGGCGAGCGACGTGAGCCTCGCGATGGAACTCGGCTGCGACGGCGTGCTCTTGAACACCGCGATCGCAAGCGCGAAGGACGCGGAACGCATGGCCTGGGCGATGCGCTACGCCTGCGACGCGGGCCGGCTGGCGTTTCTCGCCGGGCGCATCCCGAAGAAACTCTACGCCAACGCGAGCAGCCCAATGGATGGATTGATCCGGTAGTCGCTAGCGGCTCAATCCTCAGCCTCCTTCGGCAGTTCAAACGGCGGCAGTTCCGGCAAACCCAGCAGCTTCCGCGACTCCAACACCCGGTTCATCAGAAAGATTCGCGTCGTCAGGTGATCCGAGAGTGTCGCCGCATCCAATCGGATCGGATCGGGTACCGCGACGCCGATCGGCCGCCGAAAGTCCGGCCGCTTGTTCTTCGTCGGCTTCCCGTTGAAGTACGAGCAGTAGCTCCCCCACCCGCCCTCGATCCAACAGGCGTACACCGGCGTGTCCGGCCGCGCGGCGAGAATCTGCCACACGCCGCGGCCGAACCGCCGCAGCGGCTGCTCGTCGCTGCGCCGCAGAGCGCCTTCCGGGAAGATCACGAGGCATTCGCCGCGGTCCAGGGCCGAGATCCCCTCCCGAATCTCTTCGGGCATCCCCTGCCGCCGGAAAGCATGGTCCGGTACGCGGATGGGATGGAGGACGTACTTGAAGAGCCAGTGGAGGACGGGTTTGTCGTAGAAGCGGGACGTCATCATAGCGGTGATCGGCCGCGGCAGCACCTTGGAGAGAAAGACAGGGTCGAACCAGCACGAGTGATTGGCGACGACGATGCACGGCCCGCGCTGCGGCATCGCCGCGATCCCCGGCCCGACGCCCAGCACCCAATACATGATCCACAGGAAGGGTTCGCAGAGGAGTTCAAATGTGGGACGAAACAAGTAGACGAGTGAAAGAACGGTGAGCAATCCGGTAAGAAGCGGAAGCCAGAATGGCTCAACCGGGGGAATCCATGGCTCGCGCGAGGGACCCAGACCGCGTATGACCCCGCAACCAATTAGAGAGAGGAGGGCGCAGACGGCCACCTTCTTTCCAGAGAAGCACCGGGACAGGAACAAGGTGATACGACTGAGACCGACGCCCAAGCACACGAACTGGAGAAGCAATGTGAGCCAACAATGCTCAGCTGCCTCGATGACACTCGCAGTGATGACAACTCCGAACGATGCTGTTGCGATTCCGAGACCACGGTATCGATTCCAGTAGAGGCAACCGGCAATCACACCGACGAAGGTGGCCGTCAGTGCGCCATCCACCGTTCCGGCATGCAACTTCCTGAGGGCGACTCCGAACGCCACCGCCGTCAGAATCATCATGAGCGCGAGAATACGGGGCATGCGTGTATCGTAGCGGCCGACGCGGTACAATGGATCAAACCATGTCACTGATCGGCATCGACCTCGGAACCACTTTCTGCGCCGTGGCGACGCTGGACGATCGCGGGCGCCCCGTCACGCTGCCGAACCGCGACGGCGAAATGCTGACGCCCTCGGCGGTCTACTTCGCACCGGACGGCGGGGCCGTCGTCGGCCAGCCGGCGCTCGACCTGGCGCTCGAGCAACCGGACCGCGTCGCCGCGCTCATCAAGCGGCGCATGGGGCACCCCGATCTCGGCCGCCTCGTCGCGGATCGGCTCTTCCGGCCGGAAACGCTCGCCGCCGTGATCCTGAAGAAACTCGCTCAGGACGCGGAACTGCACGTCGGCAGCGTCGATCAGTGCGTGATCACGGTGCCGGCATATTTCGACGACACGCGGCGGAAGGCGACCATGGACGCCGGCCGCGTCGCCGGGCTCGAAGTGCTGGACATCATCGACGAACCCTCGGCGGCCGCGCTCGCGTACTCGATGCAGCAGGCCGCCGGGATCGGGCCGGAAGGGCTGGCCGCGCTGATGCCCCCCGCCGCCGGGCCGCGCACCGTCCTCGT
>Ga0210380_10001235_pt1 | contig 10583 bp, 8 predicted proteins | sample PLM4_5_coexredo_FD_155476 | JGI IMG/M metagenome (GOLD analysis project Ga0210380, IMG submission 155476) | Groundwater sediment microbial communities from an aquifer in East River, Colorado, USA - PLM4_5_coex redo | ecosystem: Environmental > Terrestrial > Soil > Riparian zone | place: USA...
CGGTTATCGGCCGACCTACGGCGAGCACCGCATGCACGGCATCATGGAAGCCTCCGGCTCGCTCGACACGCTCGGCATCCTGTCGCGCTCGGTCGCCGACATCGCGCTCTATCGCGACGTGCTGCTCGGCATCCCGTCCGAGCCGATGCCAACGATCACGCGGCCGCATTTCGCGCTCTGCCGCAGCCACGTCTGGGATCAATTCGAGCCCGCTACCCGCACGCTGATCGAGGACGCGACGCATCGGCTTGCGCGCGGCGGCGCCCGCGTCACCGAGCTCACCTTGCCCGCCGAATTCGAGCTGCTCAACGACGCGCATCGCTCGATCTCGAGCTTCGAGTTCGCCCGCACCTTCACGTGGGAAATCGAGAACCGCTGGAATGATATCAGCGACACGCTCCGCGGCGGCCGGCTGCGCGACGGCATTACCGGCAGCTTCAAGCATTACATCGAGGCAAAGCAGCTCGCGGACGAATGCCGCAGAAGGCTCGACGCGCTCATGGGCGGCATCGACGTGCTGCTGACGCCCGCAGCCTTCGGTGAAGCGCCGGCCGGCATGCCCGCGTTCGCGGGCGTGCCGCTGTTCCAGATCTGGACGACGCTGCATGTGCCCGCCGTCTCGATTCCCGTATTCAAAGGCCCGGCCGGCATGCCGATCGGCGCGCAGCTCATCGCCAAGCGCCACGACGACCGGAAACTGTTTGCCTGCGCGCAGTGGGCGTTCGAAAAACTGACGTAAGGAAAAAGAATGGTTTCGACACCCACTGAAGGCAACTGGCCGGTCACGTTCCCGGGAAACCTGCGCTGGAGCAACGCCACTCAGATTGTCAAAGGCATGGTGGCCTATGGCGCGGCGGCGATGGCGGAAATCGATCTGATCACGCAGCGTCTGAAAGCGCGCGCCGGCGAATCCGATCTCGACCGCGCCTGGATGGAAGAATGGTCGAAGGAGGCCGATCGCGTCGCCAAAATCGGCGACGACGCCGACGCCGCCGGCAACGCCATCACCGCCGGCAACCAGTACATGCGCGCCGGCAACTACTACTACAGCGCCGAGCGCTTCATCCCGCCGAGCGAAGGAAAGCTTGCGATGTATCGCAAGGCTCTGCGCTGCTACCAGGGCGCGATGGCCCGGCTGCATCCTGACATCGAACGCGTCGAGGTGTCTTATGAAGGCAAGAGCCTCCCCGCCTGGTTCGTCAAAGGCCGCGGCCAAGGTCCGCGGCCGACCGTGGTGCTGTTCGACGGCATGGACAACGCCAAGGAGATGAGCGTCATTTTTGCCGGCCTCGACCTCGCCAAGCGCGGCATCAGCGTGCTGGCGATCGACGGACCGGGGCAGTCCGAGGCGCTTCGGTTGCACAACATCCCGTCCCGCCACGACTACGAGGCCGCCGGCAGGCCGGCCTACGATTATGTCGCCTCACGCCCCGAAGTCGATGCCACGCGCGTCGCCGTGATGGGCTACAGCTTCGGCGGCTATCATGCGCCGCGCATCTGTGCCTTCGACAAGCGCTACGCCGCCTGCGTCTGCTTCGGCGCGATGCACTGGAACGTCTACGACTTTGTGAAAGGCCACGCCCCAGTTGATCCGCGCCAAACCTCGGGATCGACATTCCAGTTCCGCTGGGTGGTCGGCGCGCCCGACAACGAGACCGCGCTGGAATGGGCGAAGAAATTCACGCTCGAAGGCGTGGCCGAGAAGGTCACCTGCCCGATCCTGATCTTGCACGGCGAGAACGATCGGGTCGTGCCGCTCGCGGAGGCGAAAAAACTCTACGAGCAAGTCGGCTCCAAGAACAAGGCACTGAAGATATTCACCGAAGCCGAAGGCGGCGCCGAACATTGTCAGGTCGATAACCGGCAGCTTGGCGTCGACTTCATCGGCGACTGGCTTCTGAAAAATATGTAAGCTGGAGGTTGCTCCGTCATTCCGGGGCCGGCCGAAGGCTGGAGCCCGGAATCCAAAGCCCGCAGCGATTAAGTCATCAGCACTGGGGTTATGGATTCCGGATCGCCGCGGAGCCTGTCATCGGGCCGCGCTTTGCGCGGACCCGTTGGCAATGTCCGGAATGACGTGGAGAGCTCTGGGAGGAACTCATGTTAGAATTCGTCCGCGCCTTGGCCGTTATCGGCACGGCTGTCCTCGCCGGCCAACCCGCGTTGGCGCAAAGCAACTACCCGGACAAGCCGATCCATTTCATCATTGCCTTCGTTCCCGGCGGCGCGACCGACACCTTCGCCCGGCAGATTTCCAACGATCTGCAGGAGGCGCTCGGCCAGCCAGTCGTCATCGAGAACAAGCCCGGCGCCGGCGGCTATATCGCCTGGAACCACGTCGCCGCCTCCGATCCGGACGGCTACACGCTGCTGCTCGCGGAGAACGCGGTCGCCATCAGCCAGGCGCTCTACAAGAAGTCGAAATCGAACTTCGATCCGATCACGCAATACGACGCGGTGGCCGGGCTTGCGGCGTCGCCATCTGCGCTGGTCATCGCCAATAATGTGCCGGTGAAGACCGTGGCCGAGCTCCTCACCTATTCGAAGACCGTGCCTCAAAAGATGAACTTCGCCTCGGCCGGCGTTGGCTCCGTCTCGCACCTCAACTTCGAGGTGTTCATGGATAAGACCGGCATGCAGGCCGTGCACGTGCCCTACAAGGGCGGTGGCCAGGCGATCGGCGACGTCATCGCCGGTCATGTGCCGATGACCATCTCCTCGGTGCAGGCGGTCAAGGGCCTGGTCGAGAGCGGCAAGGTCAAGGCGCTCGCGGTCACCAGCCCCGCCCGTTCGCCCGCGATGCCGGACGTGCCGACCATGCAGGAAGCGGGTGTGGCGCCGGCCGACGTCGAACTGCGTTTCTGGTTCGCGATCTTCGGGCCGAAAGGCATGCCCGATGCGGTCAAAGTCAAGCTCTCCCAGGCGGTCACAAAAGTCATGACTGACCCGAAGGTCGCCGAGCGCCTCGCTAAGCTCGACATTACGCCGGACGTCATTGCCGGCCCGGCGATGCACGCCAAGCTGGTCAGCGAGATCAAGAACTGGACCCGCTTCATCGACGCCAAGGGCATCAAGGCGGAATAATTCCCGCGGCGGAGAAAGTGCCGCATCCCGCGACAGCGCATCACCCTCGACGACCAACCGCGCCCGTGGTCGAATAGGCGCGCCGGTCAGTCCACGGGGGAACGATATGCGGCGCTTCATTCAGTGGTGTACGGTCATTGGCCTGCTGCTCGGCCTCGTTCCGCTCGCACAGGCGCAAGGCAGCTATCCGGACCGGCCAATCCGGTTCGTTGTCGCCTTCCCGCCGGGCGGCGCGACCGACACGTTCTTCCGGCTGATCTCGAACGAGCTCGGCACAGCGCTCGGCCAATCAATCGTGATCGAGAACAAGGGCGGCGCGGGCGGCTACATCGCCTGGCAGATGGTCGCGGCCGCTCCGGCCGACGGCTACACCGTGCTCGTGGCGGAGAATGCGATCGGCATCAACCAGGCACTGTTCAAGAAGCACCCGTCGGGCTTCAATCCGCTCAAGGACTATGACGCGGTCGGCGCGATGGGGAGCGTGCCTGTGGTATGGACGGTCGCCAACAACGTCCCCGCCAACAGCTTCCCCGAATTCGTGCAGTGGTCGAAGACCGTGCCGGGCCATTTCAACTACGGCCACGCTGGGCCCGGTAGCGTATCGCACCTCGTCCCCGAAGTCATTCTCGACGGCGCCGGCATGCAGGCCGTTCCCGTGCCGTTCAAAGGCGGCGGGCCGGCGGCGCAGGCGGTGGCCGGCGGGTTCGTCGCCGTGGTCGTATCGTCCTTGGCCGTCGCCAAGCCGCAGATGGAAGGCAAGCTCGTCAAGGGCCTCCTGGTGACGAGCGCCAAGCGCTCGCCGGCGATACCGGAGGTTCCAACGCTGAAGGAACTCGGCATCAAGGTCGCGGACGTGGATCTTGAATTCTGGTGGGGTCTCTTTGTCCCGAAAGGCTCGCCGGAGCCGATCAGAGCCAAGATCGAAAAAGCCCTGCAAGCCACCATGTCGAACCCTGTCGTGCGCGATCGACTCGCCAAGGTGGACACCGATCCATCATACGCGCCTGGCCCGGCGTTGACGGCCAAGCTGGAGCGAGAGATCAACAATTGGTCGAAGTTCATCGACGCCAAGGGCATCAAGGTCGAGCAATAGGCTTTTCGGAATGGATCGGGCGTGACGGAAAATTTGAGCTTCGTCGTCAATGGGCGCCCCGTTTCACTCAGCATCGACAGCACGACGCCGCTGCTTTCGGTGCTGCGCGACGATCTCGATCTGCGCGGCAGCAAATTCGGCTGCGGCACCGAACAATGCGGCGCCTGCATGGTGCTGATCGACGGCAAGCCGGAATATTCCTGCTCGCGCGAGGCCGCCACGGTTGAAGGCAAGACCGTCACCACCGTCGAAGGCTTGTCTGGCACGGCCGGCTCGCATCCGTTGCAGCAGGCACTGCTCGACGAGCAGGCCGGCCAGTGCGGCTATTGCCTGTCCGGAATCCTGATCTCGGCCGCGGCTCTGCTTGCGAGCAATCCAAAGCCAAGCCGCGCCGATATCATCGCCGCGCTCGATCCGCACCTTTGCCGCTGCGGCATCCACAATCGCGTCATCCGCGCGGTGCAAAAGGCCGCAACCGTCATCGCCGGAGCGCGGCCATGATCTCCAATACGCTGCCGCAAAGCCTGATCGACAACCCGCTCCTGTCGCAATGGATCGCGTTCGAGCAGAGGGGCAGCGTCCGGGTCGGTTCCGGCAAGGTCGAGATCGGCCAGGGCATCCTCACCGCGCTCACGCAGATCGCCGCTGATGAGCTCGATGTGCGGCCGGAGCAGATCAGTCTCGTCTCCGGCCAGACCGACATCAGCCCCGCCGAGGGCTTCACCTCGGGCAGCTATTCCATCGCGGTTGGCGGCGCATCCATTCGTCTTGTGTGCGCCGAGGTGCGCTCGCTGTTCCTCGACCGCATCGCCGAGACACTGGGCTGCCTGCTGAGCGAGCTTTCCATCGAGGACGGCAGGTTCCTGCGCGCCGGAAAGGACACCGGCCACGACTACTGGTCGATGGCGGCCGACATCGGGCTTGAACGGCGCGCCAGCGGCACCGCGCCGACCAAGCGGCCCTCGACCTACAAGATCGTCGGCAAGCACCTGCCGCGGCTCGATCTGCCGGCCAAGGTCGTGGGCGCGGGCTTCATCCACGACATCGCGCCGGAGAACCTCCTGCACGCCCGAGTGCTGCGCCAGCCGTGGCGTGGCGCGCATCTTGCCGGGCTCGACGAAAGCGCCGTCCGCAAGGCCGCCAGGATCCCGATCGAGATTTTGCGAGAGGGCGAGTTCACAGCCCTCACCGCCGATAGCGAAATCGCGGTGATGCGCGCATCCGAAGCCGCGCGCACGCTCGCGAAATGGGAAGGCGGCACCCCGCCGCCCTCGGACGCCGGCACGCCCGCCTGGATCAAGGGTCAGCCCTCGCGCGACAAGACCACGGAGACCGGTAAACCCGGCCGCGCCATGGCGGGCCGCGTGATCGAGGCCTCCTACTCTCGTCCCTTCCTCACCTATGGCTCGATCGCCACGTCCTGCGCGCTCGCCGAATTCAAGGACGGCGCGCTCAAGGTGTGGTCGCATTCGCAAGGTCCGGCGGTGCTGCGCGAGTGGCTGGCCCGTGCGCTGGGCCTGCCCGCCGCGGAGGTCAACGTGTTCCACCGCCAGGGCGCCGGCGCCTACGGCCACAACACCGCCGACGATGCCGCATTCGATGCCTCGTTCATCGCCATGCGCCATCCGGGCCGCACCGTGCGCGTGCAATGGTCGCGCGAGGACGAGTTCGCCGCCGCCCCGATCAGCACCGCTATGGTGATTGCGCTCCGCGCCGAGTTGAATGAAGACAACAAGCCCGCCGACTGGACGATCGAAATCTGGAGCCCACCGCATGCCCAGCGGCCCGGCATGAACGGCAATTCCAATCTGCTCGGCGCCGCGGCGCTGCCCAACGCGCCGCCGCTCAAGCCGCTCAATGATGTGCCCGACGAGCGCGGTGGTGGCGCCACCCGCAATGCGGTCGCGATCTACGACCTGCCGCGGCACCGGCTGATCCATCATCTCCTGCCCGAGGTCCCAATCCGCACCTCGTCGCTGCGCGGGCTCGGCGCCTGGGCCAACGTGTTCGCCATCGAGTCCTTCATCGACGAGTTGGCGGAGATCGCCGGCGAAGACCCGGTGAGCTATCGCCTCTCGCTTCTCTCCGATCCGCGCGCGCGCCGCGTGGTCGAGACCGCCGCGCGAATGAGCAACTGGTTCGAGGTCAAAAATCTCCCTGAAGGTCGTGCGCGCGGCTTCGGCTTCGCCCGCTACAAGAACATCGCCTCCTTCGCCGCCGTGGTTGTCGAGCTTGAAGTGGAAGAGGAGATCAGCCTCAAGAAGGTTTGGTGCGCGGCCGACGCCGGCCTCGTTATCGCCCCGGATGGTGCGCGCAACCAGCTCGAAGGCGGCATCATCCAGGGCGCGAGCTTCGTCATGCGCGAGCAGGTGCGCTTCGAGGATGGTCGCTCCGCGATCCACTCGTGGCAAGACTATCCGATCCTGCGCTTCAGCGACATTCCTGAAATCGAGATCGAGTTGATCGACAATCCCAACGAGCCGACATTGGGTCTCGGCGAAGCCTCGGTCGGCCCGACCGGAGCAGCGATCGGCAATGCATTGGCCCCCGCGCTCGGCCGGCGCATCCGCGATTTGCCGCTGACGCGGGAGCGGATCATGGCTACGCTGCTGGCGGAATAACAAGACAAACCAAGAGGGAGGTTGCAATGACGTCCTTTATGGGAAGATTTCGCTCAACTAGCCTCCTGCTCGCCGGCGCTTTGACGCTGGCGGCGCCGGCCACTGCTCAGGACCTGCAAGCCGGCAAGCCGATTCGGCTGATTGTCGGCCTCTCCGCGGGCGGCGGCACGGACGTGACCGCTCGCCTGATCGCCCAGCAGATGAGCCAGAACATGGGGGCGACTGTGCTGGTCGAGAACAAGGCTGGCGGCAACTTCATCCCGGCGGGAAAAGAAGTCCTAGGCTCGCCACCCGACGGTCACACCCTCTATTTCATCTCGGCGAGTTCGCTGATCACCCAGTCGCTCTATCCGGACTATCCGTTCGACCTGTTGAAATTTGTTCCGGTCAGCGAAGTGTCGACCGGACCGCTGATCCTGGTCGTGAAAAACGATCTCGGCGTCAAATCCATGAAAGAGCTTGTTGCGCTCGCCAAACAAAAGCCGGGCTCGCTCAAGTTCGGCGTGGGTGGCGGCGTGGGAAGTTCGCTCGGGTTCGGAACGGCGCTGCTGCAGACTTTGGCGGACATCAAGATCACTGTCGTGCCGTACCGCGGCGCCGGACCGGCGCTCAACGATCTGCTGGGCGGCCACATCGACGCGATGGTCGACGCCATGCCGGTGATGTCGATCCAGGCCAAGGAAGGCAAGGTGACGCCAATCGCGGTCACCGGAACCAAGCGTTCGGCAGCGCTGCCCGACGTGCCGACAATGCAGGAGCTTGGCTTTCCCTCGTTCGTCGTGACCGGCTGGTACGGCATCCTGGCGCCGCCCGGCACGCCGCCCGCCATCGTGCAGAAGCTCAGCGACGAAGCCGCGAAGGCGGTCAAACCGCCGGACGTGGTCAAGACCCTGGCATCGCAGGGCATGGACCCTCGCGGCACGGCACCGGCCGAGTATGCGAAATATCTGGCGTCGGAGCTGGCGTTCTACAAAAAGATCGTGCAGGACGCGAACCTCAAGCCGGAATAGAGTCTGCGCTTACCCCACCACGTCATGGCCGGGCTTGTCCCGGCCATCCACGTTTTGTTTGCAAGGAACAGCAATGCCCTCTCGCGGCCCCTGGATCGATCACTTCCCCGACAACTTTCTCTGGTCGAACGCCACCCTGATCCTCAAGGGCATGGCGCCTTATGGCGTCGTGTCGCTGGAGGAAATGGATCGCGCTTGCGAAAAGCTTCGCGCCCGCGAGGGCGAAGCGGACCGCGGCAAGGCTTGGTTCGAGGAATGGCGAACGCTCGGCGATTTGATCGAGAAGCGCGGCAACGAGACCATGGCCAAGGGCCGCAAGATCACCGCCGGCGACTATTACCTCCGCGCCGGCATCTATCATTACAACGCCGAACGCTTCATTTCGCCCAGCCCCGAGAAACGCGCGCAATGCGCCCACGCCTACAAGGTCTGGCACCAGGGCATCCGGCTGCGCCATCCCGACGTCGAGTTCGTCGAAGTGCCCTATGAGGGCACCACCCTGCCCGCTCTCCTAATGAAGGCACAGACGGCCGCTCCCGCTCCGACCGTGGTCGTGCTCAACGGCATGGACAACGCCAAGGAGATGAGCATTTTTTTCTGCGGCCTTGAATTCGCCCGCCGCGGCTACAACACGCTCTGCATGGACGGCCCCGGCATGGGCGAAACGCGGCGCATACGCGACATTCCGAGCCGCTTCGACTACGAGGCGCCCGGCGCTGCGGCCTTCGATTATCTGGCGAAGCGGCCGGATGTCGATTCAAAGCGCATCGCCATCATGGGTTATAGCTTCGGCGGCTATTACTCCTCGCGGGTCGCTGCCTTCGAGAAGCGCTATGTCGCCTGCATCGCGCTGTCCGCGCTGCACTGGGACCTCGCCGCCTGGCAGCAGAAAATCAAGGACGCCAACAGGAATGCGCCGAAGTCCGTCGCGCAATCGAACTTCCAATGGCGCTGGGTGGCCGGCGCCAAGGACGAGGACGAAGGCATCGAGATCGCCAAAAAATTCTCATTGAAGGACGTGGCCAAGAACATCGTCTGCCCGTTCCTGGTGACACACGCCGGCAACGATCGCGTCGTGCCGGTCGAGAACGCGCAGAAGCTCTACGACGCGGTCGGCTCGGCCAACAAGACCATCAAGATTTTCAGCACCGAAGAGGGTGGCGCCGAGCACGCTCACGTCGACAACCGCCAGGTCGGCATCGACTTCGCCGCCGACTGGCTTGCAGAGAATATGAGATAGAAAGCACGTACATGGCCAATCCAATTCCCATCCGCATGGGCGGCTACGGACCGCCGACCACGGGCTTCAGCAAGTCGATGAAGCGCATCGGCGACAGCCTGGAGAAGCAGTTCGGCGACCGCATCGACGTCAAGTATTGCTGGAACATCATGGATTTCGGCTACAAGGCCGAGGAAATCGTGTGGCTCGTTGAGAGCGGCCTGCTCACGCTTGGCTATCAGTCGTCGAGCTATCTCACTGACCGCGTGCCGGAACTGAGCCTCGTCGATCTGCCGTTCCTGTTCCGCGACAACGAACACGCACGCGCCGCGATGGACGGCGCGCTTGGCCGGCGGCTCGTTCAGGCCGTGGAGAGCAAGTGCAACTTCCGCATCCTCGGCTGGTACGAGAACGGATTCCGCCACATCTCCAATCGCGTCCGCACCGTCCGCACCCCGGCCGACCTCAGGAGCATTCACATCCGCGTGCTGCCAAGCCAGATCCAGAAGCGTACCTTCGAGCTTTTGGGCGCAAGGCCGCAGATCATGGACCTGACCGATGCCATCCGCATGATCAACGCCGGCGAGATCGACGCCCAGGAGAACCCGCTCACCAACACCGTCACCTACGGCGTCCACAAGTTTCACCGCTTCCACACCCTCAGCAATCATTTCTACATCTCGCGGCCGATCTTCCTGCATCGGCCGACGTTCGATGCTTGGCCCGCCGACCTGAAAGAGGCGATGCAGAAGGCCGTGACAGAGTCCGTGGCGTTTCAGCGCGACCTTCACATCAAGGAGGAAGAGGACGCGGAGAACGCGATCAAGGCCGAGGGCTGCGAGATCGTCGAGCTCGGGTCCGCGGAGCACGACGCCTTCGCCGCCACGGTGCAGCCGATCTATGCCGAGGCGCGGAAACTCTTGAGCGACGAACTGTTTGACTTGGCCAAGTCGAGCTAAGCGCCGCTCAATACCCGCCCGAGCCAGCGTGGATCGAGCCGGTCGAGATCGCGTGACATCGCAATGATCTCGCCGCAGACCTTCTCGCTGACGCGGCTCGACAGCTCCTGCATGAACCGCGCCTCGTGCTCCTCGCCGGTGAATGAGCGAGACGGGCTCCCTTTGGGCGCCGGGACGAGCCTGGAGAGTGTGCGGCCATCGCGCAACGTCACGCTGACACGTGCCGCCGTGGAAAGCTCGTTGCTCGCGGCCTCTACCTCGTCATCCAGGGCAATCGTCGTGCGCTCCTCGAGTTCGTGCAGACTTTGATCCTTGAGTCCCGCCTCGAAATCCGAAATGCCGAGGGTCGCGATCTGCCCCGGCGCCAGCTTGATCTTCGACGCCAGCGCGACACTGAACGGCAGGCTCATCTGCGCCGCCTGCAGGTCCACCGGATGTGGGTTGGTCAGCCGCCCCTGGATGATCTTGGGAATGCCGAGCGCCATGCTGGCGATGTCGCCAATGGCAAATTTGTGCTGTTCGCGCAGTTCCAGCATCGCATCGATGCCGGCGGCAACCCGCGCCGCCGCCGCGTGCGACTTCACCAGCACATCCATC
>Ga0210380_10001236_pt1 | contig 10578 bp, 8 predicted proteins | sample PLM4_5_coexredo_FD_155476 | JGI IMG/M metagenome (GOLD analysis project Ga0210380, IMG submission 155476) | Groundwater sediment microbial communities from an aquifer in East River, Colorado, USA - PLM4_5_coex redo | ecosystem: Environmental > Terrestrial > Soil > Riparian zone | place: USA...
CCTCGGTATCGCTGCCCGGCAGATACGGATAGGCCACGACGGCCGCGAACAACCACAGCAGCGTGGTGACCAGCCGGCGGGTCGGCTGGGCCGTCTCCGGATAGATCCAGCGAGCCGTCACGCGCCCGGCCTCGACCGCGTGAAACCAGAGCCCGAACACCCGGATCACGAAGCGAGTCAGGAGGACGATCAGCACGACCGTGAACAGCCCGGGCACAGCTTCCAGCATGCCGAGACCGAGGTTCTCCACGGTCGTGATGAGGAAGCCGCGCAACGATTCCCCCCAGGGCCTGGTGTAGGGAAACTGTCGAAAGACGAAGGTCAGCATGGCATACACGACGATGAGATCCAGGCCCACCATCGCCGTGTTCGCAATGCGGCGCTCGAGGTCGACGATGTGCATGCCGCGCAGCACATCGAGATCGGCAATCTTCGACTTGGCGACGCTCTTCTCGGCGGCCGCGACGAACTTCCCGGCGATCGCCCGGCGGGCGCGGCCGATCGCCCACAACGCGATCGCGCCGACCACGATGCCAGCAAGGGCGACCGCAGCGGAGCGCAGCAGCGTGCGCAGCCTGCGGGCCTCGGCGGCTTCGGCGAGCGCAATCTGCAGACGGGCGACGACCTGGGCAGTCACACCCTGAATGGTTTCCCCTGACAGGTCGTCGATGTCCAGCGGGGTCAGGCCCGTCACGACCCGCGATCCGACGCGGATCAGGGCGCCGCCTTCGAACAGTTCCGAGGTGACGGGACCGGTGATCCCCTGGGCGACCAGGGCGTCAAGCGCACGTCCTGCGCCCGCCGCCCGTTCCGCGGGAGACCGGCCTAGCACGTTGGCCTTGAAGAGGACGATGGTCCGATTGACGTACGTAAGGGTGAAGGGCTCGCTGGACGGCGTCGCGGAGAAAAGCGCCGAGGTCGGCGACAACGCGGGCGTCGGGGCCGGCTGAGTCTGGGCACCGGCCACGCCTCCACACAGAAGCGCCAGGTACAGGGCGAGACCCGCCCCGAGCCGCGGGGCGCCGCGACGCCTGGGTCGAAGGCCGGTCAGCATCCTGTCACTCGGACTGGTTAGTACACCTCGCTCACGAACCGCCGCTTCGCCAGCGTCGCTTCATCGTCGTATTTGTGCTTCGACGATCGCTTCGGCAGCTTCACGGTGGGGCGGTCGATCTTCTTGTGCGGGATCGCCTTCAGGATGTGGGTGATGGCGTTGAGGCGGGCGCGGCGCTTGTCGTCGGACCGGACGATGAACCACGGGGACGCACTGGTGTCGGTCGCCTCGAACATGGCATCGCGCGCGCGCGAGTACTCGTACCACTTGGCCCGCGAGGGCAGGTCCATCGGGCTCAGCTTCCACTGGCGCAAGGGATCGGCGATGCGGGCCTCGAACCTCCGCTCCTGCTCCTTGTTCCCGACCTCGAGCCAGAGCTTGATGAGAATGATCCCGCTCTCGATCATCTGGTTCTCGAACCACGGAGCCAGCTTCAGGAACCGCGTGACCTGCTCCTCGGAGGCGAATCCCATCACGCGTTCTACTCCGGCCCTGTTGTACCAGCTCCGGTCGAAGACGATGATCTCGCCGGCCGCGGGAAAGTGCTGCATGTACCGCTGCACGTACATCTGGCTCTTTTCGCGGTCGGATGGCGCGGGCAGTGCCACGAGGCGGAAGATCCGCGGGCTCGTACGCTCCATGATCGCCTTGATCGTTCCGCCTTTCCCGGCCGCGTCGCGCCCTTCGAAGAGGATGATGACGCGCAGGCCCTTCTCCTTCACCCAATCCTGCAGGACACACAGTTTCCCCTGCAGGCGGATCAGCTCTTTTTCGAAATCCTTCTGCTTCATCTTCTTTGTCGGTTCAGCCATTCGTTCGTCCTGTTCAATAGGGTTGCCAACCGCCGCCCAGGGCCCGATACAGCTCCGCGCGGGCCCGCAACTCGGCCCCGCGTGTCTGCGCCAGCAGCAGCTGCTGCTCGAACAGTTGCTGATCGGCGGTCAGGATCTCGATGTAATTGGCGAGTCCCGAGTCGTACCGCAAGCGCGAGAGATCGGACGCGTCCTGCAACGCGGCGACACCGAGTTCGCGCTGTCCGCGCTGTTCGGCGAGCTTCTGGATGGCCACGAGGGCGTCGGCCACCTCACGGTAGCTGTTGAGCGCCGCCTTCTGGTACTCGGCGAGCGCCGCGTCGAACCGCGCCTGCGCCACCTCGAGATTCCGGCGAAGCCGGCCTCCCTGGAAGATGGGCTGCAGAAGACCCGCGCTCGCCGACCACACACCCCCGGTGCCGCCGAGGAACGTCGTGAGGTCGCCGCTGACGCCGCCGAGAAACCCGGTCAGGCTGATGGAGGGATAGAACAGCGCCTTGGCCACGCCGATGTCGGCGTTGGTCGCCACGAGCACCTGCTCGGCCTGGACCACGTCGGGGCGGCGCTCGAGCAGCGCGGCCGGAAGCCCCGCCGGAATCGCCGGCGGGAGAAGCTCGTCGACGGTCAGCTGCTCTCGCGTGATCGGTCCCGGCGGCCGGCCCAGCAGTAGCGACAGCGCGTTCTCGACCAGACCGATCTGGCGTTCGATCTCGGGGATCGTCGCGGCTGTCTGCGCACGGTTGGCCTGGTTGCGATCGAGCTCAAGACGATTCGACACGCCGCCGTTCAGGCGGTTCGTAAAGTAGACGACGGTCTCGTCGTTCAGGCGAAGGGTCTGCCGGGAGATCTCGAGCTGCAGGTCGAGCTCGCGCAGAAGGAAATAGTTGGAGGCGACGTCTCCGACCAGCGTCACCAGCACGCCGCGCCGGCCCTGCTCGGTCGCCAGCGCCACGGCCAGGGCCGACTCCTTCTCGCGCCGGATCCGGCCGAACAGATCGATCTCCCATGACAGCTGGAACCCGTAGACGCCGCTCTGACGCGTCGTGTCGTCGTTTTTTTCGGTGGTCGACGCCTGCCGTACGCCGTAACCGGCAACGCCGTCGACCTGGGGATACAGGTAGGACGCGGCGACGCCGGCACGGGCGCGCGCCTCTTCGACGCGGGCCACGGCGACGCGCAGGTCGAGGTTGCTGGTAATGCCCTCGCGAATAAGCGCCTGCAGCAGCGGGTCGTCGAACACCTGAAACCACGGCGCATCGGCCATCGATTGCGCCTGCGAAGGTTCCTGGACGTACCGGTATCCACCCGGAGGCGCCATTTGGGGACGCTCGTAGTTGTCGCCGACCGTGCAACCGGCCGCCAGAACGCTCGACACGACGACGGTGAGGAAGCCGGAATGATTCACGCGCCTCCGCATCTCAGTGGCCCCCATGGCCGGCATCGGTGACCAGCGTGTGCGGCGGCGCCGGTGCCGGCACCGGCGCGGCCTTGGTGCCGATCACCTTCATCACGGCGACAAACAGCATGGGGACGAGCAGGACGCCGAGGATGGTCGCGACGAGCATGCCGGAGAACACGACCATGCCCATGACCTTCCGCGACTCGGCGCCGGCGCCCGTCGCCGTCAGCAGCGGAACAACGCCGAGGATGAACGCGAAGGCGGTCATCAGAATCGGGCGGAACCGCAGCTTGGCCGCATTCAGCGTCGCGTCCATCAGCGGCTTCCCCTGGTCGAGCTCCATCTTCGCGAACTCGACGATGAGAATCGCGTTCTTCGCGGCGAGGCCGATGAGCATGATGAGGCCGATCTGCGCGAAGACGTTATTCACGTAGCTCGGCCCGAGGTAGAGGCGCGCGAGCCAGAGGCCGAGGTACGCACCGAAGGCCGCGAACGGGGTGCCCAGGAGGACGCTGAAGGGGAGGCCCCAGCTCTCGTACTGCGCCGCCAGGATGAGGAACACCAGGAAGACCGCGAGCATGAAGACCCCTGCGACACCCGGGGCCGCGCGCTCCTGGAACGACATGTCGGCCCAGGAGTAGCTCATGTCGGGCGGCAAGATCTCACGCGCCGTCGCTTCGAGCGCGTCGAGCGTCTGCGTTGACGAGAAGCCGGCGGCCGACACACCGGTGAGCTCGGCCGATCGGAACAGATTGAAGCGATTCGTAAACTCGGGTCCCGAGCCGGGCTGGGTGCTGACCAGCGTATCGAGCGGCACCATGCCGCCCCCCTTGTTCTTCACGTAGAAGAGCCCGAGCTGCTTCGGATCCCGGCGGAACTCCGGCTCGGCCTGTACGTAGACCTTGTACACGCGGCCGAACCGGTTGAAGTCGTTCACGTAGGAGCTGCCGAGCAGCGCACCGAGCGTGGTGTTCACGTCGTTCAGGTCCACGCCTGACTTCAGCACCTTGCTGCGATCGATGTTGGCGTAGACCTGCGGGACGTTCGCCCGATACAGCGTGCCGATGCGCCCGATTTCCGGCCGCTTACGCGCGGCCTCCATGAAGCGCTGTGTCTGCTCGGCCAGGTAGTCGGGCGAGCCGCCGCTGCGATCCTGGAGCTGCATCGTGAAGCCGGCCCCGGTGCCGAGGCCCGGGATCGACGGCGGTCCGAAGGCAATGACACCCGCCTCGGGAATCTCCTGCCGGAACGCCGCGTTGAGTGCCGCCACGACGCCGTTCGCGTGGGCCTCTTCGGTCGTGCGGTCCTCCCACGGCTTGAGCTGCACGAAGAAGAACCCCATGTTCGACGAATAGGCGGAGGTGAGCAGCGAGTAGCCGCTGATGGTGTTGAAGCCCTCGATGGCCTCGTTCTTCTCCATGATCGCTTCGGCCTTCTTCATGACCGCGTCGGTGCGCTCGAGCGACGCCGCGTCGGGCAGCTGCGCGTTCACCATGATGTAGCCCTGGTCTTCCTCGGGCACGAAGCCGCCAGGAATGGCGCGGACCAGCACGACGGTCGCGTAGACCAGCACGCCGATGAACGCGAGACTCCGGAACATCTTTCTGATGAGGATGGCGGAGAAGCTGACGTAGGCGTCGGTGGTGATGCCGAACACCTTGTTGAACCCGTTGTAGAACGGCGTCAGGATCGAGCGCTTGCCCGTCGGCGCCTTCAGCAGCAGGGCCGCGAGCGCCGGGCTGAGCGTCAGCGCGTTGATGACCGACAGCAGCACGGAGATGGCAATGGTGATCGCGAACTGCTGATACAGCCGCCCGGTGATGCCGCCCATGAAGCCCACCGGCACGAACACCGCGGTCAGAATCAGCCCGATGGCGATGACCGGTCCCGTCACCTCTTCCATCGCCTTGATCGTCGCTTCCTTGGGCGCCATTCCGTGCTCGATGTGGTGCATCACCGCTTCGACCACCACGATCGCATCGTCCACGACGATGCCGATGGCGAGCACCAGGCCGAGGAGCGACAGCACGTTGATCGAGAACCCGAGGAGCGGGAAGAACATGAACGCCCCGACGAGCGACACGGGCACCGTCATCAGCGGAATCAACGTGGCGCGCCAGTTCTGCAGAAAGATGAAGACGACGATGATCACGAGCCCGACGGCTTCAAACAGCGTGTGCTCGATTTCGACGATCCCCTCGGACACGGGGAGCGTCGTGTCGAGGGAGATGAGGTACTCCATATCGCGCGGGAAGCGCGTCGACAGGTTGGCCATCTCGGCCTTGATCCGGCTGGCGACGTCGAGCGCGTTGGTACCCGGAATCTGGAACACCGCGATGACCGCGGACGGCTGGCCGTCGTGGCGCCCGACGGCGTTGTAGAGCATCGTGCCCAGCTCGATCCGCGCGACGTCCTTCAGCCGGACCTCCGACCCGTTGGGGTTGGTCCGGATGATGATGTCGCCGAATTCCGTCTCGTTGAGCAGGCGGCCCTGCGTGCGAACCGTGTACGTAAACTCGGTGCCCGTGGCCGCCGGCGGCCCGCCGATCTGGCCGGCCGGGGTCAACTGGTTCTGCTGGGCGATCGCGTTCGCGATCTCGGGAATCGTGACCCCGAGCCGCCCGATGACGTCGGGCCGCAGCCACACGCGCATGGCGTAGTCGCTGCCGCCAAAGAGGTTGATCTGCCCGACGCCGGGGATGCGCGCGATCGCATCGTTGATGTTGATGGTCGTGTAATTCGACAGAAAGCTGCTGTCGTACGTGCCGTTCGGCGACTTGACCGAGATGACGAGCAGCGGAAACGCGAGGGCCTTCTTCACCGTGACGCCGTAGTTCTTGACCGACTGCGGCATCTGGGGCAGGGCCTGCGACACGCGGTTCTGCGTGAGCACGTTGTCCATGTCCAGATCGGAGCCGACCTCGAACGACACCTTGAGCGTCAGCGTGCCGTCGTTCGCGTTGGTCGACTTGAGGTAGATGCCCTTCTCGACGCCGTTGATCTGCTGCTCGAGCGGCGTCGCGACAGAGGCCTCGACGTCGGTGGCGCTGGCGCCGATGAAGGTGGTGGTGACCTGCACCATCGGCGGCACGATCTCGGGATACTGCGCGATCGGCAGCCCCTGCATGGCGACGAGGCCGAGCATCACGATGATGATCGACATCACCATCGCGACGATGGGCCGGTTGACGAAGAAACTGGCCATGTGTCTATGCCTCGCCCGCGGGCGCGGCCGCGCCCGCTTCGGGAGCCGCGGCGGGCGCCGGCTTGGCCACCACCGTCATCCCATCCTGAATCCGCTGCAGGCCTTCGACGACCACGTGGTCGCCCTGCTTGACGCCTTCCTCGATGACCCAAAGCGTACCGACGCGCAGGCCGACCTTCACCGTCCGAAACGCCACCTTGTTGCTCGCGTCAACGACGGCCACGCTGTAGATGCTCTGCAGCTCCTGGACGGCTCGTTGCGGCACGAGCAGCGCGCCGGTCTTCGTCTCGAGCAGCAGCCGCGTCCGTCCGTACTGGCCGGGCCGCAGCAGCAGGTCGGGGTTGGGAAACGAGAGCTCGAGGCCCAGCGTGCCGGTCGTGGGATCGACGGCGCGATCGACCAGATTGACGCGGCCTGTCTCCTTGTAGACGCTGCCGTCGGCAAGCGTGAGCTGGATGTCGGCACCGCGCGGCGCGCGGCCGGTCTGCGGAGACTCACGCTTGGCGTAACGCAGGTAGTCGGCTTCGGTGACCGCCACGCGGAAGAGCATCGGATTGATCTGCGAGATCGTCGTGAGCCGCGTGCTTTCGCCGCGGCCGACCAGGTTGCCCGGCTTCACTTCCGTGGCGCCGACGAGCCCGTCGATGGGCGACGTGATGACCGTATAGCTCAAGTCGAGCGTCGACTTCTCCACCGCCGCCTTGGCGGCTTCAACTTCCGAGGTGGCCGCGTCACGCGCGGCGAGCGCGTTGTCGAGCTCCTGCTGGCTGACGGCCTGCTTCTCCACGAGCGGTGTATAGCGCGAGACGTCGTTGCGGGCCTTCTCGAGCCTGGCCTGGGCGGTGGCCTGGTCGGCCTTGGCCCCGGCCAGAGTGGCCTCGAGCGGCTTGCGATCGATTTCGTACATCGGGTCGCCCTTTCGGACGAGCGAGCCCTCGCGGAAATTCACCGCCTCGAGGAACCCTTCGACGCGCGCCCGGATTTCCACGTCCTGGAATCCGTACGTCTGGCCGACGAGGTCGAGGTAGACCGGGACGTCCTGCTGGACCACGTCTGCGACGTACACCTCGGTCGGGGGAACCGCAGGAGGCGCCGGCTGTTCGCACGCCACGGTGAGGCCGGCCGCCATGACCGTTGTCACCACGTGTCCCGACAGCCGCCGAAGCCGACTGGCAATCGGGTTCAGTGGCGCGCGACGGTGCGTGATCACGGAAGCGCGACGGTGTTTGGTCATAGACGGATAGCGGCAGCAACCCATGTGCCAAGTAACGGCGTCGAGACGGTGGCCACATGGCATGTGGCGTGCTGTCCCCCGTCCGTTGGCTCAGCGAGTACTCGATCCGATCGAACGGACGTCCGAGGTCCTGTTCGGGGTCATTATGGCCCTGACGTTTACGGGCTCGATCAGCGTCGCCGAAGCCGGGCGGGAGGACATCCGAGAGGTCCTGGTGGGCGCGATCGGCTGCAATCTGGCGTGGGGATTGGTCGACGCCTCGATGTACCTGATGGCGGCGTTCATCGGCCGTGCCCGTCTCCTCACGCAGCTCACAGCCATCCGCCAGATTCGTACGCCGGAAGCCGCGCGCGCGCAGATCGTTGACCTGCTCCCTCCGGCGCTCGCGTCGGTGGTGACGCCTGACGACATCGAAACGCTGCGGCAGCGCGTGAATCAGCAGGCCCTGCCCCCGGCAGGCCTGATCCTGACGCGGACCGATTTCCTTGGCGCGATTGGCGTATTCCTGCTCGTGTGCCTGTCCACGTTTCCGGTCGTCGTGCCGTTCATCCTGGTCCATGAACCGCGGCCGGCGTTGAGGTTGTCGAACGCCGTCGCCGTGGTGATGCTGTTCATGCTGGGCTCGGTGCTGGGGCGACACGCCGGACGATCGGGCTGGCAGGCCGGTCTCTGCATGGTGACGGTCGGCCTCGTCCTCGTGGCCATCACGATCGCCCTCGGGGGCTAGCGGCCACCACCGGCCGTCATCGCGGGCCGTCACCGCTCATCACTCGCTGTGATCGCGTCCCGGCGCCCGCCCGGGCGGCCCAATCTCGTCCACCCAGATCGTGGACGAATCCGCCGTTCCCGACCGCCGGCTCGTGGCGGTGCATTGGCAGGTCTGCTGCAAGAGCACCGCGATCGTGACGGTGCTCAGGAGAGCGTTGCCGGTCGCGTGCGGTCTGGTACTCGTGTTCGGGCTCAGCGCCAGCGCCATGGCAGCGGGCGAAGAACACAGCCTGTCGCAAAAGGCAGTCGAGATCGCCCGGCCGTTCGGCTTCCCCATCACCAACTCGATGGTCGTCACCTGGATTGTGACCATTGGGCTCATTGTCGTGGCGCAGCTGTCGACGCGACGCATGACGGAGATTCCCCGGGGGCTCCAGAACTTCGTCGAGTTCCTCATCGAAAGCCTCTACAACTTCCTCGAAGGCATCATCGGGCCGCATCTCGTCAAGCGGACATTCTGGTTCTTCGCGACGATCTTCATCTTCATCCTCGCCGCCAACTGGGCGGGACTCGTACCCGGCGTGGGTTCGATGGGCTGGGGACACGAGACGCCGGAGGGATTCCAGCTCGAGCAACCGTTTTTCCGCGGGGCGAATGCCGACGTCAATCTCACGCTGGCCATGTCGCTCGTGTTCTTTGCGAGCTGGATTGTCTGGGGTCTTCGTGAATCCGGCCCGGTCGGGTTCCTCAAGGAACTGTTCGCGCCCAAGGGCGCGAGTACCGGCGCGTTGAAGGCGCTGCTCGTCGTCGTGTTCTTCGCCGCCGGCTGCCTGGAAGTGGTCTCGATCCTGTTCCGGCCCATCTCGCTCAGCTTTCGACTGTACGGAAACGTCTTCGCCGGCGAAACGATGCTCGAGACGATGGCAAGGATGCCGCGGATCGGCTGGCTGGTGCAGGTGCCGTTCTACGGGCTCGAGCTGCTGGTCGGCCTCGTACAGGCACTGGTGTTCATGTTGTTGACCGCCGTGTTCACGCTGCTCATTTGCCAGCATCACGACGAAGGATCGGCCGCTGGGCAACACTAACCACAGGAAGGACAGGAACTCATGATCGGCAATCTGCACATCGGTCTCGCGGCGTTCGGCGCAGCCATCGCCGTCGGCATTATCGGCATGAAGGCCACCGAGGCGGTCGGACGCAATCCAGGCGCCGCGACAGCGATCATGGTCCAGTCGATTCTGGCGATCGCGTTCGCCGAAGCGATCGTCTTCTACGCCCTCTTCCTCGCGTAGACACCATGTTGCTCCTCGCGCTGATGGCGCAGACGGGCGGCGGCGGCAAGATCGAACAGATCGCCACAACCTTCGGCGTGGACTGGCCCCACCTGACCGCGCAGATGATCAGCTTCGCGATCGTGTGCGCGATGCTGTACCGGTTCGCGTATCAGCCCGTGCTGCGCATGCTCGAGCTGCGGCGCGCGCAGATCGCCCAGGGCGTGGCGAACACCGAAAAGATCAACGCCGCGCTCGCGGGCATCGAAGCGCAGCGGCAGGGTATCGTCGCCGACGCCCGCGCGCAGGGTCAGCAGTTCCTTGCCGAGGCGCGCGAGGCCGCCAAGCGACTGCAAGAGCAGGAAGCGCAGCGGACGAAGGTGGCCACCGAACAAATCATGGCGAAGGCGCGCGAAAGCGCCGCGGCCGAGCACACGCGCATGTCGGCCGAGCTTCGGCGCGAAGTGGGCCGACTCGTCGTGCAGACCACGGCTGCCGTGATCGGCAAGGTCCTGACGCCAGAGGATCAGCGCCGGCTGGCGGACGAGACAACGAAGCACCTGACGAGCGTCTAGCGCCCACGAGAATTCCCATGCAGACCACGAAACAGGCGGAACGCGACGCCAAGAAGTTGTTCCGTGCGTGCCTCGTCAATGGATCGCTCGACGAGGCGCGGGTCCGGGGCGTGGTGCAGCTCGTGCTCGCCGCGGGTGGGGGCGGCCGGCTCGGCGTGCTCTCGCGGTGGCTGCGGCTCGTGCGGCTCGATCGCGCGAAGCGTCTCGCCGACGTGGAAAGCGCCGTGCCGCTGCCGGCCGATGCGCGCGCCGCAATCGAAGCGGCACTCGCGCGGGTGCTGGGGACAGATCTCGCCACGTCGTTTGCCGACAACCCGGCG
>Ga0210380_10001237_pt1 | contig 10571 bp, 10 predicted proteins | sample PLM4_5_coexredo_FD_155476 | JGI IMG/M metagenome (GOLD analysis project Ga0210380, IMG submission 155476) | Groundwater sediment microbial communities from an aquifer in East River, Colorado, USA - PLM4_5_coex redo | ecosystem: Environmental > Terrestrial > Soil > Riparian zone | place: USA...
GCGTCATCGGGATGAGGTCCAGCTCGGGCGCCAGGCGCGCGTATTCCTCTGCAGGCAGCGCCGCAAGCAGGCGGTTCGTGGCAACGCCGCGCGATACAGACATAGCGGCCGTCCTTATGCGCTATGACCCTTACTTGAAATGCAACGCCGAAATGGAGGTCAGCGTGCCCCCATACTTGCCCAGCACCTTGATCGTAGCCGGAGCAATGATCAGAAGGCTGGCGCGCAGATCCTTCGCATGCTTGCGCCGGACCACGATTCCCTGGTCAATCAGCCTGGCCAGTTTGCGGCGCACGGTCGTGCGCGCCCTGATTTGCAGCAGGAACAGCTGCTTCAGGGTGAGGGGTTGCCCCTGCTCTTCCGCGTACCCGATCTCGATCACGATATCGAACTCGACGATGGATTTGAGGAAAGGAAGTTGCTGCCTTTCAAACTCCCTGATCTTCTTCAGCCCGGTAAATAACTTCATGGTTTATTTCGTTATTAGTTACTAGGGGCGCTGCTATGTTGTGGCCCAACCCCGGCCGTGGCAAGCAGAATTGGGTTCCTTTTTGGCACTCAAGTGCGCGGGCAATGGTGGGCCGGGTTGGAATCGAACCAGCGACCAAGGGATTATGAGGCCAAGGGCGTCAACTCCCGGCAGCAGGCCGCAGCAATCCGCGGCAGTTGCTCAGAGGGAAACGAACCTAGTTCCTAGCTGCTGGGTGTCGCCTGTTGCTGCCCTTTAATCGCTGGCAGTGTGCCGGAAGTGTGCCGCAAGGTCCAAGGTGCCACACCCCGCTATTCTCAATCAACCGCGCCAATGTCAGACTCACAGTGTTAGCAAGATTCTGAGCACAAGATATTGGGCGAGATGATCGTAGAAGTGGAAAGACCTACTGTAATTCGGGGACGGAGCCCGAATTCGTCTCAGGCGCTACGCGGTGCTCGTCCAGCACGCCGAGCGCGCTGCGCGTATCCTTCGCTTCCGAGCGGTGGACCGATGGCGCGCCCTGGCGCTGTCCGGCGTGCAGCGAGCCGCAGGAGCGGCAATTCACGCAGTGCTGGCGCTGCGGCGTCTACCGAACCTGAAGGGAGAGCCATGAACAAGATCATAACCGTCGTCCTCCTCCTGCTCGCGGCCGGCTGCAGTAGCAAGCCGCAGGAAGCCTACGCGCCGCCGATGGATCCGGGCCGCAGGGTGAGCGAGCTGGACTGCAGCAGACAGATCGACACCGGCGGCGCCAACCTGATGTGCCGTGAGGTCGCTGAGGCCGAGCTCCGCGCCAGAATCGCGGCAGAGGAACGGCAGGCCTGGGCCCGGAGGGAAGCCGAGGAGCGCACCGCGCGCGAGCGCCTCGAGCGTGATCGCGCCGAGCAGCTTGCCCGGGAAGAGGCCGCCCGGAAGCAGCGGGCTGCCGAGGAGGAGCGGCTCGCCGCCGAGCGCCGCCGGCTGGAGGCCGAGGCCGCGCGCAAGGCTCAGGTAGAGCGCGAGCGTCAGGAGAGGCAGGAGGCAGAAGCCCGTGCCCGCCAGCGCGCCGAGCAGGAAGCGCGTGAGGCAGCCGAGCGTGAGTGTCGGCGTCTCGAGCAGGAACGGCTCGACGGCCGCGCTCTACTCGCAAACTTCGTCGCCACCTACGGCAAGGTCGAGGAATTCAAGGAGATAGCGGGGCAGATCACCGGGTTCCTCAACAAGGCTCGCAAGGTGAAGCCATGCCCGCCCACACCCTGATGTGCAAACAGGCCCGCCGCCGGAGGAGCGCATCCTGGGGTTCTGCAAGTGACGGTATGGTGGGCCGGGTTGGAATCGAACCAACGACCAAGGGATTATGAGTCCCCTGCTCTGACCAACTGAGCTACCGGCCCCCGCCAAGCGGAAGGGCCGCTGTTCGCGGCCCTACTTTCTTACCCTTCCTGATCCAGGAAGCTCTTCAACCGCTCGGAGCGCGAGGGATGCCGCAGCTTCCTCAGCGCCTTGGCCTCGATCTGGCGGATGCGCTCACGCGTGACGTCGAATTGCTTGCCGACCTCCTCCAGCGTGTGGTCGGTGTTCATCTCGATGCCGAAGCGCATGCGCAGCACCTTCGCTTCGCGCGGCGTGAGCGTGTCCAGCACTTCCTTGGTCACCTCGCGCAAGGATGCGTACATCGCCGCGTCGTTGGGCGCGAGCGTGGACTGGTCCTCGATGAAGTCCCCGAGGTGCGAGTCGTCGTCGTCGCCGATCGGCGTCTCCATGGAGATCGGCTCCTTGGAGATCTTGAGGATCTTGCGGATCTTCTCCTCCGGCATCTCCATCTTCTGCGCCAGCGTCGCCGGGTCGGGCTCCTGCCCGGTCTCCTGCAGGATCTGGCGCGAGATGCGGTTCATCTTGTTGATGGTCTCGATCATGTGCACCGGGATGCGGATGGTGCGCGCCTGGTCGGCGATCGAGCGCGTGATCGCCTGGCGGATCCACCAGGTGGCGTAGGTCGAGAACTTGTATCCCCGGCGGTATTCGAACTTGTCCACCGCCTTCATCAGGCCGATGTTGCCTTCCTGGATCAGGTCGAGGAACTGCAGGCCGCGGTTGGTGTATTTCTTGGCGATGGAGATCACCAGCCGCAGGTTGGCCTCGGTCATCTCGCGCTTGGCGCGGCGCGCCTTCGCCTCGCCGGTGGACATCTGCTTGTTGATTTCCTTGAGATCCCTGACCGGGATGCCGATCTTCTGCTGCACGCCCTGGATCTTGCCCAGCAGCTCGAGGATCGACGGCTCCATGCGCACCAGCTGCTCGCTCCAGGGGTGGGCGGCGTTGATCTCGGCCGACAGCCAGCGCTTGGAGCCCTCGGTGCCGACGAACACCTTGATGAAGTGCTGCCGCGGCATCTGCGCCTTGTGCACCGAGATGTCGTGGATCTGGCGCTCGTGACTGCGGATGTCGTCCACCAGGCTGCGCACGCTGTCGCACAGGCGCTCGACGGTGCGCGCGGTGAAGCGGATGGTCATCAGCTCGTTGGAGATCTGCTCGCGCACCCGCAGGTAGTCCTTGTCCTTGGACCCCTTGTTCTCCAGCACACGCAGCATCTTCTCGAACAGGCGGCGGATGCGGGTGAATTTCTCCAGCGCCTCGCCGCGCAGCGCGAGCAGGCTCGCCGATTGCGCGGCACCCTCGTCTTCCTCGGACTCGCCTTCCTCTTCCTCGATCTGCTCCTCTTCTTCTTCCTCGGTCGCGGCTTCCGCCTTTTTCGGGTCGAACTGGTCCTTCGCGTTGGGGTCGATGAGGCCGTCCACCACCTCGTCGATGCGCAGCTCTTCCTTCTCCACCTTGTCGGCCAGGTCGAGGATCTCGCGCACCGTGGTCGGGCAGGCGCTGATCGCCTGGATCATGTGGCGCAGGCCCTCTTCGATGCGCTTGGCGATCTCGATCTCGCCCTCGCGCGTGAGCAGCTCCACCGAGCCCATCTCGCGCATGTACATGCGCACCGGGTCGGTGGTGCGGCCGAACTCCGAGTCCACCGTGGAGAGCGCCGCCTCGGCCTGTTCCTCGACGTCCTCGTCGGTGGAGGCGACCGGGGCCGATTCGGCCGTGATCAGCAGCGTTTCCTGGTCTGGCGCCTGGTCGTAGACCTGGATGCCCATGTCGCCGAAGGTCGAGATGATGGCCTCGATCTGCTCGGCATCCACCAGGTCGTCGGGCAGGTGGTCGTTGATCTCGGCGTAGGTGAGGAAACCGCGGTCCTTGCCGAGCTTGATGAGGGTCTTGAGACGCATGCGGCGCGTCTCGGCATCCTCCTTGGGCAGCTCGGCCATCGCGGCGAGCCACTCCTCCTTCTTCGACTTCCGCCCAGGTCGGCCGCGGGCGGCTTTCGCCTTCAGTCCCTCGGCCAGCTTGGCCTCGAGCTGCTCTAGCGCAGCCTTCGCGCTCTTGATCGTGGGCTTCCTGGCTTTTTCATCGGCCTTGGGGTGCGGCTTGGCCGCAATCGGGGCCTTGGCGTGCTTGACGGCCTTGACGGGTTTCTTCGCCGCGGGCCGCGGCTTCGGCGCGGGGCGCGCCGCCTTCTTCTTCTTCAATGCCTTGATCGGCTTGGCTTTTTTCGCAACCTTGCGAGACTGTTTCACCTTGGACTTGCGCTTGGGTTTGGCCATTCTCGCCTCGTGCTCGCCCTCAACCTGCCGGGCCGGAAAAAAGTGCGGGATTCTACCCCAAACGGCCGCTCAGGACCTCTGGGCTTTCAACTGATGCAACTCTTTGACGCGTTCATTGAGCTCAACGTTCAACGCCGGGTTGCCGCCCATCTGCACCTTGAGCTCCTCGATCTCCCGGTGCTTCCTGCGGATGCGCAGCGCGATCTGCAGCTGGCGGAACTCGTGCGCGGCCCCTTCCGCGTCAAGATTGCCATCCAGGGCAGACGCCTGCGCCCGGAACACCAGCTGCTCGTACTCGCTGCCCTGGAAGCGGTCCACCAGCATGCCGCCGCTGGGCGCATCACCGGCAGCGAGCCCGGTCGCGATGCTGCGCAGCGCGCCCGACTCCGGCGCATCCGCGTCGAGCAGCTCTTCGTCCAGCGCCCCTGCGAGAGCCGGACTGACCAGGACGCAGCGCAGCAGGTTCTGTTCCTCCGAGGAGGGCGCATGCGGCGCCGGCGTCCTCGCCGGCGCTGCACGGCGGTAGTTGGGGGCGCTGTCGGGCGCATACAAGCGCTCGACGTCGTGCGGCTCGACCTGCGCCAGCCGCGCGATCTCCCGCACCAGCTGCAGGCGCAGCGCGGGGGCAGCAAGCCGCTGCACGTGCGGCATCGCCGAGACCTGGAATTTCGAGCGGCCTTCCGGCGTGCCCAGGTCGGACTGCGAGCGCAGCTCGCCAAGCAGAAACGCAGTCAGCGTCTGCGCCTCGCGCACCAGGCGTTCGAACTGCTCCTTGCCGTGACGGCGCACATAGGTGTCCGGGTCCTCGCCTTCGGGTAGAAACAGGAACTTCATCGGCTTGGCGTCGGTGGCGAGCGGCAGGCTCACCTCGAGCGCGCGCCAGGCGGCCTTGCGGCCCGCGGCATCGCCGTCGAAGCAGTAGACGATCTCATCGGCCACCCGCAGGAGCTTCGCCACGTGCACCGGGGTGGTCGCGGTGCCCAGCGTCGCCACCGCATAGCCGACCTCGAACTGGGCCAGCGCCACCACGTCCATGTAGCCCTCGACCACCAGCGCGCGCCTGGCCGCGCGAATCGCGTCGCTCGCCTGGGCAAAGCCGTACAGCTCGCGGCCTTTCTCGAACAGCGGCGTTTCGGGGGAGTTCAGGTACTTGGGCTCGCCCGCGCCGAGCACGCGGCCGCCGAAACCGATCACCACGCCGCGCGCGCTGAAGATCGGGAACATGATGCGGTCGCGGAAGCGGTCGTAGCGCTTGCCCTCGTTCTCGATCACCAGGCCGCACTCGACCAGCGCCGGGTCCTCGTAGGCGGGGAACGCCGCCTTCAGCGCCTGCCAGTCATCGGGGGCATAGCCAATGCCGAAGCGCCCCGCCGTCCTGCCCTCCAGGCCCCGTCCTTTCAAGTACTCGATTGCGCGCGGCGCCTTCTTCAGCTCGGCGCGGTAGAACTCCATTGCCTTTTGCATGAGCGGGACCAGATCGGTCTCGCGCTCCTGCTTGTGCGCTTCCTCGGGCGTGCGCGGCCGCCACTCGGGCACCTGCATGCCGACCGAGGCGGCGAGGTCCTTGATCGCGTCCACATAGCCCATGCCGCCGACCTCCATGAGGAAGCCGATGGCGTTGCCGTGCTTCTGGCAGCCGAAGCAGTGGTAGAACTGCTTGGCCGGGCTGACGGTAAACGACGGCGTCTTCTCGGTGTGGAACGGGCACAACCCCATGAAGTTGGCGCCGCCCTTTTTCAGCTGCACGTAGCGCCCCACCACCTCGACGATGTCGATGCGGTTGAGGAGGTCTTGTTTGAAGGATTCAGGGATCACGGGGACCCCTAGTCTAGCCCCCGAGCTTTGCTTTCACGAGGCCTGAAACCTTGCCCATGTCCGCGCGGCCGGCGAGGCGAGGCTTGAGCAGTGCCATGACTTTGCCCATGTCCTTGACGCCGCTCGCGCCGGACTCGGCGACTGCGGCGGCGACCGCCTGCGCGAGCTCCGCCTCGCCCATCTGCTGGGGCAGGTAGCCCGAGAGGACCTCGATCTCGAATTTCTCCACCGCGACGAGGTCCGCCCGCGCCGCCTTCTCGTACTGGGCGATGGACTCGCGCCGCTGCTTCACCATCTTGTCGATGATGCCGAGCACGTCGGCGTCCGACAACTCGATGCGCTCGTCCACCTCCTTTTGCTTCATCGCGGCCAGCAGCAGGCGCACGGCGGAGAGCCGCGCCGGGTCTTTGGCGCGCATCGCCGCCTTCATGTCTTCGGTCACGCGTTCTTTGAGGGTCATGGGCGCTCCAGAAACGCAAACGCCCCGGTGGGAAGCACCGGGGCGCTGGCTTGAAATCCTTGGGTCGGGTCCTAGTACAGCTTCGCCGGCAGCATCTGGCTGCGCAGGCGCTTGTGGTGGCGCTTCACCGCCGCCGCGAGCTTGCGCTTGCGCTCGGAGGTGGGCTTCTCGTAGAACTCGCGGGCGCGCAGCTCGGTCAGCAGCCCGGTCTTCTCCACGGTGCGCTTGAAGCGGCGCATCGCCACTTCGAAGGGCTCGTTTTCCTTGACGCGTACGGTCGGCATCCAGTTCCCCGAAATTCGGAAAGGGCGAAATTGTATCAGAATCGCCCCATGCTGATCCTCGGCATCGAGACCTCCTGCGACGAAACCGGGGTGGCGCTGTACGACGCGGCCGCGGGCCGGCTGCTTGCGCACGTCGTGCACTCCCAGGTGGACATGCATGAGGCCTATGGCGGCGTGGTGCCGGAGCTCGCCTCGCGCGACCATGTGCGTCGATTGGTGCCGCTTGCGCGGGGACTCTTCGAGCGCACGGGCCGCAAGGTAGGGGAATTGCAGGCGGTCGCTTACACCGAGGGTCCCGGCCTCGCCGGGGCGCTGCTGGTCGGCGCCTCCTTCGCCCACGCCCTCGCGGCAGCCCTTGGCGTACCGGCGCTCGGCATCCACCACCTGGAAGGCCACTTGCTCTCGCCGCTGCTTTCCGCGCGGCCGCCGCAATTCCCCTTCGTCGCGCTGCTGGTCTCGGGCGGCCACACGCAGTTGATGCGGGTGGAAGGCGTCGGGCGCTACGAGCTGCTCGGCGAGACGCAGGATGACGCCGCGGGCGAAGCCTTCGACAAGACCGCGCACCTGCTCGGCCTGGGCTATCCCGGCGGTCCCGCGCTGTCCAAGCTGGCCGAGCACGGGCACGCGGGACGCTACAAATTGCCGCGGCCGATGATCGCCAGCGGCGACCTGGAGTTCAGCTTCAGCGGTTTGAAGACGGCCGTAATGCTGCTGGTGCGGGGATCAGTCCCGCATGGGCAGTTTACCGCCGACGTGGCACGCGCCTTCCAGGACGCGATCGTGGAAGTGCTGGTGGCGAAATGCGCTCTGGCGATGGAGCAAACGGGACTCACGCGGCTGGTGGTCGCCGGCGGTGTCGGCGCCAACAAGCAACTGCGCGCCGCGCTCGATGCGAACGCGAGAGTGCGCGGATACGACGTGGTTTACCCTGAACCGGAGCTGTGCACCGACAACGGCGCGATGATCGCGCTCGCGGCGGCGCTGCGCCTGCGCCGGGGCGCCGCGGGCGGCGGCACCCACGCCTTCACCGTTCGCCCGCGCTGGGCGCTGGAGGCTCTGCGCTAGGCTTGGCGCCGACGCGGCTTTCCACGCCGCGCAGCAGCCGGCCGATGTTGTCCTTGTGGCGCCACACCAGCAGCACCGACATGGCCAGGACGCAAGCTGCTTCCACGCCGAAGCCGTAGATCAGGACGGTGAACGCCGCGGCGAATACCGCCGCGATCAGCCCGGCAAGCGAGGAGTAGCGAAAGAAGGCGAGGATGATCGCCCAGGTGACGATCGTGCCCAGGCCGATGCGCCAGTCCAGGCCGAGCAGCACGCCCGCAGCCGTCGCTGCGCCCTTGCCGCCCTGGAAACGATGGAACACCGGGAACAGGTGGCCGAGGAATACGGCAAGCGCCGCAAACGGGACTGCTTGCGGCGCGTAGAGCGAAGCGAGGAACACCGCGAGCCAGCCCTTGCCGCCGTCGCCGAGCAGCGTAAGTACCGCAGCAGCTTTCTTTCCCGTGCGCAGCACGTTGGTCGCGCCCGGATTCTTCGAGCCGTAGCTGCGCGGGTCGGGGAGTGCGAACAGGCGGCTTACCACGATGGCGAAGGAGACCGAGCCGAGCAGGTAGGCGCCGAGGACGGCAAAGACCATTTGCATCGCGCGAATTCTACCGCTGGCCGCCTATAATCCACCGCAGCATGGACGCCATCATCCTCCGCGACCTGCGCGTCGAGACGCTCATCGGCATCCACAAGCGCGAGCGCCACGTCACGCAGACGGTGTCCATCGACCTCGACATCGGCCTGCCCGGCACGACGGTGTTCACGAGCGACAAGGTGTCCGACACCATCGACTACGAGCAGGTGGCGCTGAAGATCAAGGCGCTCGCCGCGAGCGGGCACTACCGCCTGGTGGAGACGCTCGCCGAGCGCATCGCGCGCCTGCTGCTGGAGGAGTTCGACGCGCCCTGGGCCAAGATTTCAGTGGCCAAGATCGGCATCCTCGCCAACGCCAAGTTCGTCGGCGTGACGATCGAGCGCAAGCGCTAGCGCGCGGCGCTGGTTCCGGCGATGCGCCCGAACACCGCGCCGTTGGTCAAGCCGGTGCCGCCCGGGTAGTTGAAGTAGAAGATTCCCCCTACCAGCTCTCCCGCGGCGTACAGGCCCGGGATCGGCGCGCCGTCGGTGTCGAGCACTTGGGCATCGGTGTTGATGCGCAGGCCGCCGAACGTGAAAGTGATGCCGCAGGTCACCGCGTAGGCCTCGAAGGGCGGCGTATCCAGGGTGTTGGCCCAGTTCGATTTCGGGATCGCGAGGCCGCGCGTACCACGGCCGTCCTTCACGTTCGGGTTGAACGGGATGTCGGTGCGCACTGCGGCGTTGTAGGCCTTCAACTCCGCGAGCGCCGCGTCGGCATCCACGTCGTCGAGTTGCTGCACCAGCTCTTCCAGCGAATTCGCCACCCGCTTGGTGACCTGGCGGATCTTGTACTCGTCGCGCAGTTGCGCCTTCACCTTGGCATCGAAGATCTGCCAGGCGAACTGCCCCGGCTGCGAGAGGATCACGCGCCCGTATTTCGCATAGGTGTAGTTGCGGAAGTCGGCGCCCTCGTCCACGAAGCGCTTGCCCTGCGCGTTGATATAGACGCCCCAGGGATAGGAGTGCTTCTGGAACTGGTCGCCCACGGCGAGGTCGCCGAACTCCGGGGCGTTCCTCTCCCAGGCAACCGCGTGGCAGCCCGACCAGTTGCCCGCGGGCGCGGCGCCCGCATCGAGCGCCATGCGGATCACATCGCCCGTATTGAATCGCGTGCCGCGCACCTTCGCGAGCTCCCAGCCCGGCCCGAGGTAGCGCGCGCGCCATTCGGGGTTGGCCTGGAAGCCGCCCGCGGCGAGCACCACGCTTCTGGCATCGACTTCGAGCGTCTTGCCGTCGCGTTTGACGCGTACGCCCTTCACGCCCGCGTCGTCCGCGACGAGGCCTACGACGCGCGCCGAGTACCAGATGTCGATGCCGCTCTTCTTCGACTTGTTGGTGAGCGACTCGACCAGCCCCGGACCGCCGCCCACGGCTTCCACCGTGAGCCCGCCCCAGAACTTGAACTTGCCGCCGATGTTGAAGGCCTGCCGGCCCCAGGCGGCAGTGAAGCGCACGCCCTTGGTGCGCATCCACGCCACCGTGTCGAGGCTGCGTTTCACCAGGATCTCCGTGAGATCGGGATCGCAGCGATACTCGGTGATGCGCGCCATGTCGTCGAGGAACTGCTCTTCGGTGTAGGTGCCGAAGTCGGTGCGCGCGATCTCCTGCGCCGAGAGGTCGGGCATCACGCGTTTGAGGTCCTCCACGCCGCTGTAGGCCACGCGCATCAGGCCCGCGGTGAAGCGCGAATTGCCGCCGGACTCCTCCTCGGGCGCGCGCTCGAGCACCAGCACCTTCGCAACTTTCTCGCGCGCGGCGAGTGCCGCACAAAACGCCGCGTTGCCCGCCCCCACCACTACAACATCGTAACGATCCGTCACCGAGTGACCGCTCCTTTGATCGACGCGGAAAGAACTTCTTGCGCTGCGTGGCGTCCCGCTCGCCTGCCCGAGACGAACGCCCACGCCAGATGATGACCGTGTCCCTTCAATAGTAGCCCGCCCTGCCCGGTCGAGCCTGCGGCATACAGGCCGGGAATGGGCCGCTCGTCCGTGCCGAGCACTCGATGCTGCGCATCCACGGCAAGGCCGCCTTCGGCGTGCACGAATACCGAACGCACCGGCCCGAGCGCGACAAAAGGCGCTTGCGCGAGGCGTCCCGCTGCGCTCTGCTCGAGCGCCGCGGGCGGCATGCCGAGCTTCGCCGCGAGCGCCGCGAGCGTGCTCGCCTCGTTGTACACGTCCGGCCGATTGCGGCGGTAATCCGGCAGGTAGGCGTAGGCG
>Ga0210380_10001239_pt1 | contig 10562 bp, 29 predicted proteins | sample PLM4_5_coexredo_FD_155476 | JGI IMG/M metagenome (GOLD analysis project Ga0210380, IMG submission 155476) | Groundwater sediment microbial communities from an aquifer in East River, Colorado, USA - PLM4_5_coex redo | ecosystem: Environmental > Terrestrial > Soil > Riparian zone | place: USA...
ATGATGGTATGCCCAAAATGTGAAGGAAGAAAAGTAATCGCGTGGGTGAGGGACTTGTCTTCCTCAGTGTACGAATACATTCGTTGCCCGACATGCAAAGGAACGGGGTTGGTGAACAACGATGTGGAGGTGGAGTGATGACTGTATGGTTCGGAGGTGTGGCACCTGATGGTCGTGCGCTGTCAGATGAATTCATTGAGAGAGTGTCGAGTGACGGCATTCAATTTGACTTGAGTGTTGAGGGTGGAGTGTTGTGGATCAGAACAGCAGAGGAAATTCCTTTCCGTGTTCGACGTGCTTGTGATGTGATGTCGGTGGGTGTGTACGCGTACAAACATTCGATGGAGCCTATTTATGGTCCGAAAGAATTCACATCAGGGATGAAGAAAGTTGTCGAGGGCAATCTTATCAACGTCTTCATTGGGTATGAGTTGATCCACCCGAATGTACCGAGACGTGAGAACATAAAGACGTTCATGGATATGCTCGGGAGGATGAAGTGAGTGAGAAAGTTGTGAAGCTCGTTCGTGGTGATGTGCTCGATGTTGCGATACGCATCGGGACGAAGAACGCTGATGACCTGATCGCAGTCAAGATGAGCATCAGGAAAGCGCTGCGACTGTTCGAGGAGTGCAAGGCGCGAGATGCATTCGATCTATTGAGGGAGATATCAAGATGAGTGGAGAGGTGAACATTGTTGAGATGATGCAGATCGCGGAGCGTCATCGGTTGCTCATATGCAAATGCGCGAGCATGATGGAGGAGAGTTTGCTCGTGATCGCTGGTGATGATGTCGAGAAGGCGTGCGCGGGTGCTGACGCTATCGCTGCCGACATGAAGAACAACATGCGTAAGAAAGCGGGGAGGACTGTGCAGTGAATGCGGTAAGAAAAGTTTTGTCTCATCGTCGTGCATCGTTCACGGTTGAATTCCAACACGCGAACGGAATGGGCTCGATGGATTACGTTGTGACCTATTCCTGTTTCGGTGCGCGTGAACGCGGTGCGCTCGCGGAGTTGTTCGTCAACACCAACGGCAAGGTCGGGAGCGCAGCTGACGTGATGGTGTCGGATGGCTCGACGGCGATCAGCATCGCGCTGCAGTATGGCGTGCCGATCGAGGTGCTTCAGCACGCGATGAAGCGCAACGCTGATGGCACTGCGATGGGTGCTCTAGGCCATGCCCTGGACATAGCTGTGGCAGATTGTGCTGATAAATCAAAGACATGAGATTAAGCCTTTACAAATGTTGGTGAAATGCTTAGTTTTTTCGAATTGGCGGCGGCCCGAGTTGGGTTTGCTCCTGGCACCGTTGCAAGTTCAGCGAAGGCCTGCCGCCATTCTTTGTCGAGGGGTCGAACACGGTGCCGGTGTGGGCGATGATCGTTACTGCTCCAAATTCAGAACATCTTGTCGCGCGGGAATTGCGCGAGCGTCGTTGCATCCCTCATTATTTTTTCAAACGCGTGTCGAAGCGTGTTTACCGCGGCCGAGTGCATGATGGATTGCTGCCGGCCTTTCCACGCTATATCTTCGTGCCGCCTGAGTGTGGCTATCAACTCAAATACGAGATGCCTGGGCGTGTGGTTGACGTGGTGCGCTCACATATCGATGGAACGTTATGGACGGTATCGAGTTCGGAGATTGAGGGACTTGTTGATCGCTGCAACGGCGGCGACACGTTCCCGACACCGAAGGCCGAGGACCCGTACCAGCATGGCGACGCGGTTGTTATCATCGGTCACCACGCGGCTGCAGGACATCGCGCGATCTATCAGCACATGCTCGGGGACAATCAGGCACTCGTGGAATTCGATTGGCTCGGAAGAATGGTGCCCACTGCGGTTGACCTACGAGACATCGAAAAACATGAACCGAAGAAGCGACGCAAGCGTCGCGGACGTCGACAACGAACCGCTGCGAAAATCTCAGCGGTAGCCTAACCTTCACGGTGAAAACCGAGGTTAGGTTTTTTGCGTCTTGGGCCTAGTGTCTGAGATGCGCGAAGCGTTAAGCAGTGAAGGTGTTCCGAAAGCGATAGGAATTATGGGAAGCAATCAGACTGCAAAGGGCAAATTGCTGAGACAGCAACTCGCTGCTGTTCAACAGAACATCTATTCGTTTGCGCCCGATGGGATAATCGAGAACGGCAACACGATGCGCCGCGCTCGCGGGGATAAATCAGACATCGAATGCATCAACGAAGTGTGTGGTCTTGTCGCTGAGGGCATGAAGGTCGTTGACGCTGTGAAATACGTCAAGCTGCCGTGGTCGACGTGGCATGCATGGGTACAACAAAATTTTCTGCGTACGAAAGATCGATATGCTGTTGCGTATGAGATGCACCTCGAACGTATGGCCGATGAGACGCAACGAATTTATGAGACGCTTGTTGAAGAGCGCAGAGTGTGTCGCGAGAAATACTACAACGCTCACAGAGAATGGCGTAACTGGGATGAGGCGGAGCACGGTGGAAAGAAGCGACCGCTGGAGCCGATCTATGAAGGCCCAACGGAATGGGAATTGAACGCTGCAAAGCTTCGTGTCCTCGGTATGCACATCCACTTGAAGTCTGGCCTTGATCGTTTCAAGGACAAGACTGAGACCACGATGAACATCAACGACAAGCGGTCGCTTGTGCACGAAGTCACGATCAAAAAAGATGAGACTGCAGAAGAGGCGCTGCGTGAATATCACAAGCTGATCGAGGGGACGAAGTCATGACACTTGCTGAAGAGATGGCGCTGGAGCCGACGGTAGAAGAGGTTATTGCGGAAGCTGTAGCTGCTGAGCGTGAGCGTTGTGCCAAGTTGTGTGAAGAAAGGGCGCAATGCCCTCCTCAGAGTAGTTCGAACTCAGAAGGCGCACGGTGGTTACGTGAAGCCGCACGTCAGTTCAGGGCGCTGAAATGATTGACGTCCACCACGAGCATGACGACAGCGACAAGATCGATCGGCTTGAGGAAGCCCTCCATAGGATCGAGCAATGGAGCCGCTCCTACCCTCTGGCGGTCTTTCCAGAGCCCGACTTGAAGAAAGCCGCTGAAGTGCTGAAGGCTTACGGTATGACTTTGGACGCCATCAGCGCGCATGCTATGCGGCACGTCGTGGAAGGCGTCGGCGAGATCGCGCGTGAGGCACTGAAGTGATGCAAATGTTTGGGGATGAAGTCATGATGAACCGCCGTCATCCAGCAAGGAGCCCTTGGACGTATGTCATCATGTTGATGATCTTGGGTGTAGCTTATCTGCATGATTACATGCTCGGGTTACTCTGATGTTCACCGCAGAACGCATTCTGTTTCTCAGTCTGATGGCTGGGCAGTCACTGTGGATTGTGCTGTTGCAGTTCAAGTTGCGCAAATCAATTGAGTTCGGTCTTATGATGAGGGAACGCTGCAAGACTTTGACGAACATCATTCTGAGGCGGGAAGAGACAGAGAAACGTGAAAGCATGCGGCCTAGCTACAACGACGATGAACCAATCATGAGCACACAATGAAAACCATATTCGCAGCACTGCTGCTAATTTGCGCCGCATCATCGGCTCAAGCGCAGTTCGGTATCGAGATCAATCCATTCGGTGGCGGCAGGGATCGCGACTATGGATACGATCGCAGAGGTCACGACTACGACCGTGGTCGGTACGAACGCCGAGACTACGGCTATGATCGTCGCCGGCACGACCGCAGGCGTTGCGTAGTGTGGGCTGGCGGCATCTGCGTTCGTTAACTCGAAACACCTTGGAGCTTTTCACTCATGGCACCTCGCACCTCAGGCAGCTCGAAACAGAACCCAATTGAGCCGACCATTCCCGGCGGCGGCACTCCGACCGAGGGCGTGGTAGCCCCCTCGGGCCAGGAGCCGGCAAACCTGGAACCGGCTGGGGAGCCCGTGGAAGAGAAAAACCCGGACGCGGGTGGGGTAGCACCTCCCGACCAGGAAAACGCACCAGCGGGCTCGGCTGAGGCACCGCCGCCCCCTCCAGGGTTCAGGCAAGCACCCAATCCGAAGAAACGACGGTGAAATGCTGCAGAAGGCTGTATGGGCACCTGACTATTTGAAGGTTGTTCAGAAGCGTCGGGCGCTGCTGAAACTCTATGAGAGCCGCGACGCTTACGACAAGGCGGTCAACTCTTACAACAAGAACCCAGTTGAATTCATCGAGGACTGGGTTGAGACTTACGATCCGCGTAACGCGATCAATGGTGGCATGACGCGCATGCCATTCGTTCTCTTCCCGCGACAGCGTGAGCTAATCGAATTCCTTCATGAGTGTCTGTTGAATGAGACCAATGGTCTTGTCGAGAAGACACGTGATGTCGGTGCGACATGGTGTGGTTGCGCGTTCTCGGTGTGGCTGTGGATATTCCATGGTGGTTCATCGATCGGGTGGGGATCGCGTAAGCAGGACTTAGTTGATCGCATCGGTGACTTGGACAGCATCTTCGAAAAGATGCGCAAGTTGATCGAGGGGTTGCCTCTGATCTTTCGGCCGCAGTACGAAGCTGCGTTTATGAAGATCATCAACAAGGACAACGGCGCGTCGATCACTGGTGAGAGTGGCGACAACATCGGCCGCGGTGGACGTAAGCTGATCTACTTCAAGGATGAGAGCGCGCACTATGAGCACCCCGAAAGTATCGAGGCTGCACTGTCTGAGAATACGCGAGTGCAGATCGACATTTCATCCGTCTCTGGTGTGGGAAATGTGTTTTATAGAAAACGAGAAGGCGGAATTGACTGGGAACCAGGAACGCGTTTGGAGAAGAACAAGACCTACGTATTCGTGTTCGATTGGCGAGACCATCCTCAACGCTCACAGCAGTGGTTCGACGAGCGTAAACAGTACTTCACTGATCAAGGGCTGATCAACGTATTCAAACAGGAAGTCGAGCGCGACTATGCGGCATCGCAGGCAGGCGCAATCATTCAGCGAGATTGGATACACTCCGCAATCGACGCGCATAAGAAAATATCCGGGATGGTGGCGGGACGGTATATTGCGGCCCTCGACGTGGCCGATGGTGGAGGAGACACCAACGCGCTCGTACGACGGAAAGGTGCTATTCTTGAGTTTGCCGAAGAGTGGGGAGAGCGAGACACAGGAGTGACGGCGCGTCGCGCTGTTGATGGTGTGAAAGCTTTTCAGCCCTGCGATGTGATGTACGACTGCGTTGGCGTCGGTAGTGGTGTGAAGGCCGAGACCAACAGGCTGAAGGATGAAAAGCTGATCCCGAACAAGATCAGGTTCTATGCTTGGGATGCGGGCAGCACAGCGTTTCCACCTGATGAGCGCGTGATCAAGAACGATATCAGCTCGCCGCTCAACAAGGATCACTATGCCAACCTCAAAGCGCAAGGATGGTGGGAGTTGCGCAAGCGCTTCGAGAACACGCACCGCGCTATCACGCAGGGTATCAAATACAAGCCCGAACAATTGATATCGCTCTCAAGTGAGCTGCCTCTGTTGCGCAAGATCGAAAAGGAATTGTTGCAGCCTACGGCATCACTGACGCCGAACATGAGGTTGGTGGTGGACAAGACGCCGGAGGGATCGCGCTCTCCCAACCTCGGTGATGCGGTCATGATGTGTTACCACCCGGCTCCAGTGGTCGGTACATTCGACAGCACGTTATCGTGGGTGTGACATGGAAGGTCCGCATGGCTCTGACCAATCAACGCCCGAGACTACAGTGGCGTGGCTCTGGGGTTTCGCCTACGGCACGGCGTTTATAGGCATCGTCACTAACTGTCTGTGGCTCTGGCACACATGGAAATGAACTCTTCATGTCGCGAGGAAAAGAATTAGATCGTGTTGCTGCAGACATATCATCGCGTATGGTCTTTGGAGGATCGAGAAGCAAGGTGAACGACCCTGACCTGCTCTTAAGACTTAACGAGATGCAGCGACGCATCGAGGTGTTGGAGCGTTATGTTGCGTTGCTCACTGGTTTCACCGTTCCAAGAGAGAACAACGAACCTCGACTTGATCGCACGATGGTCCTCGCGAAAGAGGTAATGCTTGAGATGGATAGGGATGAGATGGATGAGAAATAACGACATGCTCCTAGAGCTTAACGAGATGCAGCGGCGCATCGAAGTGCTAGAGCGCTACGTTGCGTTGAGCATGTCATCTTCTCATGCCACTTGGGACGATAACAAGTTCGGCGGGCTCTATCTGCCCGTCAACGAAGTTAACGACATGATCATGGGGCGCAGTGACTGGGACCCCAAGAAGCTCGACAAAGGCGGCTGATGGAATTGCTGTTGATTGCGCTGCTTATCTATTGCGTCTGGTTGGTGCTGCATCCGTTCTGAGGATAATGAGATGGTGGCGGCTCTTGGCTCTCCAGACGTAACGTTTTTCAGGTTCGTGCCTGAATGTCGGTTGCCCATACGAGCTGATCGCGCCGCTGCAGGCACTATGCCGACGCGTGCCTTCCGACATTGCGAGGCCATGACATCAGCCTCCGCTTTTGGTTGGTATGTGTTTCCTCCGATTACGTTCAGCCTGATGTGGGACGGTGGTACCGATATTTTCTGGACGTTCAAGGGACAAGATGCTTGGTTCCCTCTCACAAAAGTTCAGTTTCCAGGTTTCGCGGACTACTTCGATAAGACGGTACCCGCGGAGATGCAAAACTTCTCGCCTACTTTTCTTGCAGCGTTCAAAGAACCTGGTGTTGTTCAAATCTGGAGTGGACTTATCGCTCGGACTGCTCCCGATTGGAGCTTGCTTATACGTTCACCAGTGAACTTGGCGCACAGTCAAGGCTACGAACATTACGAAGGCATCATTGAGACTGATAGGTGGTTCGGACCACTCTTCACAAATGTCCGTCTGACACGGACGGATGTTCCTGTCGAGTTCAATGAAGAATATCCTTTCCTGCAAGTTCAGCCTGTCCATCGCAGCACATATGGCAATGCTCTGGACCGGTTTGAGGTTGTGTCTGAGCTTGGACAGATGCGACCTGCTGACTGGGAGGCATTTCGGTCTACTGTTGTGAAGCCAAATGTCGACCCCGATCGTATGCGCGGTCAGTATGCTGTGGCCTCAAGGCGGCGTCGAAAGCAAACTATCCCGGCGGATTGATGATGGTGGAGGGATTGGTTGCGATCACGATCGCGGAGTTCAACAGGTTGACTAGGCTCTCGGAACATATGATCAGAGACATCACGACGCTCGATGATGGAGCGCTAGAGCTTACGTGCACATGCGACAAGAAGTTTCGACAAGAGGGTAGCGACACGTTCAAACACCAACTCGTTTTCCTGATGCAGCAACACCAAGAGCACATCAATGAAAACCTACGATAAGACGATGGAAGAACTATGGGCCGCATACCCGATCGATGTTGAGATGTCGTTCACGGAGTGGGTTCGACGCAGGATGGAGAAGGCACATGATGATGTCGCACAAAGAGATGGTGGCGTTGAGAGCAAAGCTTTATGACTTCTACTCGACGCACGATGCCAATGTTTGGATGTACTCAAAACAGAAAGCACTTGGGGATCGCGTGCCCGTGCTGTGCACGGTGAAGGAAGTCGAAGCCGTGATCGAGCAGCGTCGGCTTTGATATCGTGCACATGTGCACGATTTGAACCGCCTCATTCTCGACACTGAAAAATCACTAAAGGCTCACTTGACAATTGCGGGGCCTTGTGGCTCCCTCTCAGGGTAATACGTCAACGTACCTAACCAAGGAGGGTGCCATGTAATCCGCTGCTGTAATGGCAGCATGTCCGCAACGAAGTAGGTGCTTAGACCTTTCAGTGAGACGGGGAGAGTTTCGAACCCTCAATGATCCGTCTCACTTCAAATTCCGATCATGATCGGAATATCGCACTACGATGGAGGAGACAAATGACTGTAGCTGAAGCGCTGGTAGTTGTAGCGCACCTTGGGCAGGGTGGGACTGATCACACCGTAGGCACCGTCGAGCACGACATGTTGATCGAAGCGTGCGCTGTGCTCGCCGATTGTTTTACACAGTTGAGAGACGCACACGAGCGGCCGACCCTAGTTATAGACGCGAAGGCCTATCGCAGATATATCAAGAAGATTATTCGCGATATTAATGAGGAATTGGATACGGGGTCATGATCGAACGTCGTGCGTTTCTGCGTGGGTTGTTCGCGATGCCTGCGGTCGTCGCGGTCGGATCGCTGATGCCAATACGCGGCATCGTCATGCCAGTGAACTACAAGGGTAACGTAGACGCGCTGGTTCGGGGTCTGGTCGACGATGGCATATGGCAGAAAATCGATTGGTTGTGGGACTGTAAGAGCAATAAAATAATCGCGAGATATGACGATAACAGCTACCGAGTTATCGAACCCGCTGTGAGGGAGACGATATGGCAGACGAGCTGATCAATGGACTGATCGAGCGGCAGATAAAGGCCAGCTCGGTCTACCAGAAGGGCCTGATGGACGAGCGCACGCGCTGCCTCGAAATCTTGCGCTACATGTTCGGTGATGACGCTGAAGCGTGTGTAGAGCTGATCAAGTCTGGGAGGGGTCCAGGAGAGACCCATGAGCCCGGTAGTAACGGAAGTAGTCGAAGGGTTAGCAAAGCGCATACGTAGTCCACTGCTGGTTTTTGTTATCGTGCTAAATCTGGGGATGCTCGCGTTTATCTATTTCGGGGTTAGTGATAGACGCGCTAAGGACCACGAGCTGATACAGTCGTTGATGACGCAATGCATTAATCTGATGGAGAGAAGGTCATGAAGCGTGTGAAGCTTGATCTAACGCCAGAGCTTGAGAAGCAGATCATCGAGGCGTGGCATTCGAAGGTATCGAAGGTGGAGATATGCAACAACCTCGGTACTACACCCCACCTCCTCGACAGCGTATGGGGAAAGATGCGCAAGGCTGGGCAAATCCCTAACCAGCGTCGGCCAGGGTTCGGTGGACGCAAGCCCGGTGTGATGGAGCGCGGTTTGCGCATGCCAAGCTTTGCGGCGCTACAAGCGGTCGAGAAGACAGAACGGATCAAGCGGCGAGAGGCCTGCGATCAACTGTTGGCGTTGTTGCACGAGCACCATGGGGATAGGTACAGGAGGATGATGCGTGCGCGTGGAGCTTGAAGTTCCTATCTCTGATGATCAGGTGATATGGGCGAAAGCCGCTCGTGACACTGGTGTCGACATCGAGTTCAGGAACAAGCACGGCAAGGTCGAACGCTGCAAGGTGATCAAGGTGGAATACATTTTCACACCGCAAGGCGTCGGCAAAGGCTACTTCATGGACTTGATGTTCGAGGGTAGTGAGGTGAACGTGTCTGAATATCTTGCGCAGAAGCTAGCCGACAAACAGGCAGGACAATGAGCACGATCCTTGACGCTCAACACCGCGCGGTGTTGCTGGCAGTCAAGGCGCTCGCTAAACCATGGTCGACTAACGGTGGCGCGCAGTTGGAAGAGATCGCAAGCTTCGTGCACATGGGGTCACTCGTGACTGGGATAGTGTTGTCCAAGTTGGAGAAGGATCGATTTGTTATTCGATTGATGGACAAAAATCAGAAACAAACGAGAACGCGCTACTACCTAAATATTTATCCTGCTAAAGAACGAAAGTGATGGAGGGTGCCAGTGCTAGTTAAGTGGACGAAGGAAGATGACGAAATCCTGAGACGTGAATGGGCAGAGGGGATGGATAGCAGACAGATTGCGTTGCTTCTGTCTGAGAGCCGGACAAAGAACTCTATCATCGGTCGTGCTCATCGCTTGGGTCTTGGCATTCACAGCAGAGCGCATGCGAGAGGCAAGCGGCCAACGCGTGAGAAGAAAGCGGGTGTAATATTTACGCCTGTGTCATCAACTAAACCGATAGCGATTGAGAGCCTATCGCCTCCTCTAATTGTTTCCGGTCTTCATGATGAGTGGCTAACATGGCCAGCGGAGCCGGTGGAGCGCGACAACAACAACGGCTGCAGATGGCCGGTCGGAGAGAAGGCTCTCGAAGACGATTTCTTCTGCGGCATGCCAAAAATAAACGGCTGCTCATATTGCGTCGAGCATAAGAAACGCGCATATCAACCTTTACGACCAGGAAGCGGGCACACTTTCGTGCTCCGCTACATCAGAGGCTAACAACAGAAGGAGATGGATATGGATAAGATCAAGATCGCGCTTCCCCCGAAGGAAGTCAAAGACGACCGTGCTTGGTTCATCCAGGGCGGAGAGGCACCGAGCTTCGGTCCCGTACGTTCGGCGAAGCCGGCGAAGTAAACAAAGCCTACAGGTACAATAAGCTTATGGTGTTGGGGGTGGCGTGCTGTTGCAATTCGGTTGGGCTGACGCAACAAGCCCACGCACGCCACCTCTTTCTACATTCAGGGAGACGACCAATGGCAGACCAAAAGAAAGAGGGGACGACAGTCCCCGACAACGCTTCACACAATCCGCCGGCAACTGGCAAAATGTCTCCTGGCGCAGGTCACTCGCGCACGCCTACCGAGGACAACGAGAAAGATGTCGTAAAGAAGAAAGACATCAAAGATGTCCGAGGCTGACGCTCTCGAAGTTGTAGTCGAGCTATCGCAGACTGAGAGG
>Ga0210380_10001240_pt1 | contig 10560 bp, 12 predicted proteins | sample PLM4_5_coexredo_FD_155476 | JGI IMG/M metagenome (GOLD analysis project Ga0210380, IMG submission 155476) | Groundwater sediment microbial communities from an aquifer in East River, Colorado, USA - PLM4_5_coex redo | ecosystem: Environmental > Terrestrial > Soil > Riparian zone | place: USA...
GAACGGGTTCGGATTTTCGGTAGTTCCCCGGGCGAACCCGCGATGCCGCTTGAGCCGCTGACGGTCGAACTCGACATTGTGCCGCGCGTGGCAACGCGAGACATGTCCGTGCATATCTCGATTCTCGGGGAAGATCAAAGACGCCTTCTCGGTTTTGACAGCGTGGATTTCGGTGGCATCGTCGAGTACCCGCCAGACACGCCCTCGCGCTTTACTTTGTTCCTGGAGACAAGTCCGCTGCCGCCAGGGAACTACCTTCTTGATCTCTACGTGAAGAGCTATTCGAATCAGGCATTCGAACACCTGCAGCACACGACGAGCTTCGAGATCGCTGAGAAATCGGTTTACGGCAATCGCTTGTACGATCGCAACTGGCACGGGCAAACGCTGGCCAATGCTTCTTTAACTGCGCAGAAATTGTAATGAGCCGTACCGAACCGAAGCCGCCCGTTGATCCCAGGTTGCCACCTAACGGCCCGACAGAACCACCTGACACTTTGCCGAAAGTTCCGAAGGAAGATCCACCTCTGAAAGAATCTCCCCGTAAAGATCCCCCGAAGGCTCCGAAGGATCCACCCGGGCCCGCACCAGGAGTGTAGTGGTAGTCGATGAGTACGGACCAATTGCACCTGAAGTGATGAGATTTGCGTATTTTTTCCCTGATTGCTCGGTTGCGATTGCGACATTCTCTTTCGGTTTCGCGTGCGGTCTCAAGAATATGAAGCTGAGAAATCCCATCGTATACAACCAGATGCAGAGAGCTTCACAACAGAGTGAAAGGGATTGGAAGCAATCGTGCTTTAAAGCAGTCATACGGAAAATATTGAACGAGGAGGACACGAAATGAAGATAAGACAGACTCTCATGACGCTCGGTTTGGCGACACTGGTGGCCGGAGTTGTATCGCAAGGGTACAGCCAAGCCCCAGCTCCAGGACAGGCCCCAGGACAGGCACCTGGTGCCGCACAGGGCCAGGACGCGAACCGCGCTCCAGCTCCAGGCAACAATGCTGCAGCTGCCGAGAAGACTTTTGAAGGCAAGCTGAGCAAAGTGGACGCTGCAACGAAGACGATTTCCGTCGCTGGGGTTGCCGACAAAGACAAACCGGCGGCCGAGATGAGCTTCAAGTATGACGACCGCACCGCAGTCGTCGGTGGAGACAAAACAATTCAGGGCCTGGCCGGCAAAACCGGATCCCAGCTCAAGGTCACGTATCATACGGATCAGGGCAACAACATTGCCAGCCGAATTGAAGTGTCGGAGAAGTAAGACTTCGAATTGGCCTCCAGCCTGCGAAAAGACCGGCTAACTGCCGGTCTTTTCGCAATCAAAGGTCTTTCAAACGAACCGCACTATCTACCGTGGAGTTCTTTCTCGACTTTAGAAGCCATGGCACCGACTTTTCGGACTGCAGCCTCTAAATCCTTTCGCCAACAATCAAATCTCATTGGCCAGTAGTAAATCTCATACTCTTCCTTGATATTGATACTCACTCTCTCAGTATCTGGATTGGAGGGATAGGCGACTGATCGCTGCTTTTCGCACCAAATCCATCGGCTTTTCGTTCAGTTTCCGCTCCGACGAATGGCCCAAACCTGTAAGAGCCCTCGTTCAAATCGCTTATACTTACCGATCCGGCAAATTATGGGGTTTTGGTTCGATGAGCATGACGAAGAACAACATCATCAGGAATGCGAAGTTCAACTCGAGTGGCCTGATCCCTGCCATCGTGCAGGATGCGGCGACACGGGAAGTCCTCACCGTCGCCTACATGAACGAGGAGTCCCTGCGGTTGACTCTGGAAAAAGGCGAAACGTATTTCTGGAGCCGCAGCCGGAACATGCTGTGGCACAAAGGCGAAACTTCCGGGCATTTTCAGAAGGTTCGCGCCGTCAGCCTGGATTGCGATTCCGATGCGGTGCTTGTAGAAGTGGAGCCCCGGGGTCCGGCATGCCACACGGGCGCGTACTCGTGCTTCGGCGTCGAAGCCGGATTTGGCGGAACCATCCAGCAACTCTATGCCCTCATCGAAGAACGACGCCGAAGTCGGCCGACTGGCAGCTACACGACAAAGCTGTTTGAAGACGGTATCGACAAGATTGTGAAAAAGCTCGGCGAGGAAGCTATTGAGACCGTCATTGCAGCAAAGAACGATTCCACCGAACGGATCGTCGAGGAGACGGCAGACTTGCTGTACCACTTGATCGTCATGCTTGTCGCAAAGGGCGTAACTCTCGAAGAAATCAAATCGGAACTTGTAAAGCGGCATCGGGCCGGTCATAAACACTAAGGCGCAACGAGATCATGCAACCCGACTTCAGCGAAATTCAGAAGCTGCGCGAGCAAGGCAACGTCATTCCGGTATACAGATCCGTCATCGCGGATTTTCTGACGCCAGTCTCGGCATATCTCAAGCTCGAAAAGGACAGCAAATGCGCATTCCTGCTCGAGAGCGTCGAAGGTGGCGCCACACTTGGACGCTATTCTTTCCTGGGATGCGATCCGTTTCTGGTTTGCCGGTATTCCAAGGGCCAGCCGCCGGACTTCATGACATCGCTGAGGGCCACCCTGAAGCGGTATCGATCCGTCACGTTACCGAACCTCCCGCCATTTACAGGTGGCGCGGTAGGTTACTTTGGCTACGACATGGTCCGAACCGTCGAAGACATCCCGGACACGACGACGGACGATCTTGGCGTGGATGACGCGGTTCTGATGTTCTACAAGACCATCCTTGCCTTTGACCATCTGAAGCATCAGATCCACATTATTTCGAATCTCCTTGTCGATGAGTCCGACGCTCCACTGGAACAGCAATACCGTGAAGCGGTGGAAGAGATTCGCCGCATCGAACGACTCCTCCGCACTCCCATAGAAATACCGATGCTCGCATCCGGTAAGGAAGCAGTTACGGTCAGTTCGAACGTTGAGAAGCACGCGTACCTGAAGTCTGTCGAAATTGCGAAAGAACATATCGCAGCGGGGGACATTTTTCAGGTCGTGCTTTCTCAGCGATTCGAAGTCGATCTGAAAATCTCGCCGTTTGAAATTTACAGGGCACTTCGAATTGTGAATCCGTCTCCCTACATGTACTTCCTCAAGATGCCGGATACGACAATTGTGGGTTCGTCTCCGGAAATGCTCGTGAAGATTCGCGGCCGCGAGGTTCTCTATCGTCCCATTGCGGGCACCCGGCCCCGGGGACGAACCGAAGCGGAAGACGAAACGCTCGCGCGCGAGCTTCTCGCCGACGAAAAGGAACGTGCAGAACACATCATGCTGGTCGATCTCGGCCGCAACGATCTGGGAAGGGTCTGTAAGTATGGCACGGTAAAGGTCGAAGAATTGATGGTCGTCGAACGCTACTCGCATGTCATGCACCTGGTGTCGTCGCTCCGCGGAGAACTCATGGAGAACGCGGACCTGCTCGATACATTGATGGCCTGCTTCCCCGCAGGCACCGTCTCCGGTGCCCCAAAAGTCCGCGCGATGGAAATCATCGACCAGCTGGAGACAACGCGGCGCGGAGTGTATTCCGGCGCAATCATGTATGTGGACTTCAGCAACAATCTGGATTCGTGCATTGCGATCCGGACTCTCGTTGCGCGTGGAAACAAGGGCTACGTTCAGGCGGGTGGAGGAATTGTCGCGGACTCGGTTCCCGAAAACGAATACATGGAAACTGTGAACAAATCGCGAGCGCTGATCCGGGCCATAGACCTGGCGCTCGGTGGGTTCGAACTATGATTATCGTCATCGATAACTACGATTCCTTCACTTACAACCTCGTGCAGTATCTGGGCGAGATGGGAGAAGAACTGCTGGTATTCCGCAACAACCGCATCACGATCGAGGAAATTGAATCGCTCAAGCCAACCCACATCGTGATCTCACCAGGCCCTGGAGTTCCCAGCAACGCCGGGATATCCGAGAAAATCATCGAGTATTTCCACAAGACGACGCCGATTCTTGGCGTCTGTCTGGGTCACCAGGGAATCGGTGAAGTGTTCGGAGGAAAGATTGTCCGAGCTCCGTCGCTGATGCATGGAAAGACCAGCCCGATCATTCACGACAGCAAAACGATTTTCAACGGCGTACCACAGAGATTTCCGGCCACGCGCTATCACTCTCTGGTTGTCACAGACATACCGCCGTGTCTCGAAGTCAGCGCGGAGACAAAGGATGGAATCGTCATGGGACTACGCCACCGGGAGTATCCCGTTGAGGGCATCCAATTTCATCCCGAGTCCATCCTGACGGTCGTCGGTAAACAACTGCTCACAAACTTTGTGCGGCGCTGAGCGTCTCGGAAAATGATCACCGACATCATTCACAAGCTCGTCGACCGGATCAATCTGAACGAAGCGGAAGCGCGTCATGCCATGGAAGAACTCATGGCGGGCCGCGCAACGGACGCTCAGGTAGCCGGATTCCTCACGGCGCTTCGCATGAAGGGGGAATCCGCACTGGAGCTGGCAGCTTTTGCGCGGGTGATGCGGGAACGCGCGGAACCATTCTGGAACGGAGACGTATTGCCGGTGCTCGACACGTGCGGCACGGGCGGGGACCGATCCGGCACATTCAATATTTCCACGGCGGCCGCGTTCGTCGTCTCTGGCGCAGGAATCCGTGTGGCAAAACATGGTAACCGCTCTGCCAGCAGCAAGTGCGGAAGCGCGGACGTGATGGAAGCCCTCGGAATTGACATTCAATTGCCGGTCGGTCGGCTGCGCCAGGCAGTTACCGAAATCGGTATCGGCTTTCTTTTTGCCCAGCGTTATCACAGTTCCATGAAGAACGTGATGCCGGCCCGCACGCAGCTGGGAATGCGGACGGTGTTTAACGTCATAGGCCCACTTTCGAATCCGGCTCTGCCGCGATTCCAGGTACTTGGAGTTGCGTCGATGATGGCGATTGACGTTGTGGCGCATGCACTCCAGGAACTGGGCACGGAACATTCATTTGTGATTTGCGGGAAAGACGGTGTGGATGAAATCTCCATCAGTGCTCCTACCGCGATCCGGGAATTGAAAAAAGGCGAGATCACGTCCTACACGATCTCACCCGAAGACTTTGGAATATTCTCGGTATCATCCGCGAAAATTCAGGGTGGCGATGCCGCCGCAAATGCCGCCATTCTGGAAAGCATCTTCCGCGGAGATCGCGGACCCAGGCGTGACGTTGTCATTTTGAATGCGGCCGCTGCAATCGTTGCGGGCGGAGCGGCGGAAACGATGCAGGACGGCATCCGAGCGGCAGAACACTCCATCGACAGTGGAGCGGCATTAAAGAAACTGGATAGTCTTCGAGAACTGTCGAAATGAAAAGTCTGGATTCTTCGCATATCCTCTCGAAGATCGTCGATGCCAAACGGGCGCGTCTGCACAACACCAAACTGCGCGTGCCGGACGCCATCGCGAAGCGCATGGCAGTGGCGGCGCCCCCTGCACCGTCGTTTGCCGGTGCGCTTCGGAATTCAAAGAAGGTGCGCATCATCGCCGAAGTAAAGAAGGCATCGCCGTCCAAAGGAGTGTTTACGGAGAAGTTTTCCGTGGAATCTCTTGTGAAGGCCTACACGGCGGCGGGCGCAACGGCCATCTCTGTAGTCACCGAGGAGGACTTCTTCAAGGGGGATCTGGCCTGGGTCGGTGAGATTCGCAAGGCGTCGACGCTGCCGGTGCTGCGCAAGGATTTTGTATTCGATCATTTTCAGGTTTATGAAACGCGAGGCGCGGGAGCCAGCGCCGTACTGCTCATCGCGGCGATGCTGAAGCAGGATGAGATCCGGTCCTTCCTGGAACTGGCAAAGGAAGTGAAGCTCGACGCCCTGGTGGAAATCCATGACGAGCGCGAACTCGATGAAGCACTGGAAGCGGGAGCGGATATCATCGGCGTAAACAATCGCGACCTGAAGACTTTCGAAGTGAATCTGAATACGTCCTTTCGTCTATCGGAAAAGATTCCCAATGATCGACTTTTCGTTGTCGAAAGCGGCATTCGCGGCCGGAGTGAGATCAACGAATTGCTGGATGCCGGCGCCGATGCTTTCCTGATCGGCGAGTCTCTGATCACATCGAACGATCCGGAAGCCATGCTGCGGGGGCTCCTGTGACTCGAGTCAAAATCTGCGGGATCACCGATCCGGAAGATGCACGCGATGCCATTCTCCTTGGCGCCGACGCGATCGGACTGAATTTTTACGAGAAGAGCCTGCGGTATATTGATGCGTCACGTGCGGCGGCGATTATCGAAACTGTTCCAGCTTTCGTCACGATTGTGGGTGTCTTCGTGAATCATCCCAATCCACAGGGACTTGAGGATTTCGCGCTGGCGCTTGGGCTTCATGCTGTGCAACTGCACGGAAATGAGTCGCCGGATTACTGTTCGATGATTCAGCGCGTCAAAGTGATCAAAGCCATTCGAATGGAATCCAATTTCAAAGTGGAGTCTCTTCGGAGTTTTGGAAATAGAATGTTTCTTCTCGATTCTGCAACCCCATCGCAGTTTGGCGGCACGGGACAAACGTTCGATTGGAGTCAGGCATACGGAGCGAATGCGTTTGGCTCCATCGTGATTGCCGGTGGACTGAATCCGGAAAATATCGGGGACGCGGTATCGAGTCTCCATCCATTTGCAGTGGATGTATCCAGTGGCGTCGAGTCCTCTCCAGGGAAGAAGAGTTACGACAAAATGCGGCGTTTCATTGAGGCGGTTCGACGCGTCGATGTCGCCCTATTGGGTGAATCATGAACATCAAAGGTCATTTTGGAAATTACGGTGGACAGTTCGTTCCCGAAACCCTGATGTACCCGCTGGAGGAACTGGAAACGGCTTACCAGGCGGCACAGGCCGATCCGGCGTTTCAGTCACGGCTGGATTATCTCTTTCGCTATTACTCGGGACGACCCACGCCGCTCTATCACGCGGAACGACTGACGAATGCATGGGGCGGTGGGAAGATCTATCTCAAGCGCGAGGATCTGAATCACACCGGCGCGCACAAGATCAACAACTGCCTGGGGCAGGGTCTGCTGGCGCAGCGAATGGGCAAGAAGCGAATCATTGCCGAGACCGGCGCGGGGCAACATGGCGTTGCCACGGCTACCGTATGCGCATTGCTGGGTCTGGAGTGCGATGTGTACATGGGCGAAGAGGATATTCGCCGCCAGGAACTCAATGTGTTCCGTATGCAATTGCTTGGCGCGCGCGTCGTTCCAGTGTCGTCGGGCAGCAAAACGTTGAAGGATGCCATCAACGAAGCCATGCGCGACTGGGTCACCAACGTTCGAACGACGTACTACATGCTGGGATCGGTTCTCGGGCCGCATCCCTATCCCGCAATGGTCCGCGATTTTCAATCGGTGATTGGACGCGAGGCTCGCGCGCAGATTATCGAAGCGGAAGGCCGCCTGCCGGATGTTCTGATTGCATGTGTCGGCGGAGGCAGCAATGCCATGGGTCTATTCCACACATTTGTGCCGGACACGAAGATCCGCATGATCGGAGTGGAAGCGGGTGGACGAGGACCTCAACTCGGTGATCACGCCGCACGATTCTCCGGCGGCGCCCCGGGAGTTCTCCACGGAACGTTTTCGTATATATTGCAGGATGAAGACGGACAGGTCGTGCCTACCCACTCCGTTTCGGCCGGACTCGATTACCCTGCCGTGGGTCCCGAACACGCCGCAATGCACGACACGGGCCGCGTCGAGTACACGTCGATCAACGATGATGAAGCACTCGCCGCATTCCATGAAATCAGCCGTCTGGAAGGAATCATTCCAGCGCTCGAAAGCGCCCACGCCATCGCGGAAGCAAAGAAGCTGAAGGTGAGTTCCGACAAGCTCGTCATCGTCAACCTCTCCGGCCGTGGCGACAAAGACGTCACCGAAGTCGCACGCCTCATGAAATTAAAACTGTAAGCGTACTGAGCAAAACGCCTCTCCTCGGGGAGAGGGTGGACTTCTTCAGATGACGGCCCGCCGGGTGAGGGGTTCATCGTGAATGACCGCCCAAGCTGTCCGGGACAAACCACTCCATCAAGATCACATTTTCGTGGCCGGGCCGAGGTCCGAGAGAGCGCCAGCCATTAGGCTCAGTCCTCTTATTTGGGGCTGATCTTACTTCGACCTTACGCTTCTGTCAGATTCGGAATCGGGCTAACAGCTTAATGTTCAGCCGCAAGCCGCGCGCGCCACCTGTTTCGGTCTTGCATCACCGCTGCGCGCAGATTGGCGGGTGCAATGTTAGCCCGTTTCTGAGCGTTGCCGCCAGTAGCCGGGCCTGCGCTTATGATGAGCTACTGCGACGATGACGATCTCTGTGGTAACCACTCGGTAAAAGATGCTGAAGGGAAACCGTGGAAGAACGAGCCGCCTGGTCCCGTATTCCGCTAATGGATACCGCATCGGTGCGTTAGCAAGCTGAGAAATAGCTTGATCAATCTCCTGTGCAAGTGCCGCAGCGCTCATCGGGCTGCGTTCTTCGTACCAGGCTCGGGCCGTTCTGAGTTCCGCACGGGCGCCCGGATGAAACCTAATCTTCATTGCGCGGTCCGAACAGTTCCGCGCGGACCTCTTCCCATGGGATGGTTTCGACCGATCCGGCATCCAATTCCGCGACGCGACGCGCGACTTCCTGTGACCAAGCGGCTTCGACGTCCGGTTCGGTGCCAGGATCAAGAGTCTCGATCAAGAGACCAGCAAGTGTTGCCCGGTCCTGCTCCGGCAGCTGTGCCGCTTCACGGAAAAGTTCATTAAGATTACGTGCCATGTTTGAGATTGTACTTCAAAGCCGCTACCCGGAGGCAGCGGACAGGGAACAGAGTTTCGGATTGCCGGGCTAACGGTTTGCGGCGAAGCGGCCGTGCTTTTCAGTGGTCGGCTCCAGCCGCTTGTTGCGCGGCAAGAATCCTCAATTTGTTAGGCGCGGTGGGCATGATGCCAAGACGAATGTACCTGCCTGAATCAGATTCCAAACAATCTGCGATAGTTTGGGATCGCCACACTTTCATTCAAATCGATAATCTGAAGCCCGGTGGACAAGTACTTTCTGAAAGCTTGGTCTTTCGTAACCAAATAGGCGTCTTCAATCGATGCAATGCAAGCAAATACAAGATCGGCGCCACGAAGCTGATCAAAGCCTGCTTCTGTAAAGAGATCATGGCTCTTGAGAATCAGAGACTGATCAACGTTATAAAGCATGGAGTTTTCATTCATTAAATAGAAGTCGCGAAGGATGGGTTTACCGTCGCGATGCATCCGAGAGACTGTAGCTGACACTTCGAAGACAGCCAAACTTGGGAAAATGTTCAGATAAGGACCAGGGATCCAGCCGTCGGCTAGATCTTTGAACAAACTGTGACCCGGCGAGTACCCGTGCTCATCGGGTTCTTTAATATTTACGATTGCCGACGTGTCCCAAACGAACTTGATTCTCTCAGCCTTAAAAGGGAAATTTATTTTTCGAACCTCGTTAGCGCCTAACGGCTTGCCGCTGAGCCACCGCGATTTTCAGCGGTCGGCTCCAGCGGCGTGTTCGGCAGCTCTGCGCTCAACGTCCCTACAACCGCTGCGACTCGGGGCCGGGTTCACAGCGAATCTGATATTTCGGAACTTCTCCATACCTATCTTCACCAATCGCCAAGGTGCCGTTGTTGGTAAAACGGTCAACTTCAAAAGCGAACTGCATTCGAGACCACGCCTGCTGACCCTGACCACCGGAATCGGCAGGAATAACCACTTCGTACGTGCGTTCACTCGTCACCAACCGGCCTCGACGGTTGCCGGGCGGTACCCCGATATTGATCGGGTCGCTCGGAACATGGACGATCATCTCGGCAATCTTCTCCCCTTCGTTAATGCGTAACATCCAAGGCGATTTCTGAGTCTCCTTGATGTCGTGGCATACAAGCGTAGCTGAAGTTTGCGTCGAACACCCAGACACGACCACCAGAAGGAGGCCGACGGTCCAGCTTACTGGCCTCGACAGTTTCGACGAGTGCTTGTTCATGACGATTTAATGTCGAAGCGATTCAACGATCGCAGTTTATGCGATGGCCGCCTTTATACTCCTGGCTCAATACGCAGAAGCGCACCGTCGTCCTCGTCGGTAAGCAAGTACAGATATCCGTCGGGCCCCTGTCGAACCTCGCGAACGCGCTGGTGCAGTTCGGTGAGCATGGATTCGCGGCGGACTTCTTCATTCTTCTCATTGATGACGAGGCGCTGCAGATGCCCCGTCCCCGGAATTTCACCCACGCGCATGGCGCCGACGAAAACATTTCCCTTCCACGCGGGGAACTTGTCGCCCGTGTAAAACGCCATACCGGATGGCGCGATTGCCGGGATCCAGGTGATCAATGGCATTTCCATACCCTCCCGATACGGATTCTCGGAAATGCGCGGCCCGGCGTAATCGCGTCCAAAGCTGACAACTGGCCATCCGTAGTTCTTCCCCGGCTGAATGATGTTTATTTCATCACCGCCATTGGGCCCGTTCTCGTTGTTCCAAAGCGCGCCGTTCATGGGATTGAACACGAGAGCCAGGGAATTCCGATGG
>Ga0210380_10001241_pt1 | contig 10555 bp, 7 predicted proteins | sample PLM4_5_coexredo_FD_155476 | JGI IMG/M metagenome (GOLD analysis project Ga0210380, IMG submission 155476) | Groundwater sediment microbial communities from an aquifer in East River, Colorado, USA - PLM4_5_coex redo | ecosystem: Environmental > Terrestrial > Soil > Riparian zone | place: USA...
CGGCCGACCGGATCGGTTGCTGCCTCGTCGCAACGGACGGCGGCAGAACCCGGTGGTCGAAGGAGGAACGGTAGCGCTCCGGCCCGCCGCAGCCTGCCGCGACGCTGGCCACGGCCCCGGCCAGAAATAGCCTCCGAACTGTGACCGCCTTACACGTCATGGCCTGTTCCAGGGCACGTTCGCGACTTGCCGGTCGATCTGATGACCGGCTTCCTTCCGTATCGGCTAAATGGGCTGGGGGCTTTATGCCGAATGCGCCGAATGATCCGGTTTCGGCGCTCTAGCCATTCGCGTACATGGCGTCGAGGCGCTGATGGGCCAGAGCGAGTTGCGCCGGCATGTCCATCTTTCCAGTGACCACCTCGATGTAGCTCGCCGATTCGCCCGTTGAGGCCCTCGCCAGCGCGGCGTCGAGTTCGCCGAGCGTCGTCACTTTGGCCGTGAACCAGCCCCGGCACCCCAGGGCCGCGGGCAGCGTGTGATAGTTCCACGGGGCCAGGTCGTTATAGACCCAGTCCGGATTCGCCTCGAGCGCCCGCTCGACCATGTAGCCTTCGTTGTTGAGGACGAAGATGACCGGCTTCAAGCCATTGCGTCCCATCGTGCCGATGTCGTTGGCAGTGAGTTGATGTGAGCCCTCGCCGGTGAAGAGCACAGTCCGTCGCGATCGGTCGGCGAGCGCGATACCCAGAGTGGCGCCCGTGGCCCACCCGATCGAGCCCCAGAGGGGCTGACAATGCACCTCCGCTCCGTCGGGCAGGGGGAGGGGGACGACGCCCGAGGTCGAGCTGCCGCTCTCAAGGACGATCTGGTCCGATGGCCTCAAGAAGTTTCGATAGCGGGGGTACAGCGCCGCCGCGGTAATCGGGTCGTTCGGCCTGCCGCCTGGCTTCTCCGGAGCCTCCCGGCGCGGCGCCGAGTATCCGAAATTCTTGCGAACCGATTTGGCCAGCATTTCGAAGACATCGTCCATCCGAACGGGGTTGTAGATTCGGTCCCCGATGCGGACGTGGTCCACGTCGATCGTTACGAGCTTCTCGGGCGAGATCCGGCTGGAGTAGGCGGACGTGTTGATGTCGTTGAAGCTGCCGCCTCCGGCGTCGATGACCAAGTCCGCACCCTCGATCGCCTCGCGCACGGCGGGCGACGAAGCGGCTCCGGAATAGATCCCGACGAACTGCGGATGGACCTCGGACAGGACCCCTTTGTCCATCGCCATTGCTGCGAACGGACACCCGAGCGCCTCGATCAACTCAAGGAGGCCGGCCTGAAGCTTGAAGCGCGAGACCGTGTAGGCCGGGAGTATGGCCACCGATTTGGCGCGCTGAATCCGCTCAGCGATCGCCGCGACGGCCTTGGCAAGGTCCGGGCCGCTGGCGGGCTTTGCGTACGGGGTCGGCGCAGGACCGGCGATCGGCGTGACGGCATAATCGGAGGCGACGAGGATATAGGCGGGCCGGCTCTCCGCCCGTGCCGTGGCGATCAGCCGCTCCATCTCGTAGACGCAGTTGTCGGGGGTGATCACCGCCGAGACGCACGCCGCCTGCGCTGAGAGGCTCGTGAAGTTCCGGAACTCCCCGTCGCCGAACGTGTGGTGGACGATCTGGCGGACGCGCTGACTGCGCATCGCCGGCATGCCGACGAGGTGGAAGACGCACGACCGCTCGGCCTTGGCCCCCATCACGCCGTTGAGCGCGGACAACTCGCCGACGGCGTACGTCGTCGAGAGCATCGAACAACCCCGCACGCGGGCATAACCGTCGGCGGCGTACGCGGCGTTCAGTTCGTTCGAGCAGCCGATCCAGCGGATGGCCTCGCTCCGCGCGACCGCGTCGCACAGCTTGAATGCGAAGTCCCCCGGGACGCCGAAGCAGTCGGTAATCCCCTCGCGCGCTAACCGCGCGACGATGTAATCCGCGACGGTCAGTTGTTCACTCATTGGATGCTCTCCGGATAACGAGATCAGGTTCTGGCGAGTCGCATGCCTCAAGCGACTCTGCCGGCCTGGGCGGTCACGGGCTTCGCCGTCGCGGACGGCCGCGTTGCCGGGGCTTTCACGACGAGCACCGGGCAGTGAGCGTTGCGGACGACCTCGTCCGTTAAGCTGCCGCGGATGAGCCGCCGCAGTCGCCCGTGCCCGTGCGACCCGATCACGATGAGGTCGCACCCGAACGTCTCCAGCATCCAGACGATTCCTGCCGCCGAGACCCGGCCTGCCACGACGACCTCGTGCGTGACGCGGACGCCCGGGACATCCGGGACGAGCGCCCGAAACATGTTCCACAGGTTAAGGGGGCGGCCTGCGGCGCTACCGGGGGTGACTTGGCCATTCTCGACTACCACCGCCGGAGCCCGCGTGACGTGGGTGACGACCACCTCGCCACCACTGGTCCTGGCGAGCGCGACCGCGGTTCGGACCGCCTCCGCGGCCGCCGGCGAGAAGTCGGTCGGGACGAGGATCTTCTTGAACGCGGTCATGGATTCTCCTTGACAAGCGGGTTATCTCCCGTCGATGCGGGGTTCGCGGTAGCGGAACTTCGCCAGTTCCTTGCGGTCCGTGATCGAGTCGAACACCGTCCCGCAGCTCGGGGAGACGAAGTCGATCCGCCGCGGCAGGGCAGTGTAACCCATCAGCATCGCGAAGGTGCTCCACCAGCCGTAGTCGTACACCGCCCGCACCGCCGGGTGTGTCTTGTCGTAGCCGTCCCGGCAGCGGGTGACGAAGTTCGCTGCATGAGTCGTGGGTTCCGGGGTCGTCGCGATCGTCGTCATCGTGTTCATCTCAAGACCCTCCTGGTTGTGGATTGCAACCGACGCGGTATACCGGAGGATTGGTTGCATCTTGCAACTAAAATAAACAATCACAGAATTACCCATGAAACGCATGAGTTTCGCGAAGGGCGGCGGCCGGCGAGAACGCTGACATGGGGGTCTCCTTCGGGTTAAGGTCCGTAGTGCCGACATCGACCAGTTCTCGGTCTCGATGATCTCCGCGAACGGGTCCGTTGATGTTGCCCCAGGTAACGCAATGGCCGTGCCGCGAGACGGGAATGGGCCGGTCCACATGCGCGATTGCTGTGGAGAAATGTGCTTCCGCGATGATTCTGGGCCGTGATGAAGCGGAAGCGGGACGGCGCGGAATCTCGGGTCGCCGGGGCCGGGCGTCGATCGGGAAACAATCTTTTCCGTTTGACGCGAATGTGACCCGCCGCACGAATGCCCGAGCCGGGAGTGCGCGCCGCCCGGCGGAACTGCGTCTCTTTTCTCCAGAGCGAACCTCCTTTCCTGACTTCATTTTCGTACGCCGTTCGCGCCGGCGCGGACCACCATCCGCGCTCAACGGCACCGTCGTTGCTTTGTCGCTCACCACGCCACACGAACTGCAATCTTGATAGGAGCAACCATGAACGACAGGAAAGCCCGCCTCTTCGGGGGCACCCTGACCGCGCTGGCGCTGGCGGTCGTGCTGGTTGGCGGCGGAAATCCGCCCGCCGCACGCGGCGCGGATGGCGACGAAGTCGAGTACACCTTCGGTCGGCCGGTAAAGGACGGCGAGCAGACCTACGACTGGTACCGCAAGACTCACACCGACATCGCCGCCAAGCGCTACGGCGCCGATCCCAAAAAGGTCGGCGACGGCATGGACACGTGGCACTGGTGGTGCGGCGTCGATAACCCCGGCTTCTGGCGCGAGCAGGCCAGGCTCACCAGCAAGAAAGAAAACGTGCTCGCTCCACGAATCGATCTTCTTCGGATGCTGCACACCTTGCCGCGTGCCGAGCGGTGGGAAAAGATCGGGGTCATAAACGATCCCGACACTGTGCCCGCCGACAAACCAGATCAATATGGCCTGATGATCGACCGGATGAAGGATGGCGCGCTCACCTGGGACCCCGAGGTGTTCGGCTTCTCCAGCGGCGTCATTGGCCTGCAACTCTTCAAGAACAAGAACTTCGACGCGAAGAAGTGGTCGATCGACAAGTACCTCGAAGATGCGAGCAGTGTGGAGCCGCCGTACCTCGTCGGGATGGCCTGCACCCACTGCCACACCGCCTTCAACCCCAACCGGCCGCCGAAGAATCCAGTCGAGCCGAAGTGGGAAAACCTGGATTCTCACATCGGCAGCCAGTACTGGCGCGAAGGCATGTTGTTCGGTTACGACATGCCGAAGGATACGTTCGCCTGGCAATACCTGCACAACCAATCGCCGGGCACGAGCGAGACCACGCGCTTTCCGGCGGACTTCATCAACAACCCGGTCCACATCAACTCGATTTATCGCCTGAACGATCGACTCAAGCTGGGACATGTGGAGCGAATCTCGCCCGAGCAAAAGGTCATGCTCCAGTCGATCAACACGCGCCTCGGCCTGCCCGAGAACGACGGCATTGGCGGGACCGACACCGAGCCGACGTATCGCGCTCCGAGAGTTCTGGCCCCCGGGGGCGACTCGATGGGCCTGGTGATCGCCGCGACCCGCGTCTACGTCAACGAAGGGTCCGGTTACAAGGATTGGATCCCGACGTGGGCCCTGAACCCGCTCGACCTGAAGGGGAGCCAGGAGCGCGGCTTCAAGGAGCGTGAATTCGACATCCTCGGCAAAGTTCGGAAGGACCCCAAGAGTCCCTGGATGCAGACCGAGGCTCGAATGCCGAACATGGCGCTCTACCTGAGCACTCACGACGGCTTCCGACTGAAGGACGCGATCGAGGCCGAGGGCAAGGGAACCAAGAACGGGAAGGAATACCTCACCACCGACCCGAACGTTCTCAGTAAGGGGAAGATCGCGTTCGCCGACCACTGTGCCCGCTGCCACAGCAGCAAGAAGCCGGACAACCTGCCCGAGGATGCCGAGGCTCGCAAGAAGGCTTGGCGCGACCTCGTGCTGCGGGACGACTTCCTAACGGACAATTTCCTTTCCGACGACGAACGCTACCCGTCTTCCGAGCTGGGTACAAACATCGCGCGGACCCTGAGTCCCAACTGGGATGCCGGCGGCGGCTACGGGCAGATGTCCAGCCTTGGCTTCAAACTGAACCAGGCCGGCGCCGAGCAGGTGTTCGACCAGGACAAGGACGGCAAGCCGATGCCGCTCTACAACCCGGTGACCGGCAAGCACGACATCAAGTTCACCGCCAAGAAACTCTTTTACCGCACGCCGACCCTGGTGAGCATCTGGGCGACCGCGCCGTACCTGCACAACAACTCGGTCGGGCTCTACAACGGTGACCCGTCGCTGACCGGCCGTATGGCCGCCTATGAAGATGGGATTACCAAGCTCCTCTGGCCCGAGCGCCGCCTCAGCGTCGGCTCGATGGTGGTCACCACGCAGGACAGCAAGCTGCCGAACATCTTCCCGGCGTTGGCGAAGATGATGCCGGAGTTCGCCAACCTGCCCGGCCTGGACCTCGACCTCGTCAACGTCCCCAAGGGGACACCCGTGAACCTCCTCATGAACCTTCACGTGAAGGACGTGAAGGCGGTGCTGCAGGCGTACGTGGACGGCGTCCTGCAGGGAGAACCCAAAGAACGGTTCGCCGAGTTGCGAAAGAAGAACCACGCTCAGGGCCATAAACGGCTGATGGAGAAGCTCGTCGAAGTCAGCAATTGTCCGGACTTCATCGAGGACCGGGGCCACACCTATGGCCGCGAACTCGGCGATGAGGACAAGCGGGCGCTGATCGAATTCATGAAGCACTTCTAACCGGGAGTGAGGAGCCAGGGGTCAGGAGCGGAAAGCCATCCTGCCCCTGTCTCCTGCCCCGGAATTCCTGACCCATTCCCACAAGGGAGATCGTCATGAAGACCGAATACTTGTTCCCCATCTTCGTCGGGTTCACCCTGACCTGCTCGTTGGTTTCCCGCGCGGCCGAGAGGGCCGACGACACGAAGCCCGAGGCCAAGCCCGTCACCGTCACGGTCAAGAGCCTGAGCTTCGACCCCAGGAAACTCGAAATCCACGCCGGCGATTCGGTGGTGTGGACCAACGAGTCCAGGACATCGCACACCGCCACCTCGGACGACGACGGGAAGACGTTCGACACCGACGAGGTCGAGCCGGGCAAGTCTTCCAAGCCGGTTAAGTTCGAGAAGGAGGGCGAGTTCAAGTACCACTGCAAGGTCCACGGAAAAACCATGAGCGGGACCATCGTCGTCAAACCGGCGGAGAAGAAGTGATCTTCGGCCGACACCGTGCCATCCCAACACCCCCACTACGCAGTGGGGAGCAGATCGAATCCACCAACAACTACAGAGGGCTGATCCATGAGCACCCCCGATTTCTCCGCCCTGGTCGCCCGGCACCGCAACTACTTCCGGAGCGGCGCCACCCGTTCCGCGGAATGGCGTGAGCGCCAGTTGAAAGCCCTGCGGGCGATGATGACGGAGCGCGCCGACGACTTTTACGCGGCACTGTGGACGGACCTCCGCCGCAACCGGACGGACGCAGACCTCACCGACGTGAAGTTCCTAGCCGACGAGGCCGGCCACGTGCTGGCGCACCTGCGGGAGTGGATGAAACCGGTGCCGTTCGGCACGCCCCCCGCGCTGGAGCCGGCCCGTGGCCAGGTTCAGTTCGACCCCCTCGGGGTGGGCCTCATCATCGGGACCTGGAACTACCCGCTGATGCTGACGTTGTCTCCGCTGATTGCGGCGATTTCGGGCGGCAACGCCGCCGTCATCAAGACGTCGGAAGTTGCCCCGGCCACGGCCGAGGCGGTCGCCCGGCTCGTGCCGGAGTATCTGGACCGCGACGCCTTCTCCGTCGTCCTGGGCGCGGTGCCGGAGACGACCGCGCTCCTCGAGCAGCCGTGGGACCACATCTTCTTCACCGGGGGAACGGCGGTCGCCAGGATCGTCATGACCGCGGCGGCGAAGAACGTGACGCCCGTGGTGCTCGAACTCGGCGGCAAGAGCCCGACCATCGTGCACTCGTCGGCCGACCTGCGGGTGGCGGCCCGGCGCATCGCGCAGGGCCGCTGGAACAACGCCGGGCAGACCTGCACCGCGCCGGACTACGTCCTCGTGTTCAAGGACGTTGCCAAGCCGTTCCTCGCGCACCTGAAGGAGTCGATCCTTCACTTCTACGGCAACGAACCGCAGAAGAGTCCGGACTACGGGCGGATCGTCAGCACGAGGCACTTCGATCGGCTGACGGCGCTGCTCGCGAGCGGGATCGTCTACCACGGCGGCAAGAACTACCGGGCCGATAAGTTCATCGCGCCGACCGTCCTGGTGAACGTGTCGCCGGACTCGCCGGTGATGCAGGAGGAGATCTTCGGGCCGATCCTCCCGGTGCTGGAGGTGAACAGCGTCCAGCAGGTGATCGACTTCGTCAACTCGCGGCCGAGCCCTCTGGGTCTGTACGTGTTCGCCGAAGACGAGCGCGTGGCGGAGCAAATCCTCGGCTCGACTACATCCGGAGATGCGGCCGTCAACGATTGCACGATCCAGCCGCTCGTTCCCGATCTGCCGTTCGGTGGCGTCGGCAACTCCGGGATGGGCAAGTACCACGGCGAGTGGGGCTTCCGCTCGTACACGAACACCCGCGGCGTCCTCTACCACGGCACACAAGTGGACCCCGACCTCCGCTACCCGCCCTACAGCAGCAGTCCGAAGCGAGTGCGCGAACGGGTCGCTTCGTAACCGAGTGGAGTTGACCCGGCACGCAGTACAGCGCGCACGACCTCCCGGGCAAGATCTGCGCGGCCCGACCGGAACCCGAAAGGCAGCGAACATGGACTCGGCGATTGTCGCGGCGACGGCCGCCGCGCTGGGCTCGTTAGCCGGCGCGTCGGCCTCCATCGCCACCACGTGGCTCTCCCAACGGGGGCAGGCCACACGCACAAACCTGGAGTGGAAGCTCCACCAGCGCGAGTCCCTGTACACGGAGTTCATCACAGAAGGGTCGCGCCTGGCCGTCGACGCGATGTTGCACTCGCTGGAACGGCCGGAACAACTCGTGGCCCTGTACGGGATCCTCAGTCGGATCCGACTGGTCTCGAGCGACAAGGTCCTGAAGGAGGCGGAAGTCTGCGTTCGCCGGATCGTGGAACTCTACCGGCGGCCCAACCTGACACCGGATCAGTTCCGCGCCGCGCTCGAGGCCAACGAGCTCGATCCCCTCAAGCCGTTCAGCAATGCCTGCCGCACGGAGCTCTTGACGCCGCCGTGGACCGCATAGTCGCGGGAGTTGGGCGGCTGCGCCGGTGATCATGCGCCCCGCCGACCCGATACTCGGGCGGCTTGGCCAGGATTTGGTTTGGGCTCCGGTTCCGCGTCAATGACAGGAGCTGGCGAGCTCCGGAAAAGAACTTTCCATATCTGCGCTCGTCCCCGAACGGATAGCGATCTCGTTCTTCTACACGATTAAACTATTCCTCTTCACTCTCCCACCAACGGTTCGTTGCCCTCAGGACGGAACACTGACGACGACGGCATTCTCGCTCGAAGGGCGCGGACGATGGCACGGCAGCGTAATGCTCGGTCGAAGCGGCTGCAACTCGGTGTCGAGCTGCTGGAAGACCGTACCGTCCCGGCGTTGGTCGCCTCGTACGGTTTCGACGCGGGCTCGGGCTCGATCGCCGCCGACAGTTCCGGCAACGGCCTCAATGGCGCGTTGACCAACGCCGTGTGGACGGCCGCCGGCAAATACGGGAACGCGCTTCAGTTCAATGGCGCCAATGCCATGGTCTCGGTTGCGGACGCCGCGATACTGCACCTGACCAGCGCGATGACTCTGGAAGCGTGGGTGCGCCCCGCCACGACGAGTTCGGATTGGTCCACCGCCGTACTGAAGGAGCGCGGCTCCACGAGTCTGGCGTACGCGCTGTACGCCTTCGACGGAGCGAATAAGCCGCCGGCGGGATATGTGAACATTTCGGGGACGGATCGAAAGGCCGCCGGCGCCAGCGTGCTGCCCCTCAATACCTGGAGCCACCTCGCCGCGACGTACGATGGATCGACGATCCGCATGTATGTGAACGGAACTCAAGTCGGGACGAGGAGCCAGACCGGCGCGATCAACGCTTCTACCGCCCCGCTGCGCATCGGTGGCAACGCGGTCTGGGGCGAGTATTTCAACGGGTCGATCGATGAAGTCCGCGTTTACAATAATGCCCTGACTGCGGCTCAGATTCAGTCCGACATGAGTTCGCCGGTCTCGAGTCCGGACACAATTGCGCCGAGTGTTTCGATCGCGTCGCCGGCCAATAACGCGACCGTCACCGGGTCCGTGAGCCTGACTGCGAATGCCACGGACAACATCGGTGTCGTGGGCGTTCAGTTCAAGGTCGACGGGGCCACTCTCGGCTCCGAGGACACGGCGTCGCCATATTCCATCTCGTGGAACTCCACCCAGGTATCAAACGGCACGCACACGCTGTCCGCCACGGCGCGAGACGCCGCGGGGAACATCGCCACCGCGACTATCGCGGTCGTCGTCAACAACGACACGACGCCGCCGATCGCCTCGATTGTGTCCCCGGGCGAGGGCTCCACTGTGTCCGGCTCGATCCAGGTCGAGGCGGACGCAACGGACAATGTCGGCGTCGCCGGTGTGCAATTCCTGTTGGACGACTCGCCGTTTCAGTCCGAGTTGACCGCGGCGCCGTTCACCCTGACGTGGAACACCGCAACCGCCACGAATGGAGTCCATCGGCTTTCAGCAATCGCACGTGACGGAGCGGGAAACAAGACGACGGCGACCGTGGTGAACGTGACGGTTCTGAACGTGGATGACGTTGCACCGACCGTGTCAATCACGGCCCCGGCGGACGATGCAACGATCTCCGGCGCTTCGGTCACAGTGTCCGCGGTCGCCTCCGACAACATCGCGGTCGCGGGAGTCCAGTTCCAACTCGACGGATCGAATCTCGGTGTGGAGGACACGGCCGCCCCCTATTCCATCTCGTGGAATTCCACGGTCGCCGTCGGGCCGCATCAGATCACGGCAATCGCGCGGGACTCGGCCGGGAACACGACGACGTCCGCGATCGTCCACGTCCTTGTGACGGACACGACGGCGCCAACGGTTTCACTGACGGCGCCGGCGAACAACGCCAACGTCTCCGGTTCTGCCGTGACCGTATCGGCGGCGGCATCCGACAACGTCGGCGTCGTCGGTGTTCAATTCAAATTGGACGGCGCCAACCTCGGCACTGAGGCGATATCGGCTCCGTTCACGATCGTGTGGGACAGCACGCAGATTTCGAACGGCACGCACATACTGACGGCCGTGGCCCGGGACGCCGCCGGGAACTCGATTACCTCGGCCACCCGAACCCTACTCGTGTCGAACACGAACTCCGCGGCGGTCGGGCAGTGGTCCGATGTGATGAACTGGCCGCTGGTGGCCATCAACGCCGTCTTGCTGAGTACGGGTAAAGTCCTGATGTGGGACGGCGGTCCCGCGTGCATCGGCGCGACCTCGGCCACCGTCTGGGATCCCGCTACCAACACCTTCAGCCCGGCGCCCAGCGAAACCACGCAACACATGCGCGACATCTTCTGTTCGGCCCAAACCGTGTTGGCGGATGGTCGCGTGCTCGTCGCCGGC
>Ga0210380_10001242_pt1 | contig 10553 bp, 10 predicted proteins | sample PLM4_5_coexredo_FD_155476 | JGI IMG/M metagenome (GOLD analysis project Ga0210380, IMG submission 155476) | Groundwater sediment microbial communities from an aquifer in East River, Colorado, USA - PLM4_5_coex redo | ecosystem: Environmental > Terrestrial > Soil > Riparian zone | place: USA...
CTGGTTCCTCTGAACGGAGCCAATTGAAGCTGTATGCGTGGCCGCGGCCCATTTCCTTCGATGGCAATATTGCCTGTGACGGTCACCGTCGGAATGACGATAAACTCAAGTCCCGCGATGTTCTGAGCGCCCACGACGACCGAGAGCGGCTGATTGGGCCTGCCTGCAGCCGAACTCAATTGATAGGTGCCGGGGAGGACCCGCTGAAACTGAAACGTACCGTCGGCGGCAGTCGTGGCTTGCTGAATCGAAGAACTGCCTCCGATCATCCTGACAAGTTGACCGCCAACGCCCCCAGACCCAGTTAACCTGCGAACGCGGCCGCTCACCGCGACGCCCAGGGTATTCGCAGCCGCAAAGTTGATTCCGGTAACCGAAGTCCCCGGCAACACGTTCACCACCGTCGCGCCCGACACAGCCGACACTCCGGGATAGTAGGTCGGCAGATCCACAAATCCGGCCGTGATGTAGTATCGGCCCGGAAGAACGTTCTCGAGTCTGTACCGGCCCTGGTTATCGGTCGTGCCGATACTCAGGAGCGCGGTCCCGCTGTTGGCAGGAACGCCGGCGTCTGGGACGGCCATCGCACTCACACGAACTCCCGCAGCAGGTTGACCTTCGCGGTTTCGGATCTCGCCAGAAACTGTTCCCGTTGGAATTTGAGCAGCAGCGCCAGCAGGGACAAGTAGCACTGCGATCAAGAGAAGTATTTCCATGGGGTGACCTGTTCCGCCAATGATGCGCGCCGTGAGCGGCAACCGTCAAGTCAGACGAGGGCGATGCGCTCACGTTTATTCCGCTCTGGGAATGTCTCTAAATTCCGCGCGATGACAGAATAGAGAATCGCGGACTCCGAGGGAAATAGGCAACCGCGTCCCTCAATCGTCCTGGTCGGATGCAAGCGCGACAACCAGAAGCAGCGCTGGTGTATATTGGCGCCATGCGTTTTCCAACCATGGTGTCTTTTTTGCTGGCAGGCGCGGTGCTGTGGATCGGCGTGCGAGCGACCGGACAAGCTCCCACCGCCAAAGTCAATGCCGCGCCTGATGTGGATTGGAGTTCATATGGGCGCGATGCGTCCGAGGCGCACTACAGTCCACTGAATCAAGTGGACTCCTCGAACGCCGCACGACTGGGCCTGGCGTTCGCGACCGCCATCGACGCACCGCAGGGCAACAACGAGGCGACGCCGATTATGGTGAACGGTACGATTTACTCCAGCCTGGCCTGGGGCGTCATCGTGGCTTTCGATGCCCGCACGGGCGCAGGCAAATGGCGCTGGGATCCGGAGCTGCCGCGCACAGGTGCGGATCGACCGGGCATGTGCTGCGGTGCGGTCAATCGAGGCGTGGCCTTTGCAAATGGCAAGGTCTTCGCCGGCTTGATTAACGGCCGGCTGGTCGCACTGGATGCGAACACCGGCAAACAGGTATGGTCGACACAGACCACCGACACGGCGACCGACACCACCATCACCGGCGCCGTTCGCGTCTTCAAGAACAAAGTGATCGTCGGCACGGCCGGAGCCGAGTTCAATGTGCGCGGCTACTTCAGCGCCTATGACACGGAGACCGGCAAGCTCGCGTGGCGCTTCTACACGGTGCCGGGCGATCCTTCAAAGCCATTCGAGCATCCGGAGCTCGAAGCAGCCGCGAAAACCTGGTCCGGTACCGAATGGTGGAAGAACGGCGGTGGCGGCACGGTTTGGGACGGCATGGCCTTCGACGCCGAGGCGGACCTGCTGTACATCGGCACGGGCAATGGCGGTCCGTGGAATCCGTTGTATCGCAGCCCGGGCGGCGGCGACAACTTGTACCTGTCGTCGATCCTCGCGGTAAAGCCCGATACCGGAAAAATGGTTTGGTACTTCCAGGAGACGCCGCGCGAAGCGTGGGATTACACGGCGACGCAATCCATGATCCTGGCGGACCTCAACATCGGAGGCCGCGCGCGCAAGGTCATCATGCAGGCTCCGAAGAATGGGTTCTTCTATGTGCTCGACCGTCTCACCGGGGAGTTTATTTCGGGCAAGCCGTACACCGAAGTCACCTGGGCGAAGGAATTGGACGCGAAGGGCCGGCCGATCGAGAATCCGGGCGTGCGCTACTATGAGAATGGGACGACCGTGGAGATTGCTCCGGGTTCGGGCGGAGGTCACAACTGGCAACCCATGGCGTTCAGTCCGGCGACGGGGTTGGTGTACATCCCTGGATCCGTAAATTCTCGCATGTATCATTCGACGCCGGAGTTCAACCCGCAAAAGGGCAAGCAGATTACCGGCGCGGACATGAATGACTTCGCGGCAGGCATTTCTCCAGCGGGCGCGAGGATCACCGGCAAGGGAACGTTCGTGAAGGCCTGGGATCCAGTGAAGCAGGAACAGCGTTGGAGCGTTTCACAAGCCTTCAGTGCGGGCTTACTGGCGACGGCGGGCAATCTGGTGTTTGTGCCGGGGAGTGATGGAAAATTAATCGCGCTGAACGCGTCGACGGGCGAGCGTGTATGGGACGCGATGCTGGTGGCAGGGATATCCACGCCGATCACCTATGCGCTCGACGGTGTGCAGTATGTGGCGGCGATCGCGGGGCGCGGCGGGAATCAGCCGACGAGACTGTACGCGTTCAAGCTGGATGGGGAAATCTTCAAATAATTTCCCGCACTCTATCGCGCAGAATTGTCGCCATAATCTTTTCGCGATTGGGTTCGCCACGCAGTAATGATTGGGCAAGTCCAGCCACCTGTTTCAAGGTAGCCTTAGGCACCATCGGAGGCTCGAATGGATCGACCACGGCTTGCACGATTACCGGGCCGGGCGTGTTCAGTGCCTGTTCCACAATCCGCCCGCAATCATGCGGGTCTTCGATCGTCATGCCCACTCCTCCACACGCGTGAGCGAATGCCGCAAAATCGATGGGATGGAGGTCGCACCCATATTCCGGATTTCCCAGAAAGACCATCTGTTCCCACTTGATCATTCCGAGCGTGTTGTTCTTGACGACGAAAACCTTCACCGGCAGTTGATACTTCACGCAGGTCGCAAACTCACCCATGAGCATCGAGAATCCGCCATCACCGACAAAGGCAATGCACTGCCGGTCCGGATAAGCAATTTGTGCCGCAATCGCGTAGCAGAGCCCATTGGCCATGCTTGCCAGGTTTCCAGAAAGCGAATGCATTTGACCGCGCCTGACAGGAATATGACGAGCCCACCATGTCGCGACCGTTCCTGAATCTGCAGAAACAATTGCAGTGTCCAGCAGCCGCTTTCCCAGCTCCGAGGCAATGACCTGCGGCTTCATCGGCTTGTCCATTCGGCTTGCGCGCTCTTCCATCAATTCTCGCCAATCCGCCATTCCCTTCTGAGCGTCCTGCAGAAAACGACGATCTTCGTTGCGATTGAGATGCGGAAGGAGCGACTGCAATGCATTGCGGCTGTCGGCGACAAGCCCAACTTCCACTGGGTATCTCAACCCGATCCGCATGGGGTCAAGCTCGATTTGAACGGCACGAGCCTTCCCCGGTTTGGGCAGGAATTCGATATAGGGGAACGACGTGCCCGCCATAAGCAGAGTGTCACATGCTTCCATCGCGTCCTGGGACGGCCTGGTTCCGAGGAGACCGATCGTTCCAGTCGTATAGGGACTGTCATCGGGAACTGCCGCGCGGCCGAGCAGCGCCTTAATTATTGGCGCACCGAGGATCTCGGCAACCTGCTCCAGTTCATCGCTCGCACCCAGCGCTCCCCGGCCGGCTAGAAGCGCAATGCGCTTGCCGGCATTCAGTATTTCCGCAGCATGTTGAATATCGGCTTCCGGTGGCGTTCGAGCCCCCCGGGCAAACGCATCCGAAGTGTGATGCGGCACGTTTCTTGGCGAACGTTGCCGTTCGACCTCCATTACCTGCATGTCGACCGGAATTGTCACGTGGGATACACATCGATAGGCGAGCGCGGTGCGGCAAGCCAGGTCCGCAACATTCTCGACGTGAGCAGGCCCCATGACGCGCGCGTTGTACGTCGCGACATCGATAAAGAGTTTGTCCAACTCGATATCCTGCTGGCTGTGAGTGTTGATGAGGTCGTGGTATTGCAGCCCGGTAATCGCGAGCACCGGCTGTCCGTCCAGCTTCGCGTCATAGAGCCCGTTCAACAGATGGATGCCTCCCGGGCCGGACGTGGCGAGACATACTCCGAGTTTTCCTGTGTACTTCGCATAAGCACACGCCATGAAAGCAGCAGCTTCTTCATGGCGAACCTGAACGAACCGGATTTTATCGGCGCGCTTTCGCAATGCCTCCATGATCCCGTTGATTCCGTCGCCGGGCAATCCGAAGATCACTTCGACTCCCCAATCGTAAATCGTGTCGATGAGAATATCCGCGGCAGTTGCTTTCATCTGATTGAAGTTCTTCAGATGTCTACGCTGAAGGAAGTCTGCGATATCCGCTGTTCTGAATTGCACACGAGAACTTTTCGAGTCGAGCGTCGATGCGTACCAGAACTGCCGTGTGCGCTATTGAACAGACGACACACGCTGAAGCTGCTGGAATGTCGGTAAGGAGACCGCCATGACAATTCGAAAGAACCGCACTCGAACACCGCTGCGCGCGTTGTGGCAGCACACGCTTGGAGACGTTGTGCCTCACTCCAGCAAGACTCGTACGCTGACTCTTTCCGCAGATCAACAACACGACCTTGTCGAGTATCTCAAGTCGCGCTGAGTCAGCGGATCAACCGGAGTCGCGTGGCAATGATTGATCTGGATTTCCCGTTGTGGCTGCGCGTGGCGCATTTCTTCAATTTTCTCTTCCTGTCACTTATCGTTCGCAGTGGTATCGAGATCCTGAGCGCGCATCCGAGACTCTACTGGAATGATCACTGCACTCCTGGCAGCGAGTGGCTCAAGTTTACGAAGAAGCGGCGACCCAAAGGACAACTGTGGGTTGCCAGCGATGAAGAAAGCGCTTTTCCGTCCGCGATTGCCCTGCCAGGCCACGGCAATCTGGGTCTCGGAAGGCATTGGCACTTCCTCATGGATTTCGCCTGGCTGCTGACAGGCTTGACTTATGTGGTGATGCTCTTTGTCACACCGGAATGGCGGCGAATGATTCCGACTTCCTGGCAGATCGTTCCGGATGCAGCGCACGTCGCATGGAACTACCTGACCTTTCATATTGTCGAGACGCCGGGCGCGTATAACGCGCTCCAGAAGCTGACGTATGCGGCCGTCATCTTTCTTATCGCACCGCTCAGCATTGCGACCGGTATCGCCATGTCTCCGGCCATCGCCGCTCGTTTCCCCTGGTATATCAAAATCTTTCACGGGCGACAGGCTGCGCGCAGTCTGCATTTCCTGGCTCTTTGTGCGTTCGTCCTGTTCTTCGCCGGGCACGTCACGATAGTGGCGCTACATGGTTTCCAGAAAGGACTCGCGATGATTGTCCTGGGCCAGACGCACAACCCGCATCTGGCGCTGGCCCTCTTCGCATGGCTTGCCGGGCTGGCGGGCGTCATCGCGATCCATGCCGTGGTCACCGTGTATTCACGCCGCCGCCCCCGTTTAGTTCAACGAGCGACTCAGTCGATTACAGACCCGTTGCGCACGTTTCTCTTCGGACGCGAAAAATCCGCACAGTATTATTCGCCCGCGGACATCTCGCCCAGTCTTTGGGTGAACGGCCGGCCGCCAGCGGAAGAAGAATATTTGTCCATGGTGCGTGATGATTTTTCCCATTATCGGCTGAAGGTTGCCGGACTGGTTCAAAGGAAGCTGAGTCTGACGCTGGTGGACCTCCGCGCGATGCCGAAACAGACCCAGATTACAAAGCATTGCTGCATCCAGGGCTGGTCGGGCGTTGCAGAGTGGTCTGGCGTGTCTCTGCGCCATATCATCGACCGCTGCCAACCTCACCCTTCCGTTCGTTACATCGTCTTCTATGCATTCGATAACAAGTCGACGTCGGAGCCGCATGCTCAGGGCCCCGGATACTTCTACGGTACAATTCGCATCGAGTTGGCCAGGGATCCTCAAACGATGCTAGCTTACGAAATGAACGGCGAACCGTTGCCGGTATTGCATGGAGCGCCGCTTCGGCTTCGCGTGGAAACGCAGCTGGGTTTCACGATGGTGAAATACATTCGCGCTATTGAATTCATCGAAGACTACAGGAACATCGGTGAGGGCCAGGGCGGATGGCGGGAAGACTACCAGTATTTCAGCCAGGAGGCCGGGATCTGATGTCCGAGATGCCCATTGTCCTGACGATTGGGCATTCCACCCGCCCATGGGATGTCTTTCTCGATCTGCTGCGAGCACACGGCGTTCGGCGCGTGATTGATGTGCGGAGCATTCCGCGGTCAAGACACAACCCGCAGTTCGACCAGGAAACCCTGCGTCAGAAGCTTCGCGGAGCCAGGATCGGCTACGTGCATTTACGAAAGCTCGGAGGCTTGCGACATGCACGGCGCGATTCTCCGAACATGGGCTGGCACAATACTTCGTTTCGTGGTTTTGCCGATTACATGCAGACTTCCGAATTCGAAGCGGGTTTGAAAAGGCTGATCAGGCTGGCTCATCAAAAGCGGAGCGCGATAATGTGTGCCGAAGCGGTGCCCTGGCGTTGTCATCGTTCTCTCATCGCGGATGCCCTGACGGTGCATGGAATCCGTGTCGAAGACATCCTGGACAAGACCCGTACACGGAGGCACTCCAGAATTTCATTTGGACGTGTGCACAGGAATCGCATCACATATCCCGCTAACAATGCCAGCCGACACCAGAGGTGAATCCATGGAACACAAAATATTCAAAGACGTCGAACAATTTTCAAAAGAAAAACAGGTTCACGTCCCCCTATTCAATAGCGAGCGAATGAAGGTCTTGCTTTTATGCCTATCGGGCGGGCTCACTGTCCCTCCACACTCCCATCCGGGGTTCGACGTCACACTTCAGCCACTGAAAGGGAAAGCGATACTTCCAGTCGACGGTGGAAAAGAGATCACACTCGTTCCGGGCGAAGTGTTCTTTGTCGATGGAGCTGTTTCGTTCAGTCCGCGCAATCCATTCGATGACGATTTTGAAATGCTCATTCATCTGGTGCGGCGATAGATCGGTGACGCCGATCCCTGTTTTGCATGGAGCGCGGTCGGAACGACCGGTCTCGATCTGTCCGCTATTTTGTCGGGCGGGCGGTACCGTCCACCGCTTCCCACTTCGGCCGAAGCTGCACCAGGTTCGCTTTTGCAAAAGCCAGGTTTGCGGGTGAAGCGAAGACGGTTGGTCCCGGTGGCAGTCCCTCGGCGAGCCACAAGGCCATGCGAAGTGCGGGGACACCGGTCACATAGTCTTTGGCTGTGAGCCCATTCTGTTTGAGAATCGCCGCCACCTTCGGTTCATTTTCCATTGCAGTGAGTTGTTCCGCAGGCGTCCGCGCCGCCGCCCTTTTCAAGGCTTCCGGTGGAAGGGAGGCAACGTATTTTGTCATTTCAGGAAGAGCGGCAATCAACTGGTTGGCTCGCTGCAGGTTGAGTGGATAGTCCAGAATGGCCTGGCGGGCTTCCGGCGTTGTCTGAGACGCCTGACCGTCCGTGCGTCCGGTTGCCAGACACAAAGTCAGTACGGCAAAAAAGAGAAAGCGTTGGGTTCGCATGCCGGAATTCTACCACTCGCATTTATGCGGACAGCTTGACTAAACGCTGGGCGACTTCATTTACGTTTAAACAAGTGACATTGCTTGAGAAGCCGAAACGCGTCAGCGAGATCTCAGCGAACCGGCGGCCCTGGCTTCGCACCTGCTTCCTTTGCTCTGTGGTATTCGTCCAGACAAGCATTCAGCGGACTGCCCTGCTTGTAGATACAGTCACAGAAACGCTGGCAGGTGTTTGGGCTGTCACTGAACTTGCACCCATTCGTGCATTCTGCTTCCTCATTGCCGGGCCGGATGTCGAATAGAAAATCATTGAAGACGATTACGGACATGGCCGCCGCGAAAACACACCCGAAAAATAGAAACGGGAACCTGCTGGTCTCTACGACGTGGCGATCTTTGCCGGGCGGGTAAAACGGCAGAGCGTACTTCAGCCGGTCATAATCCCAAACCAGCAGGAACAGGTTCGCCAACAGCATGAGGGTGACGATGCGGGTTCCATCAAACCGCGTCGCATGGGTCAACACGAAAATGTTCAGGATGATGGGGAAGTAGAAGATCGCTCCCATAAGCGCTGTTCTTGGAATGAGCAACAGCAGCGCCGTAATCAGCTGGGCCGTGCCAATGAACGTATAGTAGAAACCCGTAATCGCCAGGGCATCAAAATAGTGGCCCAAAGGATTATTCGGTGGCAAGCCGGTGAACCGCTCTCCGGTCACCTTTACGATTCCTGCCGGAATGAATCCGAGAGCCAGGGCGATGCGGCAAAATACGGCAAACCGGCGGAGCCACTTGTTCCGCCTTAATTCACCGTACACACGTTCAAAGTCCGAAAGCAGGCTCATTGGTTGCAAGATCTAATGGCGCGGCTCTCTTCGAAGTTGCTCAGCCCGTCGCACGATCACCAAGCGGTCTGTCCTCCGCAGCAGGGACAGCAGACGTATTTTGAACCGCAGGCCACCAGGATAGCAAGTACTTTGCATTGCAGAGAACGAGGTCAGGTTTTTTGCGACGTGACCGCTGGCCCCCACGGAGCCCGGCAAATTAAAGACGCTCGATCTGAGGGTAGTTCCCACGGAAAATTGACCGGTATAGCCATCCCGGATAACTACTGTGGCTTCGGGGCAGCGGGGTTCCTTTTAAAGAGTTCCGGGCTGTCGAGGAGCTTCTCCAGACGCAGAACGTCCTCGTTGTTCTCCGGACAGATATATTCCCGTAGTCGCTCCCCTTCACGCAGCATCATCGTTGTGCTCGTTTTGAAAGGCTGAGTGAAAACCTTCTTGTCTTCGATGGTGGCTTCGTAATTGATCGTGTCGTAATCGACGCGAGTGTAACGCTCGGTAATGTGCAGGGCGTCGGAATGAAAGATGCCGCCAGAAAGTACCCAACCCTTGTCGTTGAATCCCACGATGTCGACAACCAACGTATTCCCTTCCCAATGGCCGATCGAATGCCCGAGAAACGACGGCTCCAGATCATCGGGATGCGACTTCTGATCGAGCGGGATCAGGCGAAAGACGTTGAAGTATTCATAAAGGATCACGATCTGCTTCGGAGTTTGAACGAACTGTATCGGAAACAACGCGACGCTGTTGGCGCGAGGGCTCGGGCCTGGGAGGCATCGACTCGTCGGGTCATTGATCGAGCGCAGGTTTACATATTCCTGGGCTTTCTCCCGCGCCCAGGGCTGAAAAGGAATGGGATCACGCCGTGCTTGAGAGGTCACTGCGGCTTGCGTCGCGGCTGTCGGCACGCCGGGCTGATCGCTGGGTACTTGAAAATCCCAATCCCCTCGCTTTGAACTGCCGCCTTGATAGACCCCTGTAAAGTCCGGCTTCCCATCCAACGTTCGTGGCGCCGGCCGGACAGCGCCTCGGTTCTGAGCCTGGATCGACGGCGACGGCACGAAAAGCAACGCTGTGGCCAGGGATGAAACAAGTGTGGCTATTAGAAGGATGTGTTTCATGGCTTGCTCCTACGGAACTATCGGGGTACCTTCACCGGTTCCTGCGGGCGGCCCGAAATAAAGCTTTCTGCCGTCTGCCAACGTGATCTCTCGTGCGTGCGCCAGCGCTGTGCCGTTTCTGGCAAGCCAGGCGAAAACTGTGAGGTCGTCTCCCACTTTGAGGGTTACGTCCTTTTTGAATCCGGTACGCGCCAGCACATTCGGAGGATAGCCCTCAAACTTCCAATTCGTTATCTTGCCGTTCGTTTCCTTTACATTGAGATACAAATGGCAGTGAGGGTTTGTCCACTCGATCTTTGTGAGCGTGCCTTTGAGAGTGATCGGCTTCTCGGCGTCATACTCCGCGCCAAACGAATGATGGGCTTCGATACGCGCACCAAAAATCAGGACACAAGCTGCGAGGAGAAAAGCGACACTCCGAATTCTCATGATGGAATACACCTCGTCCGTTTCAGCAGGTTTCAATCTCAAGCAAGTAACCTGGCCGTTAAGCATAGGCAGTATAAGCGGCACCGTCGAAATAACACAAAATCAATGTCGTCCAACAGTTCCCTGAGAGCGCGAACATTCGAGTGTGGGTCCTTCATATCCACTTGCCAGACTTTTGAAGCACGGTCTATTCTGAACCTCCAGCGGAGGCATCATGAAAAAGAATCCGGGCCGACGGGATTTCGTCAAAACGCTAGGCGCTGCCGGCGCCGTCATTGCCACGACGGGCTGGGAAGCTTTGGCGTGGCAGGCAAAGACCGCACCCGGACCGGACGCCGCGGAACGCGCCCTCGTCCTGCTCGCGCTCGATGCGGTGAAGTCGGCAGGCGCAAACTACGCGGACGTTCGAATCACGCGGGGTAATCAGGAATCCATCAGTACGCGCGAGCGTCAGATCACAGGAGTCAGCAAGAGCGAAACATACGGCATCGGGATCCGCGCACTGGTCGGCGGT
>Ga0210380_10001244_pt1 | contig 10545 bp, 7 predicted proteins | sample PLM4_5_coexredo_FD_155476 | JGI IMG/M metagenome (GOLD analysis project Ga0210380, IMG submission 155476) | Groundwater sediment microbial communities from an aquifer in East River, Colorado, USA - PLM4_5_coex redo | ecosystem: Environmental > Terrestrial > Soil > Riparian zone | place: USA...
TGAACGCAACGGCAAGGGCAAGGTGGGCGCGCTCGCCGCCGTGCGCGCGCCAAAGGTGCCGAAGACGCTGCCGAAGCCGCTTGCCATCGTCTCCGCCAAGCGCGTCACCGACGCCGACGAGCGAGCCGGAGAGGATCGCGAGCAATGGATACTGGCCCGCGACGCCGCGGTGCTGGCGCTGTTATACGGCTCGGGCTTGCGGATTTCGGAAGCGCTTGGCCTTGCTCGCTACGATGTGCCCGCGCCCGGCCAAGGCGACGCCATCACCGTCACCGGCAAGGGCAACAAGCAGCGCATGGTGCCGCTGCTGCCGCAGGTGTCGCAATCGATCGCGTATTATATTTCGCTTTGTCCCTACGACCTGCCGGCCGACGGCCCATTGTTCATCGGTGCGCGCGGCGGACCCCTGTCGCCGCGCATCGTACAGCTTGTCATGGAACGGTTACGCGGCGCGCTGAGCCTGCCGGATTCGGCGACGCCGCATGCGCTGCGCCATTCCTTCGCCACGCATCTCCTGGCGCGCGGCGGCGACTTGCGCTCGATTCAGGAACTGCTTGGCCACGCCTCGCTCTCGACCACGCAGATCTACACCGCTGTTGACACAGAGCGCTTGCTTGAAGTCTATCGCAACACCCATCCGCGGGCGTGATACACTCCCGCGGGATCGCGCTTCGGCCCGATCGACCGAGGGGGATGCGGCATGAGTCACGGTGTGCACGCGGTGCAGCACGAGGTCGAGCACAAGATCCAGCACGACGACGAGCATGGCGGGCATGGGCATGACGGCAGCAAGGACCTGAACAAAAGGGTCGCGCTGATGATCGCGGTGCTCGCGCTGTTCCTTGCGTTTTCCGAAACGATGGGCAAGAGCGCACAGACCGCGGCGCTCAATTCGCAGATCGAAGCTTCAAACCTGTGGAATTTCTTCCAGGCCAAGAACATCCGGCGCACCTCGACCATCGTCGCCAGCGAACAGGGCAAACTCGATCTTATCGGCGCGACCGACCCGGCGCAGAAGGCGGCGATCGCCAAGCAGGTCGATGAATGGACCAAGACCGCGGCGCGCTACCGCTCCGAGCCCGAAGCGGCCGGCGGCAAGGGCGAAGGCACCGTCGAGCTATCGCGGCGCGCCATCGAAGAGCAGCACCATCGCGATCAATATCTCGCCAAGTACCATCACTACGAGTTCGCGTCGGCCGCCTTCCAGATCGGCATCGTACTGGCGTCTGCGACCGTGATCACCGGCATGGTGGTGCTGAGCTACCTTGCCGGAGGGCTCGGCGTGCTTGGGCTCGCGTTCATGGCGTTTGGGCTGTTCGCGCCGCACGTCCTGCATTTGCACTGAGCGCCGGACGCGGCGCGACCCGTGCCGCCGCGCGCATGCGGCGGCGGATGCGCCACAACAGGCGCAGCGCGCGTCCCGATTGTTCGCTGCGGAGGATGCGAACGAACCTTCTGATCCGGCGCCGGATCGGGGCGACCAATTGGTGCGCCCAGTCGAGCCACGCCAGCACGTGCTGATAGAGCCAGTGGAACCAGGCCATTTTCAGCAGCTTGGGTTTGGTCAAGTCGAACACGAAAGCCGTCACGGCGACGCCGAACAACTTGGCCAAAAGGAAGACCGCTGCGGCGGCAATCCATTGCTGGCTGGCCAGCAGCCAGAGGCCGAGCAGCTTGAACGGGAACAGCATCGCCAGCGGCACGATGAACACGATCAGCGTGGCGGCCGGCGGCAGCTTGCGAACGGTGCCGGCGATCCAGGCCTTGACCGCCCGGAACGGGACGCGCGCGACGACCCAGGCGACGACCGGCTGCAGATGGTTCCACAGCCACGCCTCGATCAGGAAGACGATCGCAACAAGGACCAGCAGCGGGTGGATTAATCGGCGCACGACACGAATCTAAGAGTTCCGGGCGCGTGAAAGAAGGGCCCAGCTTCGCGTTTTAGTCGTCCTGCCAGCGCCCGCGGTTCAACTTCGCACGCGGCCGCCGTCGACGTTCAGCGTCTGGCCGGTGATGAAGGCGGCATCGTCGCTCGTGAGATAGGACACCGTGCCGACTAGGTCGTCCGGCACCTCGACGCGCTTGATTGCCTGCATGCTGGCGGCAATGTTGAACTCTGCCTCCATGTCGGCGATGCCGGGCCGCGGTTTGCGGGCGAGCGTGCCGGGCGAGCGGGTCAGGCCCGGCGAGATCGCATTGACGGTGACGCCGTAGGGGCCAAGCTCCGACGCCAGCGCCCGGGTGAAGCCGACGATCCCTGCCTTGCTCGACATGTAATGCACAAAGCCGGTGACGACGCTGCCGAGCGTGCTCGACGCCAGATTGACGACCCGGCCCCAGCCGCGCTGCTTCATGCCGGGCGCGAATGCCGAGCTGACCAGGAACACGCTGTCGAGGTTGATCGACAGCACACGGCGCCAGTCCGCGAATTTCATCTGCTCGAAGTCCTGCTGCGGATAGACGCCCGCGCAATTGATCAGGATGTCGCAGCGGCCAAACTTTTTCTGAACCTCCGCCGCCATGGCGGCGACCGACTGTTCCGACGCCACATCGCACTGGCAGGCGAGCGCCTGGCGGCCGGCCTGCTCGACCATTCTTACGGTCTCATTCGCCGGCGCCATATCGGCAATGGCGATGTGCACGCCATCCTCCGCAAGACGCTTGGCAAACGCCTGGCCGATGCCGTTGGCTGCTCCGGTGATGACGGCGACCTTGTCCTTGTGGCCTTTGGCCATGAGTGTCCCCCTTTTGCTTTTGCGCCCGTGCTTGTGCACGTCGCGCACCACTCTCCGCAGTCACCTCCGGGCTTGATCCGGGGGTCTATGAAGCGCGCAACGCTGTTCGACCTTACCGCTGTTCCTTGAGGCGCGTCATCATGGATCGCCGGGTCATAGGCGAGCGAGGCGACGTCGTCTTCGACGGCTATGCCCGGCGATGACGCTGCGGGTGTGGCATCGCGTCGATCTCGCGTGCCCGCTTAGCGCTACATATGAATCGCGCGCTTGGCCACGGCGAGGGCTGCTTCCTTCACCGCCTCGGGCAGGGTCGGATGCGCGTGACAGGTGCGCGCGATGTCTTCGGCAGCCGCGCCGAACTCCATCGCAACCGCCGCCTCCGCGATCATGTTGCCGGCATCCGAGCTCACGATATGCACGCCGAGCACGCGGTCGGTCTTGGCGTCGGCCAGGATTTTCACGAAACCGTCGGTCTGATGGTTGGCCTTGGCGCGGCCGTTGGCCGTGAACGGAAATTTCCCTGTGTTGTAGGCGATGCCTGCCTCCTTCAGCTCCTCCTCGGTCTTGCCGACCGAAGCGATCTCCGGAAACGTGTAGACGACGTTCGGGATCACATCGTAGTTCACGTGGCCGGCCTGGCCCGCAAGGATTTCCGCCACAGCCATCCCTTCGTCCTCGGCCTTGTGCGCCAGCATCGGCCCAGCGATGACGTCTCCGATGGCGTAGATGCCTTTGACGTTGGTCGAAAAATGCGCGTCGACGATGACGCGGCCGCGGTTGTCCTCCTTCACGCCGGCTTCGTCGAGGCCGAGTTCTTCGGTGTAGGGCACGCGGCCGATGGCGACGAGCACCACATCGGCCTCGATCGTCTCGGCCACGCCGCCCTTGGCCAGCTCGATCCTGGCCTTGAGCGTCGCGCCCGACGAATCGACGCCGGTGACCTTCGAGCCGAGCTTGAACACCAGGCCCTGCTTTTCGAGGAGGCGCTGCGACTGCCGGCCGACCTCGTTGTCGAGGCCCGGCAGGATGCGGTCGAGGAATTCGACCACCGTGACCTGCGAGCCGAGCCGCCGCCACACCGAGCCGAGCTCGAGCCCGATCACGCCCGCGCCGATCACCAGGAGCCGCTGCGGCACCTGGTCGAGCGCGATCGCCTGGTCCGACGTAACGATGCGCTTGCCGTCGATGTCGACGCCCTTGAGCCGCGCCACATCGGAGCCGGTGGCGATAACGATGTTCTTCGTCTCCAGCGTCTGCGTCTTGCCGTCCGGCGCTTTGACCTCGACCTTGCCCGGCCCGGCGATGCGGCCCGTGCCGCGCACCGCGTCGATCTTGTTCTTCTTCAGCAGGAACTCGACGCCCTTGACGTTGCCGTCGACGCCTTCGTCCTTGAACTTCATCAACGCGGCGAGATCGAGCTTCGGCGTGCCGACACCGATGCCCATCCGGGCGAAGCTGTGTCCCGCCTCCTCGAACATTTCGGAAGCGTGCAACAATGCCTTCGACGGGATGCAACCGACGTTGAGGCAGGTGCCGCCGTGGGTCGCGCGTTTCTCGATCACCGCGACCTTCTGGCCGAGCTGCGCCGCGCGGATCGCGCAGACATAGCCGCCGGGGCCGGTGCCGATGACGATGAGATCGTAGGCCATGACGCAACCACCTCTCCGCCGTCATGCCCGGGCTTGACCCGGGCATCCACCCTCAAAGAACGATGGATTGCCGGGTCAAGCCCGGCAATGACGCTGTGACTACAAATCCAAAACGAGCCGCGCCGGATCTTCCAGCACGTCCTTCACCCTGACCAGGAACGTCACCGCCTCGCGGCCGTCGACAATGCGATGGTCGTAGGACAGCGCCAGATACATCATCGGACGGATTTCGATCTTGCCCACGACCGCCATCGGCCGCTCCTGGATCTTGTGCATGCCAAGGATGCCGGACTGCGGCGCATTGAGGATCGGCGTCGACATCAGCGAGCCGTAAACGCCGCCGTTGGAGATGGTGAAGGTGCCGCCCTGCAGCTCGTCGAGCTTGAGCGCGCCGTCGCGGGCGCGGCGGCCGAAGTCGGAGATGGTCTTCTCGATCTCAGCCAGCGATTTGTGGTCGGCATCGCGCACCACCGGTACGACCAGGCCCTTCTCGGTGCCGACCGCGACGCCGATGTGATAGTAGTTCTTGTAGATGATGTCGGTGCCGTCGATCTCGGCGTTAACGGCGGTGATTTCCTTCAGCGCCGCGACGCAGGCGCGCACGAAGAAGCCCATGAAGCCGAGCTTGACGCCGTGGCGCTTCTCGAACTGATCCTTGTACTGGTTGCGCATGTGCATCACCGCGCTCATGTCGACCTCGTTGAAGGTCGTCAGCATAGCGGCGGTACTCTGCGCCTCCTTCAATCGCCGCGCGATGGTCTGGCGGAGCCGCGTCATCTTCACGCGCTCCTCGCGCGCGGCGTCGTCGGCCGGCGATGGCGCGCGTACCACGGCCGCGGCGGTCTGGGCGACCGGGGTGGGCGCAGCGGCGGCGCGCTCGATCGCCGCCATCATGTCGCCCTTGGTGACGCGGCCATCCTTGCCGGAGCCCGGCACGCTCGCCGGATCGGTGCCGGTCTCCGCCGCGATCTTGCGCACCGAGGGTGCATGCGGCATGTCGCCCTTGGCCGCCGGCTGGGCGTCGGCCTTCGGCGGTACGCGCTGCTGCGACTCCTCGTGCGCGGAGTTGATCGGTGTCGGCGTCGCGGTCTTCTGATCGGGCTTTCCGGTCGGGGCGGCGACGGTCTTGGCTGCCGGCGCGCCGGCGCCCTCCTTGATCTGGCCGAGAAGCGCGCCGACCGCGACGGTCTCGCCATCCTTGGCGGCGACCTCGGACAATACGCCCGCGGCCGGTGCCGGCACCTCGATCGTCACCTTGTCGGTCTCGAGCTCGACCAGCGGCTCATCGACCGCAACCGTTTCGCCGGGCTTCTTGAACCACTTGCCGATGGTCGCCTCGGTGACGGATTCGCCGAGCGTGGGAACGCGGATTTCAGCCATAGTGAACTTCCTCTAACCACACCACGTCATGCCCGGCCTTGTCCCGGGCATCCACGTCTTGGCTCCTGGGCAAGAAACAAGAAAGACGTGGATGGCCGGGACAAGCCCGGCCATGACAAACAATAACTATCCGAGCGCCTCTTCCAGCAACTGCTTCAACTGCGCCTGATGCTTCGACAACTGGCCTACCGCGGTCGCGGCCGACGCCGGGCGCGTCGCGTAGCGCGGCCGCCGATTCTTGGCCTCGATCTGGTTGAGCACCCATTCCAGATAATGCTCGACGAAGTGCCACGCGCCCATGTTGCGCGGCTCCTCCTGGCACCAGACGATCTCGGCCTGCTTGAAGCGCGAAAGCTCCGTCACCAGCGCCTTGGTCGGGAACGGATAGAGCTGCTCGACGCGCAGGAGGTACATGTTGTCGATGCCGCGCTTCTCGCGTTCCTCGTAGAGATCGTAATAGACCTTGCCCGAACAAAGGATCACGCGGCGGATCTTGTCGTCCGGTACGAGCTTGATCTTCTCGTCCGGCAAAAGCTGCGCGTCGTCCCAAAGCACGCGGTGGAATGAGGTCCCGCTCGCCATCTCGTCCAATCGCGACGTCGCGCGCTTGTGGCGAAGCAGCGACTTCGGCGTCATTAGGATCAAAGGTTTGCGTATTTCGCGCTTGAGCTGCCGGCGCAGCGCATGGAAGTAGTTCGCCGGCGTGGTGAGGTTGCAGACCTGCATGTTGTCCTCGGCGCACATCTGCAGGAAGCGTTCGAGCCGCGCCGAGGAATGCTCCGGACCCTGGCCTTCGTAGCCGTGCGGCAGTAGGCACACGAGCCCGGACATGCGGAGCCACTTGCGCTCGCCCGACGAGATGAACTGGTCGAATATGACCTGCGCCCCGTTGGCGAAGTCGCCAAACTGCGCCTCCCACAAGGTCAGCGCGTTCGGCTCGGCCAGCGAATAGCCGTACTCGAAGCCAAGCACCGCTTCCTCCGAGAGCATCGAGTTGATCACCTCGAAGCGCCCCTGCTTGTCGGCGAGATAGTTCAGCGGGGTGTGGCGGTCCTCGTTCTCCTGGTCGACCAGCACCGAATGGCGCGACGAGAACGTGCCCCGCTCGGAGTCCTGTCCGGACAGCCGCACCGGATGGCCTTCGAGCAGCAGCGAACCGAACGACAGCGCCTCGGCGGTCGACCAGTCGATGCCCTGCCCGGTCTCGATTGCCTTGGCCCGCGCATCGAGGAACCGCTGGATGGTGCGGTGGACGTGGAAGGCTTCCGGCACCGCCGTGAGCTTCTTGCCCATGTCCTGCAAGGTCGCGACCGCGACACCGGTGTTGCCGCGGCGCGGGTCGTCGCTCAGGCTCGCCGACTTCATCCCGGCCCAGCGGCCGTCGAGCCAATCGGCGGTGTTCGACTTGTAGCCCTGGCTTGCCTCGAGCTCGGCGTCGAGCCGGGCGCGCCAATCGGCCTTCATCTTCTCGACTTCGCCTTCGGTGACGACGCCCTCACTCACCAGACGCTTTGCGTAGATGTCGAGGGTCGATGGATGCGAGCGGATCGCCTTGTACATCAGCGGCTGGGTGAACGAAGGCTCGTCACCCTCGTTGTGGCCGAAGCGGCGATAGCAGAACATGTCGACCACAACCGGCACCTGGAACTTCTGCCGGAACTCGGTCGCGACCTTGGCGGCGTATACCACCGCCTCGGGATCATCACCGTTGGCGTGGAAGATCGGCGCCTCGATCATCTTGGCGACGTCGGAGGGATAGGGCGAGGAGCGCGAATAGCGCGGATAGGTGGTGAAGCCGATCTGGTTGTTGACGATGAAATGCACCGAGCCGCCGGTGCGATGGCCGCGCAGGCCGGACAGGCCGAAACACTCCGCGATCACGCCCTGGCCGGCGAAGGCCGCGTCGCCGGAAATGAGCAGCGGCATCACCATGGTGCGGTCTTCGCGGGTCGCGCCGTGCTGATCCTGCTTAGCCCTTGCCTTGCCGAGCACCACCGGGTTGACGATCTCCAGATGCGACGGGTTGGCGGTCAGCGACAGATGCACATTGTTGCTGTCGAACTCGCGGTCCGATGACGCGCCAAGGTGGTACTTCACATCGCCGGAGCCTTCGACGTCGTCGGGCGATGATGAGCCGCCCTTGAATTCGTGGAAGATCGCACGGTGCGGCTTGTTCATCACCTGCGACAGCACATTGAGCCGGCCGCGGTGCGCCATGCCGATAGTGATCTCTTTGACGCCGAGCGCGCCGCCGCGCTTGATGATCTGCTCCAGCGCCGGGATCATCGATTCGCCGCCGTCAAGACCGAAGCGCTTGGTGCCGGTGAACTTCAGGTCGCAGAACTTCTCGAAGCCGTCGGCCTCGACGAGCTTGTTGAGGATCGCGCGCTTGCCCTCGCGGGTGAAGGTGATCTCCTTGTCGCGGCCTTCGATGCGCGCCTGGATCCAGCCCTTCTGCGCGGCATCGGAGATGTGCAGGAATTCGACGCCGAGCGTCTGGCAATAGGTGCGGCGCAGGATGGCGGTGATCTCGCGCAAGGTTGCGAATTCGAGGCCGAGCACCTTGTCGAGGAAGATCTTGCGGTCGAGATCGGCCTCGGTGAAGCCGTAGGAGCGCGGGTCGAGCTCCTCCTCGTTCTTCTCCGGTTCGAGCCCGAGCGGATCGAGCTTGGCGTGGAAGTGGCCGCGGGCGCGGTAGGCGCGAATCAGCATCAGAGCGTGAATGGAATCCCGCGTGGCCTGCTGCACCTCGGCCGCCGAAATCTCGACACCCTTGGCTTGCGCCTTGCCCATGATCTTGTCGCCGACGGTCTTCTCGACCTCGCTCCAGTCGCCGGTCAGCGCCGCAATCAATTCGCCGTTGGCGTGCTGGAGATTCGGCCGCTGCCAGGACGGCCCGCTGGCGCCCTTGCTGACGTCGGCGCGGTCGTCCTGCAGACCCTCGAAAAACGCGCGCCACTCGGCATCGACCGATGCCGGGTTGGCCTCATAGCGCGATTGGAGTTGTTCGACGTAGGCGGCATTGCCGCCATAGAGAAAGGAAGTGCGCGCGAAAGCCGCGTTCGCGTCTTGACGAGACATCAATGTTCCTCCTCGGGGCACCTGCCCCGGCCCGGCGGCGCTAAGGCAAGGGAGCCCGCGACGCCCGGCAAGTCCGATCTATGACTCAGATTTAAGACGTCTGGAAGGCAACAAAGGCCAAAGGACTGAATCAGGATTTCAGAACCTCGACCAGCGTGCGCCCGATCCGAGCTGGAGACGGTGATACCGTGATTCCGGCGGATTCCATTGCCGCAATTTTGGACGGAGCGTCGCCCTTGCCGCCGGCGATGATGGCGCCGGCGTGCCCCATGCGGCGGCCGGGCGGCGCGGTGCGGCCGGCGATGAAGCCCACTATCGGCTTCTTGCGGCCCTTCTTGGCCTCGTCCTTGAGGAACTGCGAGGCGTCCTCCTCCGACGAGCCGCCAATTTCGCCGATCATCACGATCGCCTCGGTCGCCTCGTCGGCGAGGAACATCTCGAGCCCTTCGATGAAGTCCATGCCCTTCACTGGGTCGCCGCCGATGCCGAGCGCCGTGGTCTGGCCGAGGCCCTCGCGCGTGGTCTGGAACACCGCCTCATAGGTCAGCGTGCCGGAACGCGACACGATGCCGACTTTGCCGAGCTTGAAGATCGACGCCGGCATGATGCCGATCTTGCATTCGCCGGCGGTCATGACGCCGGGGCAGTTCGGCCCGATCAGGCGGGACTTCGAGCCGGACAGCTCGCGCTTGACCTTCACCATGTCCTCGACCGGGATGCCTTCGGTGATGCACACGATCAGCGCGATCTCCGCCTCGATCGCCTCGGAAATCGCATCGGCCGCGCCGGACGGCGGCACATAGATCACGCTGGCGTCGCAGCCGGTCTTGGCCTTGGCCTCGGTAACGGTATCGAACACCGGCAGGCCGAGATGGGTCGAGCCGCCTTTTCCCGGCGAAGTGCCGCCGACCATCTTGGTGCCGTAGGTAATCGCCTGCTCGGAATGGAACGTGCCGTTCTTGCCGGTAAAGCCCTGGCAGATGACCTTGGTGTTCTTGCTGACGAGGATTCCCATCACGCGGCCTTTTTCACGGCGGCGACGATTTTCTGCGCGGCGTCGTCGAGGTCGTCGGCGGAGGTGACGTTGAGCTTCGACTCCGCGATGATCTTCTTGCCCAGATCAACGTTGGTGCCTTCCAGCCGCACCACCAGCGGCACCTGAAGCCCGACCTCCTTCACCGCGGCAACGACGCCTTCGGCGATCACGTCGCACTTCATGATGCCGCCGAAGATGTTGACTAGGATGCCTTTTACCCTCGGATCGGAGGTGATGATCTTGAACGCCGCCGCGACCTTTTCCTTGCTGGCGCTGCCGCCGACGTCGAGGAAGTTCGCCGGCTCCAGCCCGTAGAGCTTGATGATGTCCATGGTCGCCATGGCGAGGCCGGCGCCGTTGACCATGCAGCCGATCGAGCCGTCGAGCGCCACGTAGTTGAGATCGTATTTCGCCGCCTCGGTTTCCTTCTCGTCCTCCTCGGTGACGTCGCGCAATGCCGCCACGTCAGGGTGCCGGAACAGCGCGTTGTCGTCGAAGCCGATCTTGGCGTCGAGACAAATGAGCTTCTTGTCCTTGGTGACGACCAGCGGATTGACCTCAAGCAGACTCATGTCCTTCTCGGTGAACGCCTTATAGAGGCCAGTCAGCAGTGGAGTCATCTGCTTCTGCAGATCGGCGTCGAGGCCGAGCGCCTTGGCGA
>Ga0210380_10001246_pt1 | contig 10540 bp, 13 predicted proteins | sample PLM4_5_coexredo_FD_155476 | JGI IMG/M metagenome (GOLD analysis project Ga0210380, IMG submission 155476) | Groundwater sediment microbial communities from an aquifer in East River, Colorado, USA - PLM4_5_coex redo | ecosystem: Environmental > Terrestrial > Soil > Riparian zone | place: USA...
AGTTTCTAAAGCAATCGTCACCGTCGATGACGCGCTTGACCGTTGCGAATTGTTGAACCTGTGGAATTGAGACTGAGAGCAGAAATAGAAGCAGCGCGCCGAGATATCTGATACAAGGCGAACCCGTCAAATAGTGTCCCATTAGCGCAGCGCCTTGCCTACCCTGCCGATAAACGTGTCAGGTGTTCGCTTGCCACCCAGGATCAACCGCCAACTTCTCAGTTGGTAACCGCAGCCGGCACAGTAGGCCAATATTGGAAGCTCTCTGCTTTTGGGTGAAGGATGGCTTATGACGACACCGAAGTACTCACGGCCCTTGGGGCATCGCGGGCGATGTATTCGGCCATCGTGGGCGATATATTGCAGTGACCTGCGCGCGGTCACGATCTTTTTGGCGTGCACACTGCCTGCCTAGACCACGGCGAGTTGCGTGCCAATCTTCTATATCCGAAATTCCCTGACGGCATCTTCATTGATTTCAACGCCCAGGCCTGGCTTTTCGCTAAGCGTGACCCAACCGTTCACTGGGTCGGGAACATCGCGGAAGATAACCTTCGACACGGGCCAGCTGTTGACGCTGAACTCCGCGCGCCAACCATTGGGCACCGCTGCATGGAGGTGGTGGCTGAAATGATCGCTATTGCCGATCGGAGTGTTGAAAGCGTGCGCTACGGCTGCCGCCTTCATGCCCATAGTAAATCCGCCCACGAAACCCACACCGACATTAAGATAATCGACGGCTCGCTGCACGACCAACTCGCTTAGCTTGTGAAAATTTTCTCTCGCCCCGGCCGCAATCGGAATGCTCGTTTGACGGCGCAGCTCGGACAACAGGTGCACGTCATTGTGAACTATCGGTTCCTCGAACCACATTAAATTGTAGGGCTCCAGTCGTTTGCACCAGCGCACGGCGGCATCGTATTTCATTAGACAATTCGCATCGACCATCAGCTCGACCGAGTCTCCGACCGCCTCCCGCACCGCTCTCACACGCTCTTCATCCTGAGCGGGACTGTCTTCACGGTGCTCGGCGCTCGTTCCGGGAACGTCCATTTTACCCCGGATATTCAACCGGCCCACCTGGATCTTCAGCCTGCTCTGCCCGTTCGATACCCAGTGCTTAGCCGCTTCAACGAGTTCTTCGTTTGAATACGCCCGCACACCAAAGGTGATGTAGGCGGGAAGTGTTTTCTGGGCGCCGCCCAGCAGCCGCCAAACTGGAGTCTTGTAATGCTTCCCTTTAATGTCCCACAGAGCGATGTCGATCGCGCTTACCGCAAAGTTCCAGATGCCTCCATGGCCTCGGCTGTTAAAACGCCAGAGCATGTGATGCATGAGCCGCTCGGTTTCTAGCGGGTCTTGTCCTTTGAGGAATGGGGTGAGTTCCTCCTTAATAAGAGCCGCACTCACGGTAGGGGTGGGACCATAGATGTGGGACACTCCGATCAGTCCCTCGTCGGTCTCGACCTTCACCAGCGTCGCGGACGAGCGGACAGGGTCTTTAAACAGCGGCGGCTTTACGGGGATGTTTTTCAGATCAAGAATTTCGATGGCAGCGATTTTCATTCAACTCTCCGTTCGCAAAGTCCTACGCGGCGCGTGTTCCACTCTTACGAGCTTCAGACCAGTGGGGCGCAGTTATCAAGGAGTTGGAATTCGGCGCTTGGGATCAGTTGGGGGGAATCCCTCGCTAGTACAGCATCTAGAGATTAAGCACTCGACCGTTCATTTTTTCTCTTCTCGAGGGAATCCAAAAGCCTTGACGATTTCCTGTGAGTACGTCTCCGCCTTTGGGAAATGCTGCCACGCAAGAAGGGAAATATTTCTCCCTTGCGTCAAGCGCCCATGGGCCGACCCGGGACTATAGATCGATGCCGCCAGATCGATGTCATCCAAAATCTTCTGACCTTCCGGGCCGGCTTGGAATTCCAACCACAAGAGCGCAGCGTGGGGATTTTCCGCCGTGGCGAGAACCGCCAGAGGTCCACTGAGACGAGTGGGAATCGGTTCAATCACCTTGTAACCCAAAACTCCCTTGACATCTTTGCGTTTGACTCTTTCGACGGTCTTGTAGTTTGGCGCCAAGCCGATGGCAAACTGACCCGTCATCAAATAAGTCACGATCTGGGCGTCGCCCCTTAACCAGATGGGATTTTGGGCAGCCAACCTCTTGGCGTAAGCCAAGGTTTTTTCCAGACCCCAGGCAGGTACGATGGCGGCAATATTTTTCGGCCTCACGTCCGTTGCAAGCTTTTTGTCCTTGAATTCCGGCTTGAGGAAATCCTCCCAGGTGTTCGGGACTTTGTCTGGAGCGATAAGCTCCCTGTTATATGCTGCCACTTGGATGTCGCTTTGCATCACGACAATGTGCCGGTTCACCGGGTCGACCATTTTGGGCGACATCGTCAGCACGCCCTGTTCGGCCATGCCTAAAATGTCAAAGTTTTTCTGGAGAACGGGGTATTCGCTGTAAAAGTCAGCGGCGACATAATTGACATCCCATTTGGCTAGTCCAGCCTTCATTTCCTGAAGCATTCGCTGATAGACCTCTGTGCCGTCAATTCCATTTGCCCGAACATCGATGAACGGGTACTTTTTTTTGAAAGCCTCCGTCACGGCTTTGAGAGACGTTAGATCTTGTCCGCTAAACACGACCAGCTTGCCCTCTTTCTTGGCTCGGGAGACGATCTCGTCATGATCAGCGTAAAAAACGAAACCATTAGCCTCGGCCGCCTTTTTTGCCTTAAGCAGTGACGCACTCGGCGCGGCTGCAGCAAATACATTCACCGTTTCCAACCACGATGCGATCAAACAGAATACAACCCAAAGATATGTTTTTTTCATTGAACCACCGTGACCATTTGTTTCTCGCGCTCGCGGTTAAATCAGCGTGCCTAAAACTAAATGAACGGCATAGATACGCCGCGCGAGTGTCAAGTTTTTGATCTCTAACACAGGGTCGATTTAATGCCAAGATCGGAGTCCGTTCAATCGAGACTGCGCAGCGAGAAGCTGGAGCGGCTGGTGCTGGACGCACCGGACGACGAAGCCGAAGTAGAAGCGAAACTTCATCTTCGCGAACAAGTGCTGGACCGGCTTGCCACCGCCTGGGATTTTGTTGTCGCACCGGCGTTGGTAGAACGGGAGTTTGCAGCACTTCGCAAGGCAGCGGAGAAACAACTCGATCCAGCCGAGGACCTGACCGAACTCACAGCGCAGCTACGCGAGGTTGCCGAGCGCCGCATTCGCACCGGGATCGTGGTAGCGGAAACTGCTCGCAGGCAGAACATTCGTATAGCAAGCGACACGCCGCCCGAGTCACGTGGACGTGTTCTCGAAGAAAAGGTCGTCAACTGGATTGTTTCCCAGGCGCGCGTCTCCGAGCGACGCGTGAGCGTACAAGAACTGCGCTCGTCGATGGCCTAAGTCAATCTACGGACTTCTCCGTTTTCGGAACAGAAGGTTATAAGGCTGAAGGTTATCTTGCGTGTTATGAACGTCCTAAAAACGCCCCGATTTATTAATCCTGCGCTTTTTGAGCATGCATATACTCAAAGCCAATGTTGACGGTCGGCGTGAACGTCAACGACCTGGACCGCCGCGCAGCCACTTATGTGGACAAGATTCTGAAAGGCAGGATGCCCGCCGACCTTCCCATCGAGCAGCCGATCAAGTTCGAGTTCATCTTCAATCTGAAAGCGGCGAAGCAGATCGGCCCGACGATTCCGCCGAACGTGTTGGTGCGAGCGGCTAAGATAATCAAGTAAACCGCGCGGCGCTGCCAGGATTGGACTGAATTCTCCATCAACTCAAATTCAGAAAACTTTTCCACATCTGCCATCTCTCTGCGCGAATCAAAAAGTCGCTCGCGTTACCGTGCCGCATGTTGGGCTGGTGTCTAAACCCGCCCAAGTCTACTAACTTTGATTACGGCGGATTAGGGATTTGGCTGGTAATAACAAGGATTACGAGATTGGATGCGTAGGATTGTTACGAATAATAGAACGGGACGCGATCGCTGCAGTTCTCGATAGTCACCACATCCTACGATACTATTGGGCAATGGCAATGGGACGTTTCAGCCACAGCAACTGTTTGACGCTGGCTCGCCGGCATCGGCATAAGAGAATCTGATTCACCGGTGACAAACAATTTGAGTTGCTTCCCCCACCTGTTCGAATAGCACGGCCAACCCAAACTCTTCTTTTTTTGAATGATAGGAGGTATTTTTCTTCAGACCCAATGGCTGCACGATTAACTACCGAACAGATAGAGCGTTACAGCCGCCAAATCATGGTGCCGGATTTAGGCGGCAAGGCGCAGATGCGGCTGCGCGATGCGCGAGTGTTGGTTATCGGCGCTGGCGGTTTGGGTTCGCCGGCGGCCTTTTATCTGGCGGCGGCGGGCATCGGCACGTTGGGAATTATCGATCCAGACAACGTCGAGTTGTCCAATTTGCAGCGCCAAATTCTTCACGCGACAAAAAATATCGGCCAGCCAAAAGTCGAATCGGCTAAAGCGACGCTTACCGAACTCAATCCCGATGTCGAGGTCAAAACCTATCCCTTCCGCTTCGATGAGACGAATGCCGCTCAAATCGCCGCCGAGTATCATTTCATCGTCGACGGCAGCGATAATTTCGATACCAAATTTCTCGTCAACGATATCGCAATCAAATTGGGCATAGCGTTTTCCCACGCGGGCATCGTTCGGCTGCAAGGCCAGACGATGACCGTCATCCCTGGAAGGACGGCATGCTATCGCTGTCTGTTCAAAGCGCCACCGGCGCCGGAAGAAATACTAAATTGTCAGGCGTCCGGCATCCTCGGCGCCGTCGCCGGAACCCTCGGCACGATCCAAGCGACCGAGGCGGTCAAATATATCGCCGGTTTCGAGGACGGACTGCTCACCGATCGCTTGTTGGTTTACGATGCCAAGAACATGAAATTTCGCGACGTCGAAGTGAAGCGCGATCCCGACTGCGCGACTTGCGGCGCGGGAGCCAGTCGGTCATGAACTTGTGTGGGGCTCAAATGCCGCGAGTGCGGTCGGTCAGTTCGTTCCGATCACGCGAGCTGGAGGTGACCGGGCGCTAAAGGCTTGACCGCGCCGCTTGCCTTGAAAGGGGCCTTGCAGAGGACTATTCTAGATTGATCAAACAAATTTGAGCTTTTTAGGAGGCGAGTTATGTCAGTGCGAGTTCGTGTTCCCACACCGCTGCGCAAGTACACCCAGGGCGCCGATGAAGTCAACGCGCTGGGCGGCAACGTCAAGGCGCTGGTCGACGATTTAGAAAAAAATTATCCCGGCATCAAAGAACGGATCTGTGACGAGTCCGGCAAGGTGCGCCGCTTTGTCAACGTCTATGTGAACGGCGACGACATTCGTTTCTTGCAAAATCTCGACACCGGTCTCAAAGAAGGCGACAGTATTTCCATCGTGCCCGCCATCGCCGGCGGCAAATAATTCATACTTCGATCATGGCCGGAACACCGAATCTGCGCCTGGTGCAATCACCGATCAAGGAGCCGAGGAAAGTCGAGTCGGTTCTCGATCTCATCGGCAACACTCCGTTGCTGGAAATCCACAGGATCACCGACGGTATTCCGGCCGGCGTCAAAGTTTACGCCAAACTCGAAGGGCTCAACCCGGGCGGCTCGGTTAAAGACCGCCCGGCATTGCGCATGGTGCAAGAAGGCTTGCGCAGCGGCAAGCTGCGCGCCGGCAAAACGATTCTCGATTCGACTTCGGGAAACACCGGCATTGCGTTGGCGATGATCGGCAGCGTACTCGGTTATCCGGTGGAATTGGTAATTCCCGCCAATGTCAGCAATGAGCGGAAAATAATTATCAACGCCTATGGCGCCAAAGTAACTTATAGCGATCCCATGGAGGGTTCCGACGGCGCAATTCGCATGTGCCGACAAGTCATCGAGGCCAATCCGGAAAAATATTATAAGCCGGACCAATATTTTAATCCGATGAATCCCGAGGCCCATTACGAAAACACCGGGCCGGAAATTTACCGCCAAACCGATGGCAAGATTACTCACTTCCTAGCCGGCATCGGCACCGGCGGCACGATCATGGGAGTGGGCCGCTACTTAAAAGAAGTCAATCCAGATATTCAAGTAATCGCGGTGGAGCCCGACGACGCGCTCCATGGGCTCGAAGGTTTGAAACATATGGCGAGCTCCATCGTGCCGGGCATTTATCATGAAGAGAAACTCGACGGGAAACTTCCCGTATCGACCGAAGATGCTTACGCGATGGTTTATCGCTTGAGCCAAGAAGAAGGCGTGCTCGTTGGGCAGTCGTCAGGCGCGGCACTTTTTGCCGCGCTCAAGGTCGCCCGCAAGCTAGAGAGGGGCACCGTGGTAACCATCTTCCCCGACTTGGGCGATAAGTATTTAACGACCAACCTTTGGGTTGGATGGCGCGATCGGATGGCGGTCGGCAAAATGAAATTCTCGATTTAATTTGCTTATGGCGTCAAAGTTAATCCCAACCCGCCAGCGAGTTCACCTGACGTTTCCCGAGAAATTGATTAACCAACCGGTGTTGAGTCTTCTGGCCAAGCAGTTCGACGTTGTCTTCAATATCCGCGGCTCCACCGTGACATCCAAGATGGCTCTGGTGGAGTTGGATTTCGACGGTCGGGAAAGTGAGATCGCCAAGGCGATCGCCTGGCTCAAACGTAAAGGCGTGAGCGTGGAACCGATCGACAAGAAGTGATCGCGGAACGCGGCTACTGCGTCGCCGCGGAAATTGACAATACCAACGTGCCCCCCTCATGGGGCGGTCCACCGAGAATAAAATTTCCCTTGTTGGGAATCTTCACCGTAGTATCGACCACGGGCTTGTCGCCTTGGGTTAGGCGCACTTTGAGGGCGATGCGGTTATCTTGAAACTCCTGTGGCACGACCGTGAGAGTTCGCCCGCCGGGAATGTCGAAGGATTGCGTTGCCTGCCACGCCACTGATTTACTGTCATCTTTCAAAGATCGGTAGGAACGGTATTTAAGCGATTTGAGCTGTTGCTCCATGCCCTTGAGCTTGGCATCGAATTCGTCGTTTTTGTTTTCCGCAAGAATCGAGCGAATCGTCACTTGCACGGATTGGGGATTTTTTTCCGCCGCTCCGGCCAAATCCTGCTGGGCAATTAGCGAAAGACTAAAAAGTAGGGCCAGACTTGGAGCCAACTTCGCCAGTTTCATTTTCACCTTCTTCATCTTGATAGAGCCAGATTACAGTAGTCTTGCTCTCGTTTTCACGCAAGAGCGCGACGCTCCGTCCATGCCCGTCGATCGACTCCACTGAAGCAAATTTGTTGCGCCCGCCGCCAAAGCGCATCCATGGAAAGTAAGACTCGAGCGAAACGACGGCGAGCAGCAGAACAATCGCCGCAGGCACGCCCCATGCGATTCTCGGCGCGGTAAAAAACTCGCGCGCCCATTGCGAAATGTCTTCATACCAGGCGCGCTTTGAATTGATTCGACGCTGCACTTCGCGCCAGAAGGGGATAAATTCGATGGGCGCGGCATCGGTGACCAAAACTCCGGTTAATGCCCGCTGCAAGCTTTCCAGCTGCCGACGCGCCTCGCCGCACTCCGCGCAAGCCGCCACATGAGCCTCGACCTCCGCGCTTTCGCTTAGGCTCAACTCGCCATCGAGCCAACGGCCGATGGAGTCTCGGAAGTTTTCACAGTTCGTCATAAAAATGCACTCAACTTATCTTGTAATTTTTTTCTCGCGTAATGCAGCCGGCTCATCACCGTGCCTTCGGAGCAGCCGAGGATTTCGCCGATGTCTTTATAAGACCGCCCTTCGATTGTCCGCAGCACGATGACCGCTTTGTGCTCCGGAGTTAGGTCGTTGATCGCTTTGATCAACCTCGCGCGCAGCTCCTTGTCATGAACATCGGCAAAGGGATCCTTCGCCGTTTCATTCTGAGCTTCCAACACGCTATCCATGGACTCGCGAAACTCGAGTGGATTTCTCTTTTGGTGCCGCTGCGCATCAATCGACATGTTGACGGCGATTCGATAAATCCACGTGTAAAAAGACGAGTCGCCTTGAAAACTGTTGATCTTTCGAAAGGCACGAAAAAAAGTTTCCTGGGCCACCTCCAGCGCATCTTCACGGTTGCGTAACAAACCAAGGATCACCATGAAGACCTTTTGGTGATAGCGTGAGACGAGATCTTCGAAAGCATTCATCTCGCCGGCTTGACACTTCTGAACCAGTTCCCGGTCGCTCAGCTCCACGATTCCTGCCTATTAGACGCATAACTAGAAGTGTTATTCAGCCAGTAAAACAGCAAAATAGTATTTAACCTTGATGTTTTCGCGAATTCTTCTAGAATTACAAAGACTTCTTTGGATTTTAATTGCGCGTGGTCCAAACCCATCGAAGGAACATCTATGCTGGTTCAATGCCCCAATTGCAAGACGACGTACAAGGTCGCCGACGACGTGCTCAAAGGCGCCGCGCCGGCTTTTCGCTGCTCGCGCTGCAAACACACCTTCGAGCTCGAAGCCAACGAGCCGAGCGATTCGCTGCGCAATCCGATCGAGGACGACGGGGAGAGTAACGAAGTATCGTCACCCGATCCGGAATTGAGTTTTACTTTTGCTCCTAAGGCCGTCAAGCACACCGATGAGGTTGATAAAATAGCGCCGGCCGAATCACCCCCGCCGGAGACGCCGACGACGCAAAGCGACCTGGCGACCCCACAGGTTAACGAGGGATCGGAGAATTCCAAAGATTCCGCGGACGATGAGCGATGGACGATGAGCGAGAGCGAGGGCAAAGTAGATGTTCCCTTCACCTTGCCCGACGAACGAGCGAGCTTCCCAAGCGGGAAACCCCTCGATGTATCCCGCAGTTCTCCTATCGACGACCCACTATTTCCACGAGCCAACGTCGATGAGGCCGGCGATGACGGCAACAATATCTTGCCGATGTCATCGTACATGGATCAGCAGGCTTCGATTCTTCCCTACATCACCCTCCTCGGCCTGCTGGTGATCGTTTTTTCTCTGATCGCGGTGATCACCCACGCCTACCCCAAGGCATCGGAAGGCTTCATCAAGAATATTCCCCTCCTCGGTCCCAGTGTGCTCAAAAACACGCACCTTAAGGACGGCATATTGATCCAGTCGCTGCGCGGCGGCTATCAAGCGATTCAGGGTAACCGCGAGGTCTTCGTTATGACCGGAATCGCGCTCAATCAAAATCCGGTGGTCATTCGTGAAGTTCAGCTCACCGGGAAGGTTTTCAATGAGGCGGGCACAGAACTGGAGCAGCAAACGATCTGGGTCGGCAACACCCTGTCGGCGAAAATTTTACGTGGCATGACGGTTGAGGATATTCCCCATCTGCAAAACCTCAAGCCGCTCAAGAGTTTCGAACTGCCGCCGGGTGACTCGATACCTTTCGCCATCGTTTTTTTAAAGTCAACGAAAAGCGCCAAGGATGTTACTTGCGAAGTGGTGCTAGCGGACAGTGAGATCTAAGCCAAATTCGGAGCGTCCTAGGACTTACCGGAATCATTCTTCGGTGTGATATCGATCTCGTCATTGTCGTTGACCGCTTTGCGAAACTTCTTGATACTCTTGCCCAGACCTTCACCGAGGTCGGGCAGTCGGCGGCTAAACAGCACTACGACGATCACCAAAACCACTAAGAGTTCACCAATGCCAAGACCGAACATCAAGCCTCCTCTCGCTGGATCGAAATCGGACGGCTGGAGCAAATTTTAGCGGCGCGGTTGCCGTCTCGAACAGAGTCGATAATATACCCTCGTGGCGCTCTTGCACACAACCCTCTCCCGATTCTTCGTTTTATCATTGGCGATTCACACCTTCGCCTTGGTGATCCTAAAAGCGCCAGGCCTGATGCACCGGCCACCGGAGCAGGATGCGATTCCGGTAACCCTCGCGCCACAGTTGGACCGGCAATCCAGCCCAGCGATCCGCGCACCGAAATCCGACCCGGCGACTCGCGTAGCCAAGACACCGGCTGTTATCGCAAAAAAAGACCGGCCCGTGCCGGCGAAGGGGCCGGCATCGGCGTTGCGCGAGAGCCCACCGCCAGCAGAAAAAATCCGCGAGGAACCGCCGCCGATAGCACGGGAACCGATCGCGGAACAGACTGTCGTCGCCGAGCGCACGCTGCCGTCAGTCAAGGACTTGTTGCCATCGGCGACCTACTCATCGAACAGCCGCGTCAGCGCGCCGATCAGCCTTAACTCCAGAGACCCGGCCTATGTCAACTATTTCACCAAGATTAAGCAATCCATCGAAGTACAGTGGGAATATCCGGAGATGGCCCTACGCTATGGTTTGCAGGGCCGATTGGCGTTGGAATTTACCATCGGCGCCAGTGGTCAACTAGAACATTTACGAGTGGTGCGCTCCTCCGGATCTGAACTGCTTGACCAAGAGGCCGTACGCGCGATTCGAGCCGCGGCGCCATTTCCGCCCATACCGACCTGGATCAAGCCCGTTCCGCTGTCGATCTCCGCGGCGATGGAATAC
>Ga0210380_10001247_pt1 | contig 10526 bp, 10 predicted proteins | sample PLM4_5_coexredo_FD_155476 | JGI IMG/M metagenome (GOLD analysis project Ga0210380, IMG submission 155476) | Groundwater sediment microbial communities from an aquifer in East River, Colorado, USA - PLM4_5_coex redo | ecosystem: Environmental > Terrestrial > Soil > Riparian zone | place: USA...
ATCGCCGGCGTCGTACTCAAGTAAGCTGTGATTCTCAATAAGATTCTCAGCCATCGGCTGCGCGGTTTCGGACAATTCGAAAATTCCGGAGCGGCGCTGCGCGCAGCCTGCACTTCCACCGTTCCGTGGCTGGAACTTGACACGCGTGTGAGCAGCGATGGAGAAGTGTTCGTCTACCACGACGCGTCGATTCGCATTCCGGGAACTCGCGCTCGACCCTTCTCCACCACTCCAGGGTCGGTCCTGAGCGCGATTCAATATCCCGATGGTGAACCATTGTTGACGCTGAAAGCAGCCGTTGAATCGTTTGCGCGATTTTCCCAGCCGTCGCAGACACTGTGTATCGATATCAAGGATGGCGGCTTCGAATCGATCCACCTGAAGCTGGTTCGCGACGCAGGAATGGAAGGCCGGGTGGTTTTCATTTCCTGGATCCCGCAGACAATCCTGAGATTGCATAAACTCGGAACCAGTGCGCCGCTGATTCTGTCGTACTTGAGCGTGCTGGATCTGGGCTATGTCGGGACAGGTGTCGATCGCTGGCTTGCCCGGCGGCGATATCGTCTCGGTCATTTTGCTGCGATCGGCGTGGAATCGGCAACAGAGCCCCTGGGGAATATCTCGCACGGATTTCAGCATGCATTGTTGTGCCGGCATCTGCCTGCGCCGATCCTCAATGCACTCCATGCAAACCGCGGAGGAATCTGTGTCCATCGGTGGCTCATTGGCTCACGACTGTCGCACTACTGCAGGGAGATGGGGCTTCAGCTTTGGACTTTCAGTGTCCGCACACCATCGGAGTATATTCGCTATGCGGCGCGGCCCGATATTGACGTTGTTTTCTGCGACGATGCGTCGAATGTATGTCATGAGGTCACCGCGAAGGATTAGTGAGAAGTATTAGGAGCTATGAAGTCCGTGAACGAACCGACAATCACCTGCCCCAGCTGCAAGACGGAGATCAAACTTAATGAGTCGCTTGCGGCTCCGCTGATCGAAGCAACGCGACAGCAGTACGAAAAAGCGATCTCCCAGAAAGAAACGGATTTCGCAAAACGGGAAACCGCGATTCGTGAACAGCAGGCCGAACTGATCAAGGAAAAGCAATCCATCGACGAGCAGGTTCTCGAAAGACTCAAGCCGGAGCGGGAAAAGATCGCTGCAGAGGAACGACAGAACGCACGGCTGGTGTTGACGAATGATCTTGAACAGAAGGCAAAGGAAGTCGCAAACCTGCACGACGTGCTTAGAGACCGCGACAGTAAACTGGCGGAAGCGCAGACCGCTCAGGCGGAGTTGATCCGGAAGCAGCGAGAACTCGACGATGCGAAACGGGAGATGGAACTCACAATCGAAACAAAAGTTCAGGAAATGCTCGGAGCGGTTCGGGATAAGGCCAAACTGGAAGTCGAGGGTGTGCTGAAGCTCAAGGTGCTGGAGAAAGAGGAGCAGATTACATCCATGCAGCGCCAGATTGAGGAATTGCGACGCAAAGCGGAGCAGGGATCTCAGCAGCTCCAGGGAGAAGCTCAGGAGCTTCAGCTGGAAGCCATTCTTCGCGAGAAATTTCCGTGGGACAGCATCGAGCCTGTTGCAAAAGGGGAATTCGGCGGCGATGTATTGCACAGAGTGAATGGACCGCAGGGTCAGTCCTGCGGCGCAATTCTGTGGGAATCCAAGCGAACCAAAAACTGGAGTGATAACTGGCTGCCAAAACTTCGTGACGATCAACGAGCGGCAGGTGCAGAGGTCGCACTGATAGTCTCTCAGACGCTTCCAAAAGGCATAGAATCCTTCGGCCTCATCGACGGGATCTGGATCACGGCATCAAGCTGTGCCATACCTGTTGCGATCGCCCTGCGTCACTACTTGATCGAACTCTCAACTGCCCGCGCTTCTGGTGAAGGACAACAGACCAAGGAGCAGATGATCTATCAGTATCTAACCGGTCCACGCTTTCGTCATCGCATCTCAGCAATCGCCGAAAAGATTTCAGACATGCAGTTCGATCTCGAAAGAGAAAAGAAGACGATGAACAAACTTTGGTCCAAACGTGAAATGCAGATACGCGGCGTCGTTGAAAATACGGCCGGCATGTTCGGCGATTTACAAGGAATTGCGGGAAGGACACTTCAGGAAATCGAAGGACTGGACGTCCCGTTACTCGAGGCACCGCCCCCTCCAGAGGATTAGTGTCGCTGTATGGGTGTAACGGTGGACGAGAAATTCATGGACCTCGCGTTGGAAGAAGCGCGAAGAGCGGAGAAGGCGGGAGAGGTTCCGGTTGGGGCCGTAATTGTCAACGATGCGGGAAATGTCGTCGCTCGCGGATTCAACCAGCCGATTTCAATACAAGATCCGACAGCACACGCGGAGATTGTGGCGATGCGGGCTGCGGCGCGTCTGGTTGGGAATTATCGACTGACGGGGCTGACGCTGTATAGCACGATGGAACCGTGTGTGATGTGTGCGGGAGCCATCGTTCACGCGCGGATTCATCGTTTGGTTTACGGGGCGGCGGATGCACGGGCGGGAGCGGCGGGATCGATTTACAACGTGGTGACGGATTCGCGGTTGAATCATCAGGTGGAGGTTGTGGCGGGCGTCCGGGAACGGGAATGCAGGGAAATCGTGCAGACGTTCTTTGAGGAAAAAAGGGGTTGATTTTTGTACCCCTCACCCGGCGCTTCGCGCCACCCTCTCCCTTCAGGAGGGATATCTCTTCCAACCTTCTTTAATAAGCGAGTAATTCCGTAACTTTCGAACGAAGTTCATCCGCGGAAGGAAGCATTTCATCTTCAAGGGAGAGAGCAGAAGGTACGAAACAGTCCTTTGCGCCGAGGCGCAGGATCGGCGCATCCAGATTCTCGAAACAGCGAGCCGCGATCCGCGCTGCGACTTCGGCTCCCCAACCCAGCGTGATGGAATCTTCGTGGAGCACCAGAACACGATTGGTTTTCTTCACGCTGTTGAACACAATCTCGTCGTCCATCGGGACGATGGTGCGCAGATCGATCACTTCAAGATCGAACTCTTCGGCGATCTCCAGTGCCGTGTAGACTGTTGCACCCCAGGTGACAATCGTCGCCGCATTCCCTTCCCTCTTGATCCTGCCCTTTCCAAATGGAATAAGGTAATCCGCATTCGGTTCCGGTGACTTCGCCGTGATGTGCCGGTAAAGCCGCTTATGCTCGAGAAAAATTACTGGATCGTCGCAGCGCGCCGCCGTCTTGATGAGACCCTTGGCATCTTCCGCATTGCTCGGATAGCAGATGTACCAGCCTGGCGTGTGTGCGTAAAAAATCTCCGGACTGCAGGAATGAAACGGTCCGCCCTTGATCCGGCCACCGCACGCGATGCGAACGACCATGGGATTCTTCCAGGTTCCATTGCTGCGCCATCTTAATGTAGGAATCTCGTTGCGCATTTGCATGAACGCCGGCCACGCGTAATCGGCGAACTGGATTTCTATGATCGGTTTGTAACCCACAATCGACATTCCGCCTGCAACTCCGGCTATGCTGGCTTCGGCAAGCGGGGAGTTCTGGACGCGGTCCGGATACAACGTGCTCAACCCGCGTGTTACGCCGAACACTCCGCCCTTGGGATCCGCAATATCCTCACCCCACATCACGATCTTCGGATCGCGTTCCATTTCTTCGCGCAGTCCGCGATTGATGGCCTCAATCATCGAAATGGTATCGGTGGAAGCGTAGCCGGGATCCTTTTCCGCAAACGTGGGGGCGTCATCGCTGTAGACAAAAGACGTAATGCGCCCGACAGCTGGCTGCGGCTGCGCGTCTGCGTCTTCGGCGGCCTTGTCGATCTCCGTCTGAATCTCCGCACGAATCTTCGCAACCTGCTCTTCGGTGTAGATTCCATTCTGAAGGAGGTAGCGCTCGGTCTGAATCAGCGGATCGCGCTTGCGCAATTCCTTCATCTCGGCTGCTGTGCGGTATTTCATCTGGTCGTCGGATGAAGAATGCGAATCCATGCGGATCACGTCGGCTTCAATCAATACCGGACCGCCGCCAGCGCGCATTTTCTCAATGACACCAGGAAGCAATTGATACAGGCCTTCGTACCACGTGCCCTCCAGTTTGTATGAAGGCATTCCGATTCCAAAACCCTGGGCCATGTCCTTGATCGACGAACCTGTTTGCGCCTTCTGCGGAACGCTGATGGCGTAGCCATTGTTCTGAATCAGGAACAACACGGGCAGTTGTTCGCGCGTCGCCCAGTTCAGCGCTTCGAAAAATTCTCCTTCGCTGGTGGCGCCTTCACCGGAACCCACGTAAACAATGGCTCCCTTTCCCTCTTTCTTTGCTGCCTTTGCCGCCCCAACGGCAATCAGATACTTCGTGCCGGTGCAAGCCGTGCCGGAAACCAGTCGCAGATCGAACGACGAAAAATGCTCGGGCATGTTCCGTCCATTGGAACTGGGATCGCCTTCCCGGCTCAGCATGTGCAGGAAAATATCCCTGGCCGGCATGCCCAGCGCGTATGCAACGGCTTTCTCTCTGTAGTACGTGAAAAACCAATCCAGACCGGGCTTCATCAGCATCACCGTGCCAATCTGGACTTTTTCATGACCGCGCGTGGACGCATGGAAAGATACCTTGCCTTGACGCGTGAATATCTTCAGGCGCTCCTCGATGAAGTAAACTCCGAGCATTTTCCGGTAGAGTTCGGTGGCGACGGAATTGGGGACAGAACTTTGGATGGGGCCCTTATGCATCTCAGCCATCGGATTTTCTCCTGCTTTCATTGTGGCACACGCGGGGTAGTACCGTAGAATAGTGGATCGTTTACCAGTACGGAGAGGTGCTGGAGCTGGTTGAACAGGCCGGTCTCGAAAACCGGAGTGGGGGAAACTCCACCGTGGGTTCGAATCCCACCCTCTCCGCTTTGCAATTCATAAGGAAAACATTCAGCTCATGACACCATCCATAGCGACTCTTCAGGAAATCGGCAGACGGCTCCGCATTCATTCCATCACCGCCACGACGGAAGCAGGCTCGGGACACCCGACATCCTGCATGTCTGCGGCGGACATCGTTTCCGTGATGTTCTTTCGTGAAATGCAGTTCGATCCGACGGACCCGGATAATCCGGCCAACGATCGTTTTGTACTCTCCAAAGGGCATGCTGCACCTCTGCTCTACGCGGCATTTGCGGAAGCGGGGATCTTCACCGTGCCTCAGCTGGCAACCCTTCGGAAAATCGACAGCATTCTCGAAGGTCATCCCACTCCCCGAATACCGTTTGTGGATGTGGCCACCGGCTCTCTGGGTCAGGGATTGTCCGCCGGACTGGGCAATGCGCTGGCATCCCGGCTCGACAAGACTCCGTTCAACACCTATGTCCTGATGGGCGATGGGGAATGCGCCGAAGGATCCGTTTGGGAAGCGGCGACGCTAGCCGGTTATTACAAGGCGAGTAATCTCTTTGCGGCGGTGGATGTGAACGGTATTGGCCAGAGCCAGCGCACCATGGACGAATTCCATGTGGAGCGATTCGCCGACAAATTTCGAGCAGCGGGATGGTACGCCATCACCATCGATGGCCATGACTATGCGGCGATCACTTCGGCTTTTGACAAGTTCAAGACCGATGCCGAAGACAAGCCCCGCGTTCTAGTGGCGAAAACGTTCAAAGGCAAGGGTGTTTCATTCGTGGAGAACAAGGACGGCTGGCACGGCAAACCGATTCCGAAAGCCGACCTCGACAAGGCGCTTGCAGAACTGTCCACTCCGGTTGCAGGGGCGGAAAAAATCAAACCGAATCCCAGAGCATGGCCCCAAAATGCATCCGCTTCGGCGCCAGCCGAAATCACTCCTTCCCGCAAGGCAGGCGAACTGACCGCAACTCGCGAAGCCTATGGAGATGCGTTGGCGAAGCTGGCAACGGTCGATTCGCGAATTGTTGCACTCGATGGGGACACAAAGAACTCGACATTTTCCGAAAAGGTCCTGAAGGTAAAACCGGAACAATTTATCGAAATGTTCATCGCCGAACAGAATATGGTGGGAGTGGCGATGGGACTTGCCGCCCGCGGCAAGGTACCGTTTATCGCGACATTTGCAGCGTTTCTCACGCGGGCATACGACCAGATTCGAATGGCAGGCGTTTCTGGTTCGAATATCAAAATCTGCGGCTCTCATTGCGGCGTTTCGATTGGTGAAGACGGCCCCTCCCAAATGGGACTGGAAGATATCGCGATGTTCCGGCCGATTCCCAACAGCGTGGTGCTGTACCCGTCCGATGCGGTGTCCACCGAACGACTGGTCGTTGAAGCCGCAAAGCACCGGGGTATTTGCTACATCCGCACGACGCGCCCCAAAACACCGCTGCTTTATTCCAATGAGGAACTCTTCCCCATCGGTGGATCCAAGACATTGCGTAAATCGGCAAATGATCGGGTGACTGTTGTCGGCGCAGGCATCACGGTCCACGAAGCACTGGCAGCAGCAGACATTCTCAGCAAGGAAGGAATTCCAATCCGCGTCATCGATGCATATTCGGTGAAGCCTGTCGATCGCGACGGACTTATCGCCGCCGCTAGTCAAACAGGCGGCCGCATGGTAGTTGTAGAGGACCACTATGACGCAGGCGGGTTGGGCGACGCCGTGCTGAACGCGGTTGGAAACAAGGCGGTAGTAGTGAAACTCGCGGTGCGCGAGATTCCACGGTCCGGCCCTCCGGAAGCGCTGCTGGAAAAATACGGAATCAGCAGCAAACACATTGCCGATGCGGTTCGGCAGTTCAAATAGAAAACGGGGAAATTTCAATGATCCAATCGACCAAGACTGGCAAGGCTGTCAAGGCTGCGAACGTCGCCACGAAAGGTGCGGAGTCCGAGATTCGGATCATCGTCGAAGTGGATGGGAATCCCGTGGGGATCCTGGATCTCGACGTCGATCGTTTATGGCCGCTGATCAACCATCGAAAACGCGATTCTGCACCGGCGGAGTGGATCGACCGGGCGCGCTTCCGAATGGCCGTTCGCGCGGCAGTTGCCCGAAATCTGACGCAGAAGCTTCAGACGCACATGTATCAGGCGTTGGGGAAAGAAATTGTCCGCGCGGAGCTCAACCTGGAGACGATGGTGCTGAAGGCCGAGGCCGCAGCTCAGACTTTCGGGAGGACCAAACGTGAGATTGCGGCTCTAACCGCAAAATCGGGACGAACGCCGGAGGATTTCGAAGCTTTTTTCTGGGAAAACCTGCTGAACGAAAGTGATTCCTCGGATCTCATGAAGCACTGGAAAGCTGCCGTCAAGAAGCGGTGAGATGCCGGGCGGTATTGGGGAATTTATCAATGCTCAATTCTCAATGTTCAATTCTCATCCGAAGGGAGAAAAACTCCCAATCCCCTTCCCCTCGGATGAGAATTGAACATTGAGAATTGGACATTGAAAAACTCCCTTTCCCCCTCTTCATCGCCGGTATTCCGCTTCAATCCTGGAATGCATTCCTCCGCGGGCCGTAAAATCACCGATGACCTTCGCTGAGATCGGCTGACAGGCTGCAACGACGTCTCTCAATATCCGAGATTCACCGCGTTTTCATAAAAAATTCCAAGATTGCGGTACTCCTGGATATACATCTTCAGGGACTTCAGTTCCAGACAGAGCTTATCCGGGCGGTATTGAATGGTGATAGTACCGAAATCCGGCAAACCCGTTTTGGGGCACATCGAAGTATATTCAGGATTCGCAATGGAGATGTCATAGCCGGGAAACTGATTCGGCCAGCATTCGATGGAGGGTAGTTTTGCGTCGGTACCGGCACGGGCGTGAGCTTCGTTGTAATCAGGCATCCGGTATTCTGGCTCATTATTCAGAAAAATCAAAAGCCCTCAGGCGCTTCTTGCACCTGAGGGCTCCCTACCTAGTCTCCTGTCATCAGTCGCTTGTGATTCCGCTCGAAACTTCCTGTTGTCGTGGGTTCCATCCCATCGCGGCCGTCCTTCATCCTAAGACGCCGACTACCGTCCCTGGCTGGAGTAGCCATACCGCTACTAGGAAATCGCCTTAATATCAAGACGCAGGAAATTGTCGGGTCGCGTCATGAACTTTGCAAGGGTTTTTTTGGCATTTTTCGATTACTATTTCGGCATGTCAAACAAGACAAAACCTTTCATCGTTATCGTGGTGGCAGTGGTACTGGCCGCAGGGATTGCGGTTTACTGGAGCCGCCAAAGTGCGGCCTCTGGCGAAGGTTCCAACAACACCATAATCGCCGCAAACCCGGGTGGTGGACATATTCGCGGCAAGGCCACCGCACCAGTAACCTTGGTGGAATTCGGAGACTACGAGTGTCCGAGCTGCGGGTACTACTACCCGATGGTCGAAGAAGTACTGCGGCGTTACCCAGATAAGGTGAAGCTGGAATTCCATCACTATCCGCTGATCCAGATGCATGCTCATGCATTGGCTGCCGCAATGGCTGCGGAAGCTGCTGGCGACCAGGGGAAATTCTGGGAAATGCACGACATGCTTTACAAGCACCAAACCCAGTGGGCAAGGAATCCCAATCCGGAAGCCCAGTTCCTGGCCTTCGCAACGGATCTCGGGCTGGACGCGAACAAGTTCATGCGATCTCTGAAATCCCCGGACGTCGAGAAGCGCATTCTTGAGGACATTCAGCGAGGCAGCAACGCCAGAGTTGAAGGAACTCCAACGTTCTATATCAACGGACAATCACTGAACCCGTTGCCCTCCGGCGTGGATGACTTTGCCGCCATCATCGACGCCACGCCTCAGCCATCGAAATGAAAAAGCGCGCGACGGCGATCGGCGTCGTCGCCTTTCTGGGAATGGTCGATGCCCTGTACCTGACCGTCATGCGGGGCATCCATGTGCCGTGTTCCGTGACCGGCGGCTGCAACGAAGTGCTAACCAGTGCATATTCCGAATTCTACGGCATCCCTCTGTCGATGATCGGACTTGCGTTTTACTTCATCGTTTTCTGTCTGGCGGTCCTGGATGCATTCGAGGTCGCGCCCCTGCTGAAATGGGTTTTCTGGCTGGCGCTACCTGCTTTTGTGATTACTCTCGTTCTTCTGTACCTTCAGGCGTTTGTCATTCTCCATTTTTGCCAGTACTGCCTGGCTTCTGCGGCATTCATTTCAACGATATTTCTGATTTCGGCGTGGCCCCGTCAAAGACGGCAAATTCTGAACTAGAACGTCCAATTCAAAGTGCTATACTTCCGGTGTCGTAATTCGAGGATAAATCCATGAAACCTAAACAACTTAAGTTTCTCGTTGGGTCCGTTGCAATCGTCCTTGTTCTTATCTATCTGGGTTATGCCGGATTCAAGTCCAGCATGTCCTACAACCAGACGGTTTCCGAGATGCTCGCAACGAAAGAGATCGCATACGGCAGACGTATCGAACTCACGGGTGACGTGATTCCCGGGACGATCAAGCGGGAGGGCCGGGTTGTCATATTTGACGTGAACGATGCAAAAGACAAAGAGAAGATTGTCACCATCCGCTACGAAGGTAAGGATCCTCTTCCCGACACTTTCCGCGACAATGCAACCGCAATGGCAAAGGGAAAGCTGGATAAATCCGGCGTTTTCGTTGCAACTCAGATGACGGCAAAGTGCGCATCGAAGTACGAGAAGGAACAAGCAGCCGGAATTACGATAAACAAAGCCGGCCTGGACTAGGAGGTACCACCCATGGGACAGGTAGGCCAATTCGCCCTCGCACTGGCCTTTGTAGTGACGATTTATTCTATAGGCGCGTCACTGCTTGGGATTCGAATCAAAAACGATAAGCTCATTGCGAGCGGACGAAACGCTGCGGTCGCGGTCTTCGTCCTGATATCCACGGCCATTGGAACCCTCGCCTATTTGTTTCTGTCCAGCGATTACTCGTACGCATATGTGGCCGAACATTCCAATCGCGATCTACCCAACTATTTCAAAATAAGTTCGATCTGGGGTGGCCAGGAAGGCTCGCTGCTGTTCTGGGGCTGGCTGCTGACGATTTACACGGCGCTGGTGGTCATTCAAAACCGACGGCGGCACATGTCGATGATGCCGTATGTGACGTCTGTGCTGATGGGCACTTCCCTGTTCTTCACCTCCATGCATCTGTTTGTTGCAAACCCATTCCAGATGAACGCCGCTCAGATTGGTTCCCAGGTTGTCGGGCTGTTTACTCCTGCCGACGGCCAGGGGCTGAACCCGCTGCTGCAGGACCCGATGATGGTGATTCATCCGCCAATGCTGTATCTCGGATTTGTCGGGATGGCGGTGCCATTCGCCTTTGCGATCGCTGCTCTGATTACAAAACAGCTCGGCGATACATGGATTCGGACCACACGGCGCTGGACAATGGCAGCCTGGGGAATCCTGGGAACCGGCATTCTACTGGGTGGGTTCTGGGCTTATCACACGCTGGGCTGGGGCGGTTACTGGGCGTGGGACCCGGTTGAAAATGCTTCCCTTATGCCGTGGTTAATTGCCACCGCATTCCTTCACTCAGTGATGGTTCAGGAAAAGAAAGGA